>Ga0315905_10000555_pt1 | contig 40281 bp, 36 predicted proteins | sample LakEriMetagenome_5_FD_203522 | JGI IMG/M metagenome (GOLD analysis project Ga0315905, IMG submission 203522) | Freshwater fungal communities from buoy surface, Lake Erie, Ohio, United States - Buoy 4 MA121 | ecosystem: Environmental > Aquatic > Freshwater > Lake | place: USA: Lake Erie, Ohio...
TATGATTGCCTCTTCTATAGTTTGACATTGGTCTGTCATCGCTAAATTTATTGCCCTAGAAGTATCCTAGCTAAAGCCTCCCACTAAAGTGGGTAGTTTTGACTAGCGTGTTTGAGACAATAAAAAAATTACGAAGTGTAGATACAGAGGTAAACAATTAAATCAGAAATGCTTGGGTTACGGACAAAAATGCAAAGACTGATCGAAACCAGTTAATTTTTCATAGTCGAATAGATTTAATAATAATTTACCTTGTTAATACAGAGACTTCCTGTTGTAATTGTTCACCAATCTGATCCTCCGTCATATCTAAATCATAATCCATTTGTAATCCCAACCAAAATCGAGGCGACATATTAAAATATCGAGCTAACCGTAATGCCGTATTAGCATCAATTTCTTGTTTGCCACTAATAATTTTATTAATACTATCAACAGAAATTAAGATGGCTGACGCAAGCTGATCTTGGCTCAGATTCATCGGTTTTAGAAATTCTTCTAAAAGCACTTCGCCGGGGTGAATGGGTGATAATTTTTCGTTACTCATAGCATTAGTTAATGATAATCAACAATTTCGACATTCAATGCATCACCGTCTTCCCATTGAAAACAAATTCGCCATTGGTTATTAATACGAATACTATATTGACCTTGGCGATCACCAGCTAACGGCTCTAATCGATTGGCGGGGGGAACTCTCAGATCTTGCAAAGTTTCTGCACGATTAAGCATCCGTAATTTTCTCAAGGCCACTTGTTGAATCTCATTGGGTAGTTTGCGTGAACGTTGACGATCAAAGATTTTTTTGGTTTCCTTGCTTTTGAAGTTACGAATCACGTTATGTTGGTTTCAAATTGTCTCTAGTATATAGTGAATTTTGCCTTATTTTGGGTGGCATTTTATCTTCTCCATGCTTGGCTAAGTCAAATGCGAGAAATCATTCGGTCTGTTTAAATTCGTTGCAATGTTCGCTAACCAAATCAATGGGATGCAATAAAAGGGCGATCGCCACAGACAACAATTATAATGCTTAATAAACTCCAGTGAGTGAACGTCTAGACCGAATTGAAAGCATTTTAGAAACAACCCTTACCCTTACCCAACAATGCCGCCAAGATCTGATTCAAACTGATCAGATGACAAAACGAAACGCCACTGCCATTGCTCGCCTAGAAGAAAAAATGAACCAATTTATTGAACAATCTGCCCAAGATCGAGAAACAATTAAATCGGAAATGCGCGGGTTACGGACAGAAATGCAAAGACTGATCGAAACCACTCTGGGCTAAATCGCCGCAATAAAAAATGACGAGCTTAGCGGAACTCATAACCCTTCAATTCTGAACCATCCCGCAACGGGGTAATCTAGGGAAAGTTTTTCCCGGACTAGGCCACCGATGCCGCAAACCCATGATCGATCGCCCCATGACCTATTTCCTCCCCGCTTATTGTGGGCATTGATGGCCGGGGTGACCCTGTTTTTCTTTGCCTGCGCCAGTTTACGCCATGCCCTGTTCCAATCCAACGCCCTGGACTTAGGTTGGTTTGATCAAGCCATTTATCTGATCAGTCAAGGACAACCCCCGATCATTTCCTTTCGCGGCTTTCACATTTTAGGCGATCATGCAGCCTGGATTGTTTACCCCCTAGCCCTGTTTTATAAACTTTACCCCTCCGTATATTGGTTACTCCTGCTCCAGGCGATCGCCCTAGCAGTGGGGGCTTGGCCGACCTGGCAACTAGCGCGACAAATCGGTTTAGGGGAAAAAGAAAGCCTAACCATGGCGGGGGTTTATTGGCTCTATCCAGTGGTGTTCAACGTTAACTTGTTTGATTTTCACCCAGAAGTTTTCGCCTTACCCGCATTATTGTGGCTGGTGTGGAGTGCGCGGGCAAACCGTTGGAGCGTTTTTTTAATCGCCTTGGCGGTAATTTTGGGCAGTAAAGCCGTGTTGTCATTGACCGTTGCCATGGTAGGAATCTGGTTGATTTTTTGGGAAAAACGGCGCTGGCTTGGCATGGTTAGCCTCTTAGCTGGGGTAGCCTGGTTCTTAATTGCCACCAAGGGGATTATTCCGGCCTTTAGTGGGGGAGAAGCAGCGGCGGTGGATCGGTACAGTTTTTTGGGGGATTCGGTGGGGGAAATTGTCTTAAATTTAGTGTTAAAACCACAAATTATCCTCAGTCATTTATTCACATCCGCCAATATTGTTTATCTATTATTATTAATTGCCCCCGTTTTATGGGGAGTTTGGGGGCGAGCCTGGACGCTATTAATTCCGGCAATTCCCGCTTTATTTTTGAATTTAATTACAGACTATAGTCCCCAAAAAAATTTAGTGTTTCAATATGCCCTACCAATTTTGCCTTTTTTAGTATTAATGGTAATGACCCATTGGCAACAGGGCACAGTTTGGCTTAAGCGTCCCCGCTGGATTTTAACTTGGGCGACGATCGCCTTTTTAGCCTTGGGCAAATATACGTTTTTTCTAGGGCCTTATTGGCAACATTGGCCCGATTTAACCGACTTAAACACCGCCGTTAGTTTAGTCAATCCTGGCGATCGCCTCTTGACCGCCCCCCACATTGCCCCCCATCTCAGCCAACGCCCTGAATTACAATTAGCGATTCGGGATGAGGCTCCCTTCGACCTCGAAAATTTTGATAGTGTTTTGTTACAAACTAACCATGCGGGCTGGCCCGATTCCGAAAATACAGTGGATGAATTACAGCAACAACTCCAACAATCACCGCAATTTAAAACCATTTTTAACCAGGGAAACGTAGTTTTATATCGTCGTTAGTTTTGCTGATTTTTGCTGGTTAAATAATCCTATGAACACGTCCCCAACCCCACCCCGATCAGTCTGGCTTGGTCTCGGTATTGCGACCCTGATTTTGGCGATCGCCGCCATTGTCCGCCATCTTTTATTCCAGTCCACCGCCTATGATTTGGGTATTTTTGATAATGCCATTTATCTGATTAGCCAAGGTCAAGAACCCATTGTGACGTTTCTTCGGGGTATTCATATCTTGGGCGATCATGCCGCTTTCATTTTTTACCCCTTAGCCCTGTTTTATTGGCTTTATCCATCGGTGTACTGGTTGTTTTTTCTCCAGGCGATCGCCTTAGCGTTGGGGGGATTAGCAACCTGGCAAGTGGCGAAACAAATCGGCTTAGGTCAGGCAGAAAGTTTGACGATGGCGATTGTGTACTGGCTTTATCCGTTGGTGTTTAACGTCAACTTGTTTGATTTTCACCCCGAAGTATTCGCTGTGCCGGGTTTACTGTGGTTGGTGTGGAGTGCGCGGGCAAACCGTTGGGGCATTTTTTTTACGGCATTGGTGTTGATTTTGAGTACAAAAGCTGTGCTTTCCTTGACCGTTGCCATGGTGGGGCTATGGCTAATTATTGCGGAAAAACGCAGAATTTTGGGGATTATTAGCCTGATATCGGGCGTTGCTTGGTTTATCATTGCGGCCAAAGGCATTATTCCGGCCTTTAGTGGGGAAGAAGCGGCGGCGGTGGGGCGGTATGGGTTTTTAGGGAGTTCTGTCGGGGAAATTGCTCTTAACTTAGTGCTGAAACCTCAATTGGTTTTAGGGGCACTCTTTACCGCTGATAATTTTTTCTATTTATTGTTATTAATTGCCCCTGTTATTTGGGGAATTTGGGGACGGGCTTGGATAATGTTTATCCCGGCAATTCCGACTTTATTTCTTAATTTAATTACCGATTATCAACTTCAAAAAGATCTAATTCATCAATATTCTTTGCCCATTATTCCCTTTTTGTTGCTAGTGGTCATAACCCATTGGCACCAGGGCAGTACCTGGCTAAAACGTCCCCGCTGGATTATTCTCTGGGCGGCGATCGCCTTTTTAGCCTTGGGGAAATACACCTACTTTTTCGGGCGGTACTGGCAACATTGGGGGGATTTATCGGCTCTGTATTCTGCGGTGGCGTTAGTGCAACCGGGCGATCGGCTTTTAACGGCCCCCTACATTGCCCCCCATCTCAGCCATCGCCAAGATTTACAACTAGCGATTCGGGAAAATGCCCCGTTTCAGCTTGATCAATTTGATAGCATTTTGCTCCAGACCAATGACTCTGGCTGGCTGGATTCCGAAAGTACCGTGAACGAACTGAACCAACAACTCCAACAATCACCCCAATTTAAAACCGCTTATCACCAGGGTAATGTCGTGTTATATCGTCGTCAGTCTCCCTAACTTCGATTTTTGAGCACTTTTGGCAATTTAAGCGTCACATAACGCTCTACTGAGTTTGGTTTCACAGGTTTGCTGCTCGCTGGGGCTTAATTGCTCGGTGGTTAAATCTCGACGGAGAACCCGACCATTATGGCCGAGTAAAAAACGGGGTAAAGTACGGGTTTCAATCACCGTTAAGGTTGCCATGTCATAGGTGGTGTAGCCAACCATATCGGGTTGATCAAAGTCTAAATCTAGAATGGTTAAGGTTTTTGGCGATCGCCGTTGACTCCCAATTAACGCCCTTGGCCCTGCGCCCAGTAATCCCGTATGTAGTAACTCTAAATTTCCCCGTTTGCCGGGATAATAAGCATGTTGATGTCCACTAACATAGGTATGGACTTGGTAACGCTCCAATAAAGCCCGGAGTTGTTCGGCATTTTTCATCACTTCCCCTGGTTTATTGCGTCCTTCGGCCACTGCATATAAGGGTAAATGGCCAATCACCATGCGGACTTTAGCCCGACGGGCCGCAGGACTAGCGAGGGATTTTTCAACCCAGGCCAATTTATCGGCAGGGATATGATGGGACGATCCATCCCAAACTAAGAAAAAACTTTTGTTTTGGCTAAAGGTGTAATAAAAGGGAAAATCAGTTTTATCAACAAACTTAACCCCCGGATTATGGGCCGGATTTTGCCAATAGTTAGCCGCTAGATTTCGTTCATTTTGAAAGCGATACCGTTGATTTTGATCCAGCGCACTCGATGCATCGTGATTCCCTAACGTAAACCCAAAAGGAATATTTTGTTGACGTAAAGGTTGGGCAATTTGGCGATCGAAAGCAGCCCACATAGCTTGGATTTGAGCATTACTTAATTTAGGGTTTTGCCCCGCCACCATATCACCGCTACAGAGTACTAAATCCGGTTTCAAGGTCGGGATCAGTTTTAAGGCTTGGTGAACTTCGGGTTCATAACTGGTGGAACCATAGGCACTATTGAGATCGCTGATAACCACAATGCGTAAGTCACGCTTCGGGCGATCGATGGATTGTGGTGAATTTTGGGCCTGTACACTCTGATTATTATTAGTTTGCAGCAATAAAAAATTAGGATTAGGGGGACTTAACCATATCCCTCCTATAATTAATACACTTAAAATTCCGATCAAAAAGAATAATCCCTGTTGGAAAAATTTCATAATCATTTTTCGATTTTACATTTTTACATTTAATGATCTCTTTAGACATTTTCCCTAAAGCTGTCATTAATTTAAATCAGCCTTGGCACAATTAATTGATTTCCGAGAACCATTAGGCAAAATTGTATTGCATACAATCGCAGCTTGTTGAATTAACTTTTCTAAGGTAATACCTTTAGCATTGGTTAAATTGGTGTTGGTCAAGTTTGCCTGATCAAACGGGACATTGGTTAAATCTTGGTTGCTTAAATCCCGATCAGATAAATCAGCATTTTTACAATTAATGGTTTTTATCGTGCTATCAGGCATAGTCGTATTACAAAGAAATGCCCCTGCGTCCATAATTTCTTGATTAGTAATGCCTTCCGCTTTGGCAAAATTAGCATTAGCTAGTTGGGTTTTGGTAAATTTTGCGCCGTTAAGGACAGAATTTTGAAAAATAGCACCACTCAGGTCTGCGTGATCAAAAATTACAGCGTTTAAACTAGAATCATTGAAAAATGTATTTCGTAAATAAGCATAATTTAACAAACTACCATCTAATTTTACCTTAATAAAAATAGCATTGTTTAAATGCACTAAACTTAATTTTGCGTTTGTCAAATTAATATAATTTTTGCTAGATTCATCGGAAATTTCAATCCCTTCTAAAAAACCTTCATCAATGGGAACTTCCCCAGTACGACTGGTAAATCCGAGTCCTGAATTTCTTAAAACGTTAAATAAAATATCCCGACGACGAATATTGTTATTTTCAAAGATGCTTAATTCATTTAAAATTGGCACGTTCGACCAACCCAGAAAAGCGGAATTTTCATTCAGTTTGACAAGGGTATTAGTGGTTTTAGAATGCATTAATTCCCGTGCGCCTTGGGTTAGATCAATTTTTAAGTTACTTTTTCCGTTTTCAATGGCAATTTTATCAGTGACCATGTATTGACGTAGGTCTTGCAGATAGGCGTTAACCACCTCGTCGTAATAACTTTGCCGACTAATATAGGTGCTAATAATCGTAGGAACGATGGCACAAAATATTCCAACCACAATGCGATCGCCGAAATACTTAAAATTCACTTGTCTAAGGTTATATTGAATAATTTGTATTAGCCTTTCACCAAGGAAAAATAGTTTTGTTTTAGGCTTATCCTGCTTCATAGGGCAAGTTGAAAATAACACAAACAGTAATACGGATATCGGAGCATGGATAACAAATTTTAGCTACTTAAAAATGGATAAGAAATGCAGGTTTCAAACGAAAAATCGTACAATACGACAGCAAATTCGTTAGAAATCTCCCAATGTTAGCTCATCAATATTATCGTCTTTTCCCCCGAGTAATGTTACAAGCTGAAGAAGAGAGTGCCTATCTCCTGGATTTTAATCAGGGCCAATTTTATGGATTAGATAGCATTGGCTATGAAATGCTCTCCCTTATTTTAAAGGCTGATCTTGAAACAACCTTGATCCACTGTGCCCAAATTTATGATGTTCCGCTGGCTCGTCTCCAGGCCGACCTAGAGCAATTATTGACTGAATTAATCTCTCAACAGCTTCTGATTCCCCTAGACGCTAATCATCCCCCCAAAAGTTCTTTACCTAATTATTTGACAACCTGGGGCTTGAAATTTTGCCAGGCGATCGCCAAGGGAGGACGGAAATTATTTAATCCGGGCGCCGATCCAAATTCTCTCACCATTAATTGTTTATTGTTGCTGAGTTGGTTGAGTTTTCGTTATTTGAATTGGGGCACTAATCTGGAACTGTGGCAAAAATGGCATCCCCAGGCAATGCAAACCAACCTTGATCCTGAGCAAACCCAAAAAATTCTCACCAAAGTCGATCTCCTGATTCGCGCCAATGCGGCAGGAAGTTTCTTTTTTCCGATGGTTTGCAAAGAACGGGCGTTAGTGGGCTACCATCTGCTGCGGGTTTTTTATCGTCTTCCCGTCCAGTTGGTAATCGGTACAGCCCTCTATCCGTTACAAGTCCATGCTTGGGTAGAGTATCAAGGACAAATTATTACCGACGACCCAGAACATTGCGCCTATTTTGACCCCATTATGACCTATCCCGATCATGTCTCATTTCAGTCTTAATCTCAGTCCTGACGGTGATTTGGTTTACCAGGGTGAAATGTTGCAGGACAAAACTGCCATTGTTCGTTATGGCCAAACCGATCGCCTAATTATTGTTTTACTGGGACGAATTTATTATCAATCGGATCTGGAAAAACGATTTAATCTCCGTGCAGATATTACCCTAGACCTGATCGCTGAACTGTATTTAAAATGCGGCGAAAAAGCCTTAGCCCATTTAGAAGGGGAATTTGCCCTGGTCATCGGCGATCGCCAGGAAAAAAGGCTTATTCTTTGTCGTGACCCGATGGGAAATTATCCGTTATATTGGCGGGAAAATTCCAGCGGCATAATTGTTAGTTCGCGTTTAAAAACATTAGTCGCCGGGGAAGAGAATCGCTTAAATGATCATTACCTTGCTCAATATTTAAGTTATTCTTTTGCCTTTACGGAACTGCCAAAAACAGAAACTATTTATCCCCATTGTTATCGCTTATTGCCAGGACAAATTTTACAACTACAAACAGGAAAAAAAACACATCTTTTATTTCAACAAAATTTATTAGACAATCTCATACCAATTAGCGATATTACTCCCCAGGAAGCGGGGGAAAAGTTTCGAGCCTTACTCAGCCAAGCCATTGAAGAGCGGTGTCAATTTGGCAAAACGGGGGCCCATTTGTCGGGGGGCATGGACAGTTCCGGGGTAGTCTGCCTAGCAAGTCAAAAATATGCTTTGACCACCCTTTCTTTGGTTTATACCTTAAAAACCTTAGCCCAAGAAACCGATTATATTCAGCTAATTTTAGATCAATGTCCCGACTTAAATTCTGTTTTTGTGGATGGCGATCGCCTGGTCGATTTTCAGTGGTTTGATCAGCCTTTGCCCGACCATGATGAACCCTATGCCGGTCTTTTTCATTTGGCGATCGAACGAGTTTTAGCCCAAAAAGCGGCGGACTTAGGACTAAATATGGTACTAACGGGGAGCGGGGCGGAAATCGTGGCCGAAGCCAATCATTATGGCCTAGCCGATCAGTTACGCCAAGGGGATTGGCAAGGGGTTTTACAAAAATCCCAACAATGGGCGATCGCCAGTAACCAGAACCGTTGGACGATTTTATCAGAATATGCCTTTAAACCCCTTTTACCCAGTTGGTTACGTTTTTCACCGTCAACCGTTTTTCATCAAGGAGTGGGACGTTGGCCCAATTTAGGTTCCTATGAAATTGCCCCTTGGATTAATGCTCAATTTCGCCAAGATCAGCATTTATGGTCTATTAATCGCGGTTTAATTAATCAACTCAGCATTGCTCCCATTGAACAATCCTTAGACAAATTAGCCTTAAGTTGCTTAGCCGGGGTGTGGGCTAATTGGAGTTTAAATAATCCGTTGGGAATTCACATTGCTCAACCCTTTTTAGACCCCCGTTTAATTCAATTTTGTTTGGCTTTACCCGATTCTATTCGGGATCAACCTGGCATTAAAAAACCGTTAATGCAAAGCGCCTTTGCTGATATTTTACCGACCAAAATTCTGCACCGAAAATACAAAGCCAATTTTAATGAACCCTACTGGAAGGGCTTAAACCAAAATCTGGATGGATTAAAACAGTTAGTGCGGCAATCGCCGTTTAGCCAGGGCGACTCAAATTCACCGATTTTTAATAGCGAGATTTTAATTGATTGCCTCGAAAAACATGCGGTCGGCATTGGTGATATTAGTAGTGGTAGCCATCTCTGCCGTGCTTTGGCCTTGATGGCGTGGAATGACAAAGCAAGAAGCGGTGCATAATGCTGGACAGAAACCGTCACCGTCCCTAAGAATGAAGGAACTGAGTGGAATGGTTACCTGATGGAAGCCCCGTTGTCGATCGCCCCACTGACGGAAAAAGCCTTTTACGAAAGGTTTGCCTGTGCCCAAGCCCTGACAGGTCATCAAGGATCGGTGTATGCGATCGCCGTCGGGGGGGATGGGAAAACCTGTTGGAGTTGGGGACTGGATGAAATTTTGTATCAATGGCATTTACCCAGTGGTCAATCCGAACGGTCAATTACGGGACTCAAAGGTATCCAGCACCTGAAAATTAGCCCCGATCAGACCCTACTTTTTGTCTGTGGTTGGGAAGGACCCATTCAAGCTTGGGATCTGGCACAGGCAAAACTTTATCGCACCTATCATCCGTCCTTAATTGATCACCAAGATCAAGGGGCGATCGCCAATGCCATTGCGGTGCATCCCCAGGGACAGTGGTTAGCCAGTGGCGGTTGGGATAAACGGGTGCGACTGTGGGATATCCATAGCGGCGAGTGTTTAGCGGCCTGGGATGGTCATCAATCCGACGTTAATGCCGTCACCTTTACCCACGATGGTCAATATTTAATCAGTGGCAGTTGGGACGGGACGATCCGTTGTTGGGATCTGGAATTGGGAGACTGTATCCGTATTTTGTCCAGTCATTCCCAGACCTTTGATCACGTGGCGATCGCCGCCGATGGCAAAAGCATTGTCGGTAGCAGCAAAAGCAAAGCCTTGAGTTTCTGGGACATTGAACGGGGACGCTGCCGTAAAACCGTGCGGGGCCACTCCAAAGAAATTATCGCCCTGTTTATTTCCCCCGATAGCAAAGTCGCCATTACAGCGAGTTGGGACGAAAGTGTCCGTTTTTGGGATATGGAGACAGGAGACTGTTTTCATCAATGCCGAGAACATGACGGTCGTATTTGGACAGCCGCCTTTAGTCAAGATGGACACACACTCCTCACCGGCGGACAGGATAAACTAATCCGAGTTTGGCAATCACTCGCACCAATCCCATGATCCCTCAGCCCCAACAATCCAGTTTTTTGGTCGTGTTTTTGCCCAATTACCCTAAGATTAAAGGGAATTTAAGGATGACGTTATGAGTGATTTTAATAGCGGTTTACCCAGTGTTCGCCAAGTCCAAAATCTAATCAAAGACCAAACCGCCGTTGAAGTGAAATTACTGACCGGCGACGCCCTCCAAGGCAAGATTCGCTGGCAAGATCCCCAATGTCTGGGTTTGACGGATGCCTCAGATACGGCCACCATTATTCGTCTTCAGGCGATCGCCTACATTTCCCCCCGAAATTAACCAATGGTCAGGAAATGCTCACTTAGCCATAACGCGATTAAGAAATTAATCCATCGACCCAGACAGCTTGTAAAAACCATGATGTAATGGGTAATTTAAAACCCCTTTGCCCATATTTAATGCCCTCGGTTCGTTCCCCTTCGCTTAATCGTCCTGACCCCATGAGTATCCAAGAAATCGTCACCCAAGCCCTCCAAGATGGATACTTAACCCCCGCGATGGAAGCCGAAGTCGGCCGCATCTGTGAAAGTGCCGCAGAGCTAAACATCGAAGAATATCAGTCCCTCGATCGCCTCATGGGGGCACTGCTGAATGGGGAAGTGGTGGCCATGCCCCACAAGCAATTTATTAATGTCATGGAAGAAATGGTGGTGACGGAAGTCATTGCCCAAGTGTCTAAAGTCCGCCACTCCTCCGATGAACACCTCGACATTTCCGACATCGCCGCCTACGCCCTCAATCGTCTACCTCCCCTCTATGCCACCTCAGAGGAAGGCGCAAACTACCAGCGAAAACGGGCCCAAGAAGAACTCACTTTTTTAATCCGCGAACAGGTGACCGAAGGAGTCCATCGCTATTTAGACCGCCCCACCCTAGAAGATCGCAAACCCCTCGACAAACCCGTTAAGAAAAGCTTACTGTCCCAAGTCAGTGTCCTTTTAGAGACCTTTGCCCCCGACTAAACACGTTATTATTCGATTTTTTTCCCGTCATTCTTCTGATTTTTGAAGAAGATCATCGCCGCAGAATCAAGACCCAGAGTTGGAAAATCAAGTTCCCCGGCCTTGGGAATTTTTATGCTTTTTAACAATTCTGGGCGACTTTTGGCTAAATATTGCCTTTTTAAACGGCTTTAAACGGCGATCGCCTATCTAGCCTGTCCTTGATCCCCCAGCGTCGAAAATAAATTAATATTTCCCTTTGTTCAAAAAATACTTTAACTAATGAAACTCTTACGGTATCCTTACGTCAAATAAGTGTAAGTGAGGAGTCAATCGTGCTGGGTAAATCCATCAGTCAAGCTGTCAATGCCAATTGGGCGATCGAAGGCAACTACGCTAATCCGAATGCCCTTCCCCCCGACGCATTAAGCAACATTGATCTAATTCTGCGCTGTCAACAAAAAGCCCGTCCCGACGGTGCAGCCTTTAACGAACTCTTGCGCCGTTACCAATCCCATGTAGACAAAATCCTGTACCACCTAGCCCCGGACTGGCAAGACCGCGCCGACCTCGCCCAAGAGGTATGGATTCGAGTTTATCGCAATATTCATCGCCTTAACGAACCCGTCAAATTTAAAGGTTGGCTGAGCCGCATTGCCACCAACCTCTTCTACGACGAGTTGCGCAAACGCAAACGGGTTAGCCATCCTATCTCCCTGGATGCCCCCCGACGCATGGATGACGGTGAAATCGATTGGGATATTGAATCGGGTTACCCTAGCCCTGACGATACCCTATCTACCGCCGAATTTTACGAATGCTTGCGCTTAGCCATTAAGGACTTACCCGAAGCTTTCCGAACCACCATTGTGCTGCGGGAAATTGACGGTCTAGCCTATGAAGAAATCGCCGAAATTACGGGGGTTTCCTTGGGAACGGTAAAATCTCGCATTGCCCGAGCCCGTGCTAAATTACAAGCCTTTTTACAACCCTATCTCGCTTCCGAATAGTTAATTGATTAATCATTTTGTCTACAATCCCGGTGCTTATCCCCTGTGCCATTGGACTAGGGAACCGTCCAACTTTGTGAGGAGTGGATGCAACGCCGCTTTCTTAGAGCGTTAATTCACGACTAATATTTGTCGGTGGAAATTTCCCCAGAGAGGTCTACTATGAATTCAGAATTTGAGATGAACCAATGTCAGCCGTGGGAAACGTCTGGATCTGAAGACGAACAATTTGAACGGTTTGAACTGTTAAGTGCTTACATTGACGGTGAAGTTACCCCCCAAGAACGAAAAATAGTTCAAGGTTGGCTAGACACTGACCCGGAATTTAAGCAAGTCTATTTGGGGTTGATTCGTTTACAAACGGCCCTTCCCCATGTCCCCATTCCCCCGTCAATGCCGACAGATGAACTGTCTAAGCAGGTTTTTGAACGCATTGAAAAAGAACATCGTTGGCAACGGCTTTGGTTGTGGGGCAGTCTTACCGCCGCAGCGGTGGTGGTGGCGGTGGGCTCCGGCATCTTTGTGAATAATCCCCTACGACCCACATCCCAGCAAGCCAGTTTACCGTCAGAAAACCATGTTGTTGCGGATGATCCGTTGATGATTGCCATTAACGAGCCAATGTTTGATGTGCTAGATCAAAAAGTCCCTAAGCAAACCGATTCCCCCCAGCCAAAGACTATAGAGTAAGGGAAAGGGACAAAAGACAGCAGTGGAGTTTCCACATTTAAACGGTTTGGCTGATGCCCTCCCAGGATGACCATTTACCTGACGGTAAGTAAATACCTTGGTGTCTCTGAATGTTGGTAACGGCCATGCGGTAGATCCAGGCTTCTGTTGGGCGATCCTGCACAGATTCGTTATGGGGTGTGCCGTGGGGATAAAAAACTTTAGCACGACAACGATTGTATTCATTCTGTTCGGGATCTCGTTTGGGATCGTAATCTTCTAGGGTATCCATTGCGGCCAAAGTAAAACCTGCATCAAACGTTAAGCAATACCCCCACACTGGATCCGTTCCTTCACAAACCCCTGGATAACCCAATTGTTTAAGGTGGTAAATTTTACCGAATACGTAGCCAATGGTGGCACTTTTGAGATGGGACTGGCAGTAACGAGGGTGATTACATTCCCCCGGCATGAGGGTGCCATAAACAAACACGTTGACAGTCATTGGGATAGTTGCGATCTTGACAATAATTATTTTAGATGGCTTAAAAATGATTTTAACAGTAACAAACCGCTTAAACTATTATCAATAATTAATTGAAAACAGCCGACTGAGTAGAGAATCAAGAGAAAAAAGATTCGATTTTATTCCCTTGGTTCTACGGCTTTTTTAACCTAATTTAGATTCATGAACTAAAAATATTCAAAAACACAATTAAAATTGTGAAAAATTCACAAACGACATCTTCTCTGTAATGAGTTGTACAAATTCAAATGCGTAACCCCTGCCCTTCAAAATCGGCCTGCTCAATGAGTTGACGGCAATGATGACGGTATTGACTGTCAATAAACTGGGTTTGTAGGGATTGCCATTGGGCCCAACATTGTCGGCGATCGCCTTGGAAAATGGCCTCTAATTGGGGAGTTAAGCGGGCTAAATCTACGTCTAAACAATTTTCGATTAATTGGCGCAGGACAAAACTATCTTGGAGATTACCCAAAATTTCCTGAACGTGTTTTACTTGACTCAGTAATTGTTGATAATCTTCGCCATAGCATTCACTAAATAGTTCTAGTTGATAACGGGTTCGTTTGGCAACTTTGCGGAGATCATGCAAGGTTTTTTCTTGATTGTTTAATTGGGTTTGAACGACCCTAGGAGTTAAGTTAAGGCAACGACGGCTCAAGCCTTGATAATTTTCAGGATCGATTTCTGTACCGATTAACCAACCAGGGTGGAGAAAAAATTGACTAAGTTGGGGTAATAATAAATCGGGTAGTAATGCGGCGATCGGTAAATCTCCAATAGAAGTAATTTTGGGATTTTCTAGCCAAGTTTGCCACTGATGTTTAAATGTAATAAATTTTCCTTGGGTCAATAATTTGTGGGTTTCTTTAAATGCCTGTTTGCGGTCTTTTTTTAGCTGTTTGAGGACATCATTTAAGAGCTTTTGCTCCGCCGGGGGTAAATGAGGATAATATTTTTCTGCCAAAATTTCCTGCAAAACATCGTTATCTCGCTGCACCCCTAACACCCGCGCCATACTGCCAATTTTTTTTTCTGTTATTGAGTCGGGTAACTTGACCGCCATGCCAAAACCGGCGATCGCCGACCGTAAGCGCCGCATTCCTACCCGTAATTGATGCAGGTCTTCGGGGTCGTTATCTTTTAGAACCTTGGGTTCATATTTAAAAATTCTTTGGCTATGACGTTCAAATGCCAATATTGCCCAATGCCCGAAAGTCGTCCCGTGGGGATTCATGCTCATATCTCCCGATTGTGATCCGCTGCCTCTATCCTAGGTCAAGATTTTAAGGGAGTTGCAAGATTATGACGAGTTTAAGCTGATCAATTGGCTCGATTCCAATCGGCATTAATCAATTAAAATATCTTCGCCATTGTCACTTTGTTGGGCTTCCCATTCCACATTGGGCATGGATTCAAAGGCTTGACGGACATGGTTTTCCCACAGACTCCGCATTTTGGCTAAATAGGGATCGCCGAGGCGGAGTTGGAGTTTATGGCGCACGGAAAAATGATTTGCTTCCACCATCACTAAATTAATCGGGGGGCCGACGGAAATATTCGATTTCATAGTTGAGTCGATAGATAACAACGCACATTTGGCCATGGCTTCGAGGGGCGTATCGTAAGTAATAGTGCGGTCTAATAACGGTTTGCCGTACTTGGTTTCTCCAATTTGCAAAAAAGGCGTTTCTTTGGTGGCTTGGATAAAATTTCCCTGGGGATAAATTAAATACAATTGTTGGGATTCACCCTGAATTTGGCCACCGACCAAAAAATTACACTGAAAATCAATTTTGTCCTTTTCTAGCCACGGGCGATCGCGGTCTTGAATTTGTCGAATTTTTGCGCCGATATAGGTGGCGACATCGTACATGGTGGGCAGGTTATGGAGGTGCGGCCCTTCGTCCAGTTTAATGTCCCGTGAAATTTGATGGAGAACGGCTTGGGTCACAGACAAATTACCCGATGTGCAGAGAATTAAAACTCGATCGCCGTTGCGGGAAAAGTCGAATAGTTTACGGTAAGCAGACGTGTAATCGACCCCGGCATTGGTTCGAGAATCAGCACCAATTACCATACCAAAGCGATTAATTAATCCTAAACAATAGGTCATCGTTAATTTCAAATTATGATCAATACTAAAAGTGTGAATCGCTTTTCGATTTGAGGCTTTAAGAATTGTCGTAGTGACGTAACCAATTAACAATATCGGCGGCGGCGGTTTGGGAATCCTGTAGTTGGAAATAGGGTAACGTCACAACCCCTGGGGGTGAGGAAAGACTCAACACGGCGATCGCCCCTTGAAAGGTCGTCAATTGTTCTAGTAACTCATCCCAGGATTGCGGCGGTGTCTCTTGGGATAACTCTTCAAACAACAACAACCGAGGGCGATCGCCTTGGCGCTGGAGTTGATGCCAATACAGCCGTAGTTTCGACACCGTATCGGGAATACCACTGGCAAATTCGGGACAGCCCTGACACAGCATTTGATCATAAATATCAATACTGGGGGTATCCGGGCTTAAAAATTGACTCGTATTAACCCAAATTATCTGATAGTGAGACAGGGGTTCCCCTTCAGTTTTGAGGGTCTGGTCCAACAAATAATGGAAAAAAGATTGTTGCTTTGTCCGTCGTCCTGGCAAGGTGGTGGTGACTCCCCCCAAGGGTCGTTGGTGCCAAGCTTGGTAAAAATCTGGGTAGGACAATTGTTGAGCACAATGCCAAAATAATTGCCAGTCTCCCCAATGGGTTTCCCCCCGAGGCTTTGTGCAAAATTCCCGCAGTTGATAGACCACCGAAATTAATAATTTATTGGGAACATTCGTCACCAAGGCCTGGGCAACATCTTGGCGCAGTCGGTCTTCCAGGGGATGACGCATTAGCCCTAATAGGGTTTGGGCCACTTCTTTATTGTTTTGGCCAATTTTAGCCAAGGCTTTGACCACCACCCGCAGGGTTTCTGGATCGGTGTTGGGGCTGAGAGTGGTGCGGATCAAGGCTGCCATTGCCGCCGGATTATTTTCCCCTGCTATGCCTAAATGTTGAGCCGCGGCCTGACGAACGTTTTTGTTTTGGCTGGTGTGGAGCAAATTAATCAAAACCATGAGCGCCGACAAGTTGCCCGGATCGATTTTGGCCAAACTGGTGGCGGCCTGCCGTTGGGCGTATTCATCTTCACCGTGTTTGACTAACCGCAGCAGGGTGTTAATGGCAACGGGATTACCGGGATCAAGATGACCTAACATTTCTGCCCAGGCTTGCAGGTGCTCACTATCGGGGGCATTTGCCAACAGGTAAGCCAGGGATTTTTGCAGAACGGCATTGGTCGGATCGAGTTTTAATAGGGCCTGAATGGTTTCATTGAGGAGTCCATCGGTTTCTTCCCCCTCTGGTTGGACAACTGTTGCTTCGAGTAAATCTTCTAGGGCGGCGATCGCCGTGGGTTGATCCTTGCCAATTTTGGCCAAACTACTGACCGCCAGCCAGCGCACAAACATATCTTCGTCGGGGTGCAATAGGGCCGCCAAACTATTGAAAACCAGGGGGGAGGGCGCAGATACTTCGCCGAGGCTATAAATGGCTTGTTTGCGGATATCCAGGGATTTATCGGCTTGGGTATGGCGTTGCAACACCGATAAGGCGGTGGGATTACCGGGATCAATTTTTTCCAGGCTTTCGGCTAGTTGGCATCGGAACAGACCTTCGGGATAAATTCGTAAGCGTTGCAGCAGGGTCGCCACCACAAAACCATCATCCTGGGCGATCGCCTCTAGGCATTGCAGGGTTTGACGATGGTGGAGCACTGACAAATCTTGACTAAGCAAAGTCAATAGGGCTTGAATGGCAGGGACATTCCCCACGGCGCAACGGCTGAGGGCTTTGAGGGCACGACCATAGTCCTCTTGATTAGGCTGGAGGGCAGCAAGAATGGGCTGAAGGGCCGCATCGGCATTAGGCTGGAGGATGGCGAGGGTTTCGGCAATGGTAAAGCGGGTCGCGGTGGTGGCATGGCGGTCTAATTGCCCCTCTAAAACGGCGATCGCCGCTGGTTGATGGTGTCCCCACTGACTCAGCCATTGACAACATTGCTGATAAATTTGGTCGTCGTTAGTCCGTTTGAGGGTGGATAACAGTTCATGGATAACGGCGGGACGATAGGTTTGCCCCAGCAGCGTGGTGGCCCAGCTTTGCAACGTCGGGTTAAGGACGGCATTGGGTAAACTGCATTTCAACAGTTTTTGCACAATGGTATCCGCATGGGGAAAATCAGGCACTTCCTGTAATGCCAAGGCCGCCACCTGGAACGCCCGCCGACCATAGAAATTTTCGGGGCTACAACGGTCATCAAACTCTAACAACACGTCGATAAATTCTATTTTTTGTTGCAACTCGATATCCGTTCGCCCTAACCAAAATCGCAGTACCGGCTGCCATTCCGCCTCAAAAATACGGTAGTGATGCTGATAAACATCCAAGAAAAAACGCCAATCGGCGATCGCCAACGCAGTGAAATAATGCCGAAAAGACCGATCAAAAAAGCCATAACCCCTTTCCCAAGCCCCTTTCCGTACTAAGCCCCTGGGAATCAACCATTCCAATTGCAACGCTAACCTGAGCGGCGTGGACTGTTTACCAAAAATCTTTTCCACATCCCCTTGGGACAACGGTTTGTGATCATTGTGTTGATTGATCAACATCTGTTTGCCCAATTCCCCCAACAAGCGACTGATTTCTTCCCGCTGGGAGACCGTGGTGGAAGCTAATTCACTCTTCCATTGATAAAATGCCTCGGTTAATTCTCCATATAAGCCCGCACTGGTCTGGGGAAACTGATGCGGCCGATTTTGCCAAAAGCGACAACATAAAATCAATCGAATCGGAGAAATCAAATAGTGGCGCAGGGGTTCCGCCTGGGAATTCCCTAAGGCACGACAGAGGGACAGGGCAAGATCATTGTCTTCTTGGCCGTGATCCTGCAGTTGTCCATTGCGCCCATCTGGAGGACGTTCCACACCCAAACAGTCGGCGATCGCCGTTTCCACATCCTGGGGATAGACAAAATTTTGGGTTTGGTAAAGTGCAAAGCCTGCTAACCCCTTAGCATCACTATGACGGGTTTCCGTGCGGCAGCTTACCATCACATTGATCCCCGTCAACCCCGACAAAGACTCCTTCAGCCAAGACAACGGCCCCTTGGCCCCCATTGCCTCGTCAGCATCGCAAATCAAGTAATCCATCCCATCCGCCAACAGCCAAAATTGTCCCGCCTTTAACCTCGCTTCAAAGGACTCTCGCCACATCGCCAAGGGAACTTTGGGATTTTCCTTCGCCGCCTGCTCCAACCAAGGCCCCAACAAATACTCTTTAACCGTGATTTGTTTCAGTTGAGACGGACTCACCCAAATCGGTAAACACTCTCCTTTTCTCACTTGATAATGTTGGAGTAATTCCCAAGCAAAATGTTGAAGAAATAAGGTTTTTCCCGATCCCGCTTCCCCCCAAATGCCTAACCGTTGCCCCCGCCCAGAGGTGTTATCCCCTTTAATGACCATATCCAGTAAAGCCGTCGGGCTATAACTCTTGACCTTTGACCCAGCCGTCGCTTCTTTAACCCCAGAAAAAACCTTCAAGGTCTGGGGTACCATCAACCCTTGATTGATCTCTATTTCGGGCTGGGTATTGACGGAGGTACAGGGCAAAAAGCGCTCTAACAGGGATTGGCAAACCTCCAGCCAATCGAGTGCTTGGGATGAGGCATCGATACCATTAATTGTCCCTGGCAAACTTGAGGAGTGAGACATGGTGATTGCCTAAAAAATAAAGATGAAACAACAGGGGCCAAGGAGAACACCGGAATGATCAGTAACGATCACGCCCAAATTTTTTTAGTGAAACTCTGCCTAAAACCCACTGTACCAAAACCGTTTACCGCCTGACTGCTCTCAGGTCGGGATTTTGCGAAAAATTTAACAATTGCACCCCCTTGATCCGGGATTTTACGGACGTTTAACGACGACCAATGGAGGCTTGAAAGGCGGGCCGTTCCACTAAGCGTTTAACGTAGTCTGCCACAGCGGGATAGTCGTCAAAATTGAGCTTGAGCATAATCGGTACATAGGCCAAAATCGATCCCACGGCGATATCGACAACGCTAAAGTCCGTTCCCAAAAGAAAAGGGGCTTGACTCAATTGCTGCTCTAGCACCGTTAACAGTCGGGGCATTTCTTTTTCTCGCACCGCTTCCAAAAATAGGCCATTGGCGAGGGTGGAATTGGCAAATAAGATCCACTGATTAATCACGGACCGATCGCCGATATCGGTGGGCAGTTTACCCGCTTTTTCCGCCAAATAAGCTAAAATCGCCCCGGATTCCCATAAATAAAAGTCGTCATCGGCGATCACCGGCACTTTACCGAAGGGATTAATGGCCAAAAAGGGAGCTTGACGATGTTCCCCTTGTTTGAGGTCGAGGTTGACAAACTCGTAGGGTAATTGCAGTTCTTCCAAATACCACTGAATAATCGAAGCACGGCTTTGGGGCGCACCGTAGAGCTTTAACATAGACGTAACCAATCCCAACGCAATAACATTAAGGAGATTATACAGGTTGGCCCTTTCTCTTTACCTTCCCTGGACTATTCCAAATCAAAACCGCCACAGACAATGAAGTTCTGAAGCAATTGATCGACTTTGATATTAACTTTGAATGGCGGTATGGTCGCGCCGTCACGCTTTTCAAAATAGGCCTTGGCTTGGCCTTCATCGACTGTGCTTTTGAGTTGATCAAAGCGGCCAAACTCATTGATATTGGTGACGGTTACCCCGGCATTCATTAATTTGACTAGCTTGCCCTCATCCAAACCCAACACCTGAGCAATTTTGGTGACTTGCGAGTTTTTCGCCTTGCTTTGATATTCAGTGATGTAATCCCTAAAGGTTGTGCAGATCGCCGGAGAAATGTCCCCCCGCTGGACTTCATTGAGGAAAATTTTGGCGTATTTTTGCTCTTCTTGGCTCAGGGAAGCAAAGGATTTATGGAGTTCGTCTAGGGTCTGTTGTAAGTCCGTGGGATCGATGCCTGCTTGTTGTAGGGTTTTCAAATATTTTTCAAAGCGACTATTCATGTAATCCGCGTCGATGATGCCGGTGTCGATTTCGGTTAAGTAGCCATCAATGTCAAAGGGCACTTCCCCCAAGCCTGCACCGCCACCGCCCCTGGCCAGTTCTTTGTAACGTAGGGCCAGGATCAAGTAGGTGGTTTCATCTAAATTCAGGGTTACGGTGGTTTTGTGCTTACCTTTGCCGAAGATATAGGCTAATTTTGCCCAGGTAAAACCCTGGATTTTAGCGGCTTCGAGGTGATTATTAAACTGTTTAAAATGTTTAGCAAATTTGGCCCGTTCCGAAACTTCAGCGGGTAGTTTTTCAAAATTTTCAATGCCTGCGTTGGTAAATAGCGTGGCGATGTCGTCATAAATGGCATTGAGGGCTTTGAGGTTATCTTCTAGGCGATCGGCAAATAGGCCTAGGGGTTTATCGCCGGAGTACAGTTTGACGGCATCGTTAATATTGCGCTCCATGGTGTGGGGATAACGATAATAGCGGATAGTGCCAAAGGGTTTATCGGGGCCAAAGAGGCGATTGGTGCGGGAAAAGGCTTGGATGATATTTTCATATTTCAACACTTTGTCCAGATACAGGGTGTTGAGCCATTTGGAGTCAAAGCCGGTGAGCATTTGATCAACCACAATCAATAGATCAATTTGCTGTTCTGGTTTGTTTTCAATGCGGACGTAGGGGCGTTTGTGGGCTAAGCGGGCGGTAATGTCTTTTTTAAAGCGGTCATGGGCGGCTAAATCAAAGCTCTGGCCATAGCGTTGGTTGTAATCTTCGAGGATTTCCACTAATCCGTTTTGTTTGAAACTTAAATCGCCATCGCCGTTGTAATCAATGTTGGGGTCAAACAGGGCGGTAACTTTTAGGTCAGGTTGGGCGGCTTTAAAGCGGCGGTAATAATCGATCGCCTCTGAAATGCTACTGGTGGCAAAGAGGGCGTGAAATTTATGGTTTTGGCTGAGGGTGATCCAGTTCTCTGAAATATCTTTTACCACTTGTTCTTGATGTTTGTCGCGCTGGTATTGGGATTTGGGAATTTCGTCTTCAATGCCTTTGATGTATTGCCCCGCCGCGTTGTAGTGGCCGGCCATTTTGACCTGATGCCGATAGTGATCAAAAACTGTTTTCTTTTGCGGATCGGCCAGGGCTTCGCTGACGGTGTTGGCTTTAGCTTTGGCCTTGGCCACGGCCTCCCGCAGGTCTTTATCTTTGTAGGTCATCACTTTGTAGGGGTCAAAGCCTAGGACGTTGTTATCCCGGATGCCATCGGCAATGCTGTAGCGGTGGAGTTCATCGCCAAATACGGTGGCGGTGGTATTGTCTTTTTTCTGGTTTTCTTGGTGAATGGGTGTGCCGGTAAAGCCGAAAAACAGGGCGGTAGGGAAGGTGTTTTTGATGGTGATCAGCATGTCGCCGAAGGTGGATCGATGGGCTTCATCGACGATAAACACGAGGCGTTTGCCATTGATCACCTCAATGTCGTGGCTTTGTAAACTGACCCGTGCGTCGTTGATTTCTTCGGTGATGTTGCTCATTTTTTGGATGGAGCTGACAATCAGGGTCTCGGCGGGATTGGTGCTTTTGAGTTTGGTGATTAAAACGTGGGTGTTTTCGGTGGCTTGCACGTCTTCATCGTCACCGGCAAAGCCTCGATATTCTAATAGCGATTGGGTTCCTAGCTCGATGCGATCCATTAAAAAGATCACTTTGTCGGCATCTTTGGATTGGGCAATTAACTGGGCTGATTTAAAGCTGGTCATGGTTTTGCCGGAGCCGGTGGTATGCCACACGTAGCCCCCCAGGCGTTCTGTTTTGGGGTTTTGATTGCGCCAATCGATTTTAGCGACTTTATCGGAGATGGCATTGGCGGCGTAATATTGATAGCTCCGCATGACTTTGAGCAGACCATCGGTGTCATCAGCGACGGTGTAAAAGCCAATGAGTTGGTGGGCCATGGGGATAGAGAGAAAGGTCGAGGCTATGTCCTGCCAGTGGTTGAGGGGTTCGTTGTTAAAGTCGGCCCAGTGGAAGCGGTAGTCTCGGTTAAATTTGCTGTCGTTGCCGGGGTTGGCGAAATAGACGGTTTCGTTGGGGTTCATGGCGACGAAGATTTGCACGAGGGCAAACAGGCCGCTGAAGATGCCTTCTTGGAGGTAGGTTTCGATTTGTTTGGTGGCTTGGCTGACGTGAACGCCGCTACGTTTAAGTTCGAGGTGAATGACGGGCATTCCATTAATTAACAAAAGTAGGTCGCCTCGGCGGTCATGGAGCAGTTTAGATCCGCGTTTTAGTTGGGGTTGTTGGACGATCTGGTAGCGGCTTTGCCCGGCTGCGATTTCTTGGCGGTCATAGATTTTGAGGCTGATTTCTTTGCCGAGGTGTTGAGGATCGTTGGGGTTATCGCGGGTGATGGCGACGGTTTTGCCGTTGATGAAGCTGTTGAGTTTGAGGGGGGTTTTGAGTTGGCGGATTTGTTCGATGATTTGCTCCATTTCGCTACGGGTGAGGGCCACATCGTTAAGGCGATCGATGCCCCGATTATTTTGAAAGAGAATTTCTGCCCAGTTTTTCAGTAGGTCTTCTTCACTGGGATATTGAATCACGTCCTGTTCCCAGCCTTTGTTTTTGAGTACGGCGATCAGGGCTGTTTCAAATTCTTTTTCGCTGTTAAAGGTGTTCATGGTTTTGTTCTTTATCAGGGTAAAAAACTATTTTATGAATGAATAATGATATTATTTCTATTGATTTCAATATAAGAATTGTGCTCAAAATATGTTACTAAATTATCAATATTTTCATCAAAAATAGCAATTAAGTCCTGATTTTTAATATTGCCAGTTGTCACCAATAAAAGTTTATAAGGTCTTTGAGCTAAAATAAAAGATTCAACAAAGTCCAAATCTTTAGTGATAACAACCCTTTGTTGTTCAATCGAAAGTTGATTAATGTCCCCATCAGGGGTTTTATTTTGTTCGGGTAATTCTTTCGTGTGAATGGTGTCATAACCCTTTTGTCTTAATAATTGAGCTAATTTGACGGGAAGTTGAGCATCTACCAAAAATTTCATGACGCGATCTGATAAATACTTTTTAATTGGCTTAATTTTGCGGCGTATAGAAATGTTGCTTGAATATCATCTAATTCTAAATCATCGTAATCTTCCAAGATTTCATCCGTTGTCATTCCCGAACTTAATAATTCCAAAATCAATTCTACGGGATAACGCATTCCTCGAATACAAGGTTTCCCATGACAAATATTGGAATCAATGGTGATACGTTTTAATAAAGTCTCTTGCATATTTTATTTTTATCCCTTTAAAAACTAAGTTGTATTCTAGCAGATGAAACTTTTACTTTGCTTTTTTAGACAAACATTTTGCTTAAAAAGGCTTGTTTGAGGTGGTTGAGTTTTTGGATTTGGGTTTGGTGTTGGCTGATGAGGCGATCAAGTTGTTGGAAAAAGTTGCTGATTTTTGTCTTTTCTTCATCGAATAAAGGCAAGCTCAGAGGTATTCTTCTTATATCTTCAACTGTAATGTTGGCGTGCGATGATGCTTTTATTAAAGCTTTAAAATATTTTTGTCCTCGTCCGGACATTAATTGGTACATTACTATTAAGCCGCTTGAAGGTTTGATTAACCCTCTTTCCTCAGACTGGGCAAGTCGATTTTTTACAAATCCTCAGAATCCTTTAGCAGCAAGGATTTTAGGTGGTGTACTTGATAAAATATTATCACCCATAGTTGTCGAGTCTTAAAAACAGTGAAACGCTTCCACAGTCTGACCTTTTGTGTAGTACTGGAAGATTTTCTTTCCGAGATTCAAGAAAGAGGGTTAACTTGCATATCCCTACAGCACCGCCAATAAATGCTGATTGTGGCAGGTTGTAGAAACCCACATTGCCAATTTTTCCTGATATTGAAACTAGAATAGATGGAGTGTTAATTATAATTCTTGGAAAAGTCTCAGCTACTTCCTTTGGAATATAAAAATCTGTGTTTAAATTAATAGTAGTACCATCAAAATCCTTGTTTTGCAAAAAAGGATAGACCTCATCTACGTATTGAGTTAGAAGCGAAGGTTTAATAGTCTCTGAATAATCAAACCCTGTTTGTTTTGTAATTAATGAGCATAAATTACTTAATTTTTGTGAATTCCAATCTCCACTAAAACCCTTAAAACGAATTTCCGGCTCAGTTTTGCCCGATCGCGGAAACATTTTTTCTAACAGAGCTTTTTTGATGTTTAACAGTTTGTCGTGCTTTTGTTGATGTTGGCTAATCAGGCGATCAATCTGTTGGAAAAAGTCACCAATTTTGGTTTGTTCGTTAAGTGACAACGATATATTGACATCAAGGGATAATAAATTTTCGGGTTTTACAGATTGTCGTTTTACAACAGTGCCTTCCTCATAAACTAAAGCTCTTAATTTGAATTTTTCACCTTTGACAATGTGTTCAATAAAAGATGCTTTCTCCTCAGTCGTAAAGGTTACATAAATTGGAGATATTACTCCTCTACCATGCTTGTTTCTGTCAATTGCACCATATTTAAGATTTGAAGGGTTATAAACAATGTCATCATACTCAGTCAGCTTATAAAATTTATTAGCTTGATCTAGTGTTAAGTGATCACGATTATTTGATTTTCTTTCACTTCGATCAATTACCCCTTGGCCAGCGGCAAATGCTAATATCGGAGCATCATCTGATATTTTTTGCAAAACTTTTCGTTCATTTAACACTTCATTCAACGCTTTTCTAATCCAAGCATCTTCAAATCCAAGAAATCGGATCTCAGGAACATGATCGCCATGTTTAACATTGCCCTTCATTTCATCATTGCTAACCATTAGTAACCCCCAACATTAACTTCAACAAACAGAGGACGAATCCAACACCGCAACATTTTTTTAGATCAGACAGAGCAGACCTATTCAGGCAAATAATCTGGATTTAAAACTTGCTCAGGGGTGAACGGACAATTATCAGGAAAAATTTTGATATCTAGACCAGTTTCACGGGAGGCAATTAAGCGAGCATCTTGGTAGCATTCTTGGTAAACCATTGCAAAATAGGGCTTCAGGCTAGGATTTTTTCTGATAGCTTTATTTAGTCGTAAAGAATGTTCAGTGATAGAGGCTCGCCAACTATTACTCCGTTTTTCAGGTTGGTACTGCCATTTTAGAAGATGTTGAAAAACTCTCATTAAATTATTTTCTAGGGCATCTTTACGGTTGTTACCCATATCTTCAATTTCTTCAATGAGATGTTCTATATCCATTTGGGCAAATTGCTGTTGTTTGAGCAGATGAACATGGGCTTCAAGCCAGAGGTTAAAATCTGATTCATAGAGAGATGGCAATGAGTTCATAGCTAACGATTTAGTCCCCCCCCCAACATTAACTTCAATTCCGCCAACCCCAGCATATCCGCTTCAGAGCCAGTCAACTCATCAATCAACCCCGCCAAACACTGCTCCGTTTGGGTAATCTCCTGAGCCACAGCCCCGTAGGTTACAGCATATTTATCTGCCAACGTCTGTACCTGAGTCGTTAAAGCATTAATCACCCCCGCCGGTAACGCCATCAACTCCACCAACAAAGGACGAATCCACTTTAACGCCAACAAATCCAACACCTGAGCATCCGTAAACCCCTCAATCACCGCCTTGGTTTTGAGGTGCAAATCTTCCGCCAACCTTTTAACCGCCGCTTTCAAGGCCTTTTCCTCCGTGATTAAATCATCCACCACCAGGATTTTCGCCTCATAACTGTCCTCCCCAAACGGGCCATTTTTCTTAGCCTCCTGCCGCAACAGCTTCGCCTCCTTCGCCACCACCGCATTCACAAACCCGTCCTTACCCTCCTTAACTGTGTCCGCCTCCTTCTCCTCCTCACTCAACGAATCCAACACCGCCTCCAACTCCCCGCTAATTTCCGCCAAACGATTTTCCTTCTGTTTTAACACCTGTAACGGCTCCTGCAAATAAACCCCCTGCACCAACTCAAACGGTAAAACATGACCCTTCCAACCGTCCTGCACCTCCGTATCCTTACCATCTTTCTTTTTGATCACCAAATTTGGATCAACCTGCTTACTCGTCGCAAACCCCTCCGTTTGCAAAATTTCCAAATCCGTCGCCACGGTTTGCCAGTGATTATTCAGCAGTTGGTAAGCCTGATATTTGTCGATCAGGGGAATCGGCTGTAAGCGAGCAAACAGATCCTCACTTAAAATCGTCTCGTGCTGATTGCGGTTCACCCCCCGCCAATTTTCAATCAACTGCTGATACAGAAACGCCTCAAAATCCCCAAATGCCTGCCGATAACTGTGACCAAACCCTTGCACCTCTGGATGTTGAGTGATGTGATCCTTCAGCAAATCAGGTTTAATCCTAAGCTGGGCATAATCCCCCGCCGTAAACAACGTCTGCCGCAATTGAGGAAACGCCTGCCAATAGGCCACAAGCTGATTAATTTCCTTTTGGGGAATGCCCCCCAACATAATGGCGTGTAAATCCCAACTTTCCGCATCCTCAGCAGAATCCACATAGCGGGGAATATTGAGGTTATAACCGTTATCACGAATCTCAGCCTTGCTAAAAACTTAGCCACGTTTTGCCGCTGGATCACCGTGTCCGCAATGCGCTTAATATCGGAAGCTTGCAGCTTGTTGTTTTTCCCTTCCTTGATGAAATGTTTGGACGCATCGACAATCAACACATCAGTATTTTCCCGCTTTTGCCGTAGCACCAGAATCACGGTAGGAATGCCAGTGCCAAAAAAGATATTGGCGGGTAAACCGATAATCGTATCAATATGGTTTTGCTCGATCAACTGCTTACGAATTTCCCCCTCTTCCCCGCCCCGAAATAAAACCCCATGGGGCAAAACAATGGTCATAATGCCATCGGGTTTTAAATGGTACAGATCATGCAATAAAAAAGCGTAATCCGCTTTCGTTTTGGGCGCTAAGCCAAAGCGCGAATAGCGGGGATCGCTCTTTTTATCCGTAGAATCCCAGTTTTGGGAATAGGGCGGATTCGACACCACCGCATCCACATAAAGAGGATTGTAGGAACCAATGGGATCATGTTCCTCAAAATAAGGCCAGTCATCCTCCAACGTGTCGCCATTGCGGGTCACAATATTACTCGGCAAAATCCCCCGCATCACCAAATTCATCCGGGTTAGGTTGTAGGTATTGACCTTGAATTCCTGGGCGTAATATTTAATGTTGTTGGTATTATCTAAGTATTTAGCAACACTACTACCAATATTAATCAGCAACGACCCCGACCCACTGGTGGGATCATAGATTTGGATTTGTTGCCGATCCTTGAGATGGTGCGCCACAATCTCCGACATCAATGACGATACTTCACGGGGTGTGTAAAATTCCCCCGCCTTTTTGCCCGCATTGGCCGCAAACTGGGCGATCAGGTACTCGTAGATATAACCCAACGCATCGTAACCCCGCTTGCCATCCATCGGGATGTCCTTAATTAGGTGCAACAAATCCCGGATCGTCTTCGTTTGTTTTGCTGCACTTTCCCCTAATTTACTTAAACCCGTTTGCAGGGTATTGAAAATATAGTCATTTCAATTAAGAGTGAGATATGCAAAGTCTTTCACCACAAGGTTTTTAGGCGCCTTAACTGTCTCAGTCGTATTGCGAATTACTATACCATCGAAAAGTTTTTTGTGGTGGGGGTGGATTAAACGCTCAAAGGCCGATAAAGCATCCCGCACATTGGCCACATCAAAATCACTCCCAGCAGCCAGCCAGGTCGAAAACAGGTGCTCATAGGCCATGAAGTAACCCAAAGCCTTTTGGATATAGTCGCGGGTTTCCGTATCCGCTTCCCTGAGCGCAGCAATGTCTGCATCGGTCATACCTTCCTGTCTGGCAAATCGCACTAGCCGGTCGGACAAATACTTGTAGAAAATGAAGCCCAGGATATAGTCTTTGTATTCATTAGCCTCAATTTTGGAACGCATCTGGTTAGCAGATTCCCAAATTTTGGCCGCTAATTGTTGCTTATTCAAAATCTTATCCTTTGGCAATGATTAGCCTTAAAGGTTTGTGGATCACTGGTTTCGCCTGATGCTCCCTACGCTGTCAAGAGCCGAGAAAGATGGCCGTCAGAATAACGTTATCAGAAAAAGATAGCCAAAAAAGGCACTCACTGAAAATTGGCCCTTTTCAAAATCCTGATGCGTTGGCCCTTAAGCCGGATGACTAGTAGGCAACGGCATAAGTAAGCCTACTGTTCATTATTGCAGGCAGCCAGCATAGCAGATTTAAAAAATTTAAGACCATAGCCCCATTTACGCCGCAGTCTACTAGCTAAACGAAAACCAATATGAGTTGTGCCCGTATCGGGAGATTGGGATTCCCGTGCCGCAGGGCGATAACGACTGCAATAATTTTTAGCGCAGAGATAGGAACCGCCTTTGATCACATGCTTGGGGCCATCGGGTTCCCTGGGATCAAAACTCTCTGATTCGGCGGGGCCTGGGGGATTGTGCTGATGGGCGTGGTTCAAAAACCTGGAGATTAGGGTAACACTTTTGAACCGAGTAAATCTCTCAAAAGCCCATGCGAACAGGATTTTGAGTTTAGTATCTTCCCAAAAGTGCTACCTGAGTTTGAACCATGCCTCCGTGATTAATTGGTGGCGGGAGGCTTCACCGTCCAGCAAAAAGTGGGGTTGACGAGCCATGACTTGGAAAATTTCCTGCACATAAGCCTTCAGGGGATCAAAACGATCGGGATTAACCTGTAGTCAATTTTGATTCTGGAGGCGATCGCCAAGGGAGGCCAGGCCAATACGTTGTAAAAACTGTAAAAAATAGTCCTGACCCACACTAAGCACAGCGAATTGGTAACGTGGCGGCGTCAGTAAATAAATGTCATAGTTAGGATTGACACCATATAAGCAATTTGGAGACGTGTCCCGGCCGTGGGACTTAAGCATCTTGCCCCCTTGAGCCATCGTCATGGCAAAGAGAAAATAGCCCGCTGGTTTACTGCCGCGAATCACCATCGCTTGATTAAAATCAATTTGTAATAACTGCAACGGCCCGAGGTTGACCGCCATTAACCGGCTTGAGAGTGAGCCACGACTCATCTGATTAATTTTGTTGGGGATTCCCAGTCGGGCGATCGTGCTATCAAAGGAATTCAGATCCCGAAACTGTCCCAGAAATGTGCGGTTAACCACCGAATAATCGACTCCCTCAAAATTGCACTTTCTGAAATTGATGATTAGATTAGGAAAGATTGAATAACTTCTCGATTCAATACACAATAATCTCCCACGTCATCTTCTCGACAAATTCAATTAGTGCCAGTAAGCTTGGCGATAGTTTAAACCCTGATTTAACGACTTTCTCCCGCCAGGCAGCTTAATAACCCACTATCAAATACGATTAATGATTCCGATGTCGGTATTGATCCAATCGAATTTTAAGCCCGCCGACTACCATCACTCACCATGACTGACCACCCCACCCCGGACATCCCGACGGATCAACCCCTTGAACCCAAACCCACCTATGTCAAGCTGGCCATGCGGAACATGGTACGCAAAAAAGGAAAATCCTTAACCCACTTTTTCCTATCTGCGACGGGTCTAATGGCATTGTTAATCGGTATTTCCTACCTCACCCGTTAGATTTTTTCATGCTGCCATCCGCACTCACCCCACCGACCTTAGAACTGACCCTACAGACAGAGTTGGAGGACGCTTTACTCACTTCTGCCCCTGTCCAAGCGGTCATTGAATCCCCTTGGTCAACCTGGGGTGAATGTTGGTTAAAAGCTCTGGCGACTGACTTACCGCCGGCCACTGGCTATGAGTTAACGCTGCTGTTAACTGATAATGCCAAAATTCAAACCTTCAATTGCCAATTTCGTTACCAGGATCAACCTACTGATGTTCTGGCCTTTGCCGCCCTAGAAGTGGATGTTCCCCGATCGCCAGTAGCGGAATTGACGGAATTGATCGAAGCAGAGTCTTCCTTGATCACTGAACCTCTATATTTGGGTGATATAGTAATATCGCTTGAACGGGCCGCCCAACAAGCCAACGAACGCGGTCATGATTTCGCCTTGGAAGTGACGTGGCTCTTTACCCACGGACTACTGCATTTGTTGGGTTGGGATCACCCCAACGAAACAACCCTCACCACCATGTTGTCTCAACAATCTTATTTATTAACGCTTATTGGCTTAAATCCCCCCAGTTATGTCTGATTTGTGACACAAATTACATTGGGAAAGATTTCTGTCAATTACACTGCTCGGAGTTGTAGATTATGAAATCGGTCTATCCCATGTCCTCTTCCTCAGCCATTTATCCCGATAGAAGCTTACAAACCAAAGCCAAGTTGATTAAATCGTCCCCTCAGTTAACCCTAGTTTCCCCAGCGCCCACGTCCCGTAATAATGCTTGGCAGGTTGCGCCCAATTTATTAACCAGTTTTCGCTATGCCTGGGCAGGCGTTCGTTACGCTTTTTTGACCCAACGCAATTTTCGCATTCACACCTTTGCCGGTGCTGTGGTTGTGACGACGGGAATTTTACTGCACTTAGAGCCGATCGCCCTTTCGATTTTGGCGTTAACCTCTGCCTTTGTGATGATTTTGGAATTGCTCAATACAGCCCTCGAATCGGTGGTAGATTTAACCGTTGGGCAGTCTTACCATGAACTGGCCAAGATAGCCAAAGACTGTGCAGCCGGAGCGGTACTATTGTCGGCGATCGCCGCTGTGATTGTGGGGGGATGTTTATTGTTGCCAGCGCTGTTATCCTTAATGGTCTAGTCCCATCCATTTCTGACTGTGAAGGAGCATCCCAGTTGATTCTGGTCATCGACAATTACGATAGTTTTACCTACAACCTCGTTCAATATTTAGGGGAATTGGGTCATCAATATTCCGTTGCCCAAGACCTACGGGTTGATCGCAATGATCAAATTACCTTAGAGCAGATCAAAGCCCTAAAGCCCGATGGCATTGTTATTTCTCCCGGCCCTGGACGCCCAGACGATTCGGGTATTTGCTTAGTCCTGATTCAGGAATTTAGTCCCTCGACGCCGATTTTAGGGGTTTGTTTAGGGCATCAGAGTATTGGCCAGGTCTTCGGTGGCAAAGTGATCGCCGCACCGGAATTAATGCACGGCAAAACGTCTCAGATTTATCACCACCAGCAGGGCATTTTTGCGGGTTTGGCGAGTCCTCTAGAAGCCACCCGTTACCATAGTTTGATCGTTGAACGGGAAAGCTTGCCCGATTGCTTGCAGGTCACTGCTTGGCTGGAAGACGGCATGATTATGGCCTTCCAACACCGGCATTATCCCCATGTCCAGAGTGTGCAGTTTCACCCCGAAAGCATTTTGACCACATCGGGCAAACAGATGTTGGAGAATTTTTTGCGCTCAATTCAAAATCAGAATTTTAGCTAAGTTCCCATGCACGATTTTCCCTTAGGGATGATCGGAAAATTAGGGGTTTGGGGTTTGCTGATATTCCACTTCCACCACAGTATGGACATTGCCCCTGGGATTAAAGTCGGCTTTAAGTTTGGCATAAAGGGGATTGGCCGCCGCCACAAAGTCATCCAAGATTTGATTGGTCACTTCTTCATGGGGAATATGGCGATCGCGGTAACTGTTGATATAGAGCTTAATCGATTTCAACTCCACCACCTTTTGATCGGGGCAGTAGGTTAAATACAAAGTGGCAAAATCGGGATAGCCAGAAAACGGACATTTACAGGTAAATTCTGGCAGAGTAATACTGACGTTGTAACGACGACCGGGGCGAGGATTGGGAAAGGTAATCAGTTGGGCGTTTTGGATTTCCCGTTCTCCATATTTTTCTTCGGACGGGAGAGGAAGGGCGGCATCGGTGGTCTGGGTCATGGTCAAACGGTCGGAAAATTAACGGTTTTTCAGGGGTCTTCTTTACAATGTAATCCATTCAGGATGGCAAATTTCTCGATTGAATCGCGACAATTTTTCGTTAGCAATGTTTGGGGAATTGGACGACAAGATGAGGAATCCCCCATGCGACCCGATATAATTGGCTTTCAGCGTTGTTCAACCTTTAATTTATGATTGCTCCTCCTCTGCCCCTTCATACCCAACTCCTACAAATGATTTCTGGGTACTGGGTTTCCCAATGTTTACATGTTGTTGCCAACCTGGGCATTGCCGATCGCCTAGGGGACGGAGCGAAGTCTTGTCGGGAACTGGCAACCTTAACCCAGTCGGATGAAATCGCCTTGTATCGCGTGCTGCGGGCTTTAGCCAGTGTGGGAGTGTTTACGGAAACGGCACCGCAAGTTTTTGCCCTGACCCCCCTAGCCGAATATCTGCGGGAAGATGCGCCCTTCTCGATGCGAGCCACAGCGATTATGTTAGGGAGCAAAGAACATTATGAAGCCTGGTCAGAATTGCCCTACAGCGTGCAAACGGGACAACAAGCATTCAAACATCGCTATGGCGTCGAAATTTTTGAATATTTTGGTCAAAATCCAGAAGCTGCGGCTATTTTTGAGCGTTCCATGAATAGCTTCTCGAAGCCGGAAACCAGCGCCATTGTTGAAGCGTATGATTTTTCGGGTTTTAATACGCTGGTGGATGTGGGCGGTGGCTACGGCGAAATGCTAGGGACAATTTTACAAAGAACCCCAACGGCTGCCGGTATTTTATTCGATGAAGCCTACGTGGTGGATCACTGTGCTGAGACCCTTAATGCCCACGGTATTCAAGCTCGATGTCAGGCGATCGCCGGTAATTTCTTTGAGTTTGTGCCTAGCGGAGGAGATGCCTATTTACTCAAACATATTTTGCATGATTGGGATGATCAAAGCTGTCTAAAAATCCTGAAAAATTGCCGCGCTCAGTTACCCGAAAATGGCAAAGTTTTGGTATTTGAAGCCTTAATTACCCCTGGGGATCAACCATCCGGGGCAAAATTTCTCGATATTAATATGCTCGTTATGTGTCATGGTGGCAAGGAACGCACCGAGGCCGAATTTAACGCCCTATTTGCCCAAGCGGGTTTGCAATTGAGTCGGATTATCAGGACAAAAGAAGAGATTTGTATTATTGAAGCCACAATCTCTACCGACAAAAACGAACGTTAATGCCTGATCGGTGTCCCCTTTGCTGTAATCCCCTAGCGCCCTCAAAAAATGAAGAGCAAGCGTCAAAGAAACGTCAGCGCAACTTGAAAGGATTCCCAAGCGTCTCCTGAGAGTCAAGGCATGTCAAAAAACCGATCAACCCTCGATATTCTGCCAAAATAGGCATTATGGTCTATATCAAGCGCATTGAACTGTCCCATTTCAAGTCCTTCGGGGGAACGACTGCCATTCCTTTTTTACCGGGGTTTACGGTGGTGTCTGGGCCTAATGGGTCGGGGAAATCAAATATTTTGGATGCGTTGTTGTTTTGCTTGGGCTTGGCTACGTCCAAGGGAATGCGGGCGGAACGGTTACCGGATTTGGTCAACAATACCTTTAAGGGCAAGCGGGGTAGCTTAGAAGCGTCGGTGTCGGTAACGTTTGATCTCAGTGATGCGCCGGTTTTTGACGTTGAACCGAATGGGAATCCAGATTCATCAAAAAAATCTGGTGAAATTTCCCCTGACATTAAAACAGAAACCCTGGAAACGTTGCAAAATTCCCTACAAAAGCAACGGGAATGGACAGTAACGCGGCGTTTAAAAGTCACGAAAGGGGGTAGTTATTCCTCCAATTACTACATCAATGGGGAAACAGCTACGGTTACGGATTTACATGAACAATTGAATGAATTGCGGATTTATCCTGAAGGTTACAACATTGTTTTACAGGGGGATGTAACCCGCATTATTACGATGAATCCCAAGGAACGGCGGGAAATTATTGATGAGTTGGCGGGGGTGGCGGAATTTGACCGCAAAATCGTTAAAACCAAGGAAACCCTAGAAGAAGTGCGTGATCGCCAGGAACGGTGTGAGATTATTGAAACGGAATTAATCCGCAGTTTGGAACGCTTAGCCGCTGATCGCCAAAAAGCCGAAAAATATAAAGCATTGCGACAACAAATTCAGGAAAAACAAAGTTGGGAAAAAGTTATACAGTTCAAAGCCGTCAGTCAACAACGGGATCAATTACTCGCCCAAATTCAACAGGGAGAATTGCAAGCCAGTCAACTACAACAGGCCTTAACTACTCGTCACCAAGAAATTCAAAGTCAACAGGCTCAATTTGACCAATTAAATGCCCAGGTTAAAGCCCTCGGTGAAGAAGAACAATTGGCCGTTGCGTCCCAGTTAGCCACCCAAAAAGCCCAACGGGATCAACTCCAGCAACAAATTACCCACGGTGATCGCCAAGTTGCCGACCATCAACAGCAAGTTAAGCAGATCCAAGGGGAAATCAGCCAAAGCCAACAGCAATTTTTGCAGACCCAACAGGAGCAATCCTTCCACACTAGTCAGACCCTACCCCAGCTAACCCAAGCTGTTCAAACCACCCAAACCCAACTCGATCAACTCCGGCAACGCTCCCAGGCGATCGCCTCTGCCTCCGAAGCGTGGGTACAGGAACAAACTCACCTCAGCCGTACCGTTAACCAGCTACAGGATCAACTTGCCCCCCAACGCAGCGAACTAGCCCAATTGCAGGAACGACAACAGCAGCTTGACCACAGCCTCAGTCAACTAGAACCCCGTTTACAGTCCGTCACCGCCGAATTACAACAAAAAGAAAGTAATGCCGCCAATTTAAGTACCGAAGCGCAACATTTAACCCAACAAATCCAGACCCTCGCCCAAAATCTAGCCCAGTTGGAACAGGAACGGACGGTATTGCAAGAAACCCAAAACCGCTTACTCAAGGAACAACAGGAAAAACAACGACAATTAGACAAACTCGAAGCCGCCAGCCAAGCCCAGCAGGAAGTCCAAGGAACCTATGCTACTAAATTAATTTTGCAGTCGGATTTACCGGGGGTGTGTGGTCTGGTAGCCCAACTCGGTCAGGTAGAACCCCGCTATCAACTGGCTTTAGAAATCGCTGCGGGCGGCCGTTTAGGTTATGTGGTGGTGGAAGATGATAGCGTTGCGGCGGCGGGGATTGAAATTCTGAAACACGCCAAAGCCGGACGGGCAACCTTTTTACCCCTGACCAAAATCCGTTCCCCCCGGAGCCAAAATCCTAATCTCAGTTATGCCCAGGGTTACATTGATTTAGCGGTGAACTTGATCGATGGCGATCGCCGTTATGAAACCATTTTTGCCTTTGTATTTGGTAATACTTTGGTTTTTGAAAATCTCGAAAGCGCCCGTCGTCATTTGGGGAAACATCGGATCGTGACCCTGGATGGGGATCTCCTCGAAACCAGTGGGGCCATGAGTGGCGGCAGTCGTCCCAAGCGTTCCGGCATTAGTTTTGGGGTCGTGGCCAGTGAAGATTCCGAAGAAATGCGGCAATTACGGCAACGGTTAAGGGATATTGAGCAAATGCAAGGGCGCAACGAAGCATTACTGCTCGAACGCACGGTGAACATTAAACATTTTTCCCAACAGCTAACCGAAGCCCGCCAACAGGAACGGGAAAGCCAAATTTTACTGCAACAAATTGAGCGAGATATTAGCCGATTAAGTCAACAAAGCCAGGAATTAAGCCAGCAACAAAGCAATGAAAAAATTCGCCTCTTAGACTTGCAAAACCGTCTAGGAGAATTGCAACAAACTTTACCCGCTCTGGAAAATCAATTACAGATTGAACAACAAAAATTAACTGCCTTAGAAACTTCCCAAACCCATCAAGAATGGCAAGTGATTCAAACCCAAATTCAAGCCATGGAAAGCGAATATCGCCAAAAAGAGCAGGCCTTGCGGGAAGGGGAAAATCAACTAAATCAATTACACAATCAAAGCCAACGGTTAGAAGAAAAAATTCAAGCTGCTCAGCATCAAATTGCTCAACATCAAGCCCAACATCAAGTTTTAGTCCAAGCCCAAACAGAACGAGGGGTCGAACTCCAAACCATTAACGCCACGATCGCCGCCACGGAAAGTCAATTTACCCAATTAACGGAACGCTTGGGACAGACAAAAAAAGACCGCGATCGCCTTGAAACCCAATTAACCCAATTAAGAAAACAACAACAAGAACAGCAATGGCAGTTAGAGAAATTACAAACCCAACAACAAGAAAATCAAAATAATTTAAACCACCTTCAAACCCAGCTTGAAACCCTAGCCACGGACTTACCCGACCCAGAACCCGAAATTCCGCTATTACAAGACCGTGATCAAACCAGCTTAGATTTTAACCAGATCCTCGAAGAATTACAGCGTTCTATTCGTAATAGTCAAAAACGCTTGGAAGCTATGGAGCCGGTCAATATGTTGGCGCTGGAAGAACACGAAAAAACCCAAACTCGTTTAACGGAATTAACTGAAAAATTGCAAACCATTGAAGCCGAACGCACCGAATTATTACTGCGCATTGAAAATTTCACCACCCTCCGACGGCGATCGTTCCAAGATGCCTTTGATGCGGTCAATAAAAATTTTCAGGTTATTTTTGCCGAATTATCCGATGGAGATGGTTATTTACAATTAGATGATGCTGAAGATCCCTTTAATGGGGGTTTAAATCTAGTGGCTCACCCCAAAGGTAAACCCGTGCGGCGGTTAAGTTCCATGTCCGGCGGGGAAAAATCCTTAACGGCATTGAGTTTTATTTTTGCCCTCCAACGTTATCGCCCTTCCCCCTTTTATGGCTTTGATGAGGTGGATATGTTTTTGGACGGGGCCAATGTGGAAAAACTCTCAAAAATGGTTCAAAAACAGGCCCAACAAGCCCAATTTATTGTGGTTAGTTTGCGGCGTCCCATGATTGAAGCGTCGGAACGTACCATTGGTGTCACCCAGGCTCGCGGGGCCCACACCCAGGTTTTGGGCATTAAGTTATAGGGGTTTTGGCAAGTTTTGCGGAGGGGAAGCAGAATATTATTGTTCAGTGTTGAGATAACTTCAGGGTTGAAATTAATAAGGTGATTTGGGTTTCAGTTGTCTGCTAAATTGTTGAGATAGGACTCAATTTGGGATTTTTTCCTTTTTTTTTATCTAAACCTGCATGGAAGCATTTGATCCGACTCCCCCTGATTGGGTAGCCCAGACTGTTCACGCCCAGGGATTTTGTTGTCCAGACTGTCAATCTGGCCCCCGCAACGCTATCCGGGTTTGGATTAATCGGCGATCGCCAGTGATGAGTGATGATTACCGTCGCAAATGGCAAGAGTTTTATCAGTGTGAATGCGGCAAAGGTTGGTGGGCCTGGAGCAATGACCGACCGGCGATCAGTGACGAAGATCCAAACGACCCCTAAGAGACTAGGGATTGGTCAACAAAACCCGATATTCTACTATTAAGAACGCTTTATCAACGCCAGTGCTGGGTGTGCCAATGGAATTTGCCAAAATATTGATCGCCAATCGCGGCGAAATCGCCCTCAGAATTATCCATAGTTGCGAAGAATTGGGGATTCCCACCGTCGCCGTCCACTCCACCATTGACCGCCACGCTCTCCATGTTCAACTAGCTACGGAAAGTGTCTGCATTGGCCCGCCCCAGAGCAATAAAAGCTATCTCAACATCCCCAACATTATTGCCGCCGCTCTGACCCGCAACGCCACCGCCATCCATCCCGGTTACGGCTTCCTCGCAGAAAATGCCCGCTTTGCCGAAATTTGCGCCGATCATCAATTGACCTTCATTGGCCCCAGTCCCGCCGCCATTATGGCCATGGGGGACAAATCCACCGCAAAAAAAACCATGCAAAAATCCGGGGTTCCCTGTGTGCCAGGTAGTCCGGGCTTAATTGACTCAGAAACCACCGCGTTAAGAATTGCCGCCGAAATTGGCTACCCAGTGATTATTAAAGCCACGGCCGGAGGTGGCGGTCGGGGAATGCGGCTAGTGCGGGAAGAAAAAGATTTTATCCGTTTGTTCCAAGCCGCCCAGGGGGAAGCGGAAGCCGCCTTTGGTAATCCGGGGGTTTATTTAGAAAAATTCATTGAAAAACCCCGCCATATTGAATTTCAGATTTTAGCCGACAGTCATGGCAATGTGGTGCATTTAGGGGAACGGGATTGTTCCATCCAACGCCGTCACCAAAAATTATTAGAAGAAGCCCCCAGCCCATTTTTAACGCCCCAACTCCGTAAAAAAATGGGGGATGCAGCGGTTAAAGCCGCTAAATCGATTGATTACGTCGGGGCCGGTACGGTGGAGTTTTTGGTGGATAGTAGTGGCGGTTTTTACTTCATGGAGATGAATACCCGCATTCAGGTGGAGCATCCCGTCACCGAAATGATTACGGGCTATGACTTAATCGCCGAGCAAATTCGCATCGCCCAGGGTGAAAAATTACGCTTTCGTCAGTCGGAAATTGAGTTTCGCGGCCATGCCATTGAATGTCGCATTAATGCCGAAGATCCTAAACAAAATTTCCGCCCCCATCCAGGCAAAATCAGTGCCTATCTGCCCCCCGGCGGCCCTGGGGTTCGCATTGATTCCCATGTTTATACCGATTATGAAATTCCGCCCTATTATGATTCTTTGATTGGTAAATTAATTGTCTGGGCTGGCGATCGCCCTACAGCGATTAAACGAATGCGTCGGGCATTGCGGGAATGTGCAATAACGGGTGTACCAACAACCTTGGAATTTCATCAGCAAATTTTACAGACCCCAGCCTTTTTAGCCGGAGATGTTTACACTAATTTCATCGAAGAACACATCACGCCGCCCCCCGCTAGCTGATTTCTTTTCAGCCGTTAAATACAATCAACCGCTCAATGATGATTGAAAAAAGGGACTCAACAAGGTTTTATTTTTGAATTGCAATTTATATTCAAAACACTATTAATGTAGGGAAAAATCATGATTTCTAGCCGAAATTATTTCACCCGTGATGAGTACTTACATTGGGAAGAACAGCAGGAAGAAAAACACGAATATGTTGATGGACAGATCTTTGCTATGGCGGGAGCCAGCGAAAATCACGTCATTATCACTGATAATTTTTCGGCAATACTTGTAACTCAGCTACGGGGTCGTAAATGTCGATCTTTTTCTTCAGACATGAAACTCCAGATCGCCACATATAATATTTACTATTATCCTGATTTGTTGGTAACCTGTGATGAAGGTGATCGCCTTACCAAACAATACAAGAGCTATCCCTGTCTAATTGTCGAAGTACTTTCAGAGTCAACGGAAGCGAAGGATCGGGGTAAGAAATTTGCCCATTATCAACAAATTGAATCATTAAAGGAATACGTATTAGTGAGTCAATGGGAAAAGCGAGTTGAGGTCTTTCGCCGCACGGATAGCAAGTTTTGGCTCTTACAAAATTTTACCAATGATGAAATTGTTGATTTACAAAGTATTGATCTGAAAATTTCTGTTTCGATGATTTATGAAAGCGTTGATTTGAGCCAAACTTAAGCTGTTTTTTGGTGGTTAAATTTCCACAAACTACTAGAAACCCAATTAGTAATGATTGGGAAGAACAGCACGAATATGTCGATGGACAGATCTTTACCATAGCGGGAGCTAGCGAAAATCAGGTTGATATCACAACTAATTTAACAGTGGTCCTTGCGA
>Ga0315905_10000556_pt1 | contig 40251 bp, 39 predicted proteins | sample LakEriMetagenome_5_FD_203522 | JGI IMG/M metagenome (GOLD analysis project Ga0315905, IMG submission 203522) | Freshwater fungal communities from buoy surface, Lake Erie, Ohio, United States - Buoy 4 MA121 | ecosystem: Environmental > Aquatic > Freshwater > Lake | place: USA: Lake Erie, Ohio...
CGCACCAAAAACAGTTGCAAACTTTGTTGAACTCGCAACTGGTGCAAAAGAGTGGACCGATCCACGCGATGGCAAGAAGACAACTGCGAAGCTATACGACGGAACAATTTTTCACCGCGTCATTGACGGATTTATGATTCAAGGTGGAGATCCACTTGGTCGCGGAACAGGTGGACCCGGCTACCGATTCGAAGATGAGTTCCACGGGGAATTAGTTTTTGATCGTCCATACATTCTTGCAATGGCTAATAGCGGTCCAGGAACTAATGGTTCTCAGTTCTTCATTACTGTCGCACCAACAACCTGGTTAAATCGCAAACACAGTATTTTTGGTGAGGTTAAGGATTTAGCAAGCCAGGCAGTGGTTGATGCAATCGCCACAGCAAAGACTGGGGCGCAAGACAAGCCAGCTCAAGACATCACGATTAATAGTGTTTCCATCGCTTAAACGCTCTGCCACTTACTCACTAATCGCAATAATTTGCGGTGCATATCTGGTTCAGCTTTTAATTCCCACACTTCAACAACAGCTCTTTTTACCAAGTATTGATTATCTCAGTGCAACCAACCAGTGGTATCGATTAATCACAGTTGCCTTAACACACGGTGGTCTCTTGCACCTAGGCTTTAATATGTATGCACTCTTGGTTCTTGGAAACCCCATCGAAGAAGCATTTGGAAAAAATAAGTTTCTTATAATCTTTTTCACATCATTGCTTTCTGGCTCACTTACCTCTTCTTATTTCGCTTCGATTTACAGCGCATCAGTCGGCGCCTCTGGGGCCGTATTTGGACTTTTTGGAGCGATGATTGTTGTTGGAAAACGAATCGGAGCAGACATCCGATCAACTGTTGTTATTATCGGTTTGAACTTTGTTATTGGATTTGCATTAGGCGGAGTGGATTGGCGGGCCCATTTAGGGGGCCTAATTGGCGGATATGTAGCCGCGCAGATAGTTCTAAAAAAGCGATAACTTATCCACAGGGCTTACCCACATTGTGGATCGAATTACACGCGTGTAATTAGCGCCAACGAGTAGCTAGAGAAAAACCAACTCCGATGAAAGCAAAACCAAAGATCATGTTCCATGCGCCAACGCCTGGGACTGGATAGCGAGTTTCAGTCACATAGAAAGTGACGATCCAAGCCAGACCAACTAGAAAAAAACCAACCATTGTTGGGGCCAGCCACTTTGGACTCTCAAGAGGTCCTGTTGGAGTGTGGACGGCAACATCCTGGTTGTGGGCGCGGCGCTCTTCAACTTTTTTACGAAGTTTTGATTTTGGCATACACGAAAGATACACCATGCGCGAGAATGTTCCCATGGCCACTTCTAAGGAAAACATCCCCACTGCTATACAGATCCTGGTCATCGATAACTATGACTCATTTGTATTTAATCTGGTTCAGTATCTGCAACAACTTGGGGCCGACTGTACGGTCGTAAGAAACGATGCGATAAAAGTTGAAGAGGCCTCCAAATACGATGGGGTATTAGTCTCTCCGGGCCCAGGAACTCCAGAGCGCGCAGGAATCTCAATTGAAATGATTAAGTACTGCGCCGAAAAATCTATTCCATTGTTTGGAGTTTGTTTAGGTCATCAAGCAATCGCAGTTGCATTTGGAGCAACGGTTTCACGAGCACCCGAGCTATTGCACGGAAAAACCTCATCGGTTTTCCATAAGCAACAAGGTGTTTTAGAAGATTTACCCTCACCATTTACAGCTACTCGCTACCACTCATTGTGTGTTGAAAAAGATTCAATTCCAGCAGTTTTAGAAGTAACGGGTGCAACCGAATCTGGATTAATAATGTCATTGCAACACAGATCACTTCCAATACAAGGAGTGCAGTTTCATCCAGAATCGGTTTTAACAGAACACGGCCACCATATGTTGGCTAACTGGTTGGAGATGTGCGGAGATAAAAATGCACAAGCTAAAGCAGTGGGTCTATCTCCTGTAATTAGCTCTAGAAAGTAATTGAATTCAAAAATTAGTTACTTTGGAGCTGTGTTAATTGTGATCGTCACCGATTTGCCAATTGTTTGAACCACAGTGGCATCTGGTGCTTGGCGAATAACAATTCCTAATGGCTGATTCGCGTCATAACCCTCAACTTCTTTTACCAAAAAGCCGGCTTGAACCAAAAGAGTTTTTGCTTGCAGTGCATCTATTCCAATTAAAGATGGAACGGTTACTTGACCACTTGCAATTTGTAAAACAACTCCTGTGCCAGCTGTAATGGTTGCACCAGGCTCTGGTGTTACCTTTAATACCGTTCCTTGAGGTTCATCTGATGGAACAGCTTCTGTGGCTGTTACCAACAAACCAACAGAGGTTAACGCTGTGCGCGCATCAATAAGTGACATACCAACAAGATCAATAGGAACAATTGAATCTCCTAGGCCATTTGAAATTGTTAAAACAACACCAGAGCCTTTTTGAACCCGGGTGGTTGCTAGTGGGAACTGGCTTGCAACTCGATCTTTTGGAATTCTGCCATCAGGTGCTCGAGTAATCGTTAATACATAGTCTTTTAACAATGTTTCAGCTTCGAGTTGGGATAAACCAACCACATTTGGAAGTTGAGGCAGACCTGATGAATCAGTTGCTGGACGGGCCAATAAGAAGCCAGCAGAGAGCACGGCAATTGCGGCTACCGCGCTAACAGCTCGAACCAATAGCTTTCGGCGAGAGATTGCTGGCTTTGCAATTTTTGTTGTAACAACTGATCCCGACTTTATTTTGTAAAGATCATCGAGCATCAAACCTGCAGATTGATAACGCTCATCTGGATTCTTAGCTAATGCAACGGCTAGCAAGGTATCAATACCGGCAGGTAAATCAGGAACAATTTTGCTAGGAGCAACTAAAACTCCAGAAACATGTTGATATGCAATAGCGACAGGGGTTTCACCAGTAAATGGTGGTTGACCCGTTAATACCTCATATAACAAACAACCCGTTGAATAGATATCACTTCGCAAGTCGGCAACTTCACCTAACGCCTGTTCTGGTGATAGATACTGCGCAGTACCAACAACATTCCATGTGCTAGTTAATGTTGCACCAAGGTCTGCAAGGGCGCGAGCAATTCCAAAATCCATCACCTTCACATCACCATGATCTGTAATCATAATATTTGCAGGTTTAATATCACGGTGGACGATTCCACTTTGGTGTGAGTATTCAAGTGCCGTCAAAATTCCTTCACCGATTTCAATTGCACGTTTTAATGGAACGCGCTCACCTTTATGAATGAGTTCGCGCAATGTGTGTCCAGTTATAAGTTCCATAACAATGTAGGGAGCAGGTTCTTCACCAGAGTCATAAACAGCAACAATTCCTGGATGATTTAACTTTGCAGCAGCGAATGCTTCTTTTCTAAACCGGCCAACAAAAGCTGGATCGCGAGCTAAGTCACTACGTAAAACCTTTACGGCAACTTTTCTAGAAAGTCGAACATCATCGGCAATATAAACATCAGCCATTCCACCAGTGCCGATCATTTCGCCAATTTTGTAACGCTCACCAATTAACTTATTTATCATTAGCGGCTCCGAAAAACTCAGTATTTCCATCAGTAACATCGACGATATCTGCGATCACAACACTTACGTTGTCGGGGGCTCCATTTTCTAGGGTTGCATCAACTAAAAATTTCACAGCTTCATTCTTGTCAGATTTACTTAAACCTATCTTTATTTCCTTTTCGGTTAAAACACCAGACAAACCATCAGAGCAGAGAAGGTAGCGATCACCTTTCTTAACCTCATAGATTTGTAATACGGGAGTTGTTGTTCCGTCACCACGAAGTGCTTGAGTGAGCATAGATCTTTGGGGATGATCAACGGCCTCTTTGGCTGTGATTGCACCTTGATCTAATAGTTCTTGAACAACACTATGGTCAACACTTAATTGTTCGATTGCATTTGAACGCAAACGATAACAACGTGAATCTCCAACATGTAGCAAAGCAATCTGTTCATTTCTAATGAGCAATGCAGTTAATGTTGTTCCCATTCCACGCTTATCAATATCTTCTTCGGTTATTGCAGCAATTTCGTAATCAATACTGTGCAAGGAGTGCATTAGTAAATCTTCAATAGAGTCTTCATCGATTTCTTGGGATGTAAGAGTTGGCACTAAGGAGTGCAAAACTTTGACTGCGATTTTTGATGCTACTTCTCCTGCAGCATGGCCACCCATTCCGTCGGCCACAGCGATTAATTGCGGAGAAAGAAATGCAGAATCTTCATTGCCTTGGCGAACCAGACCAAGGGCTGAGCGCGCTGATGATTGAAAATAATTGGCGCTCATAGAACGTAAGCCTAACGGTGTAACCTTCAAAGGTGAAGATTTACGCGCACCGTGGATCTTCCCTTAAATTTCCTGAGATGAGTTTGCTCGCTTATAAGGGCGCCATCGAAGAGGGCGCAGATGGCTTTGAATGCGATGTTCGGTTAACTAAAGATAATCAACTTGTTCTATGGCACGACCCAGATTTGAAACGCATAACCGGAAACAAAGCCAGAATCGCAGATTCGACATTTAAAGAGATTAAACGAGAACACCCAGGTGTAATCACACTGGAAGAGCTTTTGATTTTGGCAAGAGATTTTAAGAAAGAAATGGCAATAGAGACTAAACATCCTGTACCAACGGCAAACGCCGTGGAAAAAGCTGTTATGCAGTTGCTCTCTCAAGAAAAGAGAACATCTCAGATTTACATAATGTCATTTTCTTGGTTAGCAATCGAGAAGATAAGAAAGATAAACCCAGAACAAAAAACAGTGGCATTACTTAGCGATAAGTACTCACTACCAATGCGCAGATTCACGTCAGCTACAGCAATTGGCCCCAGCATCTCCGCCTTTGCCAAGAACGCATCTTTAAAGCAGGATCCAAGGCAATTGTTTGTTTGGAGCGTTGATGATGCTAAAGATGTGCTTTTTTGCGCTGACAATGGCGTCGATGTTTTGATCACAAATAATCCGTCAAATGCGAGGTCGGTACTCGGGTATCATTAGCAAGTGAGTACATACGCCTATCTCGGTCCTAAAGGGACTTTTACTGAGGCGGCTTTGAAAAAGATTACTTCCTCTAATGATTCCCTAATTCCATATGCCAATGTCACATCGGCTTTAGATGCTGTTCGACTCGGCAAGGCACACTTTGCTCTTGTCCCAATCGAGAACTCAATTGAAGGTGTAGTTGCTCGCACACTAGATGAGTTAGCAACTGGTGAACCATTAGTAATTGTTGGCGAAGTGACGTTACCTGTTTCTTTTGCGCTAATGATTAAACAAGACACAACTGATATTCGTCGCATTGCAACACATCCACATGCAGAAGCACAGTGTCGTGTGTGGGTTGCAACTAATTACCCAGATGCAGAGTTGATTTCAACATCATCAACTGCGGCAGCAGCTGAGGCAATTTCGCGAGGGGAATTTGATGCAGCTATTGCAGCACCAGTGGCTGCAGCCCATTATGGACTTCGAGTGATTGCAGACAATATTGCTGATAATCCAGGTGCAATTACTCGTTTCATTGTGGTTTCAAAGCCGGGAACAGTTCCGAAAAATACGGGTTGGGATAGAACTTCAATCGCAGCCTTTATCGGCATGGATCACGCAGGCGCGTTGCTAGATATATTGACTGAGTTTGCTAAGAGAGATATCAACCTCACTTTTATTCAGTCACGTCCAACTGGTTTAGAACTTGGCCATTACCATTTCATTATTGACGCCGAAGGTCACATTGCCGATGCCCCCGTAAAGGAGGCAATAGAAAGCCTTCGGGCCATCTGCGAAGAGATCCGATTCCTAGGTTCGTATCCACGAGAAAAGGTTAAATAAATGATCGACATCAAGTTTTTACGCGAAAATCCAGATGTTGTTCGTGCATCTCAAAAGGCTCGCGGTGAAGATGTTTCGATTATTGAAAAAGCTTTAGCCGCAGATGAAATTCGTAAATCAACTCTCGATCAATTTGAAACTCTAAGGGCCGAACAAAATCTTTTATCTAAGTCAGTGGCAACAGCAAAAGGTGAAGAAAAAGCCAGGTTACTTGAGAGCGCAAAGGCCCTTGCTGCCAAAGTAAAGGAAGCTGATGTAAAGCGCACACAATGTGAAGCAGAGGCCAAAGCCTTCATCATGCAAATTTCAAATGTTATTGATCCACAAGCACCTGTTGGCAAAGAAGAAGATTTTGTTGTTATTGAAAATGTTGGCAAGCCTAGAGTTTTTGATTTTGAACCCAAAGACCATGTAGAGCTTGGGAAATTGTTAGGTGCAATTGATACAGAGCGCGGCGCCAAAGTGGCAGGTTCTCGTTCATACTATTTAACAGGTGTTGGAGCGATGCTTGAATTCGCACTTGTTAACTATGCAATTACTTCAGCCAATAAGGCAGGTTTCACTCCAGTAATCCCACCAGTACTGGTTAATCCAGCTGCGATGGAGGGCACGGGGTTTCTGGGTCAGGCCGCAGAAAATGTTTATCATCTAGAAAAAGATGATGTGTATTTAGTTGGTACTTCAGAAGTTCCATTAGCTGCAATGCACATGGATGAAATTCTTGCAGCTGAGAAGTTACCAATACGTTATGCCGGTTACTCAACATGTTTTCGTAGAGAAGCTGGAACATACGGCAAAGACACCCGTGGAATAATTCGCGTTCATCAGTTTGATAAAGTTGAAATGTTTTCTTTTTGTCATCCAGATCAAGCCAAGGAAGAGCATCTTCGTTTATTGCAATGGGAGAAGGACTTCCTTAATGCAATGGAGATTCCTTACCGCGTCATAGATGTGGCATCTGGAGACCTGGGGTCGAGTGCTAACCGTAAGTTTGATATTGAAGCGTGGATTCCAACTCAAGATGCATACAGAGAGGTAACAAGCACTTCAAACTGCACAGAGTTTCAAGCTCGTCGTTTGAATATAAGGTTTAAAGACAATGATGCGACAAAAGCGGTTGCAACATTAAACGGCACACTCGTTGCGATTCCACGGATGATTGTTGCAATTTTAGAAAATCACCAAAATGCTGATGGCACAGTAAATATTCCCGCTGCCTTACAGCCATTTTTAGGGACAAAACGATTTGAGCTGGTGTGAGCAAAAGACCTAAGTTAATTGCAACAGATCTTGATGGAACAATCGTTTCGCATGAGGGTTTAATTAGCCAACGAACAATTGATGCATTTACCCGCGCAAAAGAATTAGGAATACATATTTTTTTCGTGACTGGCCGTCCCCCTAGATGGATGGGTGAGATACGTGATGCTTTTGGTTTTGGAGCAGCGATCTGCTGTAACGGCGCGATGTTATATGACTTGCTCAACGATGTAATTTTAGAAGAGTGGATGATTTCCATTGATGATCAAACAGAGATTGTGCAGCGCATGCGAATTGCGATGCCTGAAATCTCATTCGCCGTTGAATCAAACGATCATTATCAAAGAGAAGTTGGTTACATACCAAAGTGGGACATTGGCTTAGATAACGTTGGGATAGAACGAATTGAAGACGGAGTGAGAGTTCCAGCTTTAAAACTACTTGGTCGTTGTAGCAATCTTGAATACACATCTGATGAGATGGTTGATATCGCTCAGAAAACTATCGGAGATTTAGCAACCGTTACACACTCTGCTGCCAATGATTCTCTTATTGAAATCTCTGCGCTCAATGTATCCAAAGGTGCAACATTAGAAATGATGGCCAAACGACTTGGATTAACAGCAGATGACTGCGTTAGCTTTGGTGATAATCCAAATGATTTTTCTATGCTGCAATGGACATCACGTTCTTATGCAATTAGTGATGGTCACCCACAAGCTCCTCTTCACGCAAAAGGCGTAGCCGAACCATGTGAGCAAGATGGTGTTGCAAAAATAATTGAATCATTACTAGATCTACCCGCCTAAAAATCCTTAGAGCTAAGCAATAAACAAACTTACTGCTGCCCTCGGCTTGAATATCGCCTCGATTTTTCGCTAGCCCTAAAGTCAGGTAATCTTTCCCACGGAGGGCTCGCATAGCGGCCGAGTGCACCGGTCTTGAAAACCGGCATACGAAAGTATCGTGGGTTCAAATCCCACGCCCTCCGCCATTTTTCTCTTTAACTCATAGTTCTGGGCTTCTTCTTGGCCAACTACTGGTTATGTGGGTTAGTTCATAGCCTCTACGCATGGGTACACCTAGCGAAATATTCCCAGCAAGCGCACAATTACCCAAGGTGATTTACGGACTAAATCCATAGGCAGTACCAAGGGAGTTGCAGATGTCAGGTGTTTTTTCGCCAACGCGCGCCAAGATAGATAAGCGCACCCTGCGCACAGATAAATGGTGGCTAGAGCCGCTACTAACATTTTCTGTACTTATCTCCTTTGTTATCTATGCAACATTTCGCGCCTTTGAAAACGACAACTACTTTGTAAAAGACTCACATCTGATCTCACCTTTTTATTCACCATGTTTATCTGAAGCATGTGAACCAGGAGCAACAATTCTTGGCTTTACCCCAGTGAGTGCGCAGATTTTTAACTTTGCTCTTTCACCTGCGCTAATTATTTTGATCTTCCCATTAGGTTTTAGAATGACTTGTTACTACTACCGCAAGGCTTACTACCGTTCATTTTGGTTATCCCCTCCAGCTTGTGGAGTTGCAGAACCACACGAGAAGTACACAGGTGAAACTCGCTTCCCATTACTTTTCCAGAACGCTCACCGCTGGTTCTTCTATGCAGGTTTAGTTCTAAACGTCATTCTTACTTACGATGCAGTCATCGCTTTTAGAAATGCAGAAGGCGAATGGGGACACATGAGTGTGGGCTCAATTGTCTTAACAGTCAGTGCGGCAATGTTGTGGCTCTACTCTCTTTCTTGCCACACATGTCGTCACACAATTGGTGGACGCCTTAAGCACTTCTCCAAACACCCTGTGCGTTACAAGTTGTGGTCAAAGATTTCTGTACTTAATGCAAAGCATCAACAGTTTGCATGGTATTCACTATTTGCAGTTGCATTCGCCGATATCTATGTTCGCCAAGTTGCAACTGGCGCATGGACTAACTTCTACTTCTTCTAAAGGGAAAATCGACTATGACTCTAGAACGCCATAAATACGATGTCCTTGTAATCGGTGCCGGTGGTGCAGGTTTACGAGCCGCGGTAGAAGCACGCGAAGCAGGATTGCGCGTAGCAATCATTTGCAAGTCTTTATTTGGTAAAGCCCACACTGTTATGGCCGAAGGTGGAGCAGCAGCTTCAATGGGTAACGTCAACGACAAAGACAGTTGGAAGGTTCACTTTCGCGACACAATGCGCGGAGGAAAATTCCTTAGTCATTACCGTATGGCCGAACTTCATGCGAAAGAAGCGCCAGATCGTATTTGGGAGCTAGAAACTTGGGGCGCCTTATTTGATCGCACTAAAGAAGGAAAAATTTCGCAACGTAACTTTGGTGGACATGAGTATCCACGCCTTGCACACGTGGGAGATCGCACAGGTCTAGAACTGATCCGCACCATGCAGCAAAAAATCGTTGCCTTGCAACAAAAAGATGGTCGCGAAACTGGCGACATGGAAAGTGGAATCAAAGTATTTGCAGAGTTAACAATTACAGATATTTTGAAAGAAAATGGAAAAATCGCGGGTGCATATGGTTATTGGCGCGAAAGCGGCGAAGAGGTTTTATTTGAAGCACCTGCAGTTGTCATTGCAACTGGTGGCGTTGGAAAAACTTTCAAAATTACTTCCAATAGTTGGGAAGGAACCGGCGACGGTCATGCATTAGCTCTAAAAGCTGGCGCCAACTTAGTTGATATGGAGTTCTTACAGTTCCACCCAACTGGAATGGTGTGGCCACCATCTGTTCGTGGAATTCTTGTAACAGAGTCTGTTCGCGGTGAAGGTGGAGTACTTACTAATAACCTTGGCGAGCGTTTTATGTTCAAATACATCCCAGATGTTTTCAAAGATAAGTATGCAGATAATGAAGCAGAAGCTGATCGTTGGTATGAAGATCAGGACAATAACCGTCGTCCACCAGAGTTGTTGCCACGTGATGAAGTTGCTCGCGCAATTAATACAGAGGTCAAATCTGGTCGCGGTACCGAGCACGGCGGAGTTTTCTTAGATGTTTCAAAGCGAATTCCAGCAGAGGTCATTAAAAAGCGTCTTCCTTCAATGTGGCACCAGTTCTATGAACTTGCCGGTGTTGACATCACTAAAGAGGCAATGGAAGTTGGCCCAACATGTCACTACATCATGGGCGGAGTTGAAGTAGAGCCAGATAACGCTGCAGCAGTTGGTGTTCCTGGATTATTTGCAGCAGGTGAAGTTGCAGGCGGAATGCATGGGTCAAACCGCCTTGGTGGAAACTCACTTTCAGATCTCTTGGTCTTTGGTCGCCGCGCTGGAATGGGTGCTATTGAGTACCTCAAGAAGAATGGCGCAAATCCTGTTAGTGATGCATCAATTGCAAAAGCGAAAGCAAAGATTCAAGCACCATTTGATCGCCAAGGCGGAGAAAATAGTTATTCACTACATGCAGAGCTTCAGGAAATCACCCACAATCTAGTGGGAATCATCCGAACAGGATCTGAACTTAAGGATGCAATTGAAAAAATTGCAGAGATCAGAAAGCGCAGCGCAAACGTTGCTGTTTCTGGAGGGCGAGTCTTTAATCCTGGCTTCCACCTTGCATTTGATTTAGACAACATGTTGCTAGTTGCTGAAAGCACTGCAAAGTCTGCGATCACCAGAGAAGAATCACGCGGTGGACATACTCGTGATGACTTCCCAGAGATGGATACAAAATGGCGCCAAATCAATTTGATTTCATCATTTGATGGGGAAAAGGTAAACATTCGCGAACAGGCATTGCCGACCTATCCTCAAGAACTGTTTGACCTTTTTGATATTCATGAGTTGGAGAAGTACATGACACCAGAGGAAACTTCGAAAGGCGGGACCAAGTAATGGCACGTAATGTGAAGCTTCGAATCTGGCGTGGAGACTCAAAAGATGGTGGCCTTAAGGATGTAACCGTTGAGGCCAACGAGGGCGAAGTAGTCCTAGATGTAATTCACCGTGTGCAGGCAACACAGATGGGCGACTTAGCTGTTCGCTGGAACTGTAAAGCCGGTAAGTGTGGATCATGTTCAATGGAAATTAATGGAAAGCCACGACTTGCATGCATGACACAGGTTGCATCATTTGGTGATGATGAAACCATAACTGTCACACCGCTTCGAGCATTTCCGGTTATTAAAGATTTAGTAACAGATGTTTCATTTAACTACAAAAAGGCAATGGAAGTTCCGGCATACGAACATCCAAAAAACCTTGCCCCGGGTGAGGCACGCATGGAACAAATTGACGTTGAGAGATCTCAGGAGTTCCGTAAATGTATTGAGTGTTTCCTTTGCCAAGATGTTTGTCACGTGGTCAGAGATCACGAAGAGAACAAGAAGTCATTTGCTGGGCCTCGCTTCTTTATTCGTATCGCAGAGTTAGATATGCATCCACTTGATATGTTAAAGAATCGCAAAAAAACTGCTCAAGAAGAGCACGGGCTTGGAATGTGTAACATCACCAAATGTTGTACAGAAGTTTGTCCAGAGCACATCAAGATTACTGACAATGCAATCATTCCAATGAAAGAGCGCGTTGCTGACATTAAGTACGATCCTGTTCGCTGGTTAGGCACCAAGATCCGAAAGCGCGAGGGCCTATAATCTCTATATGAGGTTATTAATTCGCTGGGCTGCATTAGCTATTTCGTTTTGGGTTGCAACTGCGTTAATTCCAGGAATTGATGTCACAGGTGGCCCTGGCACCTATCTTTGGGTCGCACTTTTATTTGGGTTATTAAATGCAACTCTAGGATCTTTACTTAAAATACTTACACTTCCTGCAGTAATTCTAACTTTGGGTTTGTTTCTTATCATCGTTAACGCGGCGATTCTTATGCTGGTGTCAGAGTGGAGTGAGAAGTTTGAAGTAAATGGTTTTTGGTCTGCAGTTTTTGCCAGCATCATCATTAGTGTTGTAACGAGCGTGCTTTCACAAATTGGAAAATCCCCAATCAAGCGTTTTAATAGTTAGTTTTAAGTCACACAGAACCCCATGAAATCTTTAGCTCTTGTATCTATTGGCGGTGTCGCAGGAACTCTGACTCGGTATGGGTTGGGTGAAATCTTTCCTAATGATCGCACCGGAACATTGATTGCAAACATTATTGGTGCTGGATTGGCTGCCGCACTTCTTGTTTGGATGGAGCGCCGCGGTATTACTCAACTGCGACTTCTTTTACTTCCAGGTTTTTGTGCAGGCATGACTACATTTTCAGCAGTCACAGCCCAGTCCTTAGAACCAATCGAAGGTGGCTTCGTCTTTTTGCTACAAAATATTATCTTTTCGCTATTGGCAGTAATTCTTATTCTTCCTATGGCTCGTAAAGTTATACCAGTGCGAAAATGACCATAACACTGATAATTCTGGGAGCCGCAGTTGGCGCTCCAGCTCGCTTTGCAATTGACCAATACATCCGCCGATATACAACAAAGCCCTATGGTGTTTTTGTCGTTAATATTCTTGGATCTTTTTTGTTGGGATTAACTTATGGGAGTAGTGAACAAGTCGAAGATTTATTAGCAATTGGTTTTGCAGGTGCCTTTACGACCTGGTCCACATTTATGCTCGATATTTATTTAGCATTTGAGCTAAAGCGCTACAAAGAGGCAGCAGCCAATCTGACACTTTCACTTGGGTTTGGACTTCTTGCTGCGTGGTTTGGACTACAACTAGCTTAATAACACTTGATCTATAGGTGTTACCTAAGTGAAGCCATCCATGCTTCAATCTCATCTGGATGGTGTGGAATATTTTCACTGAGATTAATGCACCCATCTTCAGTAACAACCACATCATCTTCTATTCGAATACCAATTCCTCTGTATTCAGGAGGAAATAGTTCATCATCAGGTTGAATATATAGACCTGGTTCAACAGTTAAACACATCCCGGCCTGCAAAAAAGTGTCACGGTATTGATCATCTCTAGCCTGCGCGCAGTCATGAACATCCATTCCCAACATATGGCTGACACCATGCAAAGTCCATCTTTTATGCAAACCAAATTTAGAATCCATGATTTCCTCAAGACTCATATTCAAAATACCTAAATCAATTAGCCCTTGTGCCAAGACAGCGTGACTTGCTTGATTGATTGCCAAAAATGGAACACCTGCTTTCACTGCAGCAATTCCAGCTTTTTGAGCTTCATAGACCAGCATGTAAAGAGATCTTTGTGCTGGAGTGAACTTGCCAGTGATTGGAAGAGTTCTGGTGATGTCAGCGGTGTAATAGGAATCAAGCTCTATACCTGCATCAAGCAGCAACAAATCGCCAGGGTTAACGTCGCCATCATTTCTATTCCAATGCAAGATGCAGGCATGTGATCCAGAGGCAGCAATTGTGTTGTAACCACAATCATTTCCTTCGATTCTGGCGCGCCCGTAAAATGCCGACTCAACAACGCGCTCGCCTCGCGGAGTATTGATGGCTGCTGGCAGTGCGCTAATAACATCATTAAAGCCACGGTGGGTTGCATCAACAGCCAACTGCATTTGTGCAATTTCATACCCATCTTTAATAAGACGAGCAGCTGATACAAAGTTCACTAATTCTTCAGAGCGCGGATGAGTTTTAATCCCAGAATCCACAATCTGGTCATAACCATGTAATGCGGCGGCAGACTTACCTTTTAGAAATTTAGGTAAATCCTTAACCTCGCGAACTTCAATTCCATATCTTTGTGATGCTTCATCAGTTGTAAAGCGACGTCCAACCCAGAGTTCACCGTTTTTTGCATCTTGGTAAAACGCATCACTCTCTCTTGTCGATCTGGGATTGATGAACAAGATTGGTTCATGCCCATCATCACTTGGCTCCATTACAAGCACGGAGTCAGGTTGAGCCTCAACACCTTGAACACCTGTGTAATAAGCAAAGGCGGAATGAGGCCGATAAAGATAATCAGTGTCATTACTTCGCTGTTTAGCTGATCCGCTCGGGATAACTAAACGCGTTCTTGTAAACGCTTTTGAAAGTTGTTTTCGCCTTTTTTTGCAGTTCTCAATAACTTCATCTTGAATAATTCCAGTCAGAGGAGTTGGCAGCCAACCCGACTTCATGAAATCGGCAAAGATTTCTGAAGGGGGTACATCATGGGCCCGTTGAGGGTTTTTGATGGGAGCCTTTTGACTTTCATTCACATGCAGAGAGTACAAGCAGTGGTGATTACAACCAACGACTTACTTAACCTCGGTAAAAATGGTTGGATAGGGGGATGAACCAACCAGATCCCGCCCGAGGTCAAGAAGTTTTCAACCTTGACCGAGCCCATGTTTTTCACTCCTGGTCTGCCCAATCCCTCATTTCTCCATTACCCGTGCAGACGGGCAAAGGTTCATACTTCTGGGATTTTGATGGGAATAAGTTTCTAGATTTTTCTTCACAACTTGTCTTTACTAATATTGGGTTTCAACACCCAAAGGTTGTCAAAGCTATTCAAGAACAAGCAGAGCTATTAACAACGGTTGCTCCACAACATGCTAACGAGGCCCGCAGTCACGCTGCCAAATTGATCACTGATAGAGCAGAAGCACATTTGAATAAAGTTTTCTTTACAAATGGCGGAGCAGATGGCGTTGAAAATGCGATTCGAATGGCACGCATTCACACACATCGTCACAAGGTTTTATCTTTTTACCGCTCGTATCACGGTAATACAACGTCAGCGATTTCAGCAACGGGAGATCCTAGGCGCTGGCCCAATGAGTTTGCATATGGACATGTTCATTTCTTCGGTCCATATCTCTATCGCACAGCATTTTGGGCAGAGAGTGAAGAGCAAGAGTGCGCTCGCGCCCTGAAGCATTTGGAAGAAGTGATTAAATTTGAAGGTCCTAACACCATTGCTGCGATCTTAATTGAATCAGTTGTTGGAACAGCAGGGGTGCTGATTCCGCCAAAGGGTTATCTAGAAGGCGTTCGCGATCTGTGCGATAAATATGGAATTGTTTGGATAGCTGATGAAGTTATGTGTGGCTTTGGAAGAACTGGAAAATGGTTTGCATACCAACATTCAACCGCTTCACCTGACTTGATTGTTTTTGCAAAAGGTGTGAATTCAGGTTACGTGCCATTGGGTGGAGTGATTATTTCAGATGCAATCGCCGCTACTTTTGATCAAAAAGTTTTCCCTGGAGGCCTTACGTACTCTGGCCATCCACTTGCATGTGCTGCAGCTGTTGCCACTCTTAAAGTCATGGCAGATGAAAAAATCGTAGAGAATTCTGCAGATATTGGCGAAAAAGTAATTGGACCAGCACTGCGTGAATTAGCAAAAAAACATAAAGTAATTGGTGAAGTTCGCGGCTTGGGAGTTTTCTGGGCTTTGGATTTAGTCAGTGATCGCAAAACACGTGAGCCTCTTGCACCCTATGGCGCTACCAGTCCTGCAATGAATGAATTGGTGGCAGCTACCAAAAAACTTGGTGTTTTCCCATTCACGAACTTTAATCGCATGCACGTTGTTCCTCCTTGTAATGTTTCTAAAGAAGAGGCGTTGGAAGGAATAGATGTTTTGGATCAAGCCTTTGCAACCATTTCACATTACTACACAGGAGCTGATGCATGAGAATTACACACTTTGTAAATGGAAATGCATGGAATGGAAAAGCAGATAGAACTGGCGAGGTCTTTAATCCAGCCACTGGTGAGGTAACCGGTCATGTTGATTTTGCATCCAATGCCGTTGTAGATGAAGTAGTTGCATCTGCTCAAAAAGCTTTTGAAGAATGGCGTTCAACGTCGATAGCAAAGCGCACCCAGATCCTTTTTGCCTTTCGTGAGATTTTAAATGCTCGAAAAGAAGAAGTAGCAGCCCTGATTACTGCCGAACATGGAAAGGTTCTATCGGATGCACTAGGCGAAGTTACTCGTGGACAAGAAGTCGTAGAGTTTGCATGCGGAATCGCACATCTTTTAAAGGGTGGATACACAGAAGGTGCATCCACGGATGTGGATGTTTATTCAATCCGCCAGCCACTTGGAGTAGTTGCGATTATCTCCCCATTTAATTTTCCAGCGATGGTTCCTATGTGGTTTTTCCCTATAGCAATTGCTGCAGGAAACACTGTAATTGTTAAACCATCAGAAAAAGATCCATCTGCAATTAATCTCATTGCACAGATGTGGAAAGATGCAGGTTTGCCAGATGGAGTATTTAACGTTGTGCACGGAGACAAAGTTGCCGTCGATCGTTTAATTGAGCACTCTGATGTGAAATCCATATCTTTTGTAGGTTCAACACCTATCGCGCGCTATATCTATGAAAAAGGTACGGCGCAAGGAAAGCGCATTCAGGCATTAGGTGGAGCGAAAAACCACATGTTGGTACTGCCAGATGCCGATCTTGATTTGGCTGCAGATGCTGCGGTGAATGCAGGATTTGGTTCAGCGGGCGAGCGTTGCATGGCGATATCTGTATTGGTTGCTGTGGAACCAATAGCTGATGCACTTATTGAAAAAATTAAAGAGAGAATGTTAAAACTCAATACTGGTGATGGAACTAAAGGAAGCGACATGGGTCCCTTAGTTACCCGTGTTCATCGAGACAAAGTTGCATCCTTTGTCGATGCTGGCGTAAATGAAGGTGCGAAGTTAGTTGTAGATGGTCGCAATCCAAAAGTTAATGGAGCATCAAATGGCTTTTGGCTTGGGCCAACTTTGTTTGATCAAGTAAGTCCACAGATGAGTATTTACAAGGAAGAAATCTTTGGACCGGTATTAAGTGTTGTCCGAGTTAAAACATACAACGAAGGTGTCTCACTTATTAATGCTCACCCTTATGGAAATGGAACGGCAATATTTACAAATGATGGCGGCGCAGCACGCAAGTTCCAAAATGAAATTCAAGTAGGAATGATTGGAGTTAATGTTCCAATTCCAGTACCGACCGCTTATTACTCATTCGGTGGCTGGAAAGCTTCTTTGTTTGGAGATACTCACGCCCACGGTACTGAGGGAGTTCACTTCTTTACACGCGGGAAAGTTGTTACAAGTCGTTGGTTAGATCCAAGCCATGGTGGTATTAATTTGGGTTTCCCCCAAAATAATTAGGATAAACTAACCCTGTACAAGGAGACGTCGCATAGCCCGGTCGAGTGCGCCTCACTGCTAACGAGGTAAGGTGTTAAAGCCTTCAGGAGTTCAAATCTCCTCGTCTCCGCTGAAGAATGATGAAGTGAGGAATGTTTGCCAACTTATAGAGTAGCAATTGTGGGGGCAGGTCCTGCAGGCTACTTTGCAGCGCAAGCAATTAATAACATCTCTGACATAGATCGCAGTTTTGCCATCGACATGTTTGAGCGCCTACCAACTCCCTGGGGTTTGGTACGAAGTGGTGTTGCACCTGATCATCCAAAGATTAAAACTGTTTCAAAGGTGTTTGAAAAAATAGCCACAGGAGAAAACTTTCGCCTCTTTGCAAATGTAGAGATTGGCAAGGATCTAACTGTTGAGCAGTTACAAGATAGATACGACGCAGTAATTGTTGCGACAGGATCATCATTGGGAAAAAAGTTAGGTATACCAGGTGAAGATTTAAGAGGTTCGTTGTCTGCGGCAAATTTTGTGCCTTGGTATAACGCGCACCCTGATTTCTCCGATGTTGATGTTCCATTGGATTCACAAGTTGCAGTTGTAATCGGTGGAGGCAACGTGGCTATGGATGTTGCCAGAATATTGGCATTAGAACCTAGCGAACTAGACCCAACCGATACTGCAGATCATGCGATTGATGCCTTTAGGAAAAGCTCAATCAGAAAGGTGTATATCGCCATACGCAGAGGGCCTGAATATGCAGCCTTCACCTCTCCAGAACTTCGGGATCTTCCAAAGTTGGAACACACAAACGTAGTTATTGGTGAAGACGAGATTTCTGCAGCGATTGCCAGAGTTGGAGAAAGTGCCGAAAAAGATGTGAAAAGTAATTTGGATGCAATGCTATTTATTGCTCAAAATCAAAAAACTGAACATGAGCGAACTATCGAATTCTTATTCGCACACACACCTAAAGAGATACAAGGTAACGGCAAAGTCGAAGGCGTCGTCTTTTCAACACCAACAGCAGAGGTAACAATTAAATGCGGGCTTGTTATTACGGCTATTGGCTATAACGCATTAGACATCCCGGGTGTTCCATTTGAAAACGGCAAAGTCGTTAATATTGATGGTCGAGTCAAAGGCAATATGTATGTTGTCGGATGGGCAAAGCGCGGGCCATCAGGTGTAATTGGTACTAACAAATCAGATGCTTCGGCAGTTATAGAACTACTAAGACAAGATCTGAAAGAGCCAAAGAATAAGAGCGATGTAACAGAGTTACTTCAAGGAAAAACTGTGGTCACACAAAAGGATTGGGAAGTGATTAATGCTGCAGAGATCGCAGCGGGAGAACCTTTATCTAAACCACGAAGAAAAGGAATTACTTGGGATCAACTTATGGCCCATGCCGAGATTTATAGGTTTTAAATCGGCAATTAGGCGCGCATAATTTGAACTGCATTCAGCACGATAATTGCAAGTGCTACGACAATTCCAAGTTGTCTTGCAGGTAGTTTTCCAACTAACTTTGCGGCAATAGGTGCGGCAATAACACCGCCAATAGCCAACCCACCCACAATCGCCCAATCAATTTCAATTCGCCAAATTTGCAGTAAAAATCCAAGGGAAGCAGATAATGCGACAACAAATTCTGCTGCGCTAACAGTTCCAATAACTTTACGAGGTTCAGTTGCGGTAGTTGTAATCAGTGTTGGTGTCACTATTGGACCCCAACCGCCTCCACCTGATGCATCAACAAAACCTCCAGTAAAACCAAGGTAGGTTAAAAAGTTTGGATTAGTAATCTCAACCATGTTTACCTGACCCTGTGACTTAAACACATTGCGGTAAAGAAGCAGGAATCCTAAGAAAAGAAGAAGTGTTGAAATAAAAATCTTAGAGCTTGAAAGATCGATAAAGGATAAGAAGGTTGCCCCTAGAAAAGCACCAATTCCTCCAGGGATTGCCAAACGAAGCAAGATTCTTTTATCTATATTTTCAGCGTGCCAATGGGAAACACCTGATGCAAGTGTTGTTCCAATCTCTGCAAAGTGGACAGCAGCAGATGCCACAGCAGCAGATGCGCCAAGTGTTACTAAAAGTGTGGAGCTTGTGAGCCCAAAGCCCATACCAAGGGAGCCATCAATAAGCTGAGCTGTACTTCCAACGAGTGCAAAAATTATCCAGTTCACAGGATAACCTTAATGATTTTTTGTACAATCTCAACTATTGGCGCTGTGCCATCAACGGTTAGTGTTGGCGAGATTGGCGGTTCATAGTCTTGTCCAACTCCCGTGAAGTTAGGAATTTCACCAGCAGCTGATTTTTTATAAAGTCCCTTTGGATCTCGCGCTCTGCAAATTTCCACTGGTGTATCAACAAAGACTTCAATGAACTCTCCGTCTTCAAAAATACTCTTCGCCCTTTGGCGATCAACTTCAAATGGACTTACCAACGCCGAAATTACAACTAACCCAGCATCCACCATAAGTTTTGCTACCTCAGAGACGCGTCTTACATTTTCTGCGCGATCGGTTGATGTAAAGCCAAGATCCATATTAAGTCCCATACGAAGATTGTCTCCGTCTAAAACATAGGAGTGAACCCCTTGGGCGAAGAGTCGTTTTTCTAGGGCGTTAGCAATTGTTGATTTACCGGAACCAGAAAGTCCAGTGAGCCAAACTAGTTTAGCTTTTTGATTCTTTTGTGCACTTCGCTGCGCCTTATTCACTTCATAATCTTGGTGAGTAACGTTAGAAGAGCGTCGTAGTGCATGCTTGATCATTCCTGCACCAACAGTCTTTAAAGTTAAGCGGTCAACAAGTATGAAGTTTCCAAACTCGCGATCATCTAGATAAGAACGCATTACCATTGGGATATCAGATGCAATCTCCACATCACCAATTTCATTCATTTTAAGTGTCTCAGTTGAGAGATGTTCACCCGTGTTAACGTCGACTTTATGGCGTATTTTTGTGATCATGGCTGGCGTAGTTGTTGGTCCACTCATCATCAAATATGAGCGTGAATGGATTAAATCTTCTTCATTGAGCCACACAACGTGAGCTGCAAAACGATCGGCAGCAGCTAAATCATCTGCGTTCTGAGCAATTACGTCTCCACGTGTTGCATCAACTTCGGGAGTTAAAACTAAGGTCACTGCATCTTCAGAGTTTGCTTTCGTTATCTCATTTTCGAAAGTAACAATTGACGAGATTGTTGCCTTTTGGTTACTTGGGAAAATGGTTATTTCATCGCCCTTTAAAAATGAGCCTCTACGCACTGTTCCGGAAACACCTCGGAAGTTTTCGGCGCGAGCAATCATTTGAATTCGCATCATTCCGCTAGCTGTTTTGTCTAGCGGATTTTTCCATCCCTGAATTGCTTCTTGTAATGTTTGACCTGAATACCAGGGCATATTTTTACTCTTGTAAACAACATTATCGCCAGCCAAAGCGCTAATTGGAATCAAATGAATATCAGAAACATTTAACCGCTCAACTGCTCGCTCAATATCTCTTGAAATAGAATCAAAAACTTCCTGCTTGTAATCCATAGCATCTAACTTATTAATCGCAATGATTACGCGAGAGACACCCATGAGAGAACAGATTGTTAAATGCCTTAACGTTTGCGTTCGAACACCTTTGATTGCATCAATTAGAACTAAGCCGATATCAGCACGAGATGCGGCGACGACCATATTCCTTGTGTACTGCTCGTGACCAGGTGCATCACTAATAATTAAGCGCTTTCCATCAAGCAGACTCATTGAGCGATAAGCAACATCAATTGTAATACCTTGTTCACGCTCTGCTTCAAGACCGTCCGTGAGTAAACTGAAATCAATCTCTCCTGCAGCAATGGTCGATCCACTACGTCTGACTTTGCGAGCAGCACCAATTGTGTCGTGGGGGATACTGTCAGTTTCTACGAGTAAACGGCCAATTAATGTGCTTTTACCGTCGTCAACGCTGCCGCAAGTAAGAAGTCGAACTATTGCTCCAGACATTAGAAGTAACCTTCCGTCTTTTTCTTTTCCATAGAATCTTCGTTATCGCCATCAATTAGTCGCGTTGCTCTCTCACTGAGTTTTACATTTAGTACTTCCTCTACAACATCCTCTATCGATACTGCACTTGACTCAACCGCTGCGGTAAGTGGATAACACCCCAGAGTTCTAAAACGAACCCGTTGCATTGTGGGCTTTTCGCCATCTTGTAGCGGATATCGCTCATCATCAACCATGATCAATTGATCACCACGCTTTACAACTGGACGATCTTTAGCAAAGTAAAGTGGATTAACTTCAATTTTCTCTTGAAGTATGTAGTGCCAAATATCTGCCTCAGTCCAATCCGAAATTGGGAATACGCGCATCGTTTGGTCAGGTGCAAGCCGCGTGTTGTATGTGTGCCACAGCTCAGGGCGTTGCTCACGGGGATTCCATCGATGCCCAGGATCACGCACGCTAAAGATGCGTTCCTTAGCGCGACTTTTTTCTTCATCACGACGCGAACCACCAATAGCGGCATCAAAGCCGTGAAGGTCGAGAGCTTCACGGAGTGCAACGGTCTTCATTACCCGCGTGTATTCAGAAATTCCAGTGTTAAAAGGATTAATATTTTCTTTAACACCATTTTGATTTGTATGAACGATTAATTGAGATCCTGTCTTTGAAATTACTGAATCTCGAAACGAAATCATTTCTTTAAACTTCCATGTTGTGTCGATATGCAAAAGCGGAAATGGAACTGCTGCAGGATAAAACGCTTTTCTCGCAAGATGAAGCAAGACAGAAGAGTCTTTCCCAATGGAGTACATCATTACGGGCTTTCTAAAATTTGCCGCAGTTTCACGAAAAATCTCAATTGACTCAGCTTCTAGTTCCTTTAAGATTCCAGCAATTTTGCTCATATGTTTAGCCTCTTAAATTCAAAGTCAGCATGGGTTTTTCCACTCTTAGCCAAGAACTCTTCCTGTACCTTACTGGAACTATCTTGTTTGCGAGTGGTTGGAGCAAGAATTAATTTATCCCAGTTATTGAAATCATCAAATTGGGCAAACTTCTGCATCTGCCTAACTTTTTCCGGGTTATGAATATCTGCGAAATCCAGATCTAAGATTTCACATCCCTGTGCTTTGGCAAACCTAAGCGTATCTTCATAGAATTTCGAATAGTTCTTTATAAACCGTTCAAACTCCACAGGGTTCAGATCGATATCAACTTCCGTTGTTGATGATGTATGCCAATTACCGGTTGCGTTTGCTTTTTTATGGGAAACAAATCTATCAAGGTGGTTACGTCGCAAGAAAATTATGTGTGGTTTGAATTCAGCAATTAAAGATTGAAACAGCGGATCTGAGAAATGTTGTGGAAAAATTTTTATGACGTGGACCCCAGGAAGTTTGCTAATTGTCTGTAGGGTGCGAGAGGCGTTAAGTGAGGTCTTCTCAAAGCGCAGGTATCGCCAGCGCTTTCTTTGGCCACGAAAATTAATAAAAAACCGTAAAGAGAAGAATGGATAGTAACGATTAATTTTCCCGATTTGAGAGTTCCAAGCATTAAAGATAAAAAATTCACCGTAATAATGAAAACCAACTTTTTCATTAGCCAAGAGGCTACCTAGTGCATGGGTTCCAGAGCGAGGGAAGGAGACCACGAAAACAATTTTAGATTTTATAGTTGGGTGCTTCTTGAAGAACCGATAATAGAAATATTTTGGTAGATCTGTAACGTCTAAAATCACCCTTTTGATAGCAAAGATCGGCGTTAATTTACTTAATTTTTTCCTTTTTATTCGCTGATCAGACATTTCTAAATCCTATCAGTGGGCCATTTATTTCTTGGTAGTCTTAGCCCATGTCATCGAATCAGCCAAATACATTGAATCGATTCACGACATTTTCGCAGGAAATAGCCTTTCTTGAGAGTTTACGTAAAGTTCGGCGAGCGAAAATAAAAACATATCCAAGTGTTTCTGTATTGGTGGCAACAATTCGTCCGGATGATTTAACCTCCTTACTTTCGCAGTTAATGCAACAGAGCCTGCCAACATTTGAACTGAGATTAGGTCTACACGGAGTTGAGTTAACAGGTGTTCACAAAAAACAGATCTCTGTTCTTAATCGCCGGAAAGTTAAAGTATTCGTTAAAAAATTCGATACGGACAAAACTCTAGGAACAATTTTATCTTCGCTAGCAGAAGATAGTAGCTGCGAATTCATTGCAAAGATGGATGACGATGATTACTACGGCCCAGAGCATCTGAGAGATTTGCTTGATGCTGCACTAGATACAAAAGCTGAAGTCGTTGGACGTGCAATGAACTACATTTATCTAGAACCTTTAAACATAACCGTACGTAAGTTTTCGCGAGGAAGTATGCAAACAGTCGAGCACTATAGTGATTGGATTTGCGGGGGAACGATTTTGGCCAAGCGCTCAGCAGCCCAATCTGCAGGTTGGTTTGGCAGTGGTAGTTCTGCAGTTGATCACTTTCTTCTAAGCGGTATAGCAAATAACGGCGGAAAGATTTGGCGAACATTTGGAGCCGGATACATTTACCGCCGTGGCTTTACCCCTCATACTTATGTAACAAACTATTCAAAATATTTAAATCATGTCAATGAAAAAGTAGTTGGACTTTGGTCTCATCAAATCTTTGGGGTGCAGAAATGAAGCTCGGTGCATTTCGTTTTACCAGACCGCATGATTTGACCATCACTCCAAAACCAAGACTAAGTGTTGGCATTGTTATAGCTTGCAGAGATGGCCAGGAAAAGCTGGATCTAGTGCTGGCTTCACTTTCTGCCCAGAGTTATCCTGTAAGACTAACTAACGTTTACATTATTGATGATGGAAGTGCCAAGCCGCTAACACTTCCTAAGATTCGTCCTAAAAATACGAAGTTAGTGACATATAGAAATAGTGAAGGCAAATGGGGCAAGACGGCGGCAACTTCCGACATGGTCTCCCAAATAAAAACCGATGTCTTATGGTTTATTGATGCTGACATGGTTTTTGACCCAGATCACCTCGCACATCACATGAAATGGCATCATGATGCAGACGATTATGTTGTGCTTGGTTGGAAGCGTTTTGTGAAGGATTGGCACTACACATCGGAAGATTTGCTTCAAACTTTAAACACAGGTGGATTTGAAACCTTGCATAAAGAAAGTTGGGGCAAAGAACTGTGGGAGGCACGCGTATCCCTAACTAATGATCTTGAAAAGCCGGGCATCGATGGCTATCGCGCTTTTGTCGGTGCAACTTTTTCTATGAAAAATAGGCAGTGGAAAGCTTTAGGAGGTTACAACCGTAATCTCATTACGGGTGAAGATACAGAACTCGGTTGGAGAGTTTTTGTTAACGGTTTAAGGACTGTGGTCGATCGCCAAGCTCTTTCATGGCATCTTGGATACAGCACAGTAGAGGTACACAAAAATCAGATTCAAAGACATAATGACCCAACTTTTGCGCAATATATTCCACAGATGTATCGAATTCGAGAAAAAAGTAAATTTAATTGGTTAGTTCCTACCTATCAGGTAATAGTTGATGTGCGTGAGGCAACATTGGAACAGATATTAAATCTGCGGGAAAAACTTTTAGCGATTCCCGGATCAACTGCCAGTTTCACACTTCTTGCACCGTGGACGGTTTTAAACCGCCGGTATACACCGGTCGGTGATTTATATACCGATCTTCGTGAGATTAGGAACTGGCTCTCTCAGGATCCACAGTTCACATTTAAAGTTATTCCTTCAGATCAACTGATAACAGTTGAGTGGGTTCTAGAAGAGTTTGAATCAGGATCTACTCCTTATTATGTTTTTGCAGAGGCAAAAACATCAGTAAATCTGAAGGAGCTAACAGAATACTTACTCTCCAGTGAACAAGGTTTAGTAGGAGTCGTTGACAAGAAAGATCAACGAGCACTTGCAGTCTTTGCCCCAGCTTTGGCCCGTGCTGCAAAATTTGATGGCTCTTTACATCAAAACATTTCTAACTTATGGGGAACCGAATGGTTAAATGATGATCAATTTGCGAAGGTTCAACGCGGCAAAAATACTCTTATCAGACACTTTTTCAGCTTCCTAAAACGAGAAGGTAGGAAAATAAATTCACCTCGACAGTTATTGATTTTTCTTAAAACACTCCTAAGACTAATTTCCAGAGAAGTTTTCCGTCGGGGTTAATCTAAAGAGATCAGGACCCACCCTCTTTGGTTTTTCTGCTGCAATCATCGATTCAGTCTCGAACTAATCTGAAGGACAAAGCACTCGTTCAATCATAGAAAAGCCACGTAAATGGCCAATCGAGTGGCGTTTGGGGAAGGTAAAAAAAGCGGGTAGTATTGCGATTCACAATTAAATAGGCGTGCGTAGCTCAACGGATAGAGCATCTGACTACGGATCAGAAGGTTAGGGGTTCGAATCCCTTCGCGCGCACAAGTTAAGCTCTCGGTGCCTTTCACACCGGGGGCTTTTCTTCTTTATTGCGTTAGGCGCGTAAGGCCTTTGCGAACTCACGGAAATCTTCAACGAGTAGATCAATTTCCTCTTGGCCGTGTGCCAAAGAGATTAACCATTGCTCATCGAGTCCTGGTGGCGTAATGATTCCGCGGTTGATTGCAAACAACCAATGAGCTTCTGCAATTGAAAAATCTGTCGCCTTGTAATCGCGATAGTTGCGAACTGGTGTTGTTGACCAAGTAACGCATCCCTTTACACCAAAACCAACTGTGTGGGCTGGCAGTTGATACTCCTCAATAATTGCACTAATACGATCGAGTGCTTGTTGATTTAATGCTTCAGCAGATTCAAGGGCGCCATCTGAGCAAATTCGATCAACTGCGCGAACACCAGCCATTGCAAGAGGGTTACCGTTAAATGTTCCAAAGTGAGCCATTTTGCCATTAGTAACAAAATCCATGTACTGCTTTTTCCCACCAAAGGCTGCAACAGTTACTCCGCCACCTATGGATTTAGCAAGAGTGATTAAGTCTGGCTTAACTCCTAAACGAGCTGAGGCACCGTGTGCTCCTGCAGTTAACCCTGTCTTTACTTCATCAAAAATAAGTACCACTTTGTATTGATCACATAGCTCACGCACGCGCTCTAGATAGCCTGCATCAGGCAGAACTATTGCAATGTTTTCTAGAACTGGTTCAACTATAAAACAAGCAATATTGTCAGCATTTTTTTCAAACATGCGCTCTAGCGCCGGAATATTGTTAAATGGAACAACATAGATATCACCAGGAACTAAATTCGACTCAATGTATGGTGTTGGTTCTTCGGCATCTCCTGCATGGGTAAGAGGAGGCTTTGCAGAGACAACAAATGGGTCGTAACTACCGTGGTAGCCGCCTTCAACTTTTAGAATCCCCATTTTGTCTGTAGCAGCTCGTGCAACACGGACGGCATACATCGTTGACTCTGTACCGCTATTGGTGAAGCGAACTTGATCAATTCCAAAGCGAGTGCAGATCATCTCTGCAGCCTCTGTTGAAGTTGGTGAAGGGGTCACAAAAAGCATTCCTTCAGATAAAGACTTTTGAATCTCCTCAATAACAACTGGGTTGAGGTGACCTGCAAGCATTGCCCCAAAGCCCATTGAAAGATCTAACAACTTACGACCATCAACATCGGTCATATAGGCACCTTGAGCGCTCACAATAGAAATTGGATACGGGTCCCAGTGTTGGAAACTTGATGTCACTCCAAGTGGCAGCGATTTATGTGAGCGCGCACTCTCAGCCTGACTCTTACCTGTGTCTTTCGTAAATAGTTGCCATTCTTGCTTGAGTATCTCTTCGACTCGTTTCGGGTCTACTGGAACTGAAGTTGTAGGCATGAATCTAAAAGTTTGGCTGTGATTATTAGTCTGTGTCAGCATTTGTAAATCTTGTACGGCAAAGGTTTCAGCTTTTGAAACTCGTTTGAGAAGTACTCTCCCGGTTCGTTTTTTAGTTCTGTTAATTACCGTCTTTGGTAATTGACCCCAATCATCTCATGCCAATTTTAAAAAGCAACCCCTAGACTTAAACTATGCGTAAAGGCGGTGTTTTGCTTGCTTTCCCCCTGCTTTTTTCACTTTTAATTGGCGTTTCTCAGGATTCACAAAAAGACGACCTGCGTAAGGCAGTGGATTTTTCCCCAACCATAAATTCTTTACCAATTCCACTAAGTTGTATGAATAAAATTACCCTTGAGATTCGAATTACAAATACTGAAAAAGAATGTGTTGCAACAGAGCATTCTCTTGGTGCGACAGAGATAAAACACGGAGTTAGTTATCCAATTGAAATGCATCCACAGTTGCTTATTCGTTTTACTGCTGCAAAGGCAGCTGCAGCAAAAGAGGGACAAAGAATCTATATTGCATCTGGCTTTCGAACATTAGAAAGACAAAAGTACTTGTTTGCCAACGCAGTTAAAAAGTATGGCTCAGAGACAGAAGCTGCCAAATGGGTTGCACCACCTTATGTTTCCCATCATCCGTGGGGCCTAGCAATTGATGTGAACTATCCAAGCGAACCAGTTGGTGCTGGTTGGCTTGAGATTAATGGCGCCAGGTTTGGCTTATGTCGGGTCTATGAAAATGAATGGTGGCATTTTGAACCAGTGATTGCACCGGGTGGCACGTGCCCTGCGCTCCTTGCGAACGCAACATTCACGCGCCCGCTTCAACCAGCACCAGAGAACTAACAGAGCCGACAGTCGACTCGTTCCTCTCAAGCAACCCGCCCAAACAAGCACAAGTGAACCCACCTGAGTGAAAATGAGCCAAGGGGCGACATTCTGAGTATTGTTGCCCTACGTGCGATTCATAAATGAAGTAACTCACGACCTCACCTATGACGATGTTTTCATGGTGCCAAGCAAATCAGAGCTTTCATCTCGAATGGATGTTGATCTTTCATCCATTGATGGAACTGGCACAACAATTCCTTTAGTAGTTGCCAATATGACCGCAATTGCTGGTCGGCGTATGGCAGAGACAATGGCACGTCGCGGTGGCTTAACTGTTATTCCACAAGATATTCCTCATGCAGTAGTGGATTCAGTTATTAAATGGGTTAAAGAGCGTCATCCTTTTTTTGATACACCTATTACTTTATCGCCAGAATCAACAGTTGCAGATGCAGTTAGTTTGCTGCACAAACGAGCCCACGGTGCTGTTGTAATTGTTGAAAACGGAAAACCCGTTGGAATAATTACAGAAGATGATTGCAAAAGCGTTGATCGCTTCACTCAACTACACCAAGTGATGAGTAAAGAGCTAACAACCATGTCTGATGCGCTAAATGCACGAGAAGCCTTTGATTTTTTAACGCATCACCGACTTAAATTAGCCCCAGCGGTATCAGCCAATGGTGATCTAGTGGGAATCATGACTCGACTGGGAGCACTTCGCGGAACGTTGTATTCACCGGCGTTAGATTCAAAAGGCGCCCTAAGAGTTGCTGCGGCAGTTGGAATCAACGGAGATGTTGCTGCAAAAGCTGCTGCCCTGATCGAATCTGGCGCGGATGTTTTGGTTGTAGATACGGCGCACGGCCATCAGAAAAAAATGCTCGAGGCGTTAGCTGCAATTCGCTCAATAAATCCTAAAGTTCCAATCGTTGCAGGAAATGTTGTTACGGCTAAGGGTGCTCATGATCTAGTTAAAGCAGGGGCCAACATAATTAAAGTTGGAGTTGGACCAGGTGCAATGTGCACAACGCGTATGCAAACCGGTGTTGGCCGTCCGCAGTTTTCTGCCGTTCTTGAATGTGCAACCGAAACTAAGAAGTTAGGTGCGCACGTTTGGGCTGACGGTGGCGTGCGCCATCCCCGCGATGTTGCACTAGCTCTTGCAGCAGGTGCATCACAGGTGATGATCGGGTCTTGGTTTGCTGGAACGTATGAATCTCCCGGGGATTTACAAAGTGATGCACAGGGCCGTCTATATAAAGAGTCATTTGGAATGGCCTCTGCTCGCGCAGTCGCAGCTCGAACATCTACAGAAGATGCATTTGATCGCGCTCGCAAAGCACTTTTCGAAGAGGGAATCTCTACCTCTCGCATGTTTTTAAATCCTACGCGTCCAGGCGTTGAAGATTTACTCGATGAGATAATTGCAGGAGTTCGATCTTCATTTACTTATGCTGGTGCAAAAAATATTGAAGAGTTCGCTGACTTAGCCACCGTCGGAATTCAATCCACCGCAGGTTTTGCCGAAGGGCGACCACTGCACTCATCTTGGGGTCAGTAACAACATCACTAATAACAGTAGAATAGATACACCATGAAGATGCCAATTGTTCACTACATCAAGCGGACACCTGCTGGTCGTCTTGCCTGGCGAATCGTCATTGGACTTATTGGCGGGGCAATAACCGTTGCAGGAGCTGTTGCATTAATAGGCCCGGGCCCAGGAGTTTTAGTTCTTTTAGCCGGTCTTGGAATATTAGCCACAGAGTTTGCATGGGCTGGACGCGTAATGCACTATACAAAAGATGTAGCTAATCGAGCAGCAGCTCGCACAGGAATGAAGCCATGGGTTAAATATTTTCTACTTTCAGGCGGCGCAGTAGTTTCCATAATTGTAATATTTATAATTCACGCAAGCTAAGGGGAGTTTCTTTCGCCATGGCGCGCAATGTTGTTAATTTAGAAGAGGTATCAAAAGCTTTTGATATTAAAGAACTTCTAATCTCTGTCTCCCTTGGAGTCTCCGAAGGTGATCGGGTTGGAATAGTGGGCCGCAATGGCTCCGGCAAAAGCACGCTCATGAAAATAATGGCAGATATAGAACCACCTGATTCTGGGCGGGTAACTAAATCAAATGCTGCGAAAATTGGATTGCTTTCACAAGTAGATCTTGCAAACCCAGAAAGCACAGTTGGTGAAGTAGTACTGGGTAATGCACAAAAACATGAATGGGCAAGTGATCCAAACATTCGTGAAGTTTTCACTGGCTTATTTGGAAGTTTCGATGATCACATATTTGATCGCAAATTTGGTCAACTTTCAGGTGGTGAGCGCCGCCGAGTGGGACTTGCTAAATTATTGATTAATGAACTTGATTTGATTTTGCTTGATGAACCAACAAACCACCTTGATGTTGAAGGTGTTGCCTGGTTAGCCCAATACATAAACAAAAGAAAAGCATTGGCTGTTGTTGTTGTAACTCACGATCGATGGTTTTTAGATGCAGTCACAGATCGAACCTGGGAAGTGGTTGAAGGTAAAGTTGAAGAATACGACGGTGGTTACAGCGCATTTGTGTTAGCAAAGGCAGAACGCATCAGACAGGCATCAGCGATGGATGCAAGACGAAATAATTTAATTAGAAAAGAACTTGCCTGGTTACGCAGAGGTGCACCAGCACGAACCTCCAAACCTAAGTTTCGAGTAGATGCAGCAAACGTTTTAATTGCCGATGAACCAAATCCACGAGATCAAGGCGAACTACTCAAGTTCGCTTTAAACCGATTGGGAAACACTGTTTATGAAGCTCACCATCTGCAAGTAAAACTAGGCGAAAAAGAGTTAATCGATGATCTCTATTGGAACGTTGGACCAGGAGACCGCATAGGAATTGTTGGAATAAATGGTGCTGGTAAGACAACTTTAATGCGAACGCTAACTGGGGAAATTGTCCCAACGGCTGGAAAATTAGTCACCGGTGTTACCGTCAAAGCGGCATTTTTAACACAACATTTAGCCGAGTTAGATCCGACATGGAGAGTATTAGAGGCAGTTGAAAAAATTGCTAACCGTGTTGAACTAGGTGGCGGGCGAGAATTATCTGCTTCTCAACTATGTGAACGGCTCGGCTTTGATCGCGAATCACAGTGGACACCGGTGGGAGATTTATCTGGTGGGGAGAAGAGGCGCTTACAGCTAACGCGCTTATTAATGGACAGTCCAAATGTTTTATTACTAGATGAACCGACAAATGATTTCGATATCGAAACCCTTACTGAACTTGAAGATCTTCTAGATAGCTACGGCGGGACACTTATTGTTATCTCACACGATAGATATTTCTTAGAACGGGTGTGTGATCGGTTCGTCGGTTTACTAGGAGACAAAAAAGTTCGTGATCTACCTCGAGGGGTAGATGAATACTTGGAACAACGTGCCAAGGATCTTGATTCTGTTCCTGAATTACAAAAAGAGAAGAAGACTTCCAATGCCGCAGAGCAGCGCCAACTTAAAAAGGATCTCATTCGTTTGGATAGGCAGTTAGAGAAGTGTGCTTCTTTAATGAAAGATTTAGAATCAAGACAAGAAGCGGCGGCATTTAATCCAGAAGAGTTAATCAAAATTGACTCCGAATTAAGCGGCTTAAAGGTAGAAAAATCAAAACTTGAAGAGGAGTGGCTTCACACCACGCTTTCCTTGGAAAACTGAGTTAAAATTTGTTCATGAACAAAATCACTCATGGGATTGAATCTACACTTTTCCGCTCCCGCTATTTGCTAGCACCTCTTTATTTAGGCTTAGTTGGCGCGCTAGTGCTGCTTGCCTATCGATTTGTTATTGAGTTCTATCACTTAGCAATACATATTGGTGAAGTAAATGCACAAGAGTTCACTCTTGATCTACTTGCGCTGCTTGATTTAACTTTGCTCGCAAATTTGATTTTGATGGTAATTTTTGCCGGTTATGAGAATTTTGTATCCCGAATAGATGTTGCAACCGATTCCGAAGATCGTCCTTATTGGATGGGAACAATTGATTTCAGCGGCTTGAAGATCAAGCTAATTGGCTCATTAGTGGCAATCTCGGTAATCGAACTTCTAAAAGATTTTATTGAACTTTCTGGACAAGCCGAAGTCGGCGAAGGAACAATTTGGAGAGTGATTATTCACTTAACATTTGTTATTTCCGGAGTTCTTTTTGCTCTCATGGATTGGATTGCTGATAAACGAAAGTTTGATGGCGCTCGTAAATAATGCGGCTAGATATTCTGGCCGCTATAGCCGGAGCGATGATTTCCATACAGGCTCGAATAAATGGAGAGTTATCACACCAATTAAATAACGGATTACAGGCTGCGCTAATCTCATTTGGTTCAGGTCTACTAATCATCTCGTTGGTTACTGTTTTTAATCCTAAACTAAAGACCGGATTACGAAACCTGCGTGAGGCAGTGCAACAAAAAAAGATTGCGCGATGGAAGCTTTTTGCCGGCGCTTTGGGTGGGTCTTTTGTTGCAATTCAAACTCAGACCGTGCCACTTGTGGGTGTTGCAATATTTACTGTTGCATCTATTTCAGGACAAACTGTCATGTCATTATTTGTTGATCGTCTTGGATACACAGGAGGTGGCAAACGCATGATTACAAAGAGACGAGTGTTGGCAGTAATCATCACAATAGTTGCTGTAGCAGTCTCTGTTTTAGACCGCCTTGATGCTAAGAATCTTTCATTTTTTACAGTGATTATCGGATGTACTGCAGGTCTTCTCGTTGGATTCCAAAGGGCGCTCAATGGACAGATTAATGAGCACTCTAAAGAGGGATTTACGACATCACTTTTGAATTTCACTTCAGGAACACTTTTATTGGTCATTGTCTTCTTAGTCGGATTAGTCACCCAGAAAGTTGAATGGACACCACTTCCAATAGGTCCTTTATGGATGTATTTGGGAGGTGCCATGGGTGTTATCTATATTTCATTTGCCGCAAGTATTGTTCAACAACTTGGAGTTCTAACATTCACACTCTTTAGCGTTGGTGGGCAGCTAGTCAGCTCACTAGTAATCGATATTGTTGCTCCTACAAAAGGTGTGAGCATTAGTCATTATTTAATTATTGGAATCATAATGACGTATGCAGGTGTAATTGCTGGTGGAGTCAGCGGTTCACAGACTAAGCGCGTACAGAGCTTTTAACTGCAGCAGCAACTGCTTTTACAACACTTGCATCAAAGACACTTGGAACGATAAATGAAGAGTTGAGTTGTTCTGGTGTCACGCACTCTGCAATTGCTTCCGCCGCAGCCACCAACATCTCATCAGTGATCTTATGTGCATTTGCATCTAATAACCCACGAAAAATTCCAGGGAATGCCAAAACGTTATTAATTTGATTTGGCTGATCACTGCGCCCAGTTGCAACAACTGATGCATACTTTCTGGCAATCATAGGATCAATTTCAGGATCAGGATTTGCAAGGGCAAATACAATCGAACCTGCAGCCATTGATGCAACGTCGGACTCAGTTAAAACATTAGGGGCACTCACACCGATAAACACGTCAGCACCGACCATCGCTTCAGAAATTACTCCAGTGAAATTATTTGGATTGCTGTGATCGATAAACCACTGCTGCATCACATCATCAGACTTCATTCCGGGATGGATTACGCCCTTGTGGTTAAAGCCAATAATGTTGTTTACACCATTGAGGGTTAGTAATCGAGCGATCGCATTGCCAGCTGCGCCAACACCACTTAGAACAATCTTTACCGATTTCAGGTCCTTCTTAACAAGTTTTAATGCATTTCGAAGTGCGGCAAGGACAACTATTGCTGTTCCATGTTGGTCATCGTGAAAAACTGGGATATCTAGAAGCTCTCGAAGTCGACGCTCTACTTCAAAACATCGAGGGGCAGAAATATCTTCTAAGTTAATTCCTCCATAGACGGGTGCAATTAACTGAACTGTGCGAACAATCTCATCAACATCTTGAGTATCAAGACAGACTGGCCAAGCATCAACGTCGGCAAAGCGCTTGAACAGCGCGGCTTTTCCTTCCATTACAGGCAATGCAGCCGCTGGTCCTATATTGCCAAGACCCAGAACGGCTGAGCCATCAGTAACAACTGCAACAGTGTTTCTCTTAATCGTTAAACGTCTTGCATCAGATGGATCTGCAACGATTGCTTGGCAGATTCGAGCAACTCCAGGTGTGTAAGCACGCGATAAATCATCACGGGTCTTTAAAGGAACTTTGGATGCAATTTCAATTTTTCCTCCGAGGTGTAAAAGGAAAGTTCGATCACTAACTTTTCTTACTGTTAATGTTGAGTTCTTTGAGATTGCAGCAGTTATCTCATCAGCATGATCAGAGTCGATAGTGTCGCAAGTAATGTCAATAACAACTCTTTCTAGCTGTGATTCAACTACGTCAAGTGCGGTAATTGTTGCACCTGCTCCAGTAATTACCGCAGTAGCAAGTGCAACAGGATTAGATTCAGGCGTTCCTTCAACACGAATCGTGATTCCATATCCAGGGGATGTATTTGCCATTTACACGACACCGTAAAGTCGATCGCCAGCATCGCCAAGACCCGGAACTATGTATCCATTTTCATTTAATTTTTCATCAAGTGCGCCTGTGACAATCGTTATTGGAACTTTAGAGTTTGCAAACTCCTTTTCAACTGCTGCGATTCCTTCAGGAGCAGACAAGATACAAATAGCAGTGATGTCATTGGCACCAAGGTCAATCAAATAATGAAATGCCATGATCAAGGTTCCACCCGTTGCAAGCATTGGATCTAAAACAAATACATGACGGCCAGATAAGTCTTCAGGCAATCTATTTGCATAGGTACTGGCTTCTAAAGTTTTTTCATCTCGAACCATGCCAAGAAAACCAACTTCAGCTGTTGGTAGCAACTTGCTCATGCCTTCTAACATTCCAAGGCCAGCTCGAAGAATGGGTACAACGACTGGACGGGGATCGGCTAATTTTCGCCCTTTAGTTTTTGTTACTGGTGTTGTTACTTCAACTTCATTTGTTCTAACTTCACGCGTGGCCTCATAGGCTAAAAGAGTTACAAGCTCTTCGACCAAGCGTCTAAAAGTTGGCGAGTCAGTTCGTACATCACGCAGTACCGTCAATTTATGGCTAATTAGTGGGTGGTTAGCGACGTGTACTTTCATGCCCCATACCTTACAGGGGTTTCTTTCCTTGCAAATGAGTGAAAGTATTGCCACATGTCCGACTTTGATGATGACCTGCCTGAAGGCCTCGAAGACGTCGAGGAGATGGACGAGATCGAATCATTTGATGAGATTAAAGACGACCCACGAGAGTTTGCTAATGAAGCAGACATCGCCGTTGCTGCTTGGCATGAGGATGGGCGTTGGACGTTAGCTGAATTATCTGATCCATACGACATCGCCCAGATAATTACGCGATTAAAATCACAGCAAACTAATGGCGGCTCAATCGCTTTAATTGCAATTGATGAAGAGTTCTTTATTTTGATTCGTGTTTTAGGTTCACATATTTCATTGTTTTTAAGTGATGCCACAGCGGCGTTGGATTATCCGGTCGCAGAAGAACTTCTTGAAATTGCAGATCTACCTATTCCAGAAGATGATGAAGAATCTGGGCCGACAGGACACCTTGAAATTCTTGCCGACTTAGGTATGAGCGGAATGGAAATTTCAGCTTTATGTGATGATGAAGAGTTATTTCCCGATGAACAGCTCGAGGCAATTGCCGCAAGACTTGGCTTTGGGGAAGAGTTTGCAGAACTACTTGATTTATGAGCAACCAAAGAAATAAATAACCAGTAATGAAAAACCTAAAATGAATGACATAGAGATGATGCATGTTGCCTTAGCGACTGCGTGCGATGCTTTAAAAAGCGGCGATATACCTGTGGGTGCAGCAATTTTTAATGCATCAGGTGAATTGATTGCTGTCGGACACAATGAACGAGAACTCCACAATGATCCAACAGCCCATGCAGAAGTAGTTGCATTACGACGGGCATCAGAAAAACTTGGAACGTGGAGATTAGATGAGCTCACTCTTGTAGTAACACTTGAGCCATGTGCAATGTGTGCGGGTGCTATTGCTCAGTCTCGAATTCAAACTGTCGTTTTTGGAGCATGGGATGAAAAAGCCGGCGCTGTTGGATCTGTCTGGGATTTACTGCGCGATCCACGCAGCGTCTTTAGAACTGAAGTCCGAGCAGGTGTTTTGGCCGATGAGTGCGCAGCGTTGATAAAAAACTTTATACAAGAAGTTCGTAAGAAGGATTAAGAATCACCATAGATCCCTCTTCTTCGCCAACCATTCCTTCTGCGCGTAGTTCAGAGCCAACTTCTAATCCAGCGATTTCTCGTCTTCCTAAGAATTGAAGAGAAACGCCACCTGTTTCATCCCAAATTTCAACTTCTAATACTGGCGCAGCCCCACGCGGTGCCATTCGAATTGCAGTAACTCGACCTTGTACCTGCGCCCTCTTTCGCCAAGTGATTTCACCGATTGGCGTAACGTTTTCGGCGTAGTGACTTACTGGCTCTGCTGTTACAACTGGTGCTTTAACGAAAGGTTTTTCAGAAGGCGCCTTTGAAACTTTAGTTGCTGATGGGGCAATGAAACTAGCACCAGAAATAATTTTTTCAACATCAAAAGGCACGATTGTTGCGACAACTCGAGGCAACTGAGAGATAGGTGAAGCAATCTTTTCTGCGGTTTGATCGTGCAATAAACGTCCTAAGAATCCAGAATATGAACGTCGAGGAAGCAGTAGCGTCAACTCAACATCTGGTTTTTCTGTCATTCGAATTGCATAATCGAGTGCAGAGTTTGCAAGTCGTCGATCAGGGCAATCGATTAACTCAAGAGTTACATCCTCTAAAGCATCAGATTCAGCCCAAGCCTTTTGAATCTCATCTGCTCTGCGATCATCGATGACAAAGTGAACAGCTTTTAACTTATGTGGCTTAAGACTTCTTGCATATCGAACCGCGCCAACCGTTGCAATATCAACATTATCCACCAGAACAGTTACGTCATGGCGAGCGATAGATGTTGCACGCTCTTGATGTTGCTTTACAGAAAGTGCCTCTTGTTCCCGGGTGTATTGACGACGCAAACGCAAAAATGAGACAACCATAATTGGCGCCGTTACAAGAACAAGCCACGCACCTTCGGTGAATTTAACAACTGAAAAGATAACAACAATGAGAGAAGAGACTGTTCCGGCAAGACCGTGAATGAATACCTTAGCCCGCCATGAACCAGTTCGGGTACGAAGTGCATGTTTTAACATACCAAAACCAGCTAAAGCAAAACCTGTAAAGACGCCGAGTGCATAAAAAGCTACTAAATGATTAACGGATCCACCAGTTATCAGAACTAAGAAAACTCCTCCACCAGCCAGTAAAAGGATTCCATTTGAGAAAGCAAGTCTGTGTCCACGCTTTGTTAACTGGCGAGGCAAATAACCATCTGTAGCAACAAAATTTACCAAGATTGGGAATGCGCTATATGTGGTATTTGCCCCTGCAAACAAAATAAGCATTGTGGCAAGCTGAACCATGATAAACATAAAAGTACCAAATGCGCCTTCACCAACAATTGCTTTAGCAATCTGAGAGATCACAGTTGGAGTTCCGGACTCATATGGAACTGCATGAATTTTGTGTGCAAACCAAGAGACTCCAAGTACTAACGTGCCAAGTAGCGCGCTCATTGTGTACAAAGTTCGACGAGCATTTACATGCTCTGGAGACTTAAAGAGGGCAACGCTGTCAGAGATTGCTTCAAGACCAGTTAAAGAAGATCCACCGTTTGCAAAGGCACGAAGAAGAATGAATATTGCAGCAAAAGTGAGCAATCCTTGGCTTTCACCAATTTCAATCGCACCAGGCTGTTCAACGCTGAGCTTGACTAAAGTTCCATTAAATTGGCGATACAAACCCATTGTAAAGACAATAAACATTGAACCCACGAAAAAATAGGTTGGGAATGCAAATGCTTTACCGGCTTCTTTTACTCCCCGAAGATTGCCATACGTTAATAAGACAATCACAAGAAGAATCATCGGAATTTTGTATGGACTCAAAGAAGGGAAAGTTGAAATAATTGCAGCAACTCCAGCAGCAGATTGAATTGCAATTGTTACAACGTAATCAAGAATGAGCGCAACCGCTGCTATTTGTGCAACAACTGGTCCAAAATTATCGCGCGAGACAATATATGCCCCACCTACTTTTGTATAAACATTAATTACATCACGGTAGGAAAGAGTAATGATGAGCAAAATTGCTAACACAACGGCTGTCATTGGCATCAAAAGAGCAAAAGCAGCTAAGCCAAATGCTGGCAAAAGTGCTATCAAGATTTGTTCAGAGCCGTATGCCGAAGATGAAATACAGTCAGAGGATAAAATTCCTAAAGCAAAGCGTTTTTTTAACCTTTGATGACTGAGTGAATGGCGATTAAGTGGATTGCCTAAAAAGCGACGTTTTGTTGTATAAAAAAATGTGTCTTTAAGGTGCGCTTGATCTTTAAGCACTTCTGGGGCGGGCGCATCATCTGTCCAAGACTTTGGCACAAAAACTCCTTTTTTCGTTGCAAAAAATGCAACCGAACATGCATCACTCTACCTCAGGTCCTGTGAACTTCACTGTTTCTTGGGCTCAGCGTATGCTTGAACCCATGCGCACACAGTTGTATATCAACGGTCAATGGATTGATGGAATCGGGAAACTCCCAGTTTACGATCCAAGTGACGGATCAGTAATAGCAGAAGTTTCAATTGCAGGTGATAAGCAGTGCGATGCTGCATTAGATGCAGCAGATGCAGCAGCAAAAGAATGGGCAAAGAGTGCGCCCAGATTTAGGTCCGAAATTCTTCGCAAAGCATTTGAGTTAATGACAGCCGAAAACGAAGCAATCGCAACAATTATTTCCCGCGAGAATGGAAAAGCGCTGCCAGATGCTCGCGGGGAAGCAACATATGCTGCAGAGTTTTTCCGTTGGTTTGCCGAAGAAGCAGTTCGCACACCAGGTGATTTTCGAAAATCTCCATCTGGAGATAAGCGAATTCTTGTAACTCATGAACCAATCGGTCTTTCAATTTTAATTACACCGTGGAACTTTCCTGCTGCTATGGCAACACGCAAGATTGGACCTGCAGTTGCTGCAGGTTGCACCATGATCTTGAAGCCAGCAGGAGAGACACCATTAACAGCGATGTACATTGTTGATTTAATGGAGCGTGCAGGATTGCCAAAGGGAGTCCTAAATTTAATTCTTCCTGAAAAATCAGGTCCAGCGATCTCCAAAATGTTGCACGATCCAAGAGTAAAAAATCTTTCCTTCACTGGTTCAACTGAAGTTGGACGAGTACTGATTAAGGAAGCGGCGGATCGTGTGATTCGCTGCTCAATGGAACTTGGTGGAAATGCTCAAGTTGTTATTCACGATGATGCTGATTTAGCAGTCACAATCCCTCAGCTTTCTCTTGCAAAGATGAGAAACGGTGGAGCTGCATGCACCTCTGCAAATCGAATCTTTGTTCAACGTGGAATAGCAAAAGAATTTATTGCGCAGATGAGTAAGACAATGTCGAGTTTTGTAATGGGCCGGGGTACTGACGCTGCAACTACTTTGGGCGCATATGTCTCCATAAAAGAGCGAAATAAAATTGCAGATCTTGTTGATCAAGCAATTGCCGCGGGTGCAAAAGTAGAAGTTGGTGGAGTCAAACCTGAAGGTGTGGGTGCTTTTTATCCAGCAACAGTGCTAGTTGTTGAAAAGGATAATCCAATTTTGCTTCACGAAATCTTTGGACCAGTTGCGCCAATTGTAATCTTTGATACCGATGAAGAAGGTATCAAGTTGGCAAATGACACAGAATTTGGATTGATTAGTTATGTCTTTTCATCGGATCTAACTCGAGCATTACGAACTGCAGAGGCGATGGAATCTGGAATGGTTGCGATTAACAAAGGAATTATCTCTGATCCAGCCGCGCCATTTGGTGGTGTAAAGCAGTCTGGATTAGGCCGCGAAGGCGGCTTTGATGGAATTCATGAGTTTTTACAAACTAAATACATAGGTGTTGAGATTTAATTCGGCGGAGGATGAGGGATTTGAACCCTCGAATGGTTTAACCCATTACACGCTTTCCAAGCGTGCGCACTCGGCCGCTATGCGAATCCTCCCGAGGAAGAGAACTCTATCGGTGGCTATAACTATGATTACGCCAGATCCCTCGTACGGCGTTACCGTACTGAACTCCCCCAGGGCAGGAATGCAGCAAGGGTAGGTGCGCTCTGGCGGGTGTGCGAGGGGTCCT
>Ga0315905_10000557_pt1 | contig 40220 bp, 25 predicted proteins | sample LakEriMetagenome_5_FD_203522 | JGI IMG/M metagenome (GOLD analysis project Ga0315905, IMG submission 203522) | Freshwater fungal communities from buoy surface, Lake Erie, Ohio, United States - Buoy 4 MA121 | ecosystem: Environmental > Aquatic > Freshwater > Lake | place: USA: Lake Erie, Ohio...
CATGTCTGAGCATGCCGTGCGGGATCTGGCGGCGATGCAGAAGAAGCCGCGGCTGATCCGGAGCTTCTTCGAACAGCCTGATACAGCTTGCGTCCATGAAGCCGCGTGATGGCGATTGTCGCCCATTTTTCTACCGTATTATTAGTTGGTCAGATGGAGAAGGCAGATGGCGATGTTGGCATGGTTTCGGCGGGGCGGGTTTCCGCGAACTCGCGCCAGGCAGCGCAGGTGGTGTCCGGGTTGTTGCCGAGCTTTCGCATCAAGGGAGTTCTTTTCCCACTGAGCGTGACCGAGGACACGGAGGTAGTCTTCGTAATCTATGAGCGATTCCTCGAAACTGGCGCGGGCGACATTGGTGAATTTGATTTCGGTTTCCGATGATATCTGTGCTGCTTTGGCTCCTTCGGCGATGCTTTCCAGAGCGGGCGGCCTGCACCATCTGATCCGTGGTGCGGTCGCCTTTCTTGAGGAAGCGTTCTCAGGAGCGAAAGGTGAGATGATCGAGAATCTCGGCTTTGCGGCAGGCGAGGAGGTCCCAGTAGTTTCCGCGGGCGAGGAGAAAGCTGGTATCTTCTGGTGGCATGGAGAGAAAAGAAATAGGCCCTATACGCCGCATGGGGCATATAGGGCCTATAGAGTGGGTGCGCTCCAGGCGCTACGGCTTACTTCTTCTTAGCCTTCTTCGCGGGAGCGGCAGCCTTGGCGGCGGCGCGCTTTTCCTCGATGGCGGCCTGGGCTGCAGCCAGACGCGCGACTGGCACGCGGTAGGGTGAGCAGCTGACGTAGGCCAGGCCGATCTTGTGGCAGAACTTCACGCTGTCCGGATCGCCGCCGTGTTCACCGCAGATGCCGAGCTTGATGTCCGGGCGGACGCTGCGGCCCTTGGTGACGGCGGTCTGCATGAGCTGGCCGACGCCGGTGGTGTCGAGCGTGGCGAACGGGTTCTTCTTGAAGATCTCATTCTCGGTGTAGGGCATGAGGAAGGAGCCCATGTCGTCGCGGCTGATGCCGAGCGCGGTCTGCGTGAGGTCGTTGGTACCGAAGCTGAAGAACTCAGCGCCCTGGGCGATCTCGTCGGCGGTCAGAGCGCCGCGCGGGACTTCGATCATAGTGCCGACCTGATAGGAGAACTTGATCTTCTTCTCGGCCATCACCTCAGCGGCGACGCGGTGCACGATTTCGGCCTGGAGGTCGAACTCTTTCTTGAAGCCGACGAGCGGGATCATGACTTCGGGCTTCACGGGGATCTTCTTCTTCGCCACGTCGGCGGCGGCTTCGAAGATGGCGCGGGCCTGCATCTCGGTGATTTCCGGATAGGCGATGCCGAGACGGCAGCCGCGGTGGCCGAGCATGGGGTTGAACTCGTGGAGGGCGTCCACGCGGGCTTTCACCTTCTCGGGCTTCACGCCCATCTTCTTCGCGAGGTCGGCCTGGGCCTTGGTGTCGTGCGGGACGAACTCATGGAGGGGCGGGTCGAGCAAACGGATGGTGGCGGGCAGTCCTTTGAGGGCCTTGAAGATGCCGGTGAAGTCTTCGCGCTGGTAGGGGAGGAGCTTGGCGAGGGCCTTCTTCCGGGCGTCCTGCGTTTCCGCGAGAATCATTTCGCGCACGGCGTCAATGCGGTCGCCTTCAAAGAACATGTGCTCGGTGCGGGTGAGGCCGATGCCCTGGGCGCCGAACGCGATGGCCTGAGCGGTTTGCTCGGGGTTGTCGGCGTTGGTGCGGACAGCGAGGCGGGTGGCCTTGGAGCACCAGTCCATGAGTTGTTTGAACTGGGCGAACTTCTCGGTCTTCTGCGCGGCCTTGTCGCCGAACAGGAGGCCCATGACGATGCTGGAGGGGCCGGTCTTCACCTTGCCGCCGTAGATCGTGCCGGCGGTGCCGTCGATGCTGAGGAAGTCCTTGCCTTCGTGGAAGGTCTGGCCGGCGATCTTCACCGTCTTCTTGGTGTAGTCGATGTCCACGGCGCTGGCGCCGCAGATACAGACTTTGCCCATCTGACGGGCGACGAGCGCGGCGTGGCTGGAGACACCGCCCTTGGCCGTGAGAATGCCCACGGCGGCGATCATGCCGCGGAGATCTTCCGGCGAGGTTTCGTTGCGGACGAGGAGGACGTTTTCGCCCTTCTCAGCAGCGGCAGCAGCGCGGTCGGCGTTGAGGTAGATAACGCCGGAGGCAGCGCCCGGACCGGCGGGGAGACCGGTGGCGAGGATCTTCGCTTTCTTGATTTCGGCGAGATCGAAGTCCGGAGCGAGGAGCTGCTCGAGCTGGTCGGCGGGGTTGCGCAGGATAGCGGTTTCCCAGTCGATGAGCTTTTCCTTCACCATGTCGCTGGCGAACTTGAGGGCGGCGGCGGCGGTGCGCTTGCCATTACGGGTCTGGAGCATGAACAGCTTGCCGGACTGGATGGTGAACTCCACGTCCTGCACGTCCTTGAAGTGCTTTTCCAGAATGCTGCGGACCTTCATAAGTTCCGCGAAGGCCTTCGGCATTTCCTTCTTCAACTGAGCGACGGGCTCAGGAGTGCGCACACCGGCGACGACGTCTTCGCCCTGGGCGTTAATGAGAAACTCACCATAGAATTCGTTGACGCCGTTGGCCGGGTTGCGCGTGAAGGCCACGCCGGAGCCGGAGTCATTGCCGGTGTTGCCATAGACCATCGCCTGCACGTTGACGGCGGTGCCCCACTCGGCGGGGATGTTGTACTTGCGGCGATAGACGATCGCGCGGTCGTTCATCCAGGAACCGAACACAGCGCCGGCAGCGCCGCGCAGCTGGTCCCACGGATCGTTCGGGAACACCTTGCCGGTGCGCTCTTTGACGAGAGCCTTGAAGCGCTTCACCAGTTCCTTCTGGTCGTCGGCGGTGAGGTCGGAGTCGAGGATGTCCTTGCCGTATTTGTGATGCTTGAAGCCTTCGATGACGACTTCAAACGGCTCGTGGTCTTCGCCTTCGCGCTTCTGCACGCCGAGAACGACGTCGCCATACATCTGGATAAAGCGGCGGTAGCAGTCCCATGCGAAGCGCTCGTTGTTCGTCGCGGCGACGAGGGAGAGCACGGTCTGGTCGTTGAGGCCGAGGTTGAGAATGGTGTCCATCATGCCGGGCATGGAGTCACGCGCGCCGGAACGCACGGCCACGAGGAGCGGCATGCCTTTGGCGTCGCCGAACTTGCAGCCCATGATCTTCTCCATATTCTTCACGCCGGCTTCCATCTGTGCCTGGAGGACGGAGGGATAGCTCTTCTTGTTGGCGTAGAAGTAGGTACAGACTTCCGTGGTGATGGTGAATCCAGGAGGCACGGGGAGACCGATGCGGGTCATCTCTGCGAGGTTCGCGCCCTTACCTCCGAGGAGGGCTTTCATGGAGCCGTCGCCGTCGGCTTTACCGGCACCCCAGGTGTAAACGTACTTAACGGATTTGCCGGAGGATTTCACGGCGGGTTTCTTGGCAGGCATGATATGTAGCGTAGTGTGGTTTTTGGGTTGGGTATCGGGCAGCGGAGCGCCGGCATGAAACAGACACGCCGCGACCCGCCCGGAAAGGGAGCGCGGATTCTAGACGCCCCCCGGGGGGAGTCAAACCGGTAGTTTAGGCCATGAAACAAGTCGTTTGCAGACTCAACCCAGTAAATTGCGGTCGAGATTCCGGTAGCCGATGGCTTCCAGCAAGTGGTCGGCAGAGATGTCGCGCGCGCCGGAGAGGTCGGCGATGGTGCGGGCCACGCGCAGGATGCGGTCGTGGGCGCGGGCGCTGAAATTCATCTGCGACATGGTGCTCTCCAGCAGCATGGAGCTTTCCTCATCAATGCGGCAGTGCTCCTTCATCTGCTTCGGATTCATCGCGGAATTGCTCGTCGCATTGCTGCCGCGCAGGCGAAGTTGCTGAATGTTCCGCGCGGCTTCCACCCGGGCGCGGATGGCGGCGGAGGATTCACCGGCCTCGGACTTCGCGAGGTCGCGGTATTCCACCAGCGGCACTTCGACATGCATATCAATGCGGTCGAGCAAAGGCCCGCTGATGCGCTGACGGTAACGCAGGACCTGAGCGGTGCCGCAGCGGCACTCGCGTTTGGGATCCCCGTAGTAGCCGCAGGGGCAGGGATTCATGGCGGCCACGAGCATGAACCGCGACGGGAAGGTCATGCTCCCGGCAGCGCGACTGATGGTCACTTTTCCGTCCTCCAGCGGCTGACGCATGACCTCCAGCGTACTGCGGTCGAACTCCGGCAGTTCATCCAGGAACAGCACGCCGTGATGCGCCATGGAGACTTCGCCAGGCAGAGGATTGCTGCCGCCGCCGAGCAGCCCGGCGTCTGAAATCGTATGGTGCGGCGCACGATAAGGACGGTGCACGATGAACTGGTGCCGGCTGTCGAGCAGCCCGCAGATGCTGTGAATCTTCGTCGTCTCGATGGCCTCCGCCTCCGTCATAGCCGGCATGATGGTGGCCACACGGCGGGCAATCATCGACTTCCCCGTGCCTGGCGGGCCAACCATGAGAATGTTGTGCCCGCCCGCCGCGGCGATCTCGATGGCGCGCTTCACGCTCTGCTGGCCTTTAACATCCGCGAAGTCGATTTCCCACGTCTGCGCGGCGGCGAAATCCGTGAGCGTACGCCGCGGTACCGGCAGCAGCGGAGCCCGGCCGGTGACGTGCTCAAAGGCGTCGCGCAAGTTTCGCACCCCGATCACGCGAATGCCCTCCACCACGCTGGCCTCCTCCGCATTCTCATACGGCACGATGAGTTCCTCCCGCCCGCAGGCCCGCGCACACAGAGCGATGGACAGGATGCCCTTCACCGGCCGCACCGCGCCATTGAGCGCGAGTTCGCCGACAATGCAGCAGTTGTCCAACTGACGGCGGTCGGCGTAGTCCACGCGATTCGCGATCATGGCGATGGCCATGGGCAGATCAAAGCTGGGGCCTTCCTTTTTGATACTGGCTGGCGCCAGATTCACCGTCGTGCGCCCGCCCGGGCTGATAGGGTAGGCGCTGTTCGCAATGGCCGTCCAGACCCGGTCGCGGCTCTCGCGCACCGCAGCGTCCGGCAGGCCCACGATCACTGTCAGGCTCTGCATTTCGTTGCTGGTGGTCTCGTTGACTTCGATTTCCACCTCCAAAGCATCCACCCCGTGAAGGGCGGCGGAGTAAACACGAGAGAGTTCAGCCGGCATAATGGCCCGGATGGTGCCGGTGCCTGGCAGAAAAGGCAAGCGCCCGGCAGCGGCGGCTCCGGAATCATGGAACGCATTGCAAGTTGCCAGCCTGCGCTGCGGCCCGCAGCGTCGCGGCATGTTGCGATCACTTCTTTCTTTGTTGTCTGTCCTTCTGCTCACCGGTGCTGCCCCCTCGGTGCGGGCGGAGGAATCCCGCGCCATCCCTGCCAGCGATGACGGCCTGCCCGGCGCGGGCCCCATCCGCCGCTACGACTGGTTCAAGAATCTCTGGCTGGAGAAACGCAATGCCTGGGCCAAACAGGCGGAAGCCGGCCGCGGAGCGGTGGTCTTTCTCGGCGATTCCATCACCCAAAGCTGGGGCGACGCGCTCCCCGCCGCCTTCCCCGGCATGAAGACGGCCAACCGCGGCATTAGCGGCGACACCACACGCGGCATGCTGCTGCGCCTAAAAGACGACGTGCTGGCGCTCCAGCCCGCAGCGGTCGTCATCCTCATGGGCACCAATGATCTGGAGGAAAAAGCCGCGCCGGAAACCATCGCGGGGAATCTCAAGCTCATCCTCGCCGCCCTCCAGGAGCATAATGCCAAAATGCCCATCGTGCTGTGCCAGGTCTTTCCGAGTTCCGCCTCCAAGTCGCGCCCGGCGGACCAGATCAAAAAGATCAACACCCTCTTCGCCGCCGCCGTGAAAGGGAATGCACAAGTCACGCTGCTGGACACATGGACGCTCTTCGCGGGACCGGAAGGCGATGCCACGCTGACGTATTTCCCGGACCTGCTGCACCCGAATAAAGAAGGCTACGACAAGTGGGCCGCGTCACTCACGCCGGTGCTGGCCACGCTGGGATTCCTGGAGAAAGAGCCGGACGCCTTCAAACCAGAGGAGGGATTTGTGAGTCTCTTCAACGGCACGGATCTCACTGGGTGGGGCTACAAAGGCAAAGACAGCGCGTGGGAATCATTCGACGGCAAAGCCGCAAGCAGCGATGGCCGCTACGTCGCGAAGAACGGCCGCCTCATTGTGACCACACCGCCAGAGGGCCGGCGGCTCACGCAGCTGTGGACGCAGCGCCAGTTTCCCAAAAACTTCACGCTGAAGCTGGAGTTCCGCGCCACCCCGACAGCCGACAGCGGCATCTTCATTCGCGGCCCTCAACTCCAGTGCCGCGACTACGTGCTCGCCGGGCCATGGAAGAACCTGCCCAACTACAAGCCGCAGCAGTGGAATGAAGTGGTCGTCACTGTGAAGGACGGCATCGCCCACTGCACCTGCAATGGCGACGTGCTCGACGCCGCCTTCAAGCTGCCGCCAGACGGCCCCATCGGGCTCGAAGGCGACAGCGGACAAATGGAATACCGCCGCCTCCGCATTCTGGAACAGCCATGAACGAACCCAACTGGCACATCGCCCGGCTGGGAGAGATAGATCCCGTGCGCTGCCCCTGCGGCTGGGCGCGGCGCGCCTTTGCCGACATCCCCGGCTCTCCGGCCAGTGTGCATGTGGTGCAGATCGAAGAGGATGCCCGCACGCACTATCACAAGCGCATGACGGAGATTTACATCATCCTCGAAGGCGAAGGATTCCTCGAGCTTGATGGCGGGCGCATCCCCGTGCAGCCGCTGACCACCGTCATGATCAAGCCCGGCTGCCGTCACCGCGCCGTAGGCAAAATGAAGATCATCAACGTGCCCATCCCCGCATTTGATCCGGAGGACGAATGGTTCGACTAGCAAAAAGTCGACACCGCCTGGAAGCAGTGCCGACTTCGCTGAAAACCGCCCGCATTATGCGAGGAACATTTCCCAGTCGGGAATGGCGTGCGTATTCCGGATGAAAGCAGTGGCGGGAAGGTCCCGCGGCGTCTGCGGCGGACGAACGAGTTTAAGGCCCGCTTCGTCCGGCGTACGGTTTCCTTTGCGGTGGTTGACCCGCTTGTCGGCGAGCACACAGTTGTCCCAAGAGGTTCGGCCACCACGGCTCCGCGGAACCACATGATCAATGTTCCCCTCACCGGGCTGCAGCTTGCGGCCGGTGTACTGGCAAATGCCGCCATCCCGCTCCCACAGGCCGCGCAGCGAAAAGCTGAGCCGGCGCCGCGGCATTCTGGCAAAGCGGGAGAGCACCACCACCGTCGGTGCCCGGATGCCGCCGCGCACTGTACCCACTGCGGCATCCTGGTCCCTTACCGGCAGCTTCAACCAATCCGCCCAGGGCACGGGATTCATGCCCTCGCTGGAAATATCGAGGCCAAAAGCGGCTCCAGTGGCCATCATGCCAAAGGCATCCGCCGGAGTTTTCACATCAATGGCCTGCCAGTGACGGTTCAGGACGAGTACGGTGGGTCTGTTCAGTGCGTCGGTCATGGAGTCGGTGTTGGTTTGGAGAAAATACCCGGCGCATTCCGGCGCGGTGTGCTGTCCTCTTGGCCCCTGCCCTGCCGCCTTGAGACGGCACCACTCTGACCCGTGCCGGCTGCGGCCGGGGCTTCCTGTGTGAGCGCTGCTGCTGCCCGTTTCACGGCGCGCATCATGCCGGGACCACGCCCGACTTGCAAAGGGATTCCCGCGATTTTTCCGTCTCTTTCAAGGCGGGCAGGCCGGGCCCCGGAGGATGGCTGCACGGGCACACCGCGCCGGGCTCAGGGATCCAATTTGCGCACCCGATAGAAACGCTGCGAAACGCTGTGAGGCGCTGCAGTGGTGAACGGCGGCCCGCGGTCGATCCACTGGATGCAGGTGCCGCCTCCCTGGAGCGGCAGAGGACACGGCTTCCACGATTGGTTGTCGGCGCTGTACTCCACCCGGTAACGGCAGCCCGGCTCGGTGGGAAACTCCACGAGCATTCCTTCAGCCACCGGAAGAACACGGCTCACACTGAAAGCCCCGGCCGCCGCTGGAGCCATGAGGGCTTGCGGTGTGAGTGGATTCAAAGGTGCTGAACCGGCCATCGCAAATAAGGCCCGGCGTGTCGGCGAATAGAATTCCATCACGAGGGTGACCTCCGCACCGGATTCCAGCGGTATGGCATAAGGCAGAACGCCCTGCCCTCCGCTGGCGGCTGAACCGGCCGGCGGAGCCATCATGCCATTGTAGAGCATGGTATCCCCATGGCCGGAGACCATGAGATCGAAACCGGCAATGGCGCGCGGGCCATTATTTTTGACCGTGATGCGCTGTTCAAAGAGGCCAGTTTGACGGTTCAGTGTGAGGGCACCCGCGAGGCTCCAATCGGGCGCAGGCGGCTCGGCGATGGAGAGCACGACCTGTGTCTCCGCGGAAAGCCCATCACTGCCGGTCGCGCGCACGATAGCGGTGGCGCTGCCCCAGACGTATGGCGTCCAGTCGGCAAGCAACTGGCCGGTGCCGGCATCGACCGTGAGGCTGCGGAAGAGTTCCGGCCGGTCCACCGAGACGAGGATCCAGCGCAGGGATTCACCGGGATCGGGATCTGAAAACAGCGGCGCAAGGCTGTAGGCAAAAGCTGAGCCATCGACCGGAATGACAGGTGGTGCGGGATTGAGCACGAGGCGCGGCGCATCGGGAACGGCTGCAATGCGCACGGCCAGTTCCGTCTCTGCACTGAGCCCGCCGCTGTCCGTAGCCTTCAGCTTGAGAACAGCTTCTCCGAACGCGTCCGGGACGAGCGCAAGCCGCAGTTGCCCGCCGTCGATCACTGCCTGGGAGAAAAGCGCGGGGTTGCTGTTTTCTGTCAGAGCGAGAGCAAGTCCGGTGAATGCATCCTCTTCATCAGAGAACACAGCCGTTAGCGGGATCGCCGCGAGCACGGCATCCTCCTCAGCATTCACCGCCGCAGGAGACACCGCGAGCGGCCGGTCATTCACCGCCATTACCGAGCCCTGAAGTGACAGAACTGAAGGGAATGACTTCCCGTCATCCACCGTCACCGTGAAGGAGAAGTCACCGGCATGGGGATCAAGCGGAGTGCCGCTGAGACGAATGACACCCTGCTGGAGCGGCCCGGCATTCAGCCACGGCGGCAGGTCGGAGAACGAAACGCCGGGCACGTCTCCGTCCGGATCGGATACAGTGAGGTCCCACTGAAATGGAATATCCTCCGTGGCGGCGAGCGAAGGCCCGGGCGGGGTGATGACCGCGGGCTGATTCACCTGCCAGGCGCGGAGCGCGTTGTCTGTACCGGCAGCGATAAGATAGCCATCGGTATATGTCAGCGGACCGCCACCGGTCAGCTGCTGCAGCAGCGTACCCGTGGTGAGGTCGAACACCCAGATCAGATCCGGGGAGGAAACGATCAGCACATCATCCAGGATCACCGGCTGATGGACTCCAGAGGCAGACTGGCCGGCGGCAGTCCTTGTTGGGTATGTCCGGCCGGGGGCGCCTGAGTGCGCATCGTAGGTTTCCACTGCGCCTTCTGTAATCGAATACACCCTGCCATCCCGGATAGCAGGACTGCCCCGAAAGACTTTAGCCTTCCGCCAGAGCACGCGGCGCGCAGTGAGGTCTATGGCAATGAGTTCCGTCGTGCTGTGCATCACCGCGACATCATCCTCTGCGGCGGCGACCGTGTTCATGGACCAGCCGGACCAGTTCCAGGGCACGGAGACGGTAAACTTTGCCTCTCCCCCCTGAGCATCATGCTGGCGGAAGTTGCCGGCGACCCAGGAATAGATTTTTCCGTCATGGAGCAGGGGCGTCCAATCATCGTACTGCTCCATGCCGAGATAGAACCTCTGCACACCATCGAGCCCGAAACGGTAGATCCCTCCATAATAACCGCCGTTGATGTAGACCCCGGAATCATCCACCGCCGGAGCAAAATAGCTCTCCCATTGAGCGCTGAAGTCGGCCTTCCACTGCATTATACCGCTGGCGGCATCGTAGCAGCGCAGTTCGGGGCTGTCACCCGTGCCCTTGCCGCGCTGCATGTAGAGGCGGCCGCGGTGATAGGTGGGCGGATTGAGGCTGAAGGAACTGGGGAGCACTGCGTTCCAGAGCCGGGTGCCGGTAGCCAGATCGTAGGCAGAGAGTCCCGAGTTGCCAAACGAGAACCCTGCGACGGAATACAGCCGGCCATTCCCCGTGGCTACCTGCTGTATGCCGCCGGAGGCCACGGTCCATGCCGGGAGGAACTTGTGTTTCCCCAGCGTCGCGGGGTAGGCGCCGGTATGCGAAGGACTGGCTCCGAAGGTCGGCCAGTCTCCGCCAAAGCGGTCGGCGACCTGATTCACGGTGAGACGCATCACGCCGGAATCAGTCCAGATGCCGTTGCGGGTCGCGCGGGCCACGTAGTCGCCGGCATCCGAAGCCTGCACGCGCTCAATCGTCAGAGTGGCACCGGTTTCGCCGGACAGGAGGTTGCCGTTGAGATACCACTGCCAGGTCACAGGCGCACCGGGAACGACCGCGGCACTGAGCACCATGCGCTTTCCGTCGTCGCTGGTTTGGTCGCCAGTGATGCTGCTGAATTCCGGGATCCCGCCCGGAGGCAGCACTTTGAGAATATAGGAATAAGGCGTTTCGCCCCCGAAGCGGTCGGCGACCTTCAGACTCAGCGGGAGATCGCCCTCCGCGCCCTCGGGAGGCGTGCCAAAGAGAACGGCAGTGCCGTCGTCGTGGTCCTCCAGTTGCAGCCAGGCAGGCAACGGAATGCGGGAGGTAATGAGCGGTTCGTCGTCCGGATTTTCATCCGCGGCAGCGATTACGTAGCGGTAGGGTTTACCAACCTCAGCGAAGAGCTTCGCCCGGGAAGTGACGTAGGGCGGCAGGTTGCCCTCGGGGTTGTGCAGATGCACAACAAAGCCTGGCGTGCTGTTGGCATCGGTGTTGTAGGAGGATACGAGGTAGCGGTCATTCATGGCCAGTCGCTGGCCGTAATAAACCGGAGCGCTGGAGCCAGCTGAAGCGGCCGGCGCGACCGAGGTCCATGCGCTGCCACTAAGATTCTGGTGCAGCCATACGCTCTGGCCGGTGACGCTCGCCGTATTCACCGAGGACGGCGTGCCGACGAACAGCCGGTTGCCGGAAACCGCCAGCGAACTGCCGTAAGTGTCGGTGCGGGCAGCGCCGCCGCGGTCAATCTGCGCCGCATAGCTCCAGGCAGTGCCGGTTCCCTTTTGATAGACGAAAACCTTGCCGGCCGAAGTATTCGACGGTGTGCCGGCGAACAGCCGGTTGCCGGACACCGCCACTGAGGAGCCAAAGTAGCGCATGGCGGCAGGGCTCGGGGCCGTCACAGTGGCGGTGCGGCTCCACGAAGTGCCGGTGCCGCGCGTCCAGACATCCACGGCTCCGGCTTCCGACACCGAACTCACCCTGCGGGAGGGGCTCCCGATAGCAATAAAACCGTCACCCAAAGCCATGTTGCGGCCGAACTGCACGTAGCTGGTGGGCGTCGCTTCGGTCAGACGGGCGTGCCGTGTCAGCGTGGTGGCATCAAAGATGTCCACTGCACCGGCCTGATACACAGAGGATACCGACGTCCCGGGCGCAGCTACCGCAAGGAGCACACCATCGAAAGCAATCTGCAGCCCGAACAAGTCGCCGGCCACAGGTGTAGAAGGCTGCACACTGCGGCCAGTGGGTGCCCACTCCTGGGAATTGGAGTCGAACTGATACTCATAAGCGCGGCCGCCAGTGCCGTCTCCCGGCGCCCCGATCCAGGCGATGTCCCCCTTGACCGCGAGGCTGCTGCCGAACTGCGCGGCCGCAGCGGAACCGGCCGGCTTATCAATCTTCTGTACTTCCTCCCATTCCTCAATGCCGGGCCGCTTCCGGTGAACGAGTACTTTGCCGGCGTAGTTGGGATAGCTGGTGTTAAACAGTGGATAGCCTGAAAGGATCATCCCCCCTTCCAGGGCCACTGCGGGGCTCAATCCGGAACCGATGCTGTCCCGGATTCCAGGATAGCGGGAGACATAAGTGACCGCCCCGGTGAACTTCCAGATGCTGCCCGTGACGGTGGAGCCGGCGAGCACCGTATCCACGCGCCACCACCAGACACCCGCGGTTTTGAAGGGAACGGTGAGCGGCAGCGACGCCTCTGTGGATGAGCCCAGAAAGTAAGGCGAACCTGAGCCTGCTGCCGACTGCACCCCGGCCTGGTTAGTGCCGAAATAAACATTGTAGCTCTGCGCCTGCGGATGCGGCGTCCAGCTCAGTTGGGCAGGCATAACGGAGACCACTTCCCCATTCTCCGGCGAGGGGCCGGGAATGTCGCCAAAGGTGCTCATCGGCAGGCGAACGAGGGTTTGAGACGCCTTGTTGAAGTAAAAGAAAGCGGACTGGTCGGAAGCGACGGCGCAAATCCTGACATCCACCCCGGCCGGGGCTTGCCAGACTGGAGTCGCAGTCCGCTCGCGCCATGCCTGGGTGGTGCCGAAGACAATCCCCGAAGTTTTCGTAGCGGCATACACTTCCCCGGGATACTCAGTCACGACATCCGAGAGGGTTGCACTGAGTTTATACTGCTTCATGAAGACCGCAGAACTGTCCGCACGGACGATCACCGGAGTATCGAGCGGGTCGCGCTGGAGTGACGCTCCGGAGGAGACCACCGCCGCGCCCGCATTGCCTGCGGTGAGCAAGATGGCTTTGGAACCAGAGGATCCTGCGGACCATCCATACTGGCTCCACGCCGCGAGGCCTGAGCCCCCACCGGTGCGGGCGATGGCACCGAAGCCGTTACTGCCGTCTGCTGTAATCGGGGTGCCTTTTTCCTGCCCCGTGGCGAAGTCCATGGAGTGCAGCACGGGAGCCCACTGGCCATCCACCCAGTAGACCATGTCGCCGCTGCCGCCCGCGACGCGGTAGCGCACCGCGGCATCAGAGTGATCGGCAGTCGCCGGCAGCGGCTGCTCTGCGGAAGCCCAGGTTTCGAGATCTATGCGGTGCATCTTCCGCCCGCCGCGCGTCACGACATAGAGGAACTGACCGTCGGCCGAGAGGTCGAAGTCTGTCGGGTTGTCTGAAACCGGCACCGTCCGCTCCACCGTTCCGCTGGCCGTGTTGATCACCGCGACGGCACCCGTGAGGGAATCCGGGCGCTGCAGAGCATAAATTCTGGGCCGCACCGGGTCCGCCTTCAGCGCCACATAGCTCGCGGACTCAATGGTGAACTGCACCGGCACCGTAGCCGACTGCCCGCCAGAGGTAAGGGTGACACTGCCGCTGTAGGTTCCCGCGGCGAGACTGCCGGAAGTGAGTTCGAGTTGGAGCGCATCTGTACCCGCCGTGCCGCCGGCGGTCAGCACGCGCAGCCAAGCGGCCCCGCTGGTCGACGCGGTCCACGCCGTGCCGGCAGTGCCGGTGACAGGCAGCGAAACGATCACCGGAGGTGCGCCGCGGATGGTGCGCACGGCCACGGAGTTCGGACTCACGGTGACGGGCAGCGTTTGGAAGAACCGAACTGAGCTGCTGGTGCTGCTGGAGAAGCCCACATATTCCACCCGCCAGTAAAAGCTGCCGCCCGGCGGGAATTTCTCTGCGGGCACCACCCAGTAGTTCTCCACCGTCTCCCCGGCATACTCCGGGGAAGCCGTGGTCGCCGCAGCCACGGCAGACGCGGCAGAGCCAATGTAGATGCGGTACTTGAGGGCAGAGGGCACGGTATCCCAGGAAAGCCGGGTCACGGGCGCAAGCTGCATACTCCCGTTAGGCGGCTGCACATTCGTGCCCGGCACCGGCACCGGTGCGATGCTGGACATGGCGAGGAAGTTGATGAGCCTGGTATTCGGGTTGAAGTAGAACAGCCCGGACTGATCCCCCGCTACGGCGCTCACAGTGGTCGTCACCGGGAGCGTGGCCAGTTGCGCACCGGTCGCGGTGTTGAGAACTTTCTCGCTGGTCACAGCCAGTTCGCCGCGGTGCGTGGTGGCATACACTTCCGCGCCCATGTCACGCAGGGCATTGAGTTCCGCATCGAAGGCGCGCCCCATCCAAAACAGCCGGCTGCCGTCCGGGCTCAGCACCAGATTCCGCGAGCCGTAGCCAATGTTAATGGAGGACTTCAGGCTGGTCCAGGTGTCAGCAGAGATGTCGTATTTGGTAATCGCTGCGCCGGAACTGTTGTTGTCGCAGTGGTAGTAGTAGCGGTTCGTGGGGTCCACTTCGCCATCCCCTTCCCGGAAGAATGCGGAGTTGTTGCCTATGGTGCTGCCATTAACGGAATCGATAATCCAGCCGCTCACCCACTGATCTTCTCCCTCGGCATAAATGCGGCCCGCACGCCCGGCATTGAGCTTATAAATATCGCGCCCGGAGGGGATGGGGCTCAGCAGCGTCTGCGTGGTGAGATCAATCACCTGGATGACGTTACTCTGCCAGTTGGAGACATAGAGCTTTGCCTCCTGGTGGTTGATGGCGAAGTCCGTAGCGCCAATGCCGGCGGCGAGGACGTTTTCCACCTGGCGGGAGACCGTGTTCACAAACACCACATAACTCTCGGGTGCCGTTGGAGTGCCGCCATGGAGGCCGTAAATCCAGGGCCGCGTGGGATCCGCTGTCATCTTGGTCAGAGCGAGGTCAAAGGCATCCAGGGTCACCGGCACCGGCACCGTCCGGCCGTCGAAACTAAACAGGATATTTCCCGAGTAGCTGCCGGCGGACAGACCGGCCACGCTGATGATGGCATTGAGGGAATCACCGGCATTGCCGCCGGCAGCGGAAAGGGTGAGCCACGGGAGGGACTCCGTCGCCGTCCATGCTCCGCCGGAAGCCGCAGAAGTGGCGATGGCTACAGTGCGGGCGGGAGTGCCGCGGGGGATTTTGAGGTTGATCCGGTTGGGCGAGGCCACCAGCCCCGAAACGGTAAACTCCCACACCGGGCCGGTACCGCTTCCGTTGAATCCCACAGGGTCCACCCGCCAGTAGTAGGTGGTACCGGGCGTTAGAGCAGATGGCAGGGCGCGCTGTACCTCCGCGGTTTCCCCCAAATAAAGAGGCGATGCGGTAGTCGCTGCCGCCACTGCGGCCTCATCACTCCCGAAGAAGACGCGGTAGCGCAGGACGCCCGCAGCTGTGGTCCATTCCAGCCGGCTCAGCGGGGGCATGACGACGCCCTCATCCGCCGGGATGGGAATGCTGACAGGTGGCGGCACCGTGGCGATGGAGGACATGAGCACCCGCGTGAAGCCCCCGGTAGCGTTGTTGAACAGGAAAAGCTTTTGCTGGTTCCCGCTCACAGCCATCACCGTCGTGGTCACCGGCAGCGTGGCCAGCGTCGCACCCGTCGCCGCATTCAAGGCACTGCTCTGGGAAAAGGCGACTTCACCCCGAAAGGTGGTGGCATATATTGGATTACCGAAGGACCGCAGCTCATTCAGATTCGCATCGTAGGCGTAGCCCTGCCAAAACAGCCGGGTGCCGTCACCGGACATCACCAGATTCCGCGAGCCGTAGGCGCGCTCCACACTCGAAGGCCCCGCCACGAAAGTGTCTCCCTGCAAATCATAGCGCTCGATGTGCGCATTCGAGATATTGTTGTCACAGTGGTAGTAGTAGCGCCCGGCAGGGTCAAACTCGCCGTCGCCTTCGCGCGGGGAAAGACTGGCGATGGATGCGCCGGTGGTGCTGTTGCGCAGGTTCGCTGCTATCCACTGATCCCACCCCTCGGTGACGATGCGCCCGCTTTTGCCTGCATTGATCTTATAAATATCCGAGCCCGCCGCCAAAGCGCGCACCTCTTTTCTTGAGGCAGGGTCAATCACGCGGATAGAGCCGGCGCTCTGCTGGTGATTCGTCACGTAGAGCTTATCCTCCGCATAGCTCAGGTCCATGTCGGTGGGGTTCACTCCAGCAGGGATGACCTGCTCCACCTGCTCCGTATTGGTATTCAGGACGATCACATAACCAGGGGCGGTCGTGCTGCTGGCGGCTGCATGCAGGGCGTAGATGACCGGGCGGTTGTAGTCCGCCTCCATCTTGATCACCGATGGCGTGATTACAGTAAGTGTAAATGCGAGCCGGGACTGCGACCCGCCGGAGTTCAAAACCAGCGCGCTGCTGTAGGTGCCTGCGGCCAAACCAGTGGTGCTGAAATTGATATTCAATGATCCTGCGCCGGAGCCGCTGCTGCTGCTGAGCAAGGCCCAGGACGGACTGCCTTCCAGCGTGGCCGTCCAGGCCGTCGTCGTGCCCGGGGAATTCACCGTGAAGTTTGCCGTCATGGGCGGCGGCGATGTGCCTCGCACGGCAGCAACAGGGCCGATGCCGGTGAACTGGAAAGTGGCAGCGAAGGCTGAGGTGACGCAGCCCGCACTGAACAGGCTGGCAGCCAGAAGACAGGGAATCAGAGAACGCATAGGCAGGCAGTATTTTCCCGCTTCGGTAGGGCACAATGCCCCCCGGAGCAAGCCTCGGTTAACTATATATAAGTCCGGGCCGGAACGCTACTGAACAGACGCCCCGCCAGCCTTCAGCGCTGTTTCGTGAACAGCGATGTCGTGGGCGGCGTTCCATGGGAGCGGGCGATTCTCGCGGATGGCGGCGGCCAAGACCTGCAGTTCGGCATCGTATCGGCCCCCCGCAGGGAGGGTGATTTGCTGCTCGCCGACGTTGTATTCTCCGTGCGGAGCCGTAAGCCGGGCGGTGATGCGGCCGGATTCCAGTGGCATGATTTCGAGGCTGCCTTCGGTGCCGGTAATGAGGAAGCGGCGGCGCGGATTGCCGAAGGGATCGGCCATATTGCAGCGCAAAGTGGCGACCGCCGTGGGGTATTCCAGCACAGCGAGTTGGTTGTCCTTAAATCCATCCCCGCCGGTGGGCTTTGCGAAGGAATGAACGGCCTGCGGCTTGCCGAGGATGCAGCCAACGGCATCCACCAGGTGGCATCCGAGTTCAAACATACCGCCTCCGGGCAGTCGCATCAGGTCCAGCCGGCCCGCGGCATCCAGTTTCTTGCCCATCATGGCGTCGATTTCGGTAATGCGCCCCAGCCATCCCTCCTTCACCGCTTTGAAGACGAACTGGAACCCGGCGTTGTAGCGCAGCATGTAGCCCATCTGAAAAATAAGGCCCCGGTCTTCGGCTTCCTGACGCATGACCTTGAATGCCCCATGATCGAGCGCACCGGGCTTGTCAAGATGCACTGCCTTGCCTGCTTTGATAGCCGCATGGGCGGCAGCGCAGGCATCGGGGAAATCCGTCTCCACCACAACGGCCTCAAGGTCCGGCTGCTGGAGCAGCTGCTCCACTGTGAAGCGCGGGATACCGTCGTAAGCCGCTCCGGGATTATCCCCGGCACCGGCCAGCCCAATCACGGTGAAATCCTCCTGCAACTTCCGCAGTGTTGCCATCTTTCCGGAGGCGTGACCATGCTGGGTGCCGATTTGCCCCGCACGCACGCGCCTTGACGGCTCAGCGGCGCTTCCCGTCATCCGGGTAAGTGACAAGGCCGCAGCAGCCTGGAGGAAGTGACGTCGTGAAGCGGTCATGGGGAAATCAAATCGCCACGGACAGATGCGAAAGCGCGGCGCGCTACATATTTGCGACCGGGCCTGCGTGGCTCAGCACTAGCGAGGGCTTTCCCTCTTCGCGGGCGGCGGGCAGATTGATGCGGAATTCGAGCTGCCAGTCGTTGAGCGACTCTGCGTCCACAAGCACCTGACAAACGCGCCAGTGAATGCCGTCCGGCAGCGCTTCCACATAGGTGTGGCGGCCGTTGCGGGCTTCGTTGTCGAGGAGGATCCGCTCATGGGTGTCGTAATACGGATCCAAAGTATCGGCAAGCTTATCCGCCGTCCATGAGTGGTCCGGGCCCACCGTGAGTGCCGCAGCAGCGATCTGGTAATGCCCTGCTGCCAGCGGCCGGAGAAAGCGGAAGATCTCGTTGCGGATGAGAGCGGTGAACTCGCGCTTATGGCGGGTGATGTCCGGAGCTTCATCAGCCTTGACTTCATCCGGCTTCCAGTCCGGATTTCTCAATCGCTCCCACTCATCTAGCAGGCTGGAATCGGTGCCCCGCAGCAGACCGGCCAGCCACGCCTCCATTTCCTGCACGGGCTCTGTTTTAAAGGGCTCAGGCACGGTTTGAGCCAGCACTTTATGCACGCTGGAAAGGTGACGCAGCAGCACGCCCTCCACGCGGTGCAGATCGTAGTCGTTGATATAATCCGCAAATGTCCGGAAATTCTCAAACATCTCGCGGGCGATGCTTTTGGGCCGGATGTTTTCCTGGCCAACCCATGGATGGCTGGCCGAGAATTCGTTGAACGTGCGGTAGATGAACTCCCGGTTGGGCTTGGGATACTCCAGTTCCTCCAGTTTCGCGATGCGCTCCTCGTAGGGGATGCCTTCCGCCTTCATAGCGTTCATGGCTTCCGTTTTCACTTTGTCCAGCTGCCGCCGGAGGATGATATCCGGATTCTCCAGGATGCTTTCGCAAAGCGTCAGGACTTCTGCGGCGTAGGCCGCAGCCGTGGTATCCAGGAGGCCGAGGGTATCAATCAAATACAGGGAGAGGGTGTGGTTCAGGGAGAAGTCATCCTGGAGTTCCACATTGACGCGAAGCTTCCGCTCATCGCAGCGGTCTGCGGTGTTGAGTATTTCGATGATACGCCTGTCCACCAGAGAGCGGAAAAGCTCCCACCCACGGTCGCGGTGCCGGCGTTTCACCGCAACCGGTTCGTGGGAATCACGAATCAGCGCCTGGAGAGCCCGGCAGCCATTGCCCGGGCGGCTGAGCACCTGCAGGACCATGCCGTGACTGACCTGGAAGCGTGAGACGAGCGGTTCCGGCTCCGCGGTTTGGAGTTTTGTGAAGGTTTCGGCTCCCCAGCCCACAAATCCCTCAGGCGGCTTCTTTTTAACCATCTTCCTCAGCTTTTTCGGATCACCCGCTGCTTTCGCCTCCTGCTTCGCGTTTTCGATCACATGCTCCGGGGCGAGCGCAACGACATAGCCGATGTCATCGAAGCCCTTTCGCCCGGCACGGCCGGTGATCTGATGAAAATCCCGCGCCGCCAGCACCTTCGTTTTCTCGCCGTCGTACTTGGTCAGTCGGGTGAGCAGCACAGTTCGAATGGGAACATTGACCCCTACGCCGAGGGTATCGGTGCCGCAGATCACTTTCAGCAAACCCTTCTGAGCGAGGGCCTCAACGAGCACCCGGTATTTCGGGAGCAAGCCGGCATGATGGATGCCGATACCATGCTGCAGGTATTTCCGGAGTTCCCTCCCATAGGGGCTGGTGAACTGGAATCCACTCAGCGCCTCTTTCAGGCTGGCCTTTTCTGCGGGGCTGCAGAAATTGAGGCTCATGAGGTCCTGAGCCGACTGCGCGGCGTCGTTTTGGCTGAAGTGGACGAGATAAACCGGCATGCGGTCCTCGTCCTTGAGCCACAGAAGCGTCGCGTCGACACTGGTTTCCAAATAGCTGAACTCCAGCGGAACCGGCCGATCCCGTCCAGCGACGACCGTTGTCGGTGTGGCAGTTAACCGGCTTATTTCATTCGCGAAGAAGTCCGTAGCCCCCATCGTCGCCGACATCAGAAGGAACCGCGCCTGTTTCATCGTGAGCAGCGGCACCTGCCAGGCCACGCCCCGATCCCTGTCGGCATAGTAGTGGAACTCATCCATGACGACATCGCGGAAAGGCGATTCCACGCCATAGCGAAGGGCATAGTTGGCGAGTATTTCCGCCGTGCAGCAAAGGATGGGTGCATCCCTGTTCACCGTGGCATCACCGGTCGCGAGGCCGACGTTTTCCGCTCCAAAATCGCGGCAGAGCGCGAGGAACTTCTCGTTTACCAGCGCTTTGATAGGACAAGTATAAACCGACCGCTTTCCCTGGGCGAGCGAACGGAAATGCATGGCAGCAGCAACCAGTGACTTTCCGGAGCCAGTGGGTGTATTGAGGATCACATTGCGGCCGCTCATTAATTCCAGCACGGCTTCCTCCTGAGCAGGATAGAGGCTCAGTTTTTTCTCCGCCACATAGTCCAGAAAACGATCCAACAGTTCGTCCGCGGTGCAGTCCTTGTTTGGCGGCAAGCGATCAAGCAATGGATGTGCTGGGACCATTTGAACAGTGGTTGGGCGATGATCGGCCAGTCGTTTCGCCGGTCCGGCAGGCCGGGGTGCGACCTGTATCCGGCAGGCCGGGGTGCGACCTGTAAGCCAGCCGTTACTTTCCGAGCGAAAGACGCTCCGCAAGTGGTTCCGGCAATCCGGCAGCCCGAATTTTGCGCTGCGCAGTAGCGAGGTCGTAAGGCACACGGCGGATATAGACCTGCTGATTGTCGTGGTCATATACCGCATAGGCACTGCGCCAGTCACCGTCCCGCGGCTGGCCAACACTTCCGACATTGATGAAATACTTGCGGCCGGGCTCAATGCGCACGGTGTCCGTGTTTTCCTGCCTCACCTTCACTTCCTTAACATAGACGCGCGGCGTATGCGTGTGTCCGAAAAAGCACACCTGTGTGAACTGATAGCTGAAGCTGGATATCGCGTCGAATTTGTTCATCACGTAGGCCCAGCTGCTGGGAGTATCGAGGGTGCTGTGAACAATCGTGAAATCGCGAACCTGTCGCATCATGCGTAAATTGCGCAGCCAGGCTTTGTCTTCATCGGTCAATGCCTTGCGGGTCCATTCGAGCGCGGCATACGCCAGCGGATTGAACCCAACAATTTCAGTATCCGCACTGGCCTCTTCGTCGTGATTCCCCTTCACGACAGGGCATCTCATTTCCTGGAGGCGGGCCACGCATTCGTGAGGGTTGGCGTTGTATCCAACGACATCCCCAATGCAAACATGATGAGTCACTCCCTGATCCGCTGCATCCGCCATGACAGCGTCAAAAGCTTCCAGATTGGCATGGATGTCTCCGAAGATGGCGAATTTCATTGATGGGTTTCAGGCAAATTGAACCCTTTTATTATGCGGAGCAGATGACAAGGCAATGGTCCAGTTTTCATTTCGTCCCGGACAATATTCATTCCCGGCAATCGGCGACACGTCCTTCTGCGGTGGATTCTGTATCCCTCAGGAATCGTGATGAATTTGCCCCAGTCAAGTTTTTGTAAGCGCAATCGGCCACGCAGTTGATAAAGATTGGTTCGTCCAGGTTGGGATTGGCTTTGCCTGCTCCTATCTCGTTGTAACAAAAAATGGGTGCCAAGCACTTGCTTGGCACCCATTTCGAGATTTAAAGACTCAGTCTTAGCGGCGGCGACGGGCAGCAGCAAGGCCGGCCAGAACCAGCAGACCCATCGAAGAGGGCTCAGGAACAGCAGCTCCGAGGGTGAACACGATACCTGTACGATTCGTGGGGGGGGTGCCAGCAGCACCGGTAATGCCAGCTGGATTCACAGATGATGTATTGAATCCCCAACTTGTTGTAGGGTTAATGGCGGTCGTAAAAGTGGAAACGCCAACAGTGAAAGTTTGGGAAGCCGATGAACTGATAGTTGCATCGAATATAGCGCTAGATTTGAAGATACCGGCAAAAGTGGCGGCACCAGATGCAGCTGCGTTATAGATGGCAATATAGATACTCTTGCTAGCGAAATCAGCAGCCGCTACTGTGTTGTTTGTTACCGAAGCGTTAATGACACCACCACTTGGGAAAGCAGCGTTGGTATTGACTGTTGAAGTCCCAAACTCAACAAATGTAGAGAAGTCAGCTTCGTTGGACATGGAGCCCATACGAATCAACGAACCAGCACTCACAGGAGTAAGGGGCGAGGTTGACGTAACCACCCGATTTCCAGTTGTGGTTGTCGAGTAGTTAATAGTGGCCGCAGATGCGAGAGCGCTGGTTGCGACGAGAAGTGCTATGGCTTTTTTAATCATAGTGATGAATGAATATTGAAATGGAAGTGATAAGTAATTACGGGGCTACAACTTGAGCGGGGAAAGTCCAGTTATAAGCTGTGTTCCCGACTGCTGGAGCGTTGTTTTTCAAGAGAACAGCAGTCCCTTCCTTAAGCACCATTGCTCCTTGCGGGTTTTGACCTGCATCAATCCAGCCGGGAGCGAACTCATCCGTGCTGTTAAAGAGCGTCGCAAATGCGTTTAGACCAGTGTTAACAACCATTTGATCAGCAGCAGTGAGTTCTGCACCTTTAGTTACTGTAGCACTAAGTCCTGAATTATCCACAGTGACACCTGTTGCCAGAGGAATGGAGATAATGTTTTCGCCAACCTCAACCGGGACAACGGTCTTCCCAAGCTTGACATGACCAACTTGGACGATGCTCAAATTTGTATTGCCCTTACGCTTAATCAGAACGCCTTGACCGGGAGCAATGACATCCTGACTCGCGTCAGCTTGCGCAGCATCAATCCATCCGGGTGCAAACTCGTCGGTGCTGAAAATCACGGTTTTAGGAGACTGAGTTACCGGATCCAGCAAAACAATTTGGTCAGCATCATCCAATGTCGCACCAGCCAACAAACCAGCGCTATTAGTCGCCCCGAACACACTGGCGATTGTGTGATGAGCGCGGATTTTGACAGTAGTTACACCAGCCGTGATAAAGGAAGAAATATCATCCAAAGTAACAACAGAGCTTGCTGTGTTTGAAACGACATCAGTGAACACACCTTCGCCGGCACCATTGGTGATCTCGATATAAAACTTGGGGCCATAGGCACCAGCAGTGAGAGGCGTTCCCGTGAAATTGATTGTTGTCGCAACCGCCGTCGAAACAACCCCCGCAAACTCGACTTTGTTTACCAAGGCGGCACCATAAAATGTCTCACCACGAACAGCCCCAGAGGCCGCAGCGACTGTAGAAGTGACGTAACCGACGGGATCAGTGACAGCAGTCTGGGCTTGGGCACCTGCTGGAGCGGCGATCGCAATAGCGCCGATAATGAGGGAGAGTTTGTTTTTCATTGGTTGGAAGGGTGAGATTTTGCGTGGGCTACCGGCAGAATAGAAGAATCCTGGCGAGAAGTAAAGACTTTCGTGAAGAAAATTTGGTTTTTTTTCAGCGGAATCAGGAGAGAGCGAAAATGAGTTTCAGTTACTTGATAATCATCGCGTTACGCAGCAAAACAACCCACACTCATTAGAAGCAGAATGATGACGGGTGTAGAAATCAGGGGGATTAAAGTGCCGTCTAAGCCAGGAGGCAGGGCGTTATCGTTTGCGAGTGGTGGATTTTGGGGCGGGTTGTGGAGCCGGGTTAACATTGTTTCCGTCGAAAGAACGGTCGCTCTCGAAGGTCGGGAGCGTCACATTGTCGGTGTTGCGGTTGGGCTTGGCGAAGGCCTCGGCGTCAGGGCCAACTACGGTGCGCTGGATTTCGCTGGTGTTGATGTCCACCATATCATCGGCGGTTTCGATGATGCGGGCCTGCAGCAGAATGAGCAGTTCGCGGCGCTGCTTGTTGCGGGTGTTGGAACCCACGAGGTATTTGATCACCGGAATCTTACTGAGGATGGGAAGGCCGGAATTACTCTTCCGTTCCTGATCGGAGAGCAGGCCGCCCAGCACGAGGATGGCCCCGTTAGGAATGGTGATGCTGGTGGACAGTTCCTGCGTTGAGATGTTGGGAATGTCGTTGTCGTTGATGCGGGTGGTGCCATTCACAGTGTCGTTGAGCTGCGACACATTGAGCGTGATTTCATTCCTGGAGTTGATGAGCGGCTGCACATCCAGCGAGAGAACGACGTTTTCGTATTCGATACTGGAATTGAGCGAGGTGGTGCCTCCGCTGACCACCGTGGACTGCTGGTTGCTGGGAATGGGCACGCGCTCACCACTGGAGATCGTACCCACCTGGTTGTTGGCCACGGTGATGTGAGGCTTGGCAAGAAGCCGGGAGCGGTTGGTGGTCTCCAGGGCATTCACATAGGCGTTAAACAGGTCACCGGCGGCAGCATAGAAATTGAGGCCCGATGCGGCACCAGTGATGTCATTGAAGGCATCGATGGAATTGAGGGTGGTGGGGTCAATCCAAGTTCCATCAGCAGCAGAGCGGAAGAACCCGGCCGCATTCACCGTGCGCCCGCCGATATCCAGGGTCTCGACCTGGCGGAGGAAATCGACGGACGTTTTCATGTCATCTCCGATGGCCATCTGAGCGATGACAGCATTGATATGCACTTGATAGGGCCGGCGGTCCATCTGCTTCACGAGGTCGCTGACGCGCTGGATGGAATCCGGCGGGCCGGAGACGATGAGACTGTTGGTGCGGGGGTCGGAAACGAGGAGTGTTTTACCAACCGTCTGCGCGCGGGGCGGGTCGGTATTGGCGCCCCCGGCGAGTCCAGAGGAGCCGCCGGCCCGGCTGCCGGTGGAGCGGCCACCGGCGGAGGAACCGCCAAAGCTGCCGGTCGAGCCGGAGGAACGGCTGTTGAAATTGCTGCGAAAATCGCCGCCGCCGCCGGCTGCGCTGCCGAAGTCCCCACCACCCGTGCTGCGGCCGCCGGTGGCGCGTGCGCCTCCGGTGGCACCCGAAGCACCGCCGCCAGCGGATCCCCCGGTGCCAAGCTGTCCGGCGCCGGTGGCCTCCAGCGCTGTCAGCGCGAGATCGAAGAATTCGTTGACGGGAATGTAGCGAATCTGCTGCGTGAGCAGGTTCTTCACGCGGCTGGGCATGTCGAATTCGTGGATGAGTTTTTTCAGGTAATCCACGTGCTCTTCCGGTCCATTGATGAAGACCCGGTTCGTCCGGGGGTCAGCCTTCACGATGACAGAGCTGCCATCCGGCATCATGCCGCTGCTGGCGCTGCCACCGGTGCCTCCGGCCACGACTGGCTGCGGCGCGGCACCAGGCTGCGCGAGCTGGCCTGCGGCGGCGGCCGGCGAAATGCTGCGGAAGCCCGAGTTCCCGCCCGACGAGCGGCTTTGAGTCTGGGCCTGGAGGATTTGATCGAGAATGGCCTGCACATCCTCAGCGGAGGCGCGCTCCAGTTCCACCCATTCGTGCACCATCTTCACAGGAGGAAGGTCAAGGCTCTTTGTCACCTTGATGAGCGTGCGGATATTGGAGACGGTCTCCTGCACGAAGATGGAATTCGCCGAGGGGACGGCAACATATTTCGTCCACTGGTGAGTGGGCACGGCATTGGCGAACACCTGGGAGGCATCGGCCACCGGAAGGTGCTTCAGGGTGAGGACGAAATTAACGATGTCATCCGTTTCCGGGAGGTCCTGCTCACGGGTGTAGAGCGGCGCGCCTTCGAGAGGCGGCTCCTGCCCCGGGGGGCGGGTCAGCATCAGGATTTTGTCGATGTTCTTGCTGTAAGGCTGAATGACGAAGCCCTGAATAGCGAGGGCCGCCTTGATGAATTCAGCCGCTTCATCCCGGGAAAAAGGCACCGCGGGGTTCGGGTTGGCCACGACCGTCACTGTGCCCTGGAGGTCCTTATCGCGAATGATGTGGCGCTGGGTGATTTCCTCATACTTCGTGATGACATCGGTAATGTCCGCATTCACGAGAGCGATATCACCCCAGGGATTGGCCGGGTCAGGCACCTGTCCTGATCCATCAGCGGCCGCAGCCGTGGTTGCCGGAGCACCGGGGATTACCGCTGCACCGGGGGCGGTTGTCGAGCGGGGCGGGGCGGCGCTGACGGGACGGGGTACCCCGCTGGGCAGCGGAATAGAAGGCCGGGGAACAGTCGGGCGCGGAGTAGCTGGTGTCGTGCCCGGAGCAGCAGCGGCCGTGGTGGCGGCGGGGGCTGCAGGGGCAGCGGGGGCGGCGGGGGCGGCCTCAGCAGGAGCCGCAGGCGTCGCGGTTGCCGGAGCACCAGCAGGTACTGCGCCGGGATTCGGTACAGGGGTATTGTTCTGCGCCAGCAGTTTGGCACGAATCGCAGGAGAAAGCTGAGTGGCGGTGTCCTGAGCGACCAAAGCCAGCGGCAGGCTTAGCAGGAGCGGGAGAATCAGTTTTTGAGAAGTAAGCATGGAGAAAGTGGCGGTAGGGGTCTATGCCTCGCGGCGGGAAAGGAAGAAGTTGCTGGCTATTGGGTTGGCAGGACCACGCGGCGGCGGGTGGGCGGCACCCGGTCACGAATGCGCTCAGCGGGGTTTCCTCCCTGCTGCGTCTGAGGCGCGACCGCCTGCGGCGGGTTGGTGAGCAACTGATTGATCTGCTGCTGCGTCTGCACGGCCTGGCCGGGCTGCGCGGGAATACCCGGGTTGGCACTGAGCACGGAGGGATTTCCGGGCTGGAAGTTCATCTGCACATTCGGCTGCCCGGGTGCCGGGGCTGGGGTGTTGGTCTGTCCGGGAATGAAGGCCTGAGGCGCCTGATAGCCGCCCTGCTGCATGGCTGGCGCATTGCCTCCGCCGGGGCGGGGAATGACCGGCCGGGGCACCAGCTTGCCATCCGGACCGGGCACCATTTGCACTCCGCCCTGCCCGCCGGATGGCTTCGGCTTGAGGGTTTCCTCGTCGAAGGCGATTTCCTTCTGCTGACCGTCTTTCTCCAGCGTCACGGTAGTCGTTTTGAGACTCTTGCCGCGGTTGATTCCCACCACGCGGAAGCCGCTCTCATCGCGCTTCTTGTAGGGCGAGCCATCGCCATAAACAGAGACGCGCTTCTTCTCTTTTCCGGTGAGAATGTAAACCGTCATCGTATCCCCGCTGCCCACATAACCAGCTAGCGAAACCCCCTCAAACGGGTCCACGGCGGCCACTTCCTGTGGCTTCTGCGGGTCAAACTCGAAAGGGCTCTTCTTGTTCAGGTGGTCGTAGCGGGAGATCGAGTATTCCTTCGGGGAAAACGTGTCAGACGCCCCTTCTTCGGGCGCTTTCGTGTCGGCAAAGCCGAGGGCCGGTGCCGACAGCAGCGCTGTCAGCAGAAGCGAAACAGTGGGGATGGTTTTCATGGGTTTGGCTTCGGGGAATCGGCGGAATTTTCCGCCGGGGTTTCGGTCGGGGTGGATTCGGGTGTTGCCGGCGCAGGGGGCGGCGCAGCAGGAGTTTCGACAGCGGCCGGGGGATTTTGTTCATTCGCCGCCGGGGTTTCCGCGGCAGGTGTTGCCGCAGCCGGGGCATCTCCAGCCGGCGTTTCCTCGGCGGGTGCCTCTTCCGACATGACAAAGTCATCGGGTTTCGCCCACCACTGCTCAATCTCGACAGAGACTTCGGTTTCCTGCTCGGCGTCGTCCGTTTCGCTCTTTCGCGGCACCATGTTAATGCGGCGAACAAGGCGCAGTTCAGACGGCTTCTGCAGGCGGAAAATGAACTCCTTCACGTCCGGCCACGCCCCCTGCACTGTCGCCTGGTAGCGGCTTTTCACGAAGTGCTCGCTCGTGTCATCCGTCCGCAGCGGGAAGTTCTTCCGCACCTCAAGCGTGAGCCCCTCGGTGAGCCGGCCTTTGATGAGACTGTCGAGGTGCGAATCCCGCTGAAACTCATCCGCATAGGTCTTCACGTGCTCGTTCATCCACTCGCGGGCGAGTTCCGCCTCGGGAGCCATCAGCTTCGCCTGGTTGAGCGAATTGATCCGCTGGGTGACCCGCGATTTTTCCCGGGACACGGTGTCCATGGCATTCGAGATCATGAAGAAGCCGAATCCGTTAGCGAGGATGAACACCGCCCCGCTAAAGATCGTCAGAAGGCGTTTTTCACTGCTGGTCATTGGCTTCGTCCTCCTCGGTTTTCAGGGTTCCGGTGATCTGGAAAGGCACTTTCCCGTCCTTGGGCGCGTCCACTTTGTAGTCCCACTTGTAGTCCTTCAGCGCCGCGCTGCCCTTGATGCGGGTGGTGTAAAGAATGGCGGACTGGCCGGTGGGGGAATTTGACTCACCTTTGATCGTGATCTGCGATTTCTCCGGCCCCACGTCGGGCACGGAGCGGTCGATTTCCATGTTCAGCACCCGCACTCCGAGGTTTTGCTGGTAGAGCGGCGTGAGGAGCTGGTTGAGCAGCTCGATGGGATACTTGTCGAAGTTGATGGCCGCATCCATCACCTGACGCTTGGCGAGGGTCGATTCCACATCGCCATACATCGCCTGGAGGGTATTCGCCTGGCGTTTCAGGTCGTTCAGCTCGCGGTCCGCGAGGAAATACCGCACCACAAAGAACGCAGGAATGGCGAGGTAGGCCACGAGGCAGCCCAGCACGATATTCCGGATGCGGCGCAGGCGGGCGGCGCGGATTTTCCCCATCGCCACGGAAACCGGTTCAATGCTGGAAACCTCCTGCGGCAGCGTCGGCTTCGGGCGGGATTCCGAGCGCACCCGGGCTCCAAAAACCCGGCTCAACTCCTCGGCGGCTCCGGGTTCCATGGCATCCGTCCACAGGACAATGCCCGCCAGCTGCGTGATGATCCCCTGTGTGTAGAGCGGCATGAGCAGCTGCTCGATCTCGTGCGCGGTCTCCGCCTTCAACACCTGCGTGCTCAGGGCGTGGTAATAGGCCGGCTGGTCCCCGCGGGTCACGCAAAAGACGAGGCGGCCCAGTTCCTTCCAGATGACGAGGTGGTCGTCGGGCAGGTAGAAAAGGTAAGGCGAGACCTCAAAACGGCCGGGGGCTTCCCGGGGCAGTTCGTCGGCCATTTTCGGGTTCAGCACACTGGCGAGCACCAGCGTGCGGCTTTCCTCGCGCTCCACCGTGCGCCAGTCGATCAGCTTTCCGACCGGGGTTTCCGGTTTGAGCCCCTGTTTTTCGAGCTGGAATTCCACGATGTCCGGCAGCAATTCGTCATCGCCGGTGGCAGCGCGCACGGGCACGGCAAAGGCGGAACTGACGGGGTAGCCGAAGACGCTGGCGGTTTTGAAGCTGGAGGGGCCTCCCCCCTGCCCGGCCGGGGCGCTCTGGCTCAGCTGCCAACCGGCGGAGGACTGCTTCCACAGCTCCCAGGTTTGCTCGCCGGGCAGGCAAATGCCGGCCTCTGTATTCGCGGTGGTGGACTTCATTTATTGGAAAAGGGGGACTTCTTCACGGGTGAGAATTTGGGGCGTTCCGGTGCGGTTGCGCACGATGAGCACCACGCGTTTCCGGTATTCACCGACGGTGGCCACACTTTCAATGTGAACTGTCTGATCATTCACGCCAAAAATCGTCTGCACCGCAGGATCGGCACCATCCAGCCCCAGGGAACTCAGTGCCGTGTTCATTTCGTCCTGGTTTTGGAATTTGATGTCGTCCTCGGTATCCTCGATGCCGTCCGGCCCCCATCGCTCGACCACCAGTTCCTGAGCGTCTTCGAGCTTGTCCGGGAAGTCCGTCGCAGGATCCGATGTACCCTCCAGCGCCACCGCCACGGCGGCGAGCACTTTGGCCTCGGCTTCGTTCAGGTCCACCTTCCCGGCGCTGTAGATGGTGAAATAGTCGCGCCAGTCGGGCAAATTCGCCACCACCTGGTCGAATCCCGGCACGAGGAGCATTTCCTCCAGATTGTAGAAGGGCCGGTTGAAGGGATACGGGGTGTTCTCGCCGTACATCGCCACGTAGTCCTCCTTTTCGAGCCCGTGAAGGAGCTTGGTGCTGTTGGTGTCCGTCCAGTCCACCATGATGTCAAAGAGCACGTCCGCCTGGTCGTTGTCGAGGCCCCAGAGATTAAAGAGCTTCGCCAGAAACGTCCGGCTGGCCTCGCCCTGCTGGAGGATGGCGTTCATATTCATGCGCCCGCCCTCCCCGCGGATCTTCACGCTGAAGGACTCGCCGTCCTCCAGGGTCTGGTTGAGAATCGCGGTGTCGTATTCCTTCACCGCCGGATTCATCGCCCAGTTCAGGCCCATCTCGGCCAGCTGCCGCGCCCGGAAGGACTGCTTTTGCGCGATCGTGAGGTCCAAATCGTGCGCCACAATCCGGTGCATGCTGTAAACGATCATCCCGAGCATCGTGATCAGCCACAGCACCATGATCAGCGCGGATCCCTGCTGACGGGAGCGCTGTGCGATGAAGCTGAGGGGGATTGATTTCACGGGTTTAGAGGAGAAATGGGGAGATTCAGGGAATGGAGCAGGCGGAAAATGTCAGGGAAAAGTCAGGACAGGGCGATACTACCTTCCACCACCAGGGCCAGGCGGACGCCCTCCTCCACCGCCACCAGGCGGAGCGCCACCGCCTCCCGGCGGACGACCGCCTCCTCCGGGACCACCGCCTCCCGGATTACCTCCGCCGCCAGGAACTTGGGGATTCTGCCCGGTTTGGCCGCCAAAGCCGCCGGTGAACTGCTGCGGGTTCGCCATGGTGGGAATCCAGAACACGAGGCGCACCGGGTCCTCGCCGTCCATGAACTGAAGCGTCATTTCCACGAAGGACGGCCGCCGTGTATTCGTCAGCGGCCACTCGGTCTCCCATTCCTGGGTGCTCTCGTTGAAGAACCGCCAGCCGAGGAAGGAAATCCCGTCCATGATCGTGATGCGGCCGAGGATTTTGCTCTCATCGAACTGCCCCTTTTGCCACTCCTCGGCCTGTTCTTCGTCGAGATAGAGGATGGCGGCCTGCAATCCGAGGCCCACGGACCGCTCGGTGCGGAAAATGACCGTCTTCGCCCCTGCGGTCACGCCCGGCCAGGTGAAGGCCAGCGGGTAATCCGTGAAGGCCACCTCCGTGAGGTCGGAGCCGGAGCCGCCGTAATACTGGAGATTCACCCGCGCATTGCCGGGCATTTGCTCAAAATTCCGCCGCAGCAGCTCACAAAAGCTGTGCACCTTCAGCGTCTGCGTCTCGCGCTCCACGATGCTGGTGCTCACGGTGAAAGCCCCGCGCTGCACGGCAAAAATGCCGCCGACGAGAATGCCCATGAGCGCCAGCCCGAGCATGATCTCGATGAGCGTAAAGCCCCGGGGCGAGGGACGGTGCAGCAGAGGGCGCTTCATGGCCGCGGGGGCGTGGGGCTAGGGGTTGGAGCGCCGCCGGCGGTGGTCCCGGTGGTGGAGTAAAGCCGGGAATAGCGCACGGTATTCGCCTGCATCTCGCCCACCTGACCGAAGTTGTCGTAGTAAGCCGTCACCACCACCTCGAACATATTCTCCAGCGGCTGCTGCTCGGAATTCTCCGCGCCTTCGATCTTCAGGATCTCCGTGCGCGTCCACACGCCCAGCTCATCCGGGTCGCTCTCGAATACCTGGCCCTCGTATTCTTCAATGCGCGGGTATTTGCTGTATTCGTTCAGCGTGGACTGCATCCGCAACAGCATCCGCAGTTCCAGCTGGGAAATGATCGCCGACTGCGCCGAGACGGCCATCGCCTTCATCAGCCCCGTCACCGCAAGGCCGAACACCATGATGGCGCAGAGCACCTCCATGATGACGAATCCGCCGCGGCGGGGATGGGTCGTGAGTGGCTTCATTCGCGGTCGTGGATTTCCTCTTTCACGCTGGCGGTCAGCGGGTCGAACTGCGCGCCGATGGTGCCGGACTCTTCGCTGCTGAAGCGCACGCTCATCGGCTCGCAGAGGCCGCTGTGCTCGAATACCCAGGTCACCGGCGGCGTCACCGCGGGGCTCATCCAGTTATCCTGCCCCCAGCGGCGCACTTCCATCATCACTTCCGGCGGCAGGGTCTTCGTTTCCACCCCGGAGCCGCGCTGCAACGCCTTGTCGGCCTGCTGGAAGAGCTTCTGGTCATCCGCATTCACCGCCTGCTTCGGCTCCAGCACAAAGCGGTCGGGGTAAAACCGGATCTGCCAGGCCCGCTGTTCGGTCAGGGCGCGCTGCCACGCCGTCTTTGCCATGGAACGCAGGTCGTCGTACGGCCCCATAAGGACCTTCTGACTGTTCAGCGCTCCCAGTCCCGCGAAGGTCCCGGCAAAGATCAGCCCGATGATCGCAAGGACGATCAGCATCTCCATGAGAGTGAACGCCCTGCGATTCATATCGGGATGACAGCCGCAGCCCGGAGGCCGCGCGGTGGATTAGTTGGCAGACTCCCAGTTCCCGATGTCGTCATCGGTCCCGGCCTGCTTGTCCTTGCCCTTGGAGAAGATATCGAACTTATCCTTGGAGCGCGTGCCGGGCACTTTGTACTCCATCGGCTCGCCCCACGGGTCGGTCAGGATGCCCTCGTCATTGGTGATGCCCTTGGTGATGAGAACGCGCAGGCCCACGGAGCTGGAGGGGGGTTGTCCCTTATTCTTCACCGTATACTGCTGGATGTAGCCCATGATCATGTTCACCTGCGTCTCCGCCTTGGTGGCGCGCGCATTGTCCATGATGGAACTGTACCCCACGGCCACACCCCCCATCAGCAGGCCGATGATGGCCAGCACGAGCAGCAGTTCCATGAGGGTGAAGCCCCCGCGGCGGGAGCGTTGGCGTTGGGTCATTTTCATAGGTCGAATCGGTAGGGGGGAGAGAAGGTGTTGGGGTGATGGGGAGTTAGATGCCGGTAAAAGCGTTTCGTTCAATCTTCTTTATTACGGCCAGGGTCAGGTTTTAAGGACACCCGCGGGTGCGGGATTCCGGACGCACTTCCTGACACCGGTCCTTAGACATCGCAAATCCCCACCGCCTGCTTCAGCGACGCCAGCGCGTCCGCCTTCGCAGGGATGAACTCCTGCGCCACCCAGCCCTTGTAGCCCGTCTCCGCGATCGCCCGCATGATCGCCGGGTAAAACAGCTCCTGCGACTCATCGATTTCATTCCGCCCCGGCACCCCGCCCGTGTGGTAGTGCGCGAAATACGGGTGCCCGCTCCGGATCGTCGCGATCACATCCCCCTCCATGATCTGCATGTGATAAATATCATACAGCAGCTTGAAGTGCTCCGAGCCCACCGCCTTCACCAGTTCGATGCCCCACTTACTCGTATCGCACATGTAATCTGCGTGGTTCACCTTGCTGTTCAGCAGCTCCATCACCAGCGTGATGCCGTGCTTCTCCGCCAGCGGCAGCAGCTTCTTCAGCCCCGTGGCGCAATTTTTCAGCCCCGTCTCCGCATCCATCCCGTTCCGGTTTCCGGAAAAACAGATCACCTTCTTCATCCCCGCGTCCGCGCTCGCCTTCAGCAGCGGCTCATAGGCCTTCAGCAGCAACTCATGATGCTCCGTGCGGTTAAACCCGTAGGGAATGCTCCCGATCTTCTCCCCGCCCGGCCCCGCGATGGTCGGAAAGCTCACCATCGCACTCGTCAGCCCGTAATTCTTCACCACCGGGAAATCCGGCGGGTCGATCAGGTCAATGGACGTGATCCCCATCTCCTTCGCCGCCTGGCACAGCGTCTCAAACGGCACCTTGTCATAGCACCACTTGCACACCGAGTGATGGATGCGCCCCTTCAGCCCCGAAGCCGCATCCGCAGCCCCCAGACGCGTGGAAAGCGAAGACACCACCGCAGCAGCGCTGCCGGCGGACAGAAAATGACGGCGTGAAACAGACGAACTCATGCCCCACCCATAACCACCCAGCCGCACATTGCCACCCTCGCCTCGCGAAAAAACACACCCCCGCCGCAGCCCGGCAGCCACAGAGGGGCGTGGCGGTGATGGCGCAATGACAAAGGCCAAAGGCAGAAATCCGAAGGGGCTGATTCGGAGGAGCTGGAGCGGAGGGATTCGAGGACGAGCAGGAGGACGAGGACGATGAGTGCGTAAGTGAAACAGGGACGGGCTGGTGAGGCACGTCCCTGTTTGGGTTGAAGGGGATGAGGGAGGGGGAGTGCCGGGCCGGTTATTTGGCGGCGGGAAGGGGCTTGAGCTTGATGTTGCGGAAGCTGACTTTGCCGTGGTCACCCTGGAGGCAGAGGTAGCCTTTGGGGACTTTGGCGAAGTTTTTCATGACGCCGAATTTGCTGGCGGCGACGCGCTTCTTGAAGTCGTCGCTGCCAAGGACGTACTCGAAGTATTTCACGCCGTTGATTTCATGGGTGCACTTCTCAGGGGAGATGACGAGGCGGAGGTGGTTCCACTGGCCGGCGGGCCTGGTGGCGTCGAGGGGCTTGCCGGTCTTGGGGTCGATCTCGGGTTTGTAGAGGCCGTAGAGCCAGCCGCAGCGCTCGGGGTCTTTAGCTTTGGCGTTGTCTTCGAGCTGCAGCTCGGGGCCGGTGGCCCAGACGGCGCCTTCGGCGTCGGTGGCGTGGAAGATGACGCCGCTGTTGGCACCTTCACCCATTTGGAATTCGAGCTGGAGTTCGAACCAGTCGTACTGGGCGGTGGTGCAGAGGTCGCCGGCGTCGTGGGGGTCGGCGCAGGCAAGGGTGCCGTCGATGACTTTCCAGCCGGGACGGATCTTGTCGCTTTTGAAATTGGTCCAGCCAGCGAGGTCCTTGCCGTTGAAGAGAAGGGTCCAGCCGGCCTGGGTCTCGGCATCGGTGAGGGTGTTGCGCTCGGCCGTGGCAGGCGCGGCGGCGGCTTTGTCCTCCGCCCGGAGGATGAGGGTGGCGCTGAGGGCAGCGGCAGCGAGGGTGGTGGTGAGGAGGGCTTTCATGGTGAGCGGCCTTTCCGCGCAAGAGTGCGTCCGGGCAACAACGAAAAGCCCCGCTGCCGGCGCTCAGGGCGCACGACAGCGGGGACGGGTGGTTTGGGGTGAATGCGGAGCCGGTCTTACTGCGCGGTGACTCGGTAGAAGCGGCGGGTGCCCGGGGCGCCGCCGGTGTGGGTGAGCACCAGCGGGGAGCCGGTGCCGCTGACGGCGGTGGCGGCGGGGACCCAGCTGCCGGCAGCGAGAGTGGTGGTAGTCTCCAGGGTGTAGGTGTAGCCGGTGACGGACTCGACGGTGACGGTGTAGTCGGCTCCGGAGGGTGCGTGGCTGATGAGGCCGATGTCTTCAATAACGGGGCCGCTGCCGGTGATGCTGGCGGGGCTGAAGGTGCCGGTGAGGGCGACGACGGCACCGTTGTTCGTGACCGGGCCGGTAACGACGAGAGTGGTGTTGTTCTTTACCTCGATGCGGCCGTTGTTGGTAATGGGGCCGCTGAGGGTGACGGTGCCGCCGCAGTCGATGAGGAGGGTGCCGTTGTTGACGATAGCTCCGGCGATGGTGCCACATCCGGCGAGGGTGGCTCCGGCGGAGATTTCGGCGCCGCCGGCGAGGGAGACGTCGTTCGCCACGGTGCCGGCGGTGACTTTCACTGGACCGGTGAAGGTCTGAGCGGCGGTGAGGGTGAGCTTGCCCGCGCCGGACTTGGTGAGGCCGCCGTCGAGGGTGGCCCCGAGGGTGGCATCGTGCTGAATGGTCTGGCCGATGGTGACATCGAAGCCGGCGGTATCCAGCGTGAGGCCGCCAGCCATGGCAGTGGCGCTGTCGAGGCCGGCCATGAAGGCGGTATTGCCGGCGATGGCCTGGAGGGTGGAGCCATTGAAGTTGACCGCGGAGGTGAAGGTGGCGCCGGTGCGCTCAGAGATGGCGTTGAGCTTCACCACGCCGCCGTTGAAGTTCACCGTGCCGGCCGGGCCGCCAGGGAGGAAGAACGCGGGGGCCACGTTGCCGGCCCCAAACACGATGCCGGCCTGGGTATTGGTCAGGTTGCCGGTAGCGGTGAGGTCCACGGTGCCGCCGTTCACATTGACGGTGCCGATGCCGCCGTTGTGCCCGATGGAGAGCGAACGGGCGAGGACGAGTCCGGTGCCGCTCACATTCAGGGTGCCGCGGCCTTCTTCAGCGACGATGAGGTATTCCCTGGGGGCCGGAGTGACGCCGGGAGCGGTGGTGGTCGTGGCATTCAGCGTGCCGCCGGACACATTCCATGTGCCCACGGCGCTGTGGAAGCGGCCGATGACGTTGAACCCGGCACCGCGGTAGGTGCCGCCGGTGATGTTGAACTCGCCGATGCCGTTGCGGCCGACCTGGAAGTTCTGATTGCCGGAGTCGAACTCGGCGTTGCCGCTAAGGTTGACGGTGCCTTTGGCCGAAGGATCGCCCGCTCCGTTGCCGCCGAGGTTCCAGTCGGCTGAGGGGGTATTCCCGGCGGTGAGCACGGCATTGCCGGAGAGGTTGACGATGCCTTCTGCAAAGCCGCTCTTGCCGAGGAAGAGGCTCTTCACGACGGCGCGGGCGCTGTCCTGCATGTTGAGTGTGCCCTTTGCCCAGACGTCGCCCATGTTGAAGTCGGCGGAGATGTCAAAGAGGGCACTGTCCTTGAGGGTGAGGGTGGCGTTTTCCCCGATGCGCTGGCCGCTGGAGTGGAAGGCGCCGGTGAAGACCTGGGCGTTGCTCTCAAGGACGATTTCCCCGCCGCGGCTGAGCAGGCTGCCAGCACGGGCGGCGCTGGTGCCGAGCACGGCGCCGCTGCCGAAGATGAGGCGGCCTTCGTTGACGAGGGTGCGGTCGGTGTAGGTGTGGGCGGCGTTTTCAAACACCAGATCGCCGGGACCGCTCTTCACGAGGGTGGTGCGGGTGATGTTGGTGCCGGAGACGCCGTTGGTGATGGGCGTGGAGATGACGAGACGCCCGGCGGCGTTGTTTTGCACCACGATGAGGTCGCGGGCGGTGTTGTTGGCGATGTAGTTTGTGAGCAGTGGCCCGGCGCCGGAGATGAGCACGTCATTGGCACCGACGTTAGGCGTCACCAGGATGCCGCGGGGTTCAAAGGCGGCACTGGCGGTCAGCGAATTGTGGGTCGGGCTGTTGAAGCGCAGACTGGTCAGCGTGGTGGGCGCACCCACCACAGCGGCGCTATCGACGTCGGCATTTCCGGCGAGGCTGATGGATGTGGGCGTGTAGAAGTTGGCGACCGATGAGCCGGATACGACATTGATGCTGCTGGTGGCGAGGTCCGGAACGAATGGGGTGAGGTCCTTGGCGGCCCAGTCGGAATCGCCCCAGGTGACCCAAGGGAGGCTGACGTCGAGAATAGCGCCACCGGCCTGGGTGTTGCCCGCAGTGCCGCCATTGGGGGCCGTGACGGTGACGCCCGGGCCTGCATCAATGCGCAGCGTGCCGCCGCTGTCGTTGCTGTTATTGAAGCGGCCAAGCGCGCCGAGATTTACCTGCAGGCTGCCTCCAGCCCCGGCCGCAGCGGCAATCCGCGCCGCACCGGTGACACTGGTGAGGCCGAAGCTCTGCACATTCGCCGCGCCGTCTTTGCCGGCGATATCCAGCTTTGCGTTGCGCATGTGGAGGTGCGCCGTGGCAAGGCTGGCGGTGCCCGCGGTGTCGATGCTGTTGATGATCTCACTGGCCGGAGCGCCCGCGGCGGAGAAGTCGAGCTTCGTGGTCCCGGCGAAGGCCTGGAGCGAGCGCATGCCGTGCTGCTTGTCGAGCACGAGCGTGCCGGTGGAGTATTGCGCGAGGTTGCCGGAACCTGTCAGGGTGTTTGGCAGGATGTAAGTGCCGGAGCGGTTCACCGCGAGGGTGCCGGAGGGATTGAAGGCGCCGCCGCCGTTATTGAAGGCATTGAGGAAGACATCACCCGGCAGCGAGCCGGTGGCGCCGCCGCCAAAGCCATCGCCCAGCATGAGCACACCAGCACCGACGTAGGTGCCGCCGGTGTGGCTCGGTGTGGAGGTAATCGTCAAATTTCCAGTGCCGGCCTTGATGAGCCGCACGGGCGATCCGTTGTCCGCGATGGTTGAACTCAGCCGCAGCCCCAGGCCGCCGCCGTAGCTGTGCAGCATAAAGTCGCCGCTGGCATCGCCGGTAGTCAGCGTGCCGCCGGTAATGAGGGGCGACTGCTGCACGACGAGCAGACCGCCGGCCTCAATGGTGTTCGTGCCGGTCAGACCCAGCGTCACACCTGAACCCAGGGCAAAGCGCAGCGTGCGCGTAGTGGCTCCGTTGAGCGCGGCATCGAGCGTGACGTTCGTGTGGTTTCCACTCGCCCAGGTATTGGCTGTGTAGCCGGCGAAGGAGGCAATCTGGTCTGAGCCGTTGTTGAAGGCCCAGTCGATCGCATTGGCGGCCCCGGTCGCATAAGTGGCCCAGGCGCCAATGATACCGTCACTGCCATTGCTGACGCTGGCGGTGATGGTGCCGGTGCCGGCCGTGGCCGAGCGCTGGAAGTGCAGTGTGGAGTGCGGATTCCGCGTCACCGCGCCCAGGGTGTAGGCCATGTTCTGATTCGCGGCCGTGACGGCGCGGATTTCATGCACGCCCTCGTTGATCGTCGTGGAGGCGAAAGTCTGCGCGGCATTTGAGGTCGCCGCTTTATTGTTATTCACCACCACACCTCCGCCGCGCACCGCGCCGCCGGAGCCATCACTGCCAAGACTCAGCACAGAGGACGTGCTGATGGGATTGGTGGCGGGGCAATTGGCCTGACTAAAGCTGAGAAAGAGGGTGCTGCCGCCGCGCACGGCCGTCGTTCCCGCATAAGTAGTCTGTGCAGACAACTCCAGCAGGCCGCCCTCGATGAGGAAGTCGCCTGACCATGGGTGTGAGGTGGAGGCATTGAATGCCCGGACGCCCAGATAGCCCGGGCCCGTTTTGCGCCAGCCCGTTCCATCGATGGTGTTGGGGATGATGGCCTTCTTCCCGCCTACCACGGAATTGATATTCTGCCCCACAAGGACTGAAGGCACTCCTGTCGTGGTCTGAAGCGTCAGGGTTGTCGCTGCGGCTGTCGGATTCTGCATACCGATGCTGGAGCTGCCGTAGTTGTCGAGGTCTTCGAAAATCAGGTGGCCCTGCGTGCGGGAGGTATCGAGCTGCACATTGGCCCCCTGGTCTGCCGTGACCCCGTTGCCGGTGATGAATGGGAAGAAGGTGAGCTTCACCGTGGAATCAGCACCATCCGCGATGGTGCCGGAAGCCCAGTTGGTGCTGTCGCTCCAGGTATTCGAGGCATCCATGCTGATCCACTGCCCGTCCGTGGCTTTGGCGACGGCAGGAAATCCGAGTGGAGCGAGGGCACTCAGGCCAAGAATGAGACTGCGCAGCTGAAGGGTGAGTTTCGATGGCTTCATGGTGAATAAGTGATGAGAGAATTCTGCAGGGGGCGGCCTTTTTCCGAAATTCCCCGCGCACCTGTCAATACTTTCACTGTGAAATCTCCGCCTTCACCGGCCCCGTGCGCAGCACTGACAGGGACGCGCTACAGGGCGAGGTGCCCGAGCGCGAGAAGGCCGTAGTAGGTGTACTCGACGTCGAGGGTGTCGTCGGCCCAGTTGCCGTGGAAGCCGCCTTCGGCAGACCAGAGGGTGTCGATGAAGTCAAGGATCTCGTCCTTTGTCGCGGCGAAGGAGACTTGCATGCCGTCGAGCGCATGGAGGGCGACGGCGGTGGAGAGGAGGTCGGGCATGGGAGCGCCGGGGAGGGCAAGGAAGCCGCCTTCCGGGTGCTGCTGGGCGAGGAGCCACTGCCCGGTGCCGGGGGGCGCGGTAAGCCGGAGGTGCCGGTGCAGGGCCACGGCTGCAGCGGCGGCCGGGACGGCTCCAAACTGGAGCCCAGGCTCGTTGGCGTAGCCGCCATCGGGGGTGCGGAGCGCTGCGAGGCAGGTGGTTAGGCTTTCCGCCGGCGGGAGCGGTGCCCCAAGATCAAGGTGCGCGGCCCAGCCGAGCAGGCAGCCGTAAGCAGTGCAGGCGGGAGCCGCGGGGCGCTGGTTGAAGCCGCCGTCGGGCGTGCGGAAGGCGAGTACGCGGTCGAGCAGCGCGGTGCGGCGGGCAGGGCTGAGATTTTGCCAGGAGACGGGCACGGCCGACCAGCAGCGGGCGAGGCAGCTGAGGTGCACGAAGTCGAGCCCGGCTCCATCGCCGAAGGTATCGAGCCACGCCGCGAACTGTGGCCAGGGGGGCTCGGCGTGCAGGGCCATGAGGCCTTCCATGCCGAAGACGGTGTAATAAAGATCTGGCCGGCCGGCACGGTCGGGAAAGGCTCCGTCAGGCAGCATATTGCGCCGGAGGAAGGCGCGGACGAGGTCTGCGGCATCACCCAGAAGCTGGGGCGCAAGCCGGGCGGCCTGGAGCATTTCGAGACGAAAACTCATGACCCGCGCAGACTGCCCAGCCATTCTCTCACAGCGATCCACATGCGCGCCCATTCTTTCTCCGCGCCGTGCCGGAAACGCTCTTCGCCGGTACCATATTCAAAGAATACGATCCAGCAAAACGTAGCAGCGGCAAAGAGGAGCAGCCAGATAAACCAGCGGGGGATGTGCATGAGGTCGGCAGCGGAGGAAACACCGGCAGAAGAGCGGCGATTCCCCCCTTTGGCAATGATGGATTCCTGCGAAGCGGCGGCGGATTTTTCAACGACCGCGCTGGCGGTGCAGTCCACCATCAACGGAAGCCACCATGGCGGCCGTATCCAGCGGCGCGGCGAGAAACGCGGCGATGGC
>Ga0315905_10000558_pt1 | contig 40190 bp, 42 predicted proteins | sample LakEriMetagenome_5_FD_203522 | JGI IMG/M metagenome (GOLD analysis project Ga0315905, IMG submission 203522) | Freshwater fungal communities from buoy surface, Lake Erie, Ohio, United States - Buoy 4 MA121 | ecosystem: Environmental > Aquatic > Freshwater > Lake | place: USA: Lake Erie, Ohio...
GCAAATTTTGCATCATCCATACAGGAGTTTACCTTGATGGATTATCTGATTGACTAGTGAGTTTGCTACACTAGCCTTGAGTTCAACTTCTGAGCGGGTCATCACCAGAATATCTTTTGGGATACCAATACCGCGCAAGGCCTTATATGCATGACGCGCTCGACGATAGCGAGGTTCATCTGATTTTGATATTATCACCAATAAGTCAACATCGCTATCCTCTGTCGGTTCACCGTAAGCATAGGAGCCGAAGAGAAAAATCTGTTCTGGTTCGAGTGCAGTCACAAGCCGATGAGTAATTTCATTTAGAAACTCAGTGCTTAAATGCTTTCCAGCCATATAATTTAACTTATAAGAAAATGAGCTAAGAACCCCGGAATTGATGCCTAAAAATCCCAAAAATTTTTAGGTATGAATGTCTTTTAAGCCAGGGATTTATTCCCCAGTGATAAGTTGATTATATTTGATGTTATCATCTCAATTGAGAGCAGGGGAGTGTGAATAGTTCGATTCTTAATTGGAAATGGTGAAAATTTTGATGGACTGGCTTAAATCTGAAAAATACCAACTTAATCATGTTTTAGCAGCACGTTCTCGTTTGGGAGAAGGACCAGTTTGGGACTCAACCAAAGGTCTGCTTTATTGGGTGGATATATATAACCATAGAGTAAATCAATTTGATCCCACAACTGGACAGAACCTTTTTTTTGATGTGGGAGATGTTGTCGGTTCGATTGCTATCGCAGGTCAAGATAGACTCATTATGGCACAACGCCATGGATTAGCATTTTTGCATCTTCAAACAGGGGAAATAACTCCAATTATACCAATTGAAGCGGATATGACAGAAAATCGCTTTAATGACGGTAAATGCGATCGCCAAGGTCGTTTCTGGTTTGGTTCTATGTGTCCAGGTAAAAATCAGGGTAGCCTTTATCGGTATGATCCTGATGGTTCACTGCATTTAATGGAGACAGGATTAACCATTGCCAATGGTTTGGGGTGGAGTCCAGATGAAAAGATTTTTTATTTAACCGATTCTGCTCAACAAAAGATATATGCTTACAACTTTGAAGCAGCAACAGGTAGAATTAGCGATCGCCATATTTTGGTAGACTTAACAGGTGAGTCTTTTTATCCTGACGGGCTGACTGTAGATAGTGAAGGGAATATTTGGTCAGCAATGTGGGATGGTTGGTGCGTAATTCGTTTTAATTCTCAGGGAGAGGAAACCTTACGGATACCCTTACCTGTGCAACGTCCGACAAGTTGTACTTTTGGTGGTCAGGATTTGCAGACGCTTTATATTACGACAGCTTCGGTTGGTTTAAGTGAGGAAGAGATTCAAAATAGTTTCTACTCTGGCGATTTATTTGCTCTCCAGGCTGATATAACTGGATTACCTACTGATAATTTTAGGTTTCAAGACTAGCCTAATGTCAAGAATATGGTAAGTGACTTTTGTGAATGAAAAGGAAAAGGAAAAGGAAGTTTAGATTAGCTTGGCTGGTTTTAGCCGCCGCCCTTGGTTTATCTACCATAATTCCTGTGAGGATAGGGATAGCTTTTCACCAAACTGCCGTACCCCAGGTAATTTTTGTATTGGGAGGTGATTCTCAGAGAATGGAATTTGCCGCCCAGCTTTGGCAATCTCACAAAGATTTAGATATTTGGGTTTCTGATTGTGACTCTAACCTAAATTATAATCGCCGCATTTTTCAACAGTTTGGTGTTCCCAATCGCCAATTGCGGTTTGATGGCAGAGCTACGGATACGGTGACTAATTTTACATCTATGGTAGACAAGTTTGCTGGTCGGAAGATACAGCATATTTATTTGATTACATCAGATTATCATATGAGGAGGTCAAAAGCGATTGCTACTATTGTCCTTGGTAGTCAAGGGATTGTGGTTACACCTCTTGCTGTACCTTCATGGGGAGATAGGTCAGAATCTTTGGTGCGGGTGTTGCGAGATTGTGGGAGATCACTTTTGTGGATTTTTACAGGAAAGACAGGAGCCAGTTTTAATCCTCGTCTTCTGGTAAAGATTTCTAAGTATAATGGGTGATTAAATTCCATAAATTAGCTCATTGTGGATAAAATAGATCTAAATTTAGCGGTCAGTGTATCACCATAAATGACTAAAAACCCATTTGATCAATTTTCCAAACAGTTATTTGCAGAATTTCTCTCCTCTTTGGGAGAGGTGCGAATAAATTATGAAATACCTGGAGAACCCAGATTTGTTGATATTTGGTTTATACCATCTACTCAACAGCATCAGTCAGAAAATTTCGGTATTTTAAATAAAATTGCTGTAACCAGTTGTTTATTAGAACCCTTTCGCAAGCAACCAACAGAAAGAGAAATCCGCAGTTGTTTAGCCAAATTATTCCACCTAGAAGCAGATTTACAACGTCAAGCCAAACGAGATAAAAAAAGTATTCCTGACCATGAACTACCAAGATTGTGGATTATTGCTACTTCTTGTTCTGATAAACTGCTGAATAAATTTATGGCCAGTGAGAATGAAAACTGGCTACCGGGTATTTACTTTCCGTCACCATTACTGCTGACTGGAGTAATTGTGATTGATAAGTTAGCGAATACTCCAGAAACTCTCTGGTTGAGGATTTTAGGTAAAGGAATAATTCAACAAGCTGCAATTAATGAAGTAATTGCTTTACCCGAAGATGATAGAAAACGCTATACTATTTTAAAGTTGTTAGGGACTTGGAAGATTACTATGGAAATAAGCAATGAGATTGATGTTGAAGATAGGGAGTTAATAATGAATTTAACACCAGCTTATTTAGAGTGGGAACGGATAACGGAGCTTCGTGGTTTAGAGCGCGGTAAGGAAATAGGTAAGGAGATAGGTAAGGAACAGGAAAGACGGCAAATAGTAGAAAACCTGCTTTTAGCGCGATTTGGCTTTATAGACGAGCAATTAGCGGCAGTTATTCAACCTGTATTAAATCTAACATCTCACGAATATACTACCTTGTTGTTGCAGTTGTCTAGTTTATCTCGTGAGCAGTTGTTAGCCCGATTTCAATAGATTTCGGAGGGAGAAATCAGTTTCCTGCCTGGATCAAGTTAAAATCCTTATTCAATTCAGCAAGGTCGATTATCACTTCAGATTCTCCTGGTTACTTAACCAAGTATCTAGGTCTGTGGGGTTGATAAAATCAAGGAGGACTTCTCCTAATGCTTCCAGCATGGGAACGGATAAAGTGCGAATTTGGGTTTCTTGATTTGGGGTCATTACTCCAAAACGATGTTTTAACTGACGGATAATCAGTTTTGCTTCCCCTTCCTGCTCACCTTCGAGTCTACCTTTTTGCTCACCTTCGAGTCTACCTTTTTGCTCACCCTCTTGTCTACCTTTTTGCTCACCCTCTTGTCTACCTAATTGGAAAACATCTCGATAAAAACGGGTTTGAGTAATATCAGCGGTTTTTAGGTCTAACATTTTTAATATTTCCTCCAAACTCAGGTTAGGGAATTTGTTTACCAGTATAGCTTCAACTAAATCAAGTTTTTGTCTAAATTCTGCTTGACCTTTACTACTTTCTAGTAGGTTTTGAGCGGCTTGAACGGTTTTTGTTTTCGGGAGGATAATCAGTTGCAGTAATGCTAAATTGGGACTGAGGGGATTTTGATGTAGCAGGTCTTGAAGGTAAAGTCTTTGGACTTGGTTATCTAACTGGTATTGGTAAGGGATTTCTGAACCCAGGTCATGACGACGGGATTTGAGAATTAGCAATCCTCGCCAGGGTCTGATAATTTTATACTGTTTAAGATAAAGGTAAATTTCTGCAAAGTAGCGTCCATAAAAGTCTGTATCTGGTTGCATTTGCGCTTCTAGAAAGACTAAGGGGAGGTTAGGGTCATTTTCTACGGGGGTTAAAATCCCATCATGGCGAAATTCCTGTTCTTTAATGACTGGTGCTGAGTAATCGAATTGACAATCTGGGGGGATGCCGGGGAGGAGTTCGGCGAGAAGACCTGGTTGATTGAGAAATATGCGGTAAAATAGCTTATCGGTCTTCATGCTTATTTACATTTTACTACATGAGCGATCGCAAGGTACTACTGCAAGCATCTCGCATAAGCACTGCTGAGAGGGGTTATATTGAGGGTTGGCAACAGATGTGGTTTTTGTATCTCACTCAAGCAACAACGGTATTTCGGTTACTTCAAATACAATAGTTTTCTCTTATAATTTTAGGGTTTAAGATTAGCCTAATGTCAAGAATATCGTAAGTGATTAGGTTAAGCAGTGTTGACTATATCTCTATATTAGGTTGTTAGAGCGATCGCCATGATTAATATTATATGACTCTTATTAGGAGATCAAAAGCTTATCTGGGGTCATTCCGTTAGCAACGGCTTGTTGACTCGCTTCTTCCATGATATCTAAGAGTGGTTTTTGACTGACTGCTTTTTGCAGCATTATGTTGAGAAATATTTGGATTTTTTGCTGTTTTTCTGGTTCTGCTTCTCGGTACGCTTTGGCAATTTCTGGATCAACTTGAATGGTAATGTTTTCCATGATAAGTTACAAGTTAATCAGTCTAGTTTTATGATAGCGATCGCCAGCTATTTCTGTTTTACATTATCCTGAATTATCTTAATCTCCTCTTCTGTTAACCCATACAATTTATACACTATCTCATCTATCTCTCTTTCTAATTCTGCGGCACTTAGGCGATCGCTTTTCACCAAACTGCTGTATACCGGGTAATGGTAGACAAGTTTACTGCATCGAATATTTTCAATATCCTTAAACCAATTAGTTTTGTAGGGGTAAACTCCCTGTGGTTGCCCATAAATCGGGGTAGGCACGGGGGCGCTACCCCTAAGACCCCATCGCTATATAGCGAAACTGGGTTCAAACATATATGCTGGTTTTTTAACGCCAAAATAATTCAAAATTGCAGGAGCGTACTCAAGGTAATTAATTTTTTCATGTTTAGCTGAAGCAGTTTTACTATTGAAAATAATTAAACTTCCTTCTGGACAGTGACATCCTGAGTGATGATCTTCAATTTTGAACTTCACAAAACCTAACTGAGAATAGTCAAAGGATTTATCTCTTATCCGATAAGAATCGGCATTACAGTCTAAAGTAACTGTTAAAGTAATGACGTTAGCATTTAAATCTACGACCAAGTTGATATTTTCTAAAGTTTTCATTGATTCCTGAATTTCTAAGAAGCACTTCTTGGACTCTTCAGGATTTGGGAATTCTAAAGAATACTGAGGAACCATTCCAACTTCTACTTTATATTTAAAGTTGCTCAACGTCAGCTTATCTACTAATTTTTTAGTATCTTCTAACCTAAAATCATGAGTTATTAGGTGCTGTACTCCATCTGTCAGGTTTTTATTGGCATTTTGCCCCATACTACTGACAATAAGTAAGATAGCATCTTTTCTTTTGGAAATCTCAATTAATTCATGTAAGTAGTAGTCTAATATATCAAGCGACTCTATGATTTCATGAGAATATTTATTCATCCAATCTTGATCATAAAGTTTTGATTGATAATCATCAGGAAAAAGCCCATACCAGTAGCGATGCATATTTGCTGCCACGTGATTAGTAAACAATATTGATAAGTCAGGTTCGTGCTGATGTAACTGATGAATAAACATATCAGCTATCAAAGGAAATTGTAAATTTCTCAATCGTTCTTTGTTAGCTTTTTTTAACAAAATTTGTGTAACTACACGGGCAGCATCAATTATTGTTTTTATCCGTATTCCATATCTTGGAAACTTCGGTATCGTCGATAATGTTTCCTGGATAGGAGTTTTTAATGTTGAAACTCTAGAGTTAGAGGAAGTTAATTTGAGGTTTAATTTTTGAAATGCTTGATAGTAATCAGGCTTAGTAAATGAATCAACTGCAAAACAGTCAGGAATCAGAAATTTATAGTTATCATTATTCGCGTAAGAGGATGCTGGTGAAGAATGAAGTGTATTCATTAGTCCAACGCTAAAACCATTTTCTGCCAACAATTTCCAATATAATGGAGTATCATTCAGTTTAGGGTCATTATACCAATGAATTTTATGCAATTCGTAGGGTGAGCCTGTATTAAACGAAGCCCAAGTTTGAGACGGATATAAAAAAGATTCATCAACATCCTTGGCTAGAGTTTCTAAAGCGAGGGAATTATTCAGTAGGTAAGATATAGAAGAATTAGGCTTGATAGACTGATAGTGTTTAAATACTCTTAGGGGTATTTCGTTTGCTTCAAATACAATAATTTTTTGGTTCACTGCTTTGGATCCTTGTTTTGAAAGATTTATCATGGTCAATTAATTGGCTTAAATCTGAAAAATTAACCTTTCATACTCCTCAAGCGCCCTCTTAAATGTATATCTAGTTTCATACAATTGACGTGCTATTTCACCCATTGACTTAACTCTTTGGTTGTCACTTGCTAATTGACGAATTATATCAGCAAGCTGTTGAGGATCATCAGGAGGAACATTAACCCCACAACCAGAATTAGTTAATAGGTTATCTATATAAGAATTAGGTACAGATATAGATATAATTCCTCTTCCTGCTGACAGCATTCCATAGAGTTTAGATGGTGCAACAATTGACTCAGCACCAGGGATGAGACTAACTAAGGAAATGTCGCAGGCTGTTAATGATAGAGGAAGTAATTCTCTAGGTTGGTAAGGTAATAGGAGAATGTTTTTTAGCTGATAATTCTCAATTGCTTGGTTGACAATTTTAGTTTTTGCCCCGTCACCAATAAAAACGAATTTAATAGGCTCATCTTTCAGTATTTTAGCTGCTTCAGTAATGGTTTCAATATCATGTAGTCTCCCCAGATTACCTGAATATAAAACTGTGAATATTTCATCAAGTTCATGCTGTTTGGCAAACTTGTTTTCTTGTTTATTTACAGCAGGAATATCTTCAATTGCCCAATTTTCAATTACTTTAATCTTGGGTTTTAAATCAGGATACTTTTTCTCTAAAAATTCCTGCATTGAGGTGCTAAGAACAATTATATATTCTGAATATTTATAAGTTAAATAAATTAGCTTACTGAAGAACTGATATAAAATACTATTTTGCTTCATGATTCCAGACATTGCCGCTGATTCTGGAAAAATATCCTGTAAGAGAAAATAGTATTTACCACGACGGACAATATTAAATAATATTCCTAGAATACCTGCATAAGGTGGATTAGAAGCAATTAAAAGGGTTGTCTTACTAGGTACACTAAATATCACATACCATAAAGCACCAATTAGGAAAAATATCGAACTAATGATTTTACTGAAAATGCTGGTACTAGATTTAATGGGAGAAAAAGCGCGGTTAATATTGATTTTACTTAATGATTCTAGGGTAGTTTCCTTTGATTGGGTTTCAGTAAATATGTTAACTGAATAGCCGTGTTGGGAAAGTCCCTTAGCTAAGTCCGTCATTAGTTGAGATGTAGCACCATGATGGGGGTAGAAGTATTGTGTTAGAATAGTAACTGAGGATATCTTATGCATTAATTAAATTGTATTAATTACATTAATTTTTATAGTTCAAAAATAAACTCATATACAGCACTTTGCATAACGGTTATACACAAGATCTGTGTACATGAACTTTAGTCACGCAAAGTGCTGTTTTTCAGCTTAACTTGGGGATTTGATATAACTTACGAAAATACTTGTTCCTTGAGCTTAGTCAGCCCGTCAGATGAAAAAGAGTCAAAAGGAGGCTGTGGTCTAAATGCTATCATGTTTCCCCATGCTGATGCACTCACGTCATTAATTTTATTAGTAAACCGTCGCCATTTATGTCCTGTACCATATTCTGAGATAGGCTCCCATTCACTGATCGTAACTTCATAGCCCTGATCACGCAAATACATATACAGATCCTTAGTTGTGTAACCAAGTGGTTCTGTTTTATAGTTTTCAAACTCACATACAATACAGTAAGGTGAAAATTTTCCCCAATCTAGACCTTGTAGTACAAACAAGTCATGACCTTCCGTATCAATCTTTAAAAAATCTATGGTTTCCAGATTATAGATTAGCGCTGCCTCAGCAAGTGTTATTATATCAACCGTTTGCTGTTGATAATGACTGTCGTGAAATTTTGAAAGTCCACTTATTCCAGTGCTGATATTGCTTGCAAAAAAAGGAACACTTGTTTGTGGCTTGTTCGATATTGCACGGGGGTCAATAATGAGATTGTGCCTATGACCGTGGGCAAGTTGTAAGTAGGTGCGGTTCTTATTATCTGGTTCAAAAGCAATGATGTCCCATCCATCAGCTGCGAATAAACCTAATGAGGATCCCTGATGAGCCCAACGTCCACCATTGTCCCCCGTATATCCAAGCCTTTAAAAACTTCATATACAAGTCTCACCTCGTCAAACTGCTGACGGCCTATCATTTGCCTGACCTTACAAATTAGATTTGGCCCGAATATACGAACAATATAAGGATTAAATGCTTTAAACATAATTGGGTTTTCCTAAAACGAGAGAATATCGGTAGATTTTATCTGATTTCAAGTAATTCGATTAAGACGATTGGCGAATATTTTGTAAAAACGAAATAAAGCCGTAGACCGAAATGCTCGATTAAAGTGTAAGCGCAGGGGCTTCAAGAGAAGAATTTCAAAACTCCCATACAATAATCTTTCTAATGGACTAAAGCAACTACTGCGAATTTTCAGTCTCTCGGAATTTTTAAGAGATTGAACACTGGGCATACTAGAGAATCCCATATCTTTATATAAAACACCGACAAGCTCCGATGACTTGATTTTGATGCCTGAGCAAAATGCTCGAAGGAGGATATGTTGATCTGCTAAGATTTGGTAAGTTTGGTCAAAAGGAAGATATTTAGAAAGAACTTCTGTTTTCCATAGCTGTGTCTGATGACAAATCCCATTGCGATAGAGAAAGTAGCGAGAGATGATTCTTGGATGGACTGTTATGGTCTTATCAAATTCATTGTAGTACGCAAAAGCAAAAACATCAGTATTTTCATCAGTTTCTGCCTCTGCTAAAATCTTGCTCAAGGACTCATTAGAATAAAAACAGTCTCCAGCATTGAGATAAATACACCACTTACCTTGGACCCGTTTGAACGCGCGATTCATAGCATCATAGATGCCGGCATCTGGTTCTGAGACCAGATCAATTCTAGGATCTTGTAGGCTACTGAGATGAGAAAGTGTTCCATCAGTAGAGACTGCATCTTGTATAAGAAATTGAATTTTCACTCCAGTTTGATTAAGGACAGATTTGCAAGTACGATTCAGGTCTTCACCAGCATTCTTGCAAATAGTAATAACCGTAACATCTGGTGATTCTATCAAGTATTTTTGCATGAAACTATGAAAATTTTCTAAAAAACAAATATTAATATCTCGAAAGTAAAGAACAAACAGCAAATAAGAAAACTGATTCCAAGGAATTAGATTATTAATCTGGTTCAGGTTTATCCAGAATTTTTTCTTTCTTAGATATTCTGCATAGCTCTATAGCCTCATCTATAGATATTTTGTCAAATATTTTTAGATTGCCATTGATAGTAGCATCGTAGACCTTCCTATTATCCTTCTCAAAAGTCTCACGGGCAATTTGAAAGACTTGTTCAGATGCTTTAAGATCGGGTAAATTCCATTTAATTCCAGGACCAAAATAGCGGGGATCAAAGTGGTTGCTATCAGCACTTTTACTAATTATTAGCTTGTTGGCTTCTCCTTGAGTTTCAAATTTGTGATCCAGTCCTACAATAATGACAGGATCTGCACCAGCATGATAAGCAAACTGTAGAGCAGAGTATGTTACTGTTGCACCAACATCTAAACCAGAGGATATATCATCTCCAAAATCTCCCAAGTATTGGTTCAGAAAGTAACTAAACTTGTCTCGATTTTCCTTTTTAACCTTGTAGCGTGTTTGCCACGCTAGACCAGTAGGAATTCCTGATGAAAGAAAAGTGTCTTGCCAATTGTCAACAACATGACGATTCATACAAAGAACTAAATCGGGACGCCAGGTAGTTTTGTCAAAAATTAAGTGGATTTTATTTAGTCCAATTGATTGGACTAAATTAAACCTTTCAAGAGGTGTATTATTTAAGCTTGGACCATTGCAGACAATTAATAATGGTTCTGGCTTTAAACACTGCAAAAGATTCTTTATACGATCAGGCTGATTGCTATTACCATACAAGTATTTCTCAACAGAGTAATACCAGTGCCGCCAAAAAAATTTAGACCTCAGCATTAATTCTCCTTAGACTAATATGTTATCCTAAAAACTGTGTTTAAACAGGATCATGCAACCTGATCCCAATTCCCCCATCCACACTCAAAGACGCACCAGTAATAAAACTTGCTTCTTGTGACACCAAAAATAAGGCTACACTAGCAATTTCATCTGGTTGGGCAATCCTCTCCAAAGGGTGCATATTTGACAACTGCTGAAACTCTTCCTCTTTACCCTCAAATCCAGCCAATAGCATTGGTGTAGCAGTTGCGCCAGGGCAGATTGCATTAATCCGCAGGTCAGCCCCCAAATCTACTGCCATAGCCTTTGTCATCCCGACTAAAGCACTTTTGCTCGTGGCATAACAAACAAATCCCGGCTTTGTACTTATAGCATGAACACTAGAAATATTAACTACTGAACCCTTCGCTTTTTTCAATTCTGGTAACAAACCCTGAACTAGCAGAAAAGGCGCAATCAAATTTGTATCTAAAGTCCGTCGCCATTGTTCTACTTGGATTTCTTCTGTCTTACCCAATATTTGAACAGCAGCATTATTAACTAAAGCAAATAGACCTTGCTCACCCACATATCTACGCACCTGAGCAAAAATATTGGCGCGATACTCTGGATCAATACACAGTGTTTCAATATTAGCTTGAATGAAAACATCACAAGCACAATCCCCTGTAACTTGATCTGAGGCTATGACGAAATAGCCAGCATCTGCAAAAACTTGACATAGTGCTTTACCAATACCACCATTTGCTCCAGTAATAAGGACACTTTTCGGCATCAGCTTACACCCAGAAAGTCAAATAAAAGTGCGATCGCTCTCTCACTAGCACGATGCACCGCATCCACAGTATTTGAGGCGTTGTGAGAGCCAAAAATACACTGTTCAAATTGTCGTAGCGGTGATTCTTCGGGCAATGGTTCGACTTCAAAAACATCCAATGCTACTGAATATACCTGTCCCGATGCCAACGCTTCAGCTAAAGCTACTTCATCAATTAATGGACCGCGTGCTACATTAACAATCCGCAGCCCTCTTTTTGCTAAAGCTAAAGTTTCCTTATTTAATATATGCCAATTATCTGGAGTTAGGGCGCAAGTCAAGACAATAAAATCAGCCTCATCTAGGCGGTTAGGCCACTGGGCAGATTCAACAGTTTCTAATCCCGCTGCTGGTTGAAAATAAGGATCATAAGCAATAACTCGCATATCAGCAGCTAATAACCGTTTGGCTGTATTTCTGCCAATGTCACCAAACCCTAGTAAGGCAACTGTTTTTTCGGACAGAGATATACCAGAAGGCTTCAACCATTTTCCCAGTCTCACACCCCTGTCAATGAAGAACGTTTGTCTTGCTAACCCAATAACGTAACCCACTGCAATATCTGCTACTTCAGTGCCGAACATTCGGGGAGTATTGGCAATGGGAATCTCCAATTCCTTAGCAGCTACAAAATCTACATTATCTACACCAACGCCCCATTTCACTGCCGCTTTCAGTTTACCCAACTTACCAGCCATAAATACTTCTTTGGTTGCTGGATCATCACCAATTATCCAGCCATCATACTGGGGAACTAAAGATTTCAGTTCTTCTACTGATAGAGTTTGGACAACATGAGGGCAATCAACTTCAATTCCCTTGGCACTAAACACGGGTTTGAATGTTTCAATCAAACCGATCATTGGTGGGCAAGTAACTAACACTTTCATAATTTTAAGCTGTTTCTATTGTTTGAAATTCCATAAACTGGGCAACTGATTCTGCCAAATACCAGTCGGTTTGATCATCAATGTCTATAGATTCTAAACGAGGTGTTTCAAACAAAATCGGCTTTCTGCCAATTCTAGCACCTGTAGCAGCAAAGCTCTCAGCCGTAAAGATGTAGAGGTTAGAGTTTTCTTCATACCAAGGTTCTAAATCTTGAGTTCTAATCAAGTTATTAGGGTCATGATTGATTGCTGTACCATCTTCTCGATAAAACCGTGTTTGAAAGCGATTGACTGTAAATAAGGAGTCTGCACTGCCATTTTCCCTGGCATCTAAAAACCGCTGTAGTGCCTTTTGAATAGTTGCGGAACTCAAGAGAGGATTGGTTGTATGAGTCATGAGATAAACATCGGCTGGGACATTAGCGATATCATCTCCTATGACTAGATTCATACTGACAAAATCACCGCAAATCTCTGGTTTTCTGTCTCTTATTTGTACTTTTTCTGAATCAACTAATTGATGTGATGCTAAAATCGCACGAGCATCAGTATTGATGACAACTTTTGAGATTTCGGGAATTGCAGTCAGGCTATCCAATATCCATTGAAAAAGCGGTTTTTTATGCAAAAATTTAAAATTTTTGCCTTTAACTCTTTCACTGTTGGCTTTCATTGGTAAAAGAGCAACTATTTTTAGTGTTTTTGACATGATGGCTGCTTTTGTTGTGTCTGAATAATGATTTAAGAATCAATTTAAGAATAATTTTCCTTAGAAATATTTCGAGGATAGAAATACATTTCTTTCATTTGTGCAGAAATTTTTCTATGTTCATGGTTACCGCGATATGACCCCCAAAACTGCATTAACCGAAACATAAATATTTCACCAAGTTTACTGGATAACTTTTTCTGTTGCAACGCACTACCAGCATCTAGTAACACCGCACTAATAAAATATCTGAGAAAATCTCCCAAGTTAATTTGCACTTCTGGCATAATTTCTTGCAGTGCGATCGCTTCTCGCTCGTAACGCCTTTTTACCACACTCCAAGATTCATCATGATAATGATAAACAGGTGCTTCGGCAACATAGCCAATCAAGCCACCAGCAGCAACAACTTGTTTACCTAAATACATATCTTCTAATCCCGTTAGAGATTCGTCGAATTTATATTTTTTCCACACACTTTTTAAGATCGCAGAGTTAGCGTTATTACAGAAAAAACTTTTCTGAGGAATTTGACTATCTTTCGGAAAGAATTTATCAAAAAGTTGATTTTCACTAAATTTTGTGGTTTCTCCACCTAATTGACGACCATAGACAATGTCTATATTTTTGACTATCAACGGGTTGATTAAACTCATTAGCCAATACTCATTAACTGGCACACAATGTCCACTAATAAATATTAAGTAATCTCCAGTAGCTGCGGCACAACCAATATTCAAGGAACGCCCAAATGAAAATTCGGATTTTTTGATGTTTAGAATTTTGGAATTAAATTTATTGGCTATTTCCAGAGTTTTATCTGTAGAACCAGAGTCAACAATGATTACTTCATACAGTAAATCATCTACTACCTGGTTCTGAATTTCTTCGAGCAGTTTTTCAAGATATCGCTGCTCATTATAAGTTCTAATTATGATACTAGCAGTTAAACTCATTATTTATGATCTCAAAATAAACTCACAAGTTTACGACATTTAACAACATTTCAGTTATTATGTATTCAATTTGGTGTGGGTTAAACAACGGCATCTGTGGTGAATCTTGATACTGAGCCAAAGAAAAAACAAGATATACCAAAATAAACAGGATTAGCTTGTATCACTGGAGCTTGCATAAATGCACCTATAAATGCAACAACAGTGCATAAAACAAATAAGTGTACTTTTATCAGCATATCTAATCGAAAGAATCGGACAAGAATTCGAATCTGAACGATATGAAATGTTAAAAGCAATAACATTGCTAATATCCCTGCATCATACATCTGATCTAACCAGATATTGTGAGCATAGGGGGCGCTGATAATCATAGATCGACCTCCCCAAGGAAAATCAGGGATTTGCGTTATAACTTGTTGCCAAAGTTCATACCTAGATGTTTCCAGTCCTTTAGATGCAAATCTACTACCTATACCTAAATCTAATAAACTGTTTATGAATTCATAAAAATTTTCAACTAAAACACTAGAGGCAAAAAAAGCTATAAAACCCATACAGAAATATATGATTATTCTTAATATTTTTGCCTTAGAAGCTTTTGTTGAAAAATTGGTAAACATGAAAATCGTAAGAAGCGAAACTAAGAAAACTATAATTGGTGTCCTTGCTCCCAAGGAGATAGATGAGTACACACTCATAAATACTAAGGACAATACACCGATAAACAAGATTAATTTTCTAAAATTTCCAAGAGAAGGGGTAGGTACAATAGCAACAAGTAACCCTATTAATGACACGCCCAAATAAGAGAAAATATCTAAGGATGGTCCATTGATCAAATCAGTTCCCCCCTTCCAAATCGTTGGTACTGCCCTATTTGCGATCGCAATGCCTATAAGTGAAAAATTCCAGTTATTGTATTGAGCTACGCTCAAGAACACCCAAATAATGCCGCCACTAAATAAGGATAAGTTTAATGCCACAAGATTAAAGGGGAAAAACGGCATTTTTTGTAAATCTAAACAAATACCAGTCAAAAAAAGTAAAATAATTGTGACTATTTCTATAATAAACATCCCAGGTCCTTTTTGAGAATCGAGTCCATAGGAATACAGTTGATAATAATTTATGATCACAAATAGTATCAATGATACTATTGATATTGAAATACTTGCGGATTTCAGTAGATATTTGGGAATTCTTAAATAGCCAAAAAACTTCAGAACCAGGGGAAGAAACAGGACGAATAAAGTAGATATTGTAGGTATCGATAAACTGATAATAAATAGATTAAGGCATAAAGCCACAAACTTTAATTTATCTTTATTTTTTATACTCGTGACCTGCATTTTATCTTTCTCTGAGTAAATTAAATTTTCTGTTCAAATAACGGCGTTGCTGAACAATTAGAGAAGTATTTTAGCAAAATATTGGGAAAACATAAATTTAGATCGCGCACCCCAATTCCTATGATACTCTTATGTTCTATATATTTTTATAGACCGATAAATAATTGTTAGCTTGTATCTCTAAAGTAAAGTTCTGCTCAACTTTTTCACGACTATTAACGCCTAACTTCTGTAATCTTTCCTCATCCTCCAATACCCAAGCTATTCCTCTAGCTAAGTCATCTACATCAAAAGGTTTAGCCAAGTAGCCATTTTTTTGGTGTTCTATCATATCACACATACCGCCAATATCAAAAGCCACGCAAGGAGTACCACAAGCTAAAGACTCCATAACTGTATTCGGCAGGTTATCTTGCACAGAGGGTGCAACAAATACATCCGCCGCTGCATAAACTAAGGAGAGGGAAATATCATCATTTAATCTACCTAAATAATGTGATTTGAAGCCAAGTTCAGTAGGATTTTTAGGTTGAGATGCACCAAATACAACTAATTCTACTTGCTCTCCCCACCCAGATTGGGTGAGATTTTGTAAAGCTGATTGTAGAAAATTAAAACCTTTTCTAGGATCGCTAGTTGCACTCATAGCTCCAAATAGAATCAGTTGCTTATCTTCAGGTAAACCGAGAATAGACCGTGCTACAGATTTTTCGATTGGTTTATACTGTTTCGTATCCAGTCCATAAGGAATAACGTCAATTCTGACATTTTTTAGTAAGGAACTAGAAGCCGCACATTTAGCTAACCAATGGCTAGGAGTAACTATAGTTAGATTTAAGTTTTGCCATGCCTTTGTTTTCCGTTGCCAAATCCAGCGCGATAAGTCTTTTTCTTTATTGCTATGTAGTTGGGGACAAGCACCACAGGAGTTTGTGTAATTCATACAATCTCCGTTATAGTGACAACCTCCAGTAAATGCCCACATATCATGGAGTGTCCAAACTATGGGTTTTTTGAATTTAGCAATAGTCTCTATTTTTAGATAGCCACTATTAATCCAGTGTAAATTAATCACATCAGGATTGATTTGAGCTACTTGTGCGGCTAAGTTATCTGGTAGCCATTGAACGGAATAGGTAGAGCGATCGCGCTGCGGATAAAGCTGTAATGGTAGAATGTCAAGACTGGGTTTTAATTTACCAATACCTTTACCTAGTTTGCTTGCTGGAGAAATTACTGTGTAATCATCACTCTGCTTGTTTTGTACAAGCATTTGGGAATCTACACCAATATTTTTTAAGCCTTGATGTAAACGATAAGCGGCACGGGCAGCACCCCCATTAATATCACTAGTGCTAATTAGCAGTGGTTTAATCATTAAACATTTATGGATTATATTGTCAGATATGAAACTCTTAATTTTTAAGCTATTGTATTTTGTATTGTATGGATTTACAGCAATTTAATTGCCTCAACAAATAAAGAATCAGGCTTCCGAGTTTTACCATTTAATACATCTAAGTTATAATTATTAAAATCTGTGATCCTACTATCGTCAGGACGACAGACACAGACATTTGTGAAACCGGATTGTTTCAATAGTCTCCGCAAAGAAAAGCGATCATACATATACCGATGAATTTCCCCAGAATTCCGAAAGAGACCTTCTTCAAAGGCTTGTTTTGCTTCATTTCCTGCTATCATTCTTACTAAAGATTTTAAAATCAGATTTCTGGTTTTTTCAAAAAACCAAGATGGTTTTTTATTACTAATTTTCTCCCAGACAGATTTTTGGGTAGTTTGACTCAACCAATAGTTCTCAGCTTCCGCACCAATACGAGATAGAATGAACTCTTTATTAGCAAGATTGGATTTTAGTAAAAACCGTTCCATTTCACCTCCAGGAAAGCTGCGAACTGTTTGATCGTAAAGTTCTAGCATCATCCAGTCATAATTATCTTCTAGTTTTTGCTCTCCAGCAGCAACTTTTTCTAAAACATTCAAATATTCTCTTGCTATTGTCTCCAGATCGGGAACAACAACTCTAATTATCCCTTGAGGTTTAAGAATACGCCTGCACTCGGCAATAAGTCTTTCAGCTTCTTGTGGTCTCAGATGCTCTAACACATGAGATGTATAACAGGCATCAAATTCAGCATCAGGGTAGGGCAAATTTTTGCGAATATCATGTTGTCTAACTTCTGGACAAGAGGAAACAATATCAATATTCACCCAGTCCGTATGAAAGCTACGTCCACATCCAATATTTATTAGTTTCATTGTTCGTCTCTATCTTCTTAGAAATGTATAGTTACCATTACCCTGTGAGCAAATCAAATAAAAACCAGCATCAAGTAATTTATTAACACAATGCCTAATTCTGAGTTTGTAGCTATTATCTAACGGGTTAAAACATTCATCAAATTCAACACAAAGAATTTGAATATCAAGTTTATCTTCAATTATTGATTCAATAACCTTATATTCAGCCCCTTCAATGTCTATTTTGAGGAGATCGATTTTTTTGTGGTTATGCTCTCGCATAATTCCACTCAGCCGACGCACTTTAGCTGTAAAATAATCTTCTGTTCCCTGTAGATTCACAATAGAATGAGAAACATGATCAGAGATTTTTGGAGCATAGAACTTCAAATCATCATCTTTATCCCATAGACCTACTTCATTAAAATGATATTTACTATTATTACCAGTTACTCTTCTTACATATTGAATTGCTCGTGGAGTTGGATCAAATCCAAATACGTCGCAACCTATTTTATCAATTAAAGCTATATCGAATGATATATCTTCCCCGCAACCGACAAGGTAACAAACAGAATCAGAACTAAGTAAACCTACTGGAATAACCCAACCACCATATTTCGTTCCTAATTCAAGCAAGTCCTTTCGAGGGAAAATTTTTACGAAAGTTAAACTATCTCTACCTAACAGCCTAAAAACAAACTCAGAAAATTTTTTTATCACTCTTGAAATAAATTGCATCAAGTTCATATTCTATCTCTCCATGATTTTATTTATCAAATAAGCGTAAAAACCAAAAATATAATTTGATTTTACTATTGGATAGAGTCTGGTTTTACGTGCATATATATGCATATATAATTTAACAATGGAAAGGAATCTTATAACTAAGCCAACTCTTTCCGAATTATTTGATCTAGTTGAATAGCTCTTTGCTCGAAACAATGATCCTTTATAGTTCGTTCTTGCCCGGCAATAGCTATCAATTCTATTTCTTTAGGATTTTCTAGTAACCAATTGACTTTTTCAAGACACTCTTCAACGGAACGATAGGTGACAACTTCTCTGTCTGGTTCAAATAATTTTGGTAAATTGGGTTTCCAATCAGTTAACAAACAAGCTCCTACTCCCGTAGTTTCAAAGAGGCGCATATTTGAAGCATGGGTAGGAGAAGAATCTGCATGAATGTTAAGGACTATTTTTGAGTTTAAAAGAGTCTGATACATCTCTAAACCAAAAAGTGCTGGACTTACAAAAGGCTTGAGTTTAGAATTCACTGGCATCACGGGTCTTGAGGGCAAATCAGTTAATTTTTTTAAACTCCCTGGAAAAATATTAAGCTGACTTAATTTTTTAACAGATTCATAAGCGGTAATTTTTAGCAATGATTTTATATTCTGTGTTATACTTTGATTATAAGAGTTAGACAAAATTCTTAAATCACAATGAGAAATCAATTCTTCTAAAATTTTATCCCGATGTAAATGAAATTGATTGGCTCGGATAATTTGGCCAATAAAACATACCTCAATTAATTTATTAGGTAACTGTAGTCGACTATTAATTCTTGGATCAAAAGCATGATTGAAATGCTGAGATTTCAAATCTAGTCCTCTAAATTTTTCGACTGATTCAGGGGCACAGGACAAGATCAAATTCATATACTGCCAAACTTTTGTATGAGGAATTGCACTTCCACACCAGCCCAGTATTAATTTGATAGAAGGTATTGTTTGAGAAATTTCTTTAAGAAGATTTTCATTATGGTTAACAAACCAAACAATATCAGGCTTAAATACTTTAAGTTGCTCTATTAATATTTCTTCAAGAGAAATTGATAGAGCATCAGATAAGTTGTTTTCTTTTGCCCATTGTCTTTGCAACGGCTCAACATTTAAACAAATTTCTAAAACTTCATAACCTAGAGGTGTCAAGACATTAGACCAACAATCGGACCAACTAAAACCATCATGATCTAATTGGTACTTTTGTTGAGTATAAGATTGAGTGATTAATTCAGGGTGTTTATGATAAAAGCTACTTACGTAGTCGGGATATGGTGCTGAAATATGAGCAATTTTCATAGCTAGGCTTTAACAACGTTACTAAAATTTTTCCGATAGCGTCCTCTGGTATCAACAACTAATTGAGCATTTTGCTGAATCATAGAATAATCAAATAAATCGTGATCAGTTGCAATTATTACACAATCCATCTCAGTAATAAGCTCATTTGTCAGTTTAACACTACTCAGGTTAAAGCTATATTTTCTCATGCTTGGGAATGTAGGAACATAAGGATCTGAATAACTAATCTTTGCCCCATTATCATTTAAAAGTTGCATAATTTCCACACCAGGTGATTCTCTAGTGTCCTCAATATTCTTTTTGTAAGCTATACCTAAAACAAGGATTTTGGCATTTCTTAAAGGTTTGTTTTGTTGATTTAGTGCATCTATGACTTTATTGACAACCCAATGCGGGATGTTGTTATTTATTTCTCCGGCTAGTTCTATAAAACGAGTACTTATCCCATATTCTCTAGCTTTCCATGTCAAGTAAAACGGATCAATAGGGATACAGTGACCACCCAACCCAGGACCAGGATAAAATGGCATAAATCCGAATGGTTTAGTAGCGGCAGCATCAATCACTTCCCAAATATCAATTCCCATTTTGTCGGCAACTAATTTAAGTTCATTGACTAATCCAATATTAACTGCCCTATAGATATTTTCTAAAATCTTTACCATTTCTGCTGTTTGTGTAGAACTGACTGGAATAACTTTTTCTACAATACTTTCGTATAAAAGTACGCCAATATTCAGGCACCGGTTAGTAGAACCACCAACAACTTTTGGAATATTCTCGGTAGAGAACTTCTGGTTTCCTGGATCTTCGCGTTCAGGGGAATAAACTAAGAAAATATCTTCACCAATTGAAAATTGCCTATTTTCTATTAATGGTTTTAGTTCTTCTTCTGTAGTTCCAGGATATGTTGTACTTTCCAGGCTAATTAATTGTTCTTTTCTTAAGTATGGCAAGATAGAATTAATGGTATTTATGACAAAAGACAAATCAGGTTCACGATGATATCCCAAAGGTGTAGGAACACATAAAATTAATACGTCTGCCTCTGCTGAACGACTAAAGTCATCGGTTGCTTCAAACCTGTCTTTCTGCAAAGCTAAATGTAATCTTTGACTTTCAACGTGTTTAATGTAGCTTTCACCTTGATTCAGTTTAGTAATTTTGTTTTTATCAATGTCGAAGCCTAAAACTCTAAACCCAACTTCAGCAAATCTGATCATTAGGGGTAATCCTACATAGCCTAACCCTACAATCCCTATTAGAGCAGTTTTAGCGGCGATTTTTTCAGTTAGCATTATCAAATTCCTATGATATCAGTAGTTAAACAAAAAAGTAAAATGTGAAAATGTTACAATTTTTTTTTAATCATAGAGTTGCTTGCATATTGTTTATTTAGCATACCTTATTCATCCAAAATTTAATAACTATTAACTAATGTTAATGGTTATTAATAATATAATCTATATTATCACAAAAAAAGCAGTGATTTAATCTGGAGAAAAAATACTTTTCTCGTTTTTACATTAAAGGCATTGACAAACACTGAGCCAAATCCATAAGAAATGACAGTGGCCGTAGCTGCACCAATTGAACTGTATTGTGGAATGAGAAATAAGTTCAGTATTATGTTCATAATAGCTCCAATTAAAGTTCTTTGAAAAGATAAATAAGTTAAGCCTTTCTCATTAAAAAATGGCGATGCTCCAACTCCCACAAATGTAAACCAAGATGACAAAATTTGAATTCTAAGTATTGGAATTGCTTCTGAATAGTTATTTCCATATAAAAGCGTCACTATTGTTCCAGAAAGTAATGATATTGGTAAAATAAGCGTAATGGAAACTAAAGACAAAAGGCGTATTAATTTTCTTAGTTTCTCATAGTAAATAGTATCACTTAAATGTCTGGATGCATAAATCTCAGGAGCATATGAAGAGGTAATAGCTGTTGGAATGAAATACCAAACCTCACAAATCCGGGTTGCTGCTGAATAAAGACCAACAGCTTTGTCACCAACCATTTGACCTAGCATGATCTGGTCAATTCTCATATAAACCATGATTGCCAGCCCTGATAACATCAAAGGCCAACTTTCATTGAGAAGTGTCTTAGCAAGTGGTGAACTCCAGGGCCACAACCAAGGTGAATAACCCCTAACTCTGTAGGATATGATCAAACCGATCGCACCTAAACTTACTTCTCCTAATCCTGCCCAAGCAAAAGCAATTAATGGAGCATGAAAACTGATCAAAGCTACTTTAACTAAAGCAGTGATTACAAAAGCTGTATTTTTAGTAATGACAGTATACTTTGACTGTACCTGAGATTGAAACCAAAGATCAATTGTATCAAAAGCCTGGAAAATCCCTACAGATGACAATATCGCTACTAGGGAAATAGTCAATTGGTCATCATGGCGCACTACAATAATAGAGCTAACAGCTAATACTAAAGCGGCAACACCACCAAACAATTTCAGCCAGAAAGCTGTTCCTAGAATTTCCGCTCTTTTCTCAGGTTCACGGACTATAGAGCGGACTACTATGGCATCTAAACCAAGGGTGGAAAGGGTACTAAATAAGGCGACAAAGGCAGTAGCATAGTTAAAAACCCCAAACTGTTGTACTCCTAAGTAGCGAGCGACCCAAACCCCTACAAATAACCCCACACCCATGCGAAGAATGCGGTCTGCAAATAACCAACCTGTATTCGCAATAATTCCTCTTAGTTTATCACTTGATTTAAGAAATGACAACTTTTTTTTGAAATTTAATTTATTTAGCATGAGCTAATTTTCATTTTGGGTGTCTTTCCTGGCATAAATAACTAACTTTGTCCAAAAACGAAGTTAAGTCCGGCAAATAATTTATCTAAATTGGATATACTATACTCTTGGATATTTTTAATAAAATCCTGTTCTTGTAATTGTCCAAATTCCCATATTTTACCATTAGAAACAATACCATATAATAATTGTTCCGGTTGATTGTTTAGCTTCTGAGCGGCAATTAATTCGGCTAAACATTGTCCCCACCCTTCCTCAAAGTTGTCTTTTTTAGCTTCTACTAATATTAAATAAGGAGACTCAAAAACAATTTTGCCTCTAGGTGATCTTTTAGCAACAATATAATCAGGGATACCTGAGAGTCTTTCATCAAAATTTAATGGTTGATGACTCCATATTAATAACTTATCTTTATACTTTTGCCAAATTTCAATTAAAATAGGAAAAATAACTCCTTCACAAATAGCATACTCTGAGTTAAATACAACCCCTTCCCGTAAAACTAATTCAAAACGATTACGAAAGTAATCATCAATTTCTAAGGGATTTTCTTGGATGAAATTCTCTTCTTGATAAGTTAAAGGAAAGTCCCCTAAGACTTGGGCAATATTTTTGTACTGATTATAGGACATGATTTTGCTCTTTGGGGAGTATGGTTTGTATGCCGGGTTATTTCATTCTAGATTTTAGCAATGGTGATTTTAAAGAAATTCTTGATAGTTTTTTCGATTCTACTAGAGTTGATGGGGATTTATTCCCTTTGCCCGTAATTGCGCCAGCAACTTTTCCATTCTCTGTTGCTCTTGTGCTAGTAATAATTCTGCTCCCTCTGCTCTTTGTAGAGCTTCTTGAGCTTGCTGTTGTGCCTTTTGGGCGCACTGTTGCGCCTCTTGGGCTAGTTCATGCTCCGTAGGTAAAAGAACCCCATCTAAAGTTGCCCACCGACACCAAACAGTATCGGCATAGCCGAACACCCCCGACCACTGCACTAAGGCTAACCCTAACTGCTTACTAACCAGTCTATTTTGGGCATCGGGAATTATCGGTTCATAACCATCACTGCCCATACTAAACCCAGCAAAATCACTGGGATTAAAGGGATCAAACCAGAAATACTCTGGTACTCGCAGCCGTTTTTGGTAAATTTCTTTTTTCTCTGTTTTATCCCGCGACGCGGTGCTTGCAGACAGTAACTCTACTACTACATCTGGACTTTTACCTTCTTCCCAAGTTACCCAGCATTTACGCTCCCCTTTGGGAACGTCTAGCACGGCAAACATATCTGGACCGCGAAAATCATGATTTTTTAATTGATGGGGGCTAAAATAAACAAACATATTTCCGCCCACAAAGGCATCTCGATCGCGTAGCCAATATGACAAAGGATCAACTAGTAAATCCATTTGCAGTTTATGGCGGTAAGTCTCCATGGGAATGCCATCATCGTAAAGTAATTCGTCTTGTGTCGGCGGCTGAACAAAATCTGGTGATAAACTATCTATATTTATCTGTGGGTTATTTAGTTTAGGCAATGTTGATTCAGTCATATATCCTGCGATGGCATCCCCATAGGGACTAATTTAACATTGGTGGCGAGGAGATAACTTCTTTAAGGTATTGCTTAATTAAGCCATTCTCAACCAGCCAAATACATCATCAACAGTTAATTTTAACTCTACTCCCGCCAATACAGGTAGAATATCGGTTTTTTCCATCAGTATTGGTTGGCGATCGCACAAAAATACTAGAATACTTAAATCATCAGGATCAAGAAACCATCCTAATTTACACCCATGCTCCATACAATGTAAGATATTGCCAATCACTTTATTTGGTTTCTGTTCGGGAGCAAGAATCTCAATTACCCAATCTGGAGACTGTTCAAATCTATCTGGGACTTCTCCATTGGCCAGGAAGGGAATATGCTCCCATGTAAAAACTGCTATATCAGGAACAATTGAACGATTACCAAAGCTACACCTGAGTTCAGGAAAAGCATAGGCTAACTTCCCCTTTTTTGTAACCTGATTAATTCCATTACATAATTCGTACTGTAAACAACTGTGTCTTCCTTTAGGCATAGGTTTTTGAATAATGTCTCCAGCCAAGAACTCTAACGCTGGCTTGGTCTCCGGCATCATTAAGAACTTTTCTAAAGTAATATCTTTTGTAAGATATTTTACGGCACTGATGGTCATATATTTATGATTGGGGTAGCCGAATGTGGAAATCGTTTAAGAAAATTATATCCTATAGTTCAGAACTGGGGAAAGGTATAAATCATTTATAATATAATTTTATTATACTACATTGTTATTTGTGACCAATGATCTTACCCACATTTCGCTCCTAATTCCGGCAATGCAACATTGTCACCAGTAAAACTCTTACCTTCTCTATTGCTTAATTAAGCCATTCTCAACCAGCCAAATACATCATCAACAGTTAATTTTAACTCTACTCCCGCCAATACAGGCAGAATATCGGTTTTTTCCATCAGTATTGGTTGGCGATCGCATAAAAATACTAGAATACTTAAATCATCAGGATCAATAAACCATCCTAATTTACACCCATGCTCCATACAATGTAAGATATTGCCAATCACTTTATTTGATTTCTGTTCAGGAGAAAGAATCTCAATTACCCAATCTGGAGACTGTTCAAATCTATCTGGGACTTCTCCATTGGCCATGAAGGGAATATGCTCCCATGTAAAAACTGCTATATCAGGAACAATTGAACGATTACCAAAGCTACACCTGAGTTCAGGAAAAGCATAGGCAATTTTTTCAGATTCACTCACTAAATTAATTTGGCTGCCAAGTTTCCCTTGCAGTCGGCTGTGTCTTCCTTTAGACATAGGTTTTTGAATAATGTCCCCAGCCAAGAACTCTAACGCGGGCTTGGTCTCAGGCATCATTAAGAACTTTTCTAAAGTAATATCTTTTGTAAGATCTTTTACGGCACTGATGGTCATATATTTATGATTGGGGTAGCCGAGATACACAACTAACGTAGTTAACTAAGGTCAATCGGTTTTTTCCATCAGTATTGAATTGATTAGCGATCGCATCATAGTACCATGATACCATAATTAGATACAGCTTTCCCTTACTCCGGCCTTCTCAGTTAGAAAAAGGTTGCGAGGGAGGAACTGAGATCCGAAGACCATCAAAGCTCAACTCCCAAAACAGTGATCATTCAATTAACCCTACAGATGTAAAAACTGTGTTTGTCTTTAACCAATAAAGGTTAACACATTTTAGTTTTAAAGTGTTGCATGGGCAAGCAATAAAGTCAAGCCTTATTTCCGATTAATTTCCTCAGACTTGTTGTTCTTACTGGTTTCTTCTCTTTCCCGGTAATAACCCCCATAACCTCTATAAGAGTAGTAACCACCATAACCGCTTTCCTCACTAACACCATTCACGGCCATGCCCAAAACAGGTGCTTTTGACTGATCGAGTAATGATTTCGCGGACTTTAACGCTGAATATTCCACCTGGCCAGGACGGACAACCAACAATATCCCATCTGTAAACTTGCTGATAATCAGAGGGTCAGTAACGGCCGTCAAGGGTGGCGCGTCAATGATCACAAAATCATAATCCTGGCGGGCTTTCTTAATCAAGTCAGCCATGCGCTGGGAATCCAGTAGTGTGACTGGGTTAGGGGGAATTTTTCCAGCTGGCAGCATATCCACATTCAAGAATACTTTGTGGATAGCTGGTTTTACCTCGTTCTGACCGGCTAAGATATTACTCATGCCCAGCAGGTTGGGTATTTCCCAAATGCGGTGCTGACGGGGACGACGCATATCACAATCTATTAACAGCACGCGTTTTCCCACATGAGATGCGGCTACCGCCAGATTGGCTGCCACAAAAGATTTACCTTCTCCAGATGTTGAACTAGTGAGCAAAATCACCTGTAACTCTTTGTCAGAAACGGTGAATCCCAGGTTAGTATTGAGCATTTCCAAGGATGTACTGACTGGTGAATAAGGTTGATCCAGTAAAGGCACTTCCAGTAGACCTTCCACGGGATTTTTCCTCTTTTTTTCACCATATAGGGGTATTGTCCCCAGTAAGGGGAAGCCTAACAACCGATTGGCTTCTTCAATATTCTTTAGGTATTGGTTCATGGATTCTAACAGAAGCGCGGTTCCTGCACCCAGGAGGATTCCCAAAAAGCCACCTAGTGCTAAATTAAGAGGCTTTTTAGGAGATACGGGAATCTCAGGCACTAAGGCCTCGGAAATAATCCGGGCATTACCTATATTCTGATTCTCCATGACTTGAACTAACTGAAATTGCCTTAGCAGTTCTTGGTAGGTGGTTTGTGCTACCATTAACTGTCGCTGTAGCTGTAACTGTTGTTGTTCGAGTCGAGGTAAGCTATCTAAACGGCTTTTATTAACCATAAATACCTTCCTTAATTCCCCGACTTGGTTTGTCAAGGCCAATCTTTCTACCTCTGACTTGACTAGATCCTGAGTTAATGCTTGTTTGAGTTCTCCTATCTGCAAGTTTTGTTTGGGTAGGGAGTTGGAATTACCAACGGTTTCGGTAACTCGCGCTGCTAGTTCTTTTTTCTGGGCTGCTTCTTTCAATAATAGATCAACAACTTTGGGGTTATCATTGGTATAAAGGGTTCGTGCTATGGCTAGGTCGTGTTGTGTCTTTTGGTATTCTGTTAGTACCTGCTGTACCCCAGGGGATTGACTTAGAGTGCTTAAATCAACGGCTTGTTGTGTAGTCAGTTTCATTTCATTTTGTAATGCTACTGAGCGAGTGTAAGCTGCGGCCAATTCCCCTTGGCTCTGGGTAATGGACTCAGTTAGCTTTCCTAAAGATTCCAAACTCACTCTGGCTTCTACATCTAAAGCTACAACCCGATTCCTTTCTTTAAAACGACGCAAAGCTATTTCTGCTTCCGTAACTCGTTTTTCTACCTTTGGTAACTCCTGAGACAAAAATTCCCGGGCTGACATGGCTTCGGCACGGTTAGTGCGTATATTACTCTCCAGGTAATATTTCATCAAGGAATTAACTACATTGGCGGCTTCTTGTTTATCCGTACTCTTGTAGGAAAGTTCCATTACATCCGTCCCTCGGATAGTCTTGAGCTTGAGTGTTTCCAGGAAAGCATCCATGGACATGGGTGCGCCTTTTTTATCCTTCAGCTTTAGCTCATTAATAGTTCTGATGATAATGGGATTGGAACGGATGACTTCGGCCTCGGTATCAACTGGGTTGCTGAGGTTTGTGAGTCCGCCTAGTTCTCCCATCTTGTCTGATAAACTTGACAAGGATGAAGCCGTATCTTTTTTGGTAAAAACGAGCTTACCTTGTGATTCGTAAACTGGTTTTTGTGTGTAAGTGACAAAGGCTGTAGCTGAGATGACGGAGGCCATTACAAATGATGCCACTACCCAACGTCTTTTTAAGATCAGCCAATACTGTTGAATATCAATGGAATCCTGGTCTTCTTGGTTCATAGACATATATTAATTTCATTAAATACACTGATTTTATCACCTATTTAGTCCACAGAGGGGACATTTTGTAAACTAAATAAGTTCCGATATTTTTTGATTACTAATGACCAGAATTACTAGATTTTTTCTTTCTGTGGTCAATGTGAGAGTTTATCCGATACAAAAAATTTAACTAATGCTAACATTCTTTCTGTTTTCTTTTCCTACTCCATTTTACAAGTTTCGGTGCTTATTCTAGAGACGTTCGATGGAACGTCTCTACCACGGTCAACCTCACCTCTAACCCATGAGTCCTATTATATCTGTTAGCTTTCTGGTTTCCCAAGCTAGATGACTATAGATGATATCATCCAGATTATTATGCTTGGGTTGCCAATTCAATACTTGCCGAATTTTATCCGCACAGGCTGTCACCCAGGCTGGGTCTCCAGGACGACGTTCTAATTCAATCACGGGAAAATCTACCCCAGAAATAGCTTTGGCCTGTTCCACAACTTGCCTAACACTATAACCTTTGCCATAACCACAGTTGAGAATTTGACTTTCTCCGTTCTGTTCCAAGTAGCGTAAACTATCTACATGGGCTGTCGCTAGGTCTTCAACATGAATATAATCTCGGATTCCTGTACCATCTGGGGTTGGGAAATCGGTGCCAAATATCTTTAATTCTGATTGGCGTTTGAGTGCAGCATTACAAACATTTGCAATCAAGTGACTTGCATTTGCTGAGTTCTGTCCGATTCTTCCTCCTGGGTCTGCTCCAGCAACGTTAAAGTAACGCAGTATTATATATCGCATAGGAGACGCTAGGGCGTAGTCTCGAATCATTAATTCGCTCATCAGTTTGGAGCGTCCATAAGGGTTAATCGGTAGGGTTGGAGTATTTTCTGTAACCGGATTTTCTTGAGGCTCTCCATAAACTGCGGCTGTACTAGAAAAAATTAATTGGTTAACGCCCATGACACTACAACAGCGGAGCAAATTTAAGGTATTACGGGTGTTATTAGCGTAATAATCAAGGGGGTACGCAACTGATTCTGGTACAACTAGACTGGCGGCAAAGTGAAGTACTGCACTAAATTGATGTTTGGCAAACACTTGGTAAAGGTGGTCTATATCCGCTAAATCACCAATAATTATTTGACCATAGAGTACAGATTTAGGCACACCTGTGGAGCAGTTGTCATAAACAACTAGGTCATAACCGGCTTCTCCCAGTTGACGGACTACATGAGAACCGATATAGCCTGCACCGCCTGTAACTAAGACTTTTTGATTCATCTGCCTTTACCTAAAAAGACGACTTTGATGGTTTTAAAAGCGATGACTAAATCCAACCACAGCGAATAGTTCTTCATATAGTATATGTCGTAGGACAGCTTTTCGTAAGCATCTTCTATGGAAGCACCGTAGGGGTAAAGGACTTGCGCCCAACCTGTAATTCCTGGTTTAACTAAATAACGCAGTTCGTAGTAAGGAATCGCTTGTTTGAGCTTGACATCAAATTCTGGTCTTTCTGGACGAGGACCAATCAGGCTCATTTCTGAGCGCCACACGTTCCAAATCTGGGGTAGCTCGTCAATTCGCAGAAGTCGTAGCCAATGTCCTACTCTGGTAATGCGGGGGTCACGTTGGCTTGCCCATTGCGCTCCCTGTTTTTCCGCATTTTGATACATGGAACGGAATTTGTAAACCAGAAATGGTTTACCGTTGAGTCCGGTTCGCAATTGGCTATAGAAAATCGGACCTGGACTATCTAGTTTAATCATCAGTCCTACCAAAACCATGAGCGGAAATAGTAAAACAAATAATAGTATAGTGACTATTATATCTGTATATCTCTTGATTTTTCGTTGGGTATGACTAGATACTAATTCAAAGCCACTACTAAAGGTAAACCACTCATCCTCAAGTAATGAGGAGGGGATTTTTTGATATAAGGTTTCCCAAATATCGGGTAGACGATAAACTGGAATACCTTTCAGACGCAGTTGCATCAAACTTTCCAGTTGCGTCTTCTGGAGGTCTGTTTGAGTTCCCAGAATTACGCCAGACCAGGATTGCTGACTCCATTCCGGTAAATTGCTCAGTTTTCCACCATAAGTTATCTGGGTTTGTATCTCTTCTGTTTCTTTTAAGTTGCAGAGATCAGTTATATTATCGGGATTTTCAGTAAGGATAACTAATTCTTTTAATGATTTATAGACTAAAAACTTATGAACAAATTTGACGGTATCATCTTCACCTACAAGAACTAGCCAACGACCCGTCTCCAATTTGGATGAATCACTTAATACCTTGGCTTTGGATTCCACTAATGATGTCATAGATACTCCCATATTAATAAGCTGAATTAACTACATTCTTAATTGAATCATGAGCGCTGTAAAATTTTTTTCAAGAACTACATAAATTTACATAGTATACGCACCTAAGCTTGTGTTTTTATTGTCACTTATATTGTCACAAATGTCCCCTAAACGGTCAGGAAATACTACGTGATACGATACCAATGACGGGATTTTATTTGCCAAATACGAGCTAAAATATACAACTTTTAAAACCCATAACCCTCACAATTAATGCAAAAATGAATTACGATGTTTGACTAATGGATAACTAACTATTCCATGTTTCACAGAATGTCAATGAGTATAACTCTATGGATAGATTTCGTCAAGTGAATTAGACAAACATTAGCATTGAGTAGTTTTAGATCAGATATCTTCTTCCTCTAAATTAAATCAGGGCAGCGTGACCGATAACACTTGTATGGAAAATTCCTGAATTTTCCATAGGATATTTGCCTCCAACTGAGCTTTACGCTTACTTAGTGTTTCTGTAAGATGAAGTAGTTTATATTGGAATTTTGAATTAATCTCAATGGCTGTATTTTCTCACATTACTGTTAAAGTTCCCGCCACGACTGCAAATTTGGGTCCGGGTTTTGATTGCATTGGTGCTGCTTTGAAGCTTTACAATGAATTTGAATTTACTACTCTCGATGTCAATGGCTTAATGATTCAAGTTTCCGGTATGGAGGCGGAAAAGGTACAAACTGATGAGAGTAATCTTTTATATCAGGCGTTTGTTAAGTTATATCAGCATATAGAACAAACAGCACCATCAGTTAAAATAAGGATTAAGTTGGGTGTGCCTTTATCTAGGGGTTTGGGTAGCTCCGCGACGGCTATTGTTGGTGGGTTGGTTGCAGCTAACGAGTTGGCTGGTAGGCCTTTGTCTGAATTGGAGGTGATGAAATTAGCGATCGCTATGGAAGGACATCCTGATAATGTAGTACCAGCACTATTGGGTGGTTGTCGTCTGACTGCTACTAGTCACAATTGTTGGGAAATTGGCGATATTCCCTGGCATCGAGATATAGTACCAGTGGTAGCAATTCCTGATTTTGAGTTATCAACCTCACAAGCAAGGAAGGTTCTACCCGCAGAAATAAGTCGTGATGATGCGATTTTCAATATTTCTCATTTCGGTTTATTGTTACGCGGTTTAGCAACTAATCGGGAAGAATGGTTAAAAGCCGCACTACAAGATAAATTACATCAACCCTACCGTCAAGCTTTAATTCCTGGTTATGATGCTGTTAATAACGCTGCTATAAATGCTGGTGCTTATGGTATGGTAATCAGTGGTGCTGGTCCCACACTTTTGGCTTTAGTAGATACAAGCAGGGCAAAATTAGTAGAAATAGCTATGAAAAATGCTTGGTTGCAAACGGGAATCACTTCAACTGTGCGAATATTTAACCTAGATATGCAGGGGACGACCACATTTTAAATGTTAAATTTGGTTAAATTTTGTATTTTCCATTGGTAATGGGTGATGAAAAACCAATTACCAATTACTCATTACCCATTACCAGTCATAACATATATGGAGAAAATTCAGTCAGAAATAGCAGAACTGAAATCTCAAATCCAGGCACTTAGGCAAGAACGGGCTATGCTGACTAATAATCATGTAGAATTGAGCGAAAATGATTCACATTTAGCCATTGTTGAAGCTTATCGTCGTCAAGCTAGGGAAAATGCCCAATTATCTGCTGAACTTAAAGGCATAGATGATGCAATATCTTTCCTAGAAAAGCAAATAGAACAAAGGAAAGTCTATCTAAATAGGAATTTACCTATTTCTATCCGCATATCCCAACAAGAAGCACAGCTAGAAGAAGCCAAAAAAATCGCTCAAATTCATGCAGAACGAGTTAACGAACTAGCAGGGGAACTGGCCAAGGAAATTAAACTCCTCAAAAGCTGCGCTGACGAACTTAGTCCTATGTATTGGCAAGTTTACTATAAACCTTTCATCACGGGCTTTAAGACCATTTCTGTTCCCTATGTTAGATCAGATTGTCAAGTGTGGACAATTGTCAACCGTATTGTTTAAGCATCCTAAACAACCTTGTGAAAGTTTAAATTGATCCTTAACCGGGGCATTATAACTAAAGACAGCGACTAATAGCGCTGTTTTTTTTGTTGACATTACAAAAATTTACATTTAGAATGGATTGACATCAGACTTCAGTAGGTATTTATTACTAAAATAGTCCACAAAACTGGAGATCTTCACAAGAAATCATTTACAAAAGTAAAAATTTCTTAATATAATGTAAACAAAAGCAAAACCAAAAATATATTGTCAACAGTTATGAATACAATAGAACTCCCTTGGTTATCAGCCATAATTTTCCTGCCCTTAGTGGCGGTCCTGGCAATTCCGATCATTCCCGATAAAGAAGGTAAAACAGTGCGCTGGTACGGTTTGGGGGTGGCACTATTAGATTTTTCATTAATTATCTGCGCTCTTTGGCAAGGTTATGACTTCCAAAGTTCAGCCCTACAACTGACAGAAAGCTATTCCTGGATACCCCAAATTGGCTTTAATTGGTCTTTGGGGGTTGATGGTTTATCAATGCCCCTGATACTATTAACAGGCTTAATTAACACACTGGCAGTATTCGCGGCTTGGAAAGTAACCAATAAGCCGCGTTTATTTTATGCGTTGATGTTGGTAATGTATAGCGCTCAGTTGGGCGTATTCCTCGCCCAGGATTTGTTAATGTTCTTTTTGATGTGGGAAATTGAGTTAGTACCCGTTTATTTGTTAATTTCCATTTGGGGAGGAGCAAACCGCCGTTACGCAGCCACTAAATTTATTATCTATACTGCTGCTGCATCCATATTTATACTAGTATCTGGTTTCGCCATGGCTTTCTATGGTGATAATTTGACCTTCAACATGACAGAATTGGGAATGAAAGAATATCCCAAAGCTTTAGAACTGGCACTATATACAGGTTTCTTGATTGCGTACGGTGTCAAATTACCTATTTTCCCCTTCCATACATGGTTGCCTGATGCTCATGGTGAAGCGTCCGCTCCTGGTTCAATGATCTTAGCGGGTGTATTGTTAAAGATGGGTGGTTATGCCCTAATTCGTTTTAATGTGGAGATGTTGGCTGATGCTCATATCAACTTTGCTCCCGTTTTAGTAGTTTTAGGTGTAGTTAATATTGTTTATGGCGCTTGTTGTGCTTTTGCACAAACCAATCTCAAACGCCGTTTGGCCTACTCTTCAATTGCCCACATGGGGTTTGTGTTAATTGGGATTGCATCTTATACAGAAATAGGTATTAATGGTGCTGTATTACAGATGGTTTCTCACGGTTTAATTGCTGCTAGTTTATTCTTTTTATCCGGTGTCACTTACGAACGTACTCACACCTTAATGATGGATAAAATGGGTGGTATGGCTAAAGTAATGCCAATAACTTTTGCCCTTTTTACCATGGCTGCAATGGCTTCTCTAGCGTTACCTGGTATGAGTGGTTTCGTCGGTGAATTGATGGTATTCTTGGGTTTTGCTACTAGTGATGTTTACAGTTCCAGCTTCAAAATTGTCATCATCTTTCTATCAGCAGTTGGTGTGATTTTAACACCCATTTATTTACTTTCTATGCTGCGTCAAGTATTCTATGGTGACAAGAATGAAGAATTGCATTTAGATGCTGTAGTTCTTGATATTAAGCCTCGTGAGTTGTTTATTACTGCTTGTTTGTTAATTCCTATCATCGGCATTGGTTTTTATCCTAAGATGATCACACAAGCTTATGATGTGAAAACAGTGGAGGTTGCGGCTCATGCTCGTCAAGTTTTACCAGTTGTCGCTCGTCAACAACCTGCAAATTTGTATTCACAAATTTTCACCACACCAACATTAGCTAGTTCCAAAATAGGGAATATAGTTGAATAATTATCAAGTCCAAAATGGCACTGTAGTAGATCTTAAACTTAAATATGAGGGGAATTTGCAAATAAAAAAGATCCTTGATTTTTTGAAGAAGTCAAGGATCTTTATTTTAAACATATTTTTAACATCTTTTTAAGACTGTGTGCTTAGTAATAAGCTAATTCTTTTGATAGATTTAAATTCCCCAATTATTAAATCATTTAGGAATATTTACCATCCTAAACGTTTAATAATATCGGTAACATTAATAACAGATGCTACCAATTTATAACAAAATATTTCCTCACTTTGAAATTGAGGTTGAAAAGGTTCACTTAAACTAATTGTTAATCTAAATTGATCAGGTTCAAAATTGTTCAAGTTGAGTTTTTCGATTACCTTTTCACAGGAATATATTCCCTCTTCTAAAAAACTAAGTTTGTCTATCCACACTGGATCTGTGATTGGTAAATCATAAAAATGACCACATAAATAAAAAAGACATCTGTAAGTTTTCTTGTTTGAAGAATTATATTTAATCTCCCAATTTAAATTTTCTGGATTAATCATTGTTAATGAATGTCTAATTGGTGATATCTTTAAATCTTCGTAACGGATACGTTTCTCGAAATTACCTAATAACTTAGGTTCAGAAGAATTTTTTTTAATTTCTGGTTTAATTAATTCTCGGACTTGTTCTAAAGTAGCCTGTCCTAAAATCTGCCATTTATAACTATAATGAATGAGATAATTTTCAGGTTGATGACATTTTGGTTCATATCTAAGAAAAGGAACTTTCACCACATCAAATAATTGTACTTCTCTACCATCTCTCACTGTGTAGTGTTCTGGATATAGAGTTCCATCTTTTTTATTAGAAACTGGCCGTAACCACCCTGTACCATCGGTTTTAATACCTGCAAGACAAATTCCGCCATGCTTAGTAGATTTAGCAAGACAAATAATATCAAACCACAGCATTGTTAAACTTTAATTAGCACCTTAACTAATATTATACTTAAAGATGATGAATTTTGATATTTTTTTCTAGGTTAATTTGCAAATATTCAGCTACTAAGCGACGATGACAATTATGGGGTTTTAACTCACTACACAATAAACAACTTTTATCTATGATATCTATAGATAACTTCCTTTCAATTTGTCGCTGTGTCATCAGTTGATTAAATTTCTGCTCATAGCTATCCCAAGTAATTTCTTTCTTTTTATAAGCATCCAAAATATCTTTTGTGGGAGCTAAATCAAGAATATGGATATATTCAATTCCGCAAATTTTCTGGAGAAAATATTGTAAATCAGGCTTTTTCGCAAATCCCGCAAGTTGAGAAACATTATTTAAACGAGTATCAATAACGCGCTTCACACCTGCTTTTGTTAAGGTCTCGAAAAACTGCTCGGCTTTTTTTTGTGTGAAGCCAATAGTAAATAAATTAACTTGTTTAATCATCATCTGTTGTTTCTGTATAAGCTACTTTTTCACTTTGTAATTGATATGCTTTTTCTACTAATTCGGCACGGGAAAGAGGTTTTTCTAGGGTTTGTATGGGTTGCAAATCAAATAGAGAAAGCTGTTTAATATTATTTTCCAAATCAGCGGATAACTTATATAAGTTATTCTGTTTTAATACCCTATTTTCTAAGTCTTCATTTGATTCTAAATCTCCATTTTTATGGATATGGTGAATTTCTAAACCAGCATTTTTTAAATGTGGACAAATTAAAATAGCTCGATGACAAACAATGGGGTCTTGTTCTGCACACATTAAACTAATTTGATATTTTTCTGAACCTTGAATTAGACGATTTAAGCCAACTTTAAAGGCTTCGGTGGCAGCAATTAAATCATAACGAGCCATACCATCTATATAACAGTTTCTATCACGGGGACGAGCGCCTAAGTTATCTCCCAGGGGAACATAAGCGATATTTGCGGTTTTTAGGGCTGTTTTTAAAGCTGATTGATTAAACTGAGGAAATCGGCGACTATAGGGACTAGAACGCACGTCAGCTAAGGCTGTTACTTGATGTTGATGTAACAGTTCAATAAATGTTTCAATTTTATGATTTGAGTGTCCAATAGTGAATATTTTCATAATTATTTGTTATCCAAAAATAATACTTATAATAATTTTTACAAGTTTTGATAAATTTTCTGGAACTTGATAGCATTTGTGGTCTTGAGTTATTTACTGATTAATTTTCGACTGCCATCTGATTGTAGCATAAATTATGTTTTTTGAAAACTCTATTTTAAAAATTACGGCATCAGTCTGAATAACCCCAACTTTTTGCAAAAGTCGGGGTTATGTTTTAGGAATTACTTGTGTAAACCTTAATTCCATGGAGTAATAGACCTAAACCCCATCCTAACATGGGATAAATTGCCCAAAAATATCCGGGACTAACTACTAAATTTAATAACACTAAAAAACCATTAATTGCCATAAAAGCAAATAGGTGTGATTTAAATTCTTTTCGTTGTTGACTATGAGACATTTGTTCTTTTTTCACTTTTGCGTCATTTTTTAACCATTCTTGTTCCGCTGCTTGCAAAGATTCTGAAGAAACACCTAATTCTGAGGCTATTTCTATTATTTGCTCTCTTGTATATTCTCCTTCTTGCTTACGTTTAAAAGCGACTTCGAGAATTTGCTGCATTTCTTCTGAATTGTAAGTCATTATCTCCACCTAAAATGGTCAAAAAATACTTGTGAGAGTTGTTTTTGCAACGGTAGCTACACAATGATTTAAAATATTTATCTGTTGTTATAGACTGTTGAGAAACATATTTTATATCTAAAAAAATGATTTATATAGTATTTAAAAACACAAATATAGATGAAAGTAAAAATATCAAATGAATAATCAGTGATGAAAGTGACATAATTTGATAAAATCTAAAAAAATATAGGTCTAGTTTACTTAACCAAAATGATCAATGACTAATCATCAATCTACCAAACGCTTACCTAATCAACGCTGGCAAATTGCAGCATTAAATCCAGAATTAGCCGAAAAACTGGCAAATTTAACGAATATTTCCCCCATTATCGGCCAATTATTAATTAATCGGGGTATGGAAACTCCAGAAGATGCAAAGATATTTTTAGAACCCGAATCTCTGATTTTACCTTCTCCTCTGGCGGAATTTCCCGATTTAGCTGCTAGTGTGGAATTATTAGAAATAGCGATCGCCAATCATGATAAAATAGCTATTTGTGGTGACTATGATGCAGATGGTATGACCAGCACTGCATTACTATTAAGAAGTCTTAGGGCTTTGGGTGCTGATATTGATTATGCTATTCCTAGTCGAATGCACGATGGTTATGGGATTAATAACCGTATTGTTCAAGAATTTTATGATGAAGGTGTAAAACTAATTCTAACTGTAGATAATGGAATTTCTGCTGTTGAACCTATTACTAAAGCCAGAGAATTAGGTTTAAAAGTTATTATCACAGATCATCATGATATTCCCGAAAAATTACCTCCAGCTAATGCAATTCTCAACCCAAAACTAATAGCTGAATCTTCTCTCTATCGAGGTGTAGCTGGTGTGGGTGTGGCTTATATTTTAGCAGTTTGTTTAGCACAACAGTTAGGACAAATTAAAGGTTTAGTCCAACCACTTTTAGCTTTATTTACTTTGGGAACTATTGCTGATTTAGCCCCTTTAACTGGTGTAAATCGTCGCTGGGTAAAACGGGGTTTAAAGTTATTACCAAAATCTAATTTACCAGGGATACAAGCATTAATTCAAATTGCAGGAGTGCAAGCTAGTGAAGGAGAAAAAAACCAAAATTCAAAATCTTTAAAACCGGAAGATATTGGTTTTCGATTAGGACCGCGAATTAATGCTATAGGTAGAATTGGTGATCCACAAGTTGTCATTGATTTATTGACAACTGATGATTTTAGTATCGCACTAGCTAAAGCTATTCAGTGTGAACAAACTAATACTCAACGTCAGCAAATGTGTGAAGAAATTGAACAAGAAGCTATTTCTATGGTTGAGGATTTATATATAAACTCTTTACAAAAAGACCGCGTATTAGTTATGATCAAAGATAATTGGCATCATGGTGTTATTGGTATTGTGGCTTCTCGTTTACTAGAACGTTATGGTGTTCCTGTGTTTATTGGTACTTATGAAAATCACAGCATAATTCGCGGTTCAGCGCGGGGAATTCCTGAATTTCACGTATTTGCAGCTTTAGATAGTTGTCGGGATTTATTAAATAAATTTGGAGGACACAAAGCTGCGGGAGGATTTTCTTTACCAGCGGAAAATTTACCAGAATTTCGACTGCGGTTGTCGGAATTTGCAAATAGATATTTAGAAATTCAACACCTCAAACCTCTTTTAAAAATTGATGCTCAAATTAATCTTCACGAAATTAATCAGGATCTTTTTCAACAATTGAATATTCTCCATCCCTGTGGTATTGATAATTCAGACCCTATATTTTGGACTCCTAATGTCCAAGTCATTGAACAAAAAATCGTTGGTAAGGGTCATATTAAATTAACTGTAGTTCAAAATATTGACAATAGCTTCATGAAAATTCAAGGAATAGCATGGCGCTGGGGTGATTATTTTCCTTTACCATCAAGATTAGATATTGCTTACAAATTGCGGGAAAATAACTTTAATGGTAAAGTTAATATTGAAATTGAGTTAATTGGTGCAAAACTCCCAAATCATATTCTCCAACTTTTCACTAATTCATCAAATTTATCAACGGTAAGTTTTGAATATCAACAGCGTCAATATACTTGTGGAATTTATGACAATGGCATGGGTAAAGAATTAAGGGTGAAAAATTCTGAAGGTAAGGTTTTAGTGATGCGGCCAGATGATAAATTTGGTCTGTTGGGTTTCAACCGCGAAAATGCTGCACAGGTAAACTTATCTCAACCTATATATGAGGGAATTATTGAAAATGCAATGCGGGCTTTATCAACTTGTGTTGCGAATTAAAGATTTAAAACTTTTTTAAGCGGGGATTTAACCCCGGTTATTATCAATGGGTAATGGTGATGAGATAAACTGTTACCTATTACCCATTAACTAATTTACAGGTTGCCGTTGCGAAATGCTAGGACAAAGATGACTATAGGACCTGAAATCACAATTAGTCCCACGCAAGTTAACTGTAAGACAACTTCCCAATTGATGTTAGCTAAAATGTCCATTTTTTCCTCCCAATGATTTAATGGTTTAAAAAGATTTAATAATTTCATAGCCAAACCCGTAATTTATCATATCTTTTTAGGGGATCTAAAATTTAATTTAGTTCACAAAATTATAGAAAAAGTCATAAAAAAGTAAAATAGCAGGAATAGCAGAAGGTTAAAAATATGGCTACTTGGCAATGTATATCTCAGTGTGGGGCTTGCTGTAACTTAACACCAGCGGATCGTCCAGATTTAGAAGAGTATCTTTCACCACCGGATTTAGAACTTTATCTCAGTATGGTAGGGGAAGGGGGATGGTGTGTAAATTATGATCATGGTACGAGGGAGTGTAAAATTTATCCTCACCGTCCTCGGTTTTGTCGTGTAGAAGCGGAAACCTTTGCGGAAATGTATGGTATTGAAGCAGAGGATGTAAATGATTTTGCGATTGATTGCTGTCGTCAGCAGATTGAAGGAGTTTATGGCGATCGCAGTTTAGAACAAATCCGTTTTGATCAAGCTGTGGGTTTTTAATTTAATTCATATAGGTATTCTCTCATTGTGTTTTTGAGCGCAGTAATCAATGGGAGATTCACTTTCATGTAGCTAAATTTGGTTACTGCTTACAAAGTTTCTATGCTGTCCCATATATCTAACAATAATTTCAAGCTAGATAAATGATTCATTGATTCACATCGCTTTTTCAACGCATCTAGATACTTTTTTTCTGCTACAACCTTTGGATTTTTCTTACTATAAAACAAACCAAACTGTCCGAGATATTCTTGTAGATAGTGTTTATGAAATCGCGCTTTCGTGCTAAAAGTACGTCCAGTTGGACAGCAGGACATTTCTTCAGGATCATTGACTAAAACATCGTAATATGTTTTAAAATCTGATAAAATTGTGGAACTTTTAATTAAAGGATATTCGTTAGGAATTTCTGCATTACCTAATGCCCATGTTTCAAAACAGCAATGCTGAATTATTATGTGAATCTCTGTTTTTGAACTATCTATATTGTAGCCAGATTTGAGTTCATCAAGTTTAGATTTAAGTTCATGAAAACGAGCAGTATAAG
>Ga0315905_10000559_pt1 | contig 40169 bp, 26 predicted proteins | sample LakEriMetagenome_5_FD_203522 | JGI IMG/M metagenome (GOLD analysis project Ga0315905, IMG submission 203522) | Freshwater fungal communities from buoy surface, Lake Erie, Ohio, United States - Buoy 4 MA121 | ecosystem: Environmental > Aquatic > Freshwater > Lake | place: USA: Lake Erie, Ohio...
ACCATCAACACCCAAAGTAGTAAGACCGTTACCACCGTTGATTGCAGCATAGAAAGTACCATCGTGTTGATTTGTAATGTAAGTTGAGTTTGCACCAAATGCGTTGACCGGGTTAAGAACTTCATCCCAAGAAATTAATGTATCACAAACTCCGGCAGGCAATGTAATATCAAGTGATACAACATCTGAGCTTAACTGTGGAGCATTGTAATCAATAATTGATTCAACAGATTGCCATGTGTTGAAGTTGTAGTTGAATTCATCATTGAATCCGAAATGCAACTCAGCCCATTCACCCAAGTTCGCAAATGTAATTTCATAGGTATAGGTCTGACCAAAATACTGAAGGTTATTGACAACCAACGTAGTATCTGATGTACTTACCAAAACTATATTTTCATTCGGTACCGCATTGAAATTATTTGAATTTGCAAAAGCTACAGACTGAACAACATTTGGCGTGTTATAGAATGCATAAGACAATTGCATGGTTACAGTAGAATCACCACAAGAAATTAAATTCGAAGAGTTGTCAACGTCGAGAACAGGTTCACACATTCCAAAGTTGATGATTGTAACCAACGTGTCTGAGTTTCCAAGTGGGTCTGTTACAACGGTTGTTGCAATTGTACTTCCAAAAACACCATTCGCTTCATAACCCATGTAGACTTCAGTTCCCCAAAAGTCCATGAATGTTGGAGTAGTTGATTGAACAAAGGTTGTATCGCTAAAGGTGGTTACAAAAGTCATGTCAATTGACTCATAACCAAGTGCACTGTTCGTGTAAACGAATATATCGAAATTAGTACATGCATCAACATACAAATCTGTAGAACCATTCACTTGTAATGGTGGTGGGCATTCAGTCAAGTTCACATTCACTACCAATGTGTCTGCAAATCCCATGTTATCTGCTACTGCTATTGTAATTACGTCATCACCCACAATGCTGTTTGGAGAGAAATTAAAAATAACCTCTGATCCGTTGAATGTTGGAGTAATTGCTGCTACATCTATTAATCCATTTGCACTTGTAACGTTATACGTCATTGTACTTGGATCAACGCCGTAGCTTTGAGTTACCTGTGTATAATAGTTGAAATTATAACATGCGTAGTTTGAAATTGCAGTTGAACCTGTAATACTCAACGGATACTGTGGCTCAACAATGAACGACAAGAACGAAGCTCCACTATATTCACCGAAAGACACTTCAACTGTAGAAGTCTCGTTCAAGTTACCTGTCCAAACCACGTTGTTTGTCATACCGTTTCCGCAGCATCCTGCTGACCAAACCAAGTTACCATCAACATAAACATATACATCGTCATCCCAAGAAGGAACAGTAATCGCATACGGATAGATTGAAGTTGGGAAGCCTTGTCTTCTGTATTTCACAGAGTGGAAATCACCAGGAACTGCACAACCAACATAGCCTGCCGCGTTTGATGGAGTTCCATCCCATGGGAAGTCACTTTCAGTATTGTAGCTATTGCCCTGACGTACATAGTATCCTTGATAGTTTTCAAAATAAACACCGTTGTATACGTTTGCTAACCACTCACCTTGTCCCCATGCATTAGCGTCACCTGGAACTTCATCTGTTGTTCCGTCGCAATCATCATCATACCCGTTTCCGCAGATTTCGGTCGCATTTGGGTTTATGGCGTTGTTTGAGTCATCGCAATCTGTATTGTTTGTAACATAACCGGCTGGTTGAGTACATGCGCTAGTTGCTGAACCAGCACCATATCCATCACCGTCTAAATCTGCGTAGAAATCTGTCGCGTACGTACAAGAGCCATCATCTGCAGTTGCAGAGGCATTATAGTTACATGCGGTTGGATTGGTACATCCGGCAATAGCTGGAACGTTTTCTATCATGGTGAAACAACCTGACCAATCAACTGTGTTATCATATGTTCCAGTTATTACTCCATTTGATAGTGTACCTGAGTAAATAGTAATATAATCGTAGAAACCAAGCGTGAAGTTATTCTCACATAAAGTCCATGGTCCCGATTCTCCAACGTTATTGAACCAAGTACCATTTGCATTAAACGTTATTGTTAAATCGAATGGAGTAGCCGAACAATTTTGTTGAACTGTCCATGTCCAAGTATTCAAGGTTAAATCTGCTCCAGGTGCTAAACCATTATCTATGAATCCATCACAGTTATCATCAATAGAATTACAAACTTCTGTAGCCGCTGTATTCACAGCATTATTCGTATCGTCACAGTCTGTATTATTTGTTACATAACCTGCCTGTATGCTACATAAAGTTGTCGGGGCTATTGTTCCGAATCCATCGCCATCTGCATCTGCATAGTAATCAGAACCATAAACACATGATCCGTCGTTGGTATTTGCTGCAGCATCATAGTTACATGCTGTTACATCTGTACAACCCAATACTTCACAGTTTTCATCAACCTGTGTGTTACAGTTATCGTCAATTGAATTGAAACAAATTTCTGTTGCTCCTGAGTTGATTGCATTGTTCGAGTCATCACAATCTGTATTGTCTGCAATCATTCCTGCAGGCTGTGAGCATGCGTTGGTTGCTGAACCAGCACCATATCCATCGCCGTCTAAGTCTGCATAGTAATCTACAAAGGTTAATCCTTCGTCGATTTGGCTGTTACAGTTGTCATCACTTGAGTTACAAACTTCTGTTGCACTTGGGTTAACTGATGGATTGAAATCTTCACAATCGCCACCCTGTGCGATATACGATGGGTTTGGAGGGAAGCAAGCATCTGTAGTATTCGACCCACCAAATCCATCAAAATCCATATCTTGATAGTACGTGGTTAATACTACTCCGTCATCTGCAATACCGTCACAATCATCATCATTCGCGTTACAAATTTCTATAGCTCCTGGATTAACTGCTGAGTTTGAATCATTACAGTCATCATTGTTTGAAACATATCCAGCTGGTTGCGTGCAGGCTTGAAGACCTACAAAGTTTGCTATTCCATTGAAGTTAGTTATTGTTAAAGTTGCCTGACCTAAAATATTATCTTCAGCAACTACGCTGAACCCAAAAATAGATCCTGCAGTCACTGCAACACTTACACTACCGTTTTGGCTATCAGCTCCTTGATCATCTGTCAATTGAACGGGCACACCATTGATATAGTAGGCAGGGTCATAACCGGGGCCATCTACATCTGTTGTTACATATGTCCAATCGAATGTAAAAACGCCATCTGCTGGAACAGTAAATGAGGCTGCTCCTTCAACGTTCATTGAACCATCCGAGTTAGCTATATTACTTCCGTTAATTACCAAACCATCAGCTGTAAATACAACAGAGGATGTACCTTGAGTTGTTAATCCAGGATAAGATCCATATCCATCCCCATCTGCATCCACATAGTAGGTACTTGGGTATGTACATGACCCGTCATTGGTATTTGCTGCAGCATCATAGTTACATGCTGTTGCATCTGTACAACCCAATATTGGACAGTTTTCATCAGCAACACCACTGCAGTTATCATCCACACCGTTGATGCAAATTTCAGATGCACCAGGATTGGTGGTGAATACGGCATCATCGCAGTCAATGTTGTTATTTACATATCCCGCTGGCTGAGTACATGCATAAACTGCTTCTCCGCCATTACCTGTGCTGTATGTAAATAGGTAGGAAGTATTTGTTACTGAAATTGGTGCAAACAATTGACCAGGACCAGCTGCTAGAGTACCTTGTTGATTTTCAACACCAATGGTCACAACGTTGCTGGCATGATTCAAATAAGAAATATTCAATTGTATTTGACCATTCTCAAAAATAACCATTTGACCACTCATGATGTCTGAAGCAAATTCATCGCAACAACGTGGTACCGAGCTATATTCAACAACTAACCTATTTGGTGAAGATAGATTGTAGTATGTAATCAACCCACCTGTGTATGGAAACCAATCGCTTCTTCCCAAATAAATACCATTATTTACACCATCAAACTGAGGGATCAATTCTCCTGAACAACAGCCACTATTTCCAGTATTATCAAAAGTTACATAACCGTTCGATGAAATAGTTAGGTTGCTGTATTGTACACCGTAAAATGAAAAATCAAAGCCAATTGGAATAGACTGAGTACAATCATCGCAAACCGGACCTTGATTCACAATTGAAGGAGTCTCCATGGTGAAGGGTACAGACTGTACGGTATAGTTTCCTGAAATTCCAGCATCACTGTCTCCGTATCCGTCTGCATCAGCGTCTGGATAATACAATGAAGCGAAAGTACAAGAGCCATCATCTGCAGTTGCAGCCGCATTATAGTTACATGCGCTTGGGTTGGTACATCCTGTAATGTTTGCAATTAATTCGAAATGTATACGTGAGCCGTATTCACCTTCTTGCAACCTTACCTCAACTGTTGAATTGGCATTCAAGTTCAGGTTGAAGTAATATTGAGTACCCGCCCAAAAACCGCAACATGCATAATTCATGATTTGCGTTCCGTCTACATAAACAGAAGCAACATCGTCCCAGTTATAAAGTGCGAAAGTATAGTTACCTTCAGGGAAACCTTGTCTTTTAATGCTGTAGGAATGATCATCAATTGTTACCGGACAACCCGCATAACCAGCAATAAAAGAAGGAGATTCAGCTTCAAAATAATATAAATTCTCTGTATTGTAGTTCAATGCAGATCCAATATTCACAAAACCTCTATAAGTAGTAAATCCTGAACCGTTGTATGCGTATAAATTCCAAGAATCTTGTGGGAAGATTGAGGGATCACCAACAGGATACGTGCAAGAACCGTTATCACTGGTAGCAGCCGCGTCATAGTTACATGCGCTTGGGTTGGTACATCCGGCAATGGCTGAACTTGAGGTGATTGAGAAATTGTCAAATTGATACCAAGTTGACAGAGAATATGTTCCCCCGTCTACCGATACTGTAATAAACATATCAGCTGAATTGGCAGTGAAATTTACCGAGTGCAAAACCCATGTATCATTCAAGGAATTAGAGCTCGTATAAATCGTGGTACCAAAAAGTGAAGATGTGTTACTAAGACCAACATTTATAGATGCGTCTCCTGACGTGTATGAATTTTTGTACGCATAAAAATTTATTGTATAGCTCTGTCCTACAACTAGAGGGTTTGATAATTGTAAGGCTATGGCATCATGGGTAGTAGAGCCTGAACACGCCAAACCAATACACCACAACCCAGATTGAGGCTCAACATAACACCCTTGGGTTTGAACATCAATTTCTCCAGGGAAACCAACGCTCTGTCCAAAACATCCGGACATATTAGCGTTAAAGTCACTATTGATTAGATTGTAATTACAACCGCTAGAAATATTAGTCTCAAAATCTCCATTGATCAATTGACCATTAGAAAATTGTGACGATAGCAATGCCATTGCAAGCAGTAGCATTTTCTGAAATAAACGTTTTTTCATTCGATTTTGAATAAGGATTGTCGACAAAAGTAGACAAAACATCTAGACAAAATCTACTCTTTTCAGAGTAACTAATAAAAATTAATTCAAACGTGACTTTAGACTAACTTATGTGCCCAAGAATGCCCCTTTATATGCGCACCATTTGCTCAAAAGCGGTTAGACGTATTTGCAATTGTTCTGGTGTAACTTGCATGAGCGCGTCTGGACCAAAATCTTCACATGTAAAAGACGCCAAGGCCGAACCATGCACAATGGCTCGTTTCATGTTCTCAAAAGAAATATCATCTGTTTTGGCCAAATACCCAATGAATCCGCCAGCAAATGAATCGCCTGCACCGGTTGGATCCTTCACCTCATCTAAAAGCATAGCCGGAGCAAAAAAGACTTCGTCACCACCAAACAAGAGGGCACCATGCTCTCCTTTTTTAATAATCAACGCCTTCGGACCCAAGGCCAAAATCTGCTTAGCTGCATTTTTCAGAGATCTTTCACCTGTATACTGTCGAGCTTCTTCATCATTGATGGTCACCACATCTACCATGGTAAAAACGCGATCTAAATCTTCTCGTGCAACATCCATCCAAAAGTTCATGGTATCCAAAACTACCAATTTCGGGCGTTTTGCCATTTGACTTAAAACACCAATCTGAACCGCCGGCACCAAATTTCCCAGCATAACATAATCAGCATTTTGAAACGATGCCGGAACTTTTGGTTCAAACGATGCCAAAACATTCAAGTCTGTAGCAAGCGTATCACGCGAATTCATATCTAAATGGTACTTCCCAGACCAATGAAAGGATTTTTCTCCCTGTTTAATCTCCAAGCCCGACCAATCCACTCCTCTCGATTTCAAATCAGTAATGACCGATTCTGGAAAATCATCTCCAACCACACTCACCACCCCACATGATCCATTCAAAAAAGATGCGGCCAAGGAAATGTAAGTAGCTGCGCCACCTATTACCTTTTCTCTTGACTCGAATGGCGTAGCAATGCTATCGAATGCTACCGTACCAACTGTAATTAAATTCATATGCTATCAAAAAAAAACCGCTCATGAAGAGCGGTTTGTATTTTTATGCGACTGATTACAGACGCTCTATTCCTTTGTGACGACGCTCATCTGAAGTGGTTAACTTCTTGCGACCTTTCGCACGACGTGAAGATAAAACTGCACGACCCGCAGCTGTTGACATGCGCTTACGGAAACCGTGTTTGTTTCTGCGCTTGGTATTCGATGGTTGATAAGTACGTTTTGACATATGCTTTGTTTTTTCAAACGGGAGGCAAAGATAGGTATTTTTTTTAGTTTTCCAACTTTTTTACAGAAATTGATAATTCTTCTAACTGAACCTGGTTAATTTCACTTGGAGCATCAATCATAACATCTCTTCCACTGTTGTTTTTTGGGAAAGCAATGAAGTCTCTAATTCCCTCACTACCACCGAACAACGAGCACAAACGATCAAATCCAAAAGCCAATCCACCGTGTGGCGGTGCGCCATACTCGAAAGCATTCAATAAAAATCCAAATTGTGCTTGTGCCTCTTCCTTGCTAAATCCAAGTAAATCAAACATTCGAGCTTGTACTTCTCTGTCGTGAATACGTATTGAGCCACCGCCAATTTCAACACCATTCAACACAAAGTCATAGGCATTTGCATTGACAGATCCTGGATCTGTTTCTAGTAGATGAATTTGATCTGGTTTGGGTGAAGTGAACGGGTGATGCATGGCGAAGTACCTTCCCTCTTCCTCATTGAATTCCAGCAAAGGAAAATCCATGACCCAAAGTGGAGCGAAAACCGCTGAATTTCTTAACCCTAGCCTTCCCCCCATAAGCAACCTCAATTCACTCAATTGTTTCCTTGTGGTATTCGTTCCGCCTGATAAAACCAATACCAAGTCACCTGGCTTTGATTCACAACGTTCTGCCCACAACGCCAAAGATTCAGAATCGAAAAACTTATCTACGGAAGACTTGAATGTTCCATCTTCATTGCATCGCATGTAAATTAACCCCTTCGCTCCAATTTGTGGACGCTTCATCCATTCGGTTAATTCATCCAGTTGAGCACGGGTATACACTGCGCAACCGGGAACATTGATCGCCAATATAGATTCTGCTGAATCAAATACACCGAATCCTTTTCCTTTCCCAAGATCTGTTAAATCTTTAAAGGTCATTCCAAAACGAATATCTGGTTTATCATTCCCGTACAACCGCATGGCTTCTGAATACAGCATGCGCGGCACTTCAGGAATATCAATTCCTTTAACGCTTTTGAATAAATGCCGAATCAATCCTTCAAATGTGTTTAGAATGTCTTCTTGCTCTACAAAGGCCATTTCGCAGTCTATCTGCGTAAATTCGGGTTGGCGGTCTGCACGAAGATCTTCATCGCGGAAACAACGCACAATTTGATAGTAGCGATCGTAACCGCTGACCATAAGCAACTGCTTAAACGTTTGTGGTGACTGCGGCAATGCATAGAACTGACCTGGATTCATTCGACTAGGCACAACAAAATCTCGTGCACCTTCCGGGGTGGACTTAATTAAATATGGGGTTTCAATTTCCAAGAATTCCAAGCTGTCCAGGTATTTACGTGTTTCAATTCCCAATTTGTGACGAAGCATGAGATTTTGTTTCAACGGGTTGCGGCGTAAGTCTAAAAAGCGCCACTGCATGCGCAAATCATCACCACCATCTGTATCATCTTCAATGGTGAAAGGAGGCGTTAATGATGCATTCAAAACGGTACAAGCGGTAGCTTCTATTTCAATTTCTCCGGTTGGAATGTTTGTGTTTTTCGAGTAACGTTCAACCACTTTACCTTCCACCTGAACAACAAATTCTCTTCCCCACTTGCGGGCAGCTTCACAGAGCGCAGCTTGCGTATCCATGTTGAATGCCAGTTGTGTAATGCCATATCTATCACGTAAATCAACAAAGGTCATTCCACCTAAATCGCGCGAACGTTGAACCCAACCGGCCAATTTCACTTCTTTACCTACATCTGAAATGCGCAATTCACCGCACGTTACACTTCTGAACATAATTGAAAATTTTGACAAAAATAAGGGAACTTAATCTTTCGTAGCGAAGCGATCTATTACCCATTGATTGAAGACCTTCGGATTCTCCATATTCAAGATGTGACCTGCATTTGGAATCATGAAAAATTGACTATCGGGAATTTGATAAATCCGTTTCAAGCAGTAGGCGCTTTGCTTCGAAATGATTTGATCATTTTCTCCCCATAAAATATAGACCGGCATTGGCCAATGAAACTTGTGACTTTTCAATTGAGATTCATTTTGATCTAAATAATTTAAGAGTTCCATTTTCTCATTTCTGTTTTTCATGAAATGATTTTCCAAAGCGATTTTTAGTATGAAATTCGGGGCGTTTACTGGATTTTGTAATCCCGCTAAGATTTTTAAATCTTTCACTGTGGTCGGATTCAGTAGGGCCAATGCATTGGGAATTCCATGTTTTTGAGCAATGCTATCTGTTGTTGATTTATTGAAACAACCCGATAAACCATCATAACAGACATACGCTTTCACTTGATTTGCATATTTCTCACAGAAACGTGCACTTACAAGACCTCCATACGAACTGCCAATTACAATGAGATTATTTTGCAAACATGAGTCTTCCAAGGAAGAAATGAATCGGTGAACCCAGTCAACTTGCATTTCAATTGAAAAGTTGGAATCGAATTTCGTTTTTCCATGATAATTCAAATCGGGAGCAACAATGTTAAAGTGTTCTGAAAGCACAGGAATATTCGGTGACCACTGATCTAAACCACCACCGTGGTAACCATGAATAAGCAGCAAGGTTGGTTTTGAAAGATCTAAATTCTCTTTGCTTGTGCAATAGCCATTTTCGGTACCATCTGACGTAACCTTTGAAAGGCCAATTATTCCATTTCGTACCATTCTTCTTTCAACCCTGCGTTGCTGCCAGTTGTATAAATTGCACGATGAAAAAAAAGTTGTCATAAGTATAGAAACGCAGATTATGAAATTCAGTTTCATGAAACAAAAGTAATTGAGTTAAGATTGTTTTGGTACCAACTGAATTTGAAGTATTTTCGTTGAGTTGAAACATCATCATGAGTAAATTAAACTTCCCCTTCACAAAAACAAACGCCTACATTATTCTTGCAGGTGTAGCTATCATAACTATTGGATACATCTTAATGAGTGGTGGAGGCTCTGAGGATCCGAATCAATTCAACCCAGATGAACTTTTCAGTGCGCGCAGAATTACGGTTGCTCCCATTGTGGTTTTAATTGGTTATGCGGTGATTGGTTTTGGAATCATGTTTAAATCTAAGAATAACGAAAACTCAAAAGCTTGAGTGTTCTAGAGGCCATTCTCATTGCCATTGTTGAAGGGTTAACAGAGTTCTTGCCTGTTTCCAGTACCGGGCACATGATTATTACTCAAGAGCTTTTGGGTATTCAATCTACAGATTTCACGAAAGCTTTTTTAGTGAACATACAGCTTGGAGCTATTTTAAGCGTTGTGGTGCTTTATTGGAAAAAATTCTTTCAAAGTTTCCAATTTTATTTCAAGCTAATGGTGGCCTTCGTTCCTGCTGCCATCATGGGGTTTTTATTTTCTGATCAAATAGATGCGGCTCTTGAAAGTCCTATGACTGTTGGAATAACATTATTCATTGGTGGGGTTATTTTCTTGTTCATTGACAAAGTAATTCGTGAACGAAGTTTAGAAGAACCGAATTACCGTTCGGCTTTTGTTATTGGCTTGTTTCAATGTGTAGCAATGATTCCTGGCGTAAGTAGAAGTGCGGCAACCATTATAGGCGGAATGACTCAAGGACTGAAAAAAAAATCAGCAGCTGAGTTTTCGTTTTTTTTAGCAGTTCCAACCATGTTTGGAGCTACCGTTTTCAAGATGAAGGATACGTTAGAAGCCAACCCTAATTTTTTCAATTCTGAAAATTTGAAACTATTGGGCATTGGCAATTTAGTCGCCTTTGTTGTAGGTATCCTTGCTATTAAAACGTTTGTGAATCTCCTAACAAAATTTGGATTCCGTCCTTTCGGATATTATCGCATTGTATTGGGAGCATTGCTCATAGTGCTTTTGCTGCTTGGTGTTGAATTAGAGATTGGATAACCAAACCTCGAGCTCTTCTGTTATTTCCTCCCAAATCCAAGAATTAAATTCATGAACTTTCGTTACCCCCAAATCAAGAAGTTGATTTCTTGTTGTTGCTCCAAGACATGATACATATAATGTAGTAAGATCATTCAAAACAGCTGCCGCACGGGCATTTGAAGGAGATGTGAAAACATATGCGGTCGCCTGTGGAAGATGTTTCGGCACTTCTATGGTCTTATATAGAATCACCACCTCGGCCGTATTCTGAAGAAAAGGCTTCAAACTTCTATTTCCGTTTTCTGGTGAAATCAATGTCACCGAATGACTATTCGGTAGTTCATTAAATTGTGCAGCGATATTTTTAACTTCCTTGCCACTTCCAATAAATTGAAAAAGATTTTCCCTTCCATTTGCAGTGCCCATTCCGAGGGCAGCCCAAGATTTATTGCATTTTGGATATGCTCTTTGATACATCTCAACTGCAGTAGGAGATGTAAAAAAAATCCATGCTGAATTTATTTCTTCTGGAATATCATTGACCAATTCAAATCGAAGAAAGGACTCTCCAATGCAATCAATGCCTTTTTCTTTTAGCAGATGAACTAGAGGTTCATTGCCTTTGATACTCTTAGTTATGAAAACACGCTTCATTCCTCTTTGAGGAGTTTCAAAACATGATGAATGGCATTTGTCTGTGATTCATTGCGCAGACTGTAATATACCGTTTCTTCGAGGCTAGATTTCGCATAGGAAACGTGCACTACATATTCATTGAGATGTTTCTGAGCATAAACACCAAGAGGAAGTTGGCAACCACCATTTAATTGAGCCAATACGGATCTTTCTATAAACACGCAATCTGAAGTTTCTATGTGATTGAGGTTCGAAAGTAATTGAATGGTAGATTCGTCATCAGTTCTGCATTGCAGTCCTAGTGCACCTTGCGCTGGGGCAGGAACAAATTTTTCAGGTTCACATACATGCACATGAAACTCAGACAAGTCCATTTCTAATCGATCTAAACCGGCTTTGGCTAATACAATTGCATCATATTTTCCATCGCGCAATTTCTGAATTCGTGTGGGTACGTTGCCTCGTAAATCCTCTAGTTTCGCATCGGGTCGGTGAAAATTCAATTGAGCTTTTCTTCGTGCTGAACTGGTACCAACAACGGCGTGTTGTTTGAAATCAAAGACAGCATTTTCATCAACAGATGACTTCAAGATTAAGATTACATCTTCAGGGGCTGCTCTCTCAGTCACAGCTGCGATGCATAAGCCTGAAGGTTGCGAGGTTTCGAGATCTTTATGCGAATGAACGGCAATGTCTATTTTTTTTTCAAGCAAGGCCTCTTCTATTTCCTTGGTAAAAAATCCTTTGCCTTCCATTTTCGAAAATCCAATGTTCTGAATTTGATCTCCCTTTGTTTCAATGATTTGAATAATGCAGGTAAATCCAAGATTTTCGATTTTCGCCTTAATATAATTCGCTTGCCACAAGGCTAAATCACTTCCTCTGCTACCTATAACAATTGACTTCACGTGTTAATTTTTAGATATCTCCTCCAAAAGTACATCCTTTGCCATTTTCATGGGCACCGAAATATACTTCTTTTCCATGTACTGAATGATGTCTAAAACCAAGGCTTTTGTCTCTTCATTCAGACCGTCAATTTCTTTTTTGAACACCAGATCCACCGCGGTTTGTTTTATTCCCTTAATGGTCTCAGGAATGGCTCTCATGGCCCGTTCAACATTTCTAGACTGCACCATTTTCTTGAATTCAGTCTTGTTGCGATCAACTATTCGAATTCCATCTTCCATGGATTCTTCTCTGAATGCAATGTTCTCATGAATTGATTTTTGAATGGATACCATGTCAACAAAATCAATGTTTGGCAGATTTAAAACATCTGGATGCACGTTATTTGGAAGCGCTAAATCTATTACCATTTTCTCGGTAGAGTTGCCATCTACCAGCATTTCCAAGTGTTCTTTTTGAATGATATATTCCTGTGACCCTGTGCAAACAATAAGAACATCTGCAGCTGGAATTTGAGCAGTGAGGTCAGAAAGTGTTGAAGCTGTTCCTGCCGCCAGGCGCGCCACTTGTTCGGCGTTTTCCAATGATCTATTCACTACATGAACATTGGAGTAATTGTTCTCGCCGAGAAATTTTACAAAATTTCGAATGATTTGACCCGCACCTACGCACAGAATTCTAGATTGATGAGGAAACTGTTTTTTTCTGAATTCGTTCCAAGCGATTGAAACAATAGAAACGGGTTTTTTCGATAGATTTGTTTCCGTGTAAACTTCTTTTCCAACGCGTATTGCCGCCTGAATTAAAAGGCGCAAATCATCACCCGTTACTTTCAGATTCTCACAAACTTCATAGGCTTTTCTCAATTGAGTAATAATTTCTTGCTCTCCCACAATCATTGAATCTAAACCAGAAGCCACACGAAATAAGTGTTCTACCGTTTCTTCGTCATTGAAACGAAGTACCTTTCCCGCTATACCTCGCAGCACTTCATCTGGCACATTGGGTTGAACGCATTTCAAAAACTCGAATGCGAATCCTGGACATACGTAGTGAGGTAAGGTGAAAATAAATTCAATGCGATTGCACGTACCGAGATACATGATTTCTTGAATTCCAAAAGTCTGCTTTAATTTATTGACTGTTCCTTCCAAAGCCGCTTCGGATATGGAAAATTCACCAATGGTTTCCAAAGGAAAGTGATGGTGATGAATGGAAATAGCTCTCAAACCCTGCATACAAACGCGAAGATGCCTTCGCGAGTGAGTTTCTATGTCATACTATTGTCATAAAACCGCAGTGATATATCTCATAGAAAAAGGGATGAATTTCTTCACCCCTTTTCATTTTCGTTTCGCTTGAATTATTGACTAATCATGAATCGTTTGGTAAGGGTCTGTTCTCCCGAGCGAACTTCAAAAAGATACATACCATTGGACCAACGGCTCACGTTAATTTGTTTTTGAATAACACCTTCCGAGTTCCATTTTCCTTCATAAACAATCTGACCGAAGGTATTCATTATTCTTACCAATGCCTGATCATCGCCAGAAACTCCACTCAATGTAATATTCAGTTCGTCTCCATTGGTTGGATTCGGATAAAGCGCCATATCGAAGTCTTGAGCTATTCCAAAATCACTTCTATTGTCCTCTGCCTGATTGTTTGAATCGTTGTTGAGAATCATGCCTGACTGACCTATGATACACAAGTATTGTACAGGACCCCATTGGTAGTTGGAACCGGTATATGTGAATACAGGAGCAGTTTGAACTGCATACGTCTTACCGTATTGTAATGCTGCAACAGTTCCCAAGTTCAAGTAATTACTTGCTGCACCTCTATTTATTTCAATAGGTAAGCCAATAACCTGATAAGTTGAAGGGTTCACCTCAGTGAATCTCCAACGCCAGTTATTTACACCGCATACCCAAGGTAAAGAAGCTACAACCGAGCTTCTGAAGCGTGGTCCGTTTGAGCATTGGTCTGTTGAACGTAATTGCACTGTAGCGTCGGCTAATATGGTAATTGTACACGGTGCTAAAGCTGGTACTTCCAAGACTTCATTTACACCAGCGCCATTGGCTATGGTGTATAGGTTTGTTACCAATACGCTGTATTGACAGCCACTTTGAAGTGTTGGTGTAACGTTTGTCAAACTCAAGTAATCTGAACTTTGAGTTCTTGTGTAAACGTTTCCGGTAGCGCCGCCTGTAAGTCCTGTCCAAGTATAACGATACTGAACACCTGAACCTGCGTATGTTGCTTTGAAAACAGAGCACATGCTAATTTGACTTGGCCAGTTACCTCCACCTACAGTTCCGCTATCACAACCGCCGCGCTTCAAATGACGAATACATCCAGAGAATTGATTACCAGCAGCAAGGTTACTGTTGTAGTTTCTAACGCCCACACGATATACCTGTCCAGCAGTTAATCCCACGTAGTTCATTACTTCTGTTCCAATACCATTCACAGCATTTTCCGTCTCTATTAAATTACCATTCACATCTTGCAATTCAATCAAGATATCATTGAAGTAAGAACCAATGAATATAGTTACTCCACTTGACAAGGCCGTGAATGTATACCACTTATCTTCTCCGGTTACACAAGTAGATTGTGCGTACGTACTTGGTAATGCGCCTGCAAGTGTACCGTAGAAATTGGAGCAATACGAATAATAACTAGACGGAGCACTCACAGCGTTGCTTGGCTCCTCTCCTGGCGTTGTTGACGGACAACCTTCATCTGTGGTTCCATCACAATCATCATCAATTGAATTACATACTTCTGTCGCACCTGGATTCACAGCTGAATTGGTATCATTACAATCTGTTGAAGATGAAACATACCCATTCGGTGCTGAGCATCCTGTTGTAGACGTTGTACCTCCGAATCCATCTCCATCTGAATCTAAATAATATGTCATCAATACACCCTCGTCAATGTTTGAATCACAATCGTCATCAATACCATTACAAATCTCTATGGCGCCAGGATAAACGTTGGCATTGCCATTGTTACAATCGGTTGCTGAGGTTGTGTAGCCAGCTGGTGTAGTACACGATTGAATTGAAACTGCATTTCCACCACCAAAACCATCACCATCACTATCTGCATAGTAGTTAACAAATGCATTATCTATTGTGCCGTCACAGTTGTCATCTATGTTGTTGCAAATTTCGGTTGCGCCTGGATTAATGGCAGCTGAACCATCGAAGCAATCACCGCCAACAGTCACATAACCTGTTGGCTGAGAACAAGCTGTTTGTGTGTTGCCTGAATTTCCGTAACCGTCACCATCTGCATCTGCATAATATGTGTTGAGTACGCCCTCATCTGTAGATCCATCACAATCGTCATCAACGCCATTACAGATCTCGGTTGCACCTGGATAAATATTTGCATCACCATTGTTACAATCTGTATTGGTGGTTGCGTAGGAAGCTCCAGGGTTCGCACAAAAACTTGCCGCCGTTCCAGCTCCGAATCCATCACCATCGCTGTCTACATAATAGTCTGTAAATGGCAATCCTTCATCTGTTTGGTTATTACAGTTGTCATCAACGCCGTTGCACAGTTCTGTTGCCGTTGGATTGATTTGAGCATTTGTGTCGTTGCAATCTGTATTGTTTGTTGCATATCCAACTCCAGGATCTTCACAAAAATCTGCAGAAGTTGTTGTTCCAAATCCATCTCCGTCACCATCAAGATAATATGTTGTAGTTGGAAGCCCATCATCCGCTGTTCCGTCACAATCATCATCAATATCGTTGCAAATTTCTGTTGCACCGGGATATACTGCGTTGTCTGAATCGTCACAATCTGTGCTGTTCGATACATATCCTGTTGGGGCAGTACATGCGTCTGTTGAAGTTGCTAATTCACCATAACCATCACCGTCAGCATCTGCATAGAACGTAGATTGAACACCTTCATCAGTTGTTCCATCACAATCATCATCAACAGTGTTACATGTCTCAGTTGCACCTGGGTAAACTGCACTGTTTGAGTCGTTACAATCCGTATTATTCGTTACGAATCCAGTGGTTTGTGTACATGCTTGCGTTGCCGTTCCTGCTCCATATCCGTCGTTATCCGTGTCAGCATAAAAACTAGATCCATAAGAACATGAACCATCATCATTGGTAGCCGCAGAATTGTAATTACAAGCAGTATTATCGGTACAACCCGGCACATTACAAGCCAAGTCACCACCAATACAATCATCATCTATTCCGTTTCCGCAAATTTCAGTACCACCGGCGTTCACTGAAGCATTTGAATCATCACAATCTGTATTATTTAATACATATCCTGAAGGTTGTGAGCATGCACTTACCACAGGCATGTACAATCTCCATGCTTGTTGTGAAATGTTATGACCTACGGCGTAATTGTATGGTGAAATTCCAGTACCAGCAGAACCATCACCGCCTTGAACTCCCATCACATAACGCTGACTTGCCGGTGATTGCGCTGGGTTGTTATTTGGAATGTAATTCGGAGTTTGATAACTGTTATTAACGTACATTTCAATTACACCATTTGGGTATAAAGCCATAAAATTGTCTTGTGCACCTGCACTTCCACCTGAATAATTAGATAAGTGGTAATAGGCTGAATGATAGACTACAGCCTTGGCAGGATTTGAATAATACTGTACTCTAGCATTGCAACCTGCACCACCCCAATCAGACCAACCAAATGCAATCAAATCTTCGGTTCCTGAAGGAACTGGTGAAGGTGATCCACTTGATTGCCACCACGGTAACCAAGATTCAAAAGATACATATCCTTTGTCAGTTACATTGAAGCTATTGTATGTTTGATTGTAAAATGGAAAACTAAATCCGATGGGTAAATTCGCCCAATCATATTGACTATTATCAGGAACACATTCTGTTGTAGAATAAGGGAAAGTGGTATAAGGAATACTCTGAACAAAATAAGTTGAGTTGGCAAGTGCCGGTAATTCGTTAATACCGTATCCATCACCATCACCGTCATAATAATACGTTTGAGGATAAACACATGAGCCATCATCAATGGTAGCTGATGCGCTATAATTACATGCCGTACTGTTCGTACAACCCGTACATTGAATGTCTCCATTCTGACAATCGTCATCCGCTCCATTTCCGCAGATCTCCGTTGCACCTGGATATGCATTTGCATTGTAATCATCGCAATCGCCACCTACGGTAGTTAGACCAGGTTGTGGGCTACAAGCCATTTGAGAATTGAAAGAGTTCCCATATCCATCACCATCATAATCGACATAATACGACTGAGCATTCATTGCAACAGGTACTAAAATATTTGAAGTAACAAGATTCGATGTCTGGCAGTCATTTGTAGGTATCACGGTAACATAAATCTGCTCTCCGCCAATAAATACATTTCCCGAAACATTTGGTGAATTATACCCCCAATTATCTCCATTCACATACCATTGAAAAGTTGGATTATCACCACAATTCGTTGTAGATGCTGTAAAAAATATCTGATTCTCGTTATTTCCACCTGGACTTGGAGCTGGACAAACTTGTAAATCAGGTGAAGCCGAGATGGTTACAGAAGGCGTAACTGTTTCAATTATTGTTACTACTTGAGTATCTGTTGCAGTATTACCACTTGCACCTGTAATAGTCCATGTGATGGTTGTATTTCCAAGCGGTAAATTTGCTGGTGCGTCATTCGATACGTTGGTCCAACATCCACCAACCGTAGCAGAACCCAAATCAACCGTTGTTCCCGAACACGCCGTTATATCAGCAGGAGCAACAATACTCAATGGCTCGTTGTCTGTGATTGTAACCGTGTACGTGGTGGTGAACGCGTTACCTTCTGAATCGGTAACAGTGACGTTCACGGTGGTTACTCCTACAGACCAGAATCTGTTCGGGGTCCAAGTTGCGGTTCCAGAAAGGTTCCAAGTTTCCGTATTTTGCACTGTACCGTTCACCACAAACTCTTCCGTTACGGTATAGTTTGCGTTGGTACATCCGTTCACTGTCACAGAATAACTTCCATCTGTTAACCAACCAAAAGTTGAGCTAGACATTCCGCAATCTGCCACACCGTCATTGTATGACTGACCTGTACCATTGGTAGAAGTTACAGTTAATGAAGGCGATGAAGGATCATTGATGGTCACTGACCCCAGGGTGTATGTGCACCCTGTACCACAAACGTTTCTCGCTTGAACGGTATACGTCCCCGCAGGAGCATTGATTGTTTTTGAAGTTGTCCAAGAAGAGGTAACCCCACTAACAAAGAACTCGAGGTTGTCCCTTGAATAAATGGTTAAATCATCTATTGCATGCAAATCGGTGGCTGCACCCGTTCTGCCTGAAAAGGCGTAAATCCAATTCGACTTATCTGCTGTTGCATATCCGGCAGGAAGCTGAACCTGGTTAAAGACTGTTGTTCCATTGAAAATTAAAGTCACTTTACCGTCAGCAGATATATCTATTTGCGTTGGTGTCCAAGCCTCATTCGATAACCCAAATGATGGACTATAACTTGCAATAAGAACCCCATCATAAAGCAATTGCACCACATCAGCACCATATGTTTTGAATGCGATGACCAATTTCCCAAATCCAGATTCTCCACCACCAACAGCGGGGTTAAAATTTCCATAGTTAAAACTCATGCCATCTGCTTCCGATCCTTGACCCATGTATTGACGGTATCTCACGCTGAAAGCAGTAGGTCTGTAGGTGGGAGTATATGCCCATGTTCCCAATTGACTTCCGTTATTCGGGGTTAACATGCAATAGTTTGGATCTCCTGAAGGAATTTGACCAGAACCATAGAAACTACTTCCTGAAGGTATTACACCGTTGAATGGTGCACTTACCAGATGGCATGCTCCTCCGGATACGTTTGACAATGTAATTACACCGTTGCAATTAATTTCAGTTGGATTGGTAGGGGTAATAACGGCAGTAGGCTCTGGCAAAGAGGCAAAAGTTAAACCACAAACAGAACCTCCTGACAACTCAAGAACCTTGAATTCAACTGTTGAGTTTGCATCAAGGTATCCGCCCCAAACAGCAGATGACAAACCGCAGCACACATGATTTTTCCATACTAGAGTACCATTGACATATAACTCACCCAAATCATCAATATCTGTAACCGAAATTTGATAGGCTCCACAAGGAAAACCTTGTCGTTTCATTCGGAATGAATGGTTATCATTTTCGGCTGTACAGCCTTGGTAACCCGGTGCATTTGCTGGAGATCCATTTTTGTCCCAAGAATAAAAATTCGAATTGGTTTGATTTAAATCGGTATTGAACGAAAGATCGGGCATGGAATAGTATCCAACATAGTTATTGACCCAAGCATTGGCACTGGATGCGTTGTATACATAAACATTCCATTGATTGATTCCCCAATCACTCGGGTTACCAACAGCAACACAACCGCCTACTGGAGCTAACACAGTGTAACTCCTATTATTTTCATTTCTGCGAATGGTACTTAAATCTGCGTTATAGTTTCCTTCATTGCTTGCAAAAGTTCTTGTGGTGGTTACAATACTATAACTCACGTTAGTTCCGGTTGCAAATGGTGGTATTACAGCCTGTGCTGTTGAACCTGATACCGTCATTAACACGTTGGTAATGTTTACCCAATTGTCTGTGGAGTATCGCAGATAGACTTTTTCTTCTGGACTTAACGACGCAGACAAATTCGCGGTTACAATGACACTGTTGTAGTTATAAACCGCACTAGAGACTGGATTTTGAGAATCACTTGAAATTGTAACAGGAGCATTTGAGGTTTCCATTACAATAGCATTCGTGTTCACGTATCCGTTATCATCCCAATTAATTGTGTAATACTTCCCATTCGTTACATTGACTGAATTGTTCGTTCCCGATTGATAGAAATAATTCTGAATGGTATTCAAAGTGGTTGTTACTCCACCCCACTTGTTGTTGTATGGGTTTCCACTTGGACCACTGGTAAATAAAAATTGTCTACTACCTGTGTAATCAGACTGAAACGTGGTGGTCCATCGGCGTTCACCCATGGTAATCAAATTCACCAAACCGCCTGCTTGCGACGAAGATAAAAAAGCGCCCGCCGCCGGAGGGTTTGTCCAACCATTCCATTCACCAGGAATATTCAAGCCTTCCGGCTGATAAATCTGAGCTGAAACGGGAATTAAAAACGAAGAAACAAGGAGAGTTAGGATAAGTGATAGAACTCTTGCGTGCATAGTTTGATTTTTAGATGCACGAAGATACAAAAACTAGAATAAAAATTAATTTTTTATTGCTGCGATACCGGGCAATTCTATTCCTTCCAAAGATTCCAACATGGCACCACCACCTGTACTCACGTAACTTACTTTTTCAGCAAGTTTGAATTGATTAATAGCAGCTACCGAGTCGCCACCACCAACCAACGTGAAAGCGCCATTTTCAGTGGCTTTCACTAAAGCGTTCGCAATAGCTATAGTTCCGTTTGCAAACGGTTCCAATTCAAAAACACCCATAGGACCATTCCACAGAACAATTTTCGATTGAAGAATAATACTGGAGAATTGTGCAACAGATTTCTCGCCTACATCTAACCCCATCCAACCCACTGGAATGGATGTAATATCTGCACTTGAGACGTTGGCATTGGCGCTGAACGCATCGGAAATGATAGCATCTGAGGGTAAATGAATTTGAACTCCTTTCGATTCAGCGAGTGACAGCAATTGAAGTGCAAGTTCTAATTTATCATCTTCAACTAAAGAATTACCAATCTCTCCGCCCTGCGCTTTAATGAATGTAAATGCCATGCCTCCACCAATAATCAAGTGGTCCACTGTACTCAGTAAATTTTCAATGATTGCAATTTTACTCGATACTTTGCTTCCGCCTACAATAGCGGTTACAGGCCTTTCGGTGCTGTTTAAAACACGTTCAATGCTCAAGACTTCTTGTTCCATTAGAAAACCGAAATACTTGTCAGTCGGGAAAAATTTGGCAATCACCGCAGTGGATGCATGCGCTCGGTGGGCAGTTCCAAAAGCATCATTTACATATGCGTCACCTAACTCTGCCAATTGACCTGCAAAAAATTCGTCTCCGCCTTCTTCCTCTTTATAAAACCTTAAATTTTCCAGAAGCAGAACACTTCCGTTCGATAATTTTTCAACTTCGTTTTTTGCAGTATCCCCAATACAATCTGAAGAGAATTTCACTTCTTGACCAAGTAAATTCGCAACTTCAGAGCAAATATGTTTCAGCGAGAATTTCTCATCTGGCCCGCCTTTCGGACGACCCAAATGAGACATTAAAATGACCTTTGCACCATCACCAACTAACTTCTTGATGGTAGGTAAAGCCGCGCGAATGCGAGTATTATCGGTTACATTGTAATTTTCGTCAAGCGGTACATTGAAGTCTACCCGAACAAGCACGCGCTGACCCGCAAATGAAATTTCACTGAAAGATGCCATTGTTTTTCGGAATTACTTCTTTAAACGATCGTGATATTGACCTGAAGCCGTATCTACACGAATGCGGTCTCCAACTTCAATAAACAAAGGCACACGCACTTCTACACCAACGTCAAGGGTTGCTGGCTTCATAGCGTTGGTAGCAGTATCGCCGCGTAAACCGGGTTCTGTATATGTAATTTCAAATTCAACCAAAGAAGGTAAATCACATGACATGGGTTGTTCATCTTCTGTGTTGAATAAAACAATACACTTCATACCCTCTTTTAAAAATTTGGGTGCGTTAATCATGAGTTCTGGAATTCCAATTTGTTCAAAATCTTCCATGTTCATGAAATTGTATTGGTCGTCTTTGAATAAGAACTGATACTCTCTTGTTTCTATTCGAACCGTATCTATTTTAACACCTGAGTTGAACGTGTGGTCTACAATTTTTCCATTGTTTAGGTTTTTTAATTTCGTGCGAACGAAAGCGGGTCCTTTTCCCGGTTTAACGTGAAGAAATTCAATTACTTTCCAAATGTGAGAATCCATTCTAAAGCACATTCCGTTTGAGATGTCTGCAGTTGTAGTTGCCATGTCATGTTTTATTTGAGCGCCAAAAGTAGTACAAATTGGAAAAATGTGTATATTTGCCGTCCGTTTGAAATCAAGGTTATGAAAAAGTCGTTATGCACTATCCCCTTTTCGGGTTGGAAAAACGGTCTTCACGAAATTGATTTTGAATTGGACCAATCGTTCTTTGAAGACTTTCCTACTACTGAATTCGATGGTGCGAATTTGAAGTTCCATGTTGTTCTTAACAAGCAAGAAACCTTGTTGGAATTAGATATAGAACTTGAAGGTGCCTTGCAACTGCCCTGTGACCGTTGCGGAGAAAACTTTAACTTCAACATGAATGGATATGATCATTTGTTGGTCAAATTCGGTCATGAAACAAAAACAGATGAAGATGAGGTTTGGACGCTTGGGCCTAGTGAATATCAACTTGAAGTTGCAAACAGATTTTACGAATTGGTGATTCTTAGCCTTCCGGCGAGAAGAATGCACGAAAATCAGGAAGATTGCAATCCTGATGTGGTTCTTGCAATTGAAGAATACAGTGTGGAAAAGGATTCAGATGACCAATGGAAAGACATAAAGAATTTTGAAAATTTTGAATTTAATCCTTCCGATGAGGAAGAATAACTTATAAAAACAGACGAATATGGCACATCCTAAACACCGGATTTCGCAAACCCGTCAGGCGAAGCGTAGAACTCACTACAAATTGGAAGCTCCAAACGTTTCTACTTGCCCTACTACTGGTCAACCGCACATGTTTCACAGAGCGCATTGGCACGAAGGAAAACTTTACTACAAGGGTAAAGTGGTGATGGAGAAAGAAACAGCAGCTTAATAGTTCTGATTTCACTGAGTTTGTTTTTATGAAACATGCTCATTTCCGTTTAACTTCTTTAGGCTACCTATTCATGGTGGCCTTTTTGCTTTTTTCAAGTGTTATCTGTGGGCAGTCTAAATTGATCCGAAAATTCGAGCATCATTTTTCACATGTTTGGACCAAAAAAGGAGTCAAATTTGAGAAGTTCGAAGATGAATTGGGTGAGCATGCCTACCGTGTATCACGAACCAAAAAACCGTTGTTGGTCTTAGTTCACGGATTTGGAATGCAGAGCGAACTCGCTTTCTTCAAAAACAAAGCCTTACTTAACGACTATGATTTACTGATGCCAGATTTGTTGTGGCATGGTCAAAGTAAATTGTATGAGACAGAAGATAACAGCATTCAATCGCAAGTGGATCATTTGTATCAAATCATTTCGAATGAAAAAATCACTGAACCTTTTGTACTGGTTGGTCACTCATACGGTGGTATCGTTTCAGCTTATTTCGCTGAACAACATCCTGAGCTGGTTCAAAAATTGATTTTGTACGATTCTCCAGCTTGCTGTTACTCTCTTGAAATTGCAAATCAACATGCGCAAAAACTGGGTGTTGAAAATGTCCAAGAATTACTTGCACCTACAAGCGATGCCTCGGCCAAAGCCAATCTTGCAACGGCATTTCATCATGTGCCATGGTACTTTAAACTGAAAGTTGTATATAGAAAATCTGTTCGTCCGAAGGGCGTTGAGACTTTAGACGCATTTGTTCTACGTTACCTCTTTGAAAATTCAGAGGAATTGCAACAACATCATTTCACTTGGACCATGCCGGTTTATTTAATTTGGGGAAAGTTTGATGGTCTCATTCCACTTTCTATTCAAGAATCCATTGCTCAGGAACATCAGATTCCAAAAGATCATTGTTTTGTATTGAATAAGTCTGCGCATGCAGGTAATTATGAGCAGCATCGAAAGTTCAATAATTTTATTCGCTCTGTGGCGCAATAAAAAGCTGTTGTATATTCGCCACTTAATTCAACCTATTACCATTTAATTATGAAAGCAGCCATTACAGCCGTAGGCGGATATTTACCACCAGATTTGTTAACGAATGCTGATTTGGAAAAAATGGTTGATACCACCGATGAGTGGATTAAAACAAGAACTGGAATTTCAACTAGGCATATACTCAAAGGTGAAGGACTTGGTACAAGTGACATGGGAGCCGAGGCTGTGAAGCAATTGTGCGACAAACGCGGAATTACTCCAATGGATATTGACTTAATCATTTGTGCTACTGTTACCCCCGATCATCAATTTCCGGCAACTGCCAATATCATTTCAGACAAAATTGGAGCAAAGAACGCTTGGAGTTTCGATGTGGGGGCGGCTTGTTCTGGGTTCATTTATGCCTTGACTGTAGGAACACAATTCATTGAGTCTGGAAAACACAAGAAAGTGGTAGTGGTTGGAGCAGATAAAATGTCAAGTATTGTAGACTACACAGACAGAACTACATGTGTCCTATTTGGTGACGGTGCAGGAGCAGTTCTCTTGGAACCAACTGCTGACGAAACAGGTATCTTGGATAGCATCTTGAAAACAGATGGGAATGGAAGACATTATTTGCATCAAAAATCTGGAGGTTCTGTAAGCCCTGCCAGTGCCGAAACGGTTTCAAAAAAAGAGCATTATGTTTTCCAAGATGGGCAACCTGTATTCAAGGCTGCTGTTGTTGGAATGGCCGATGTTTCGGCCGAAATTATGGAAAAGAACGGTCTTTCATCAGAAGACGTAGCGTGGTTGGTTCCTCACCAAGCGAATCTTCGTATCATTGATGCTACGGCCCGCAGAATGGGTGTTGGAAATGAAAAAGTCATGATCAATATTCACAAGTATGGCAATACCACAGCTGCCACTATTCCGTTGTGCTTGGTTGACTGGGAAAATCAATTGAACAAAGGCGACAACATTATTTTAGCCGCTTTTGGAGGTGGATTTACATGGGGTTCGATATATGTGAAATGGTCCTACTAGTATTCGCTGGACTCGACCACTATTCGTCATTCAAAAAAACGCAAAAAATCCAATTTTCAATCAAAAAGTGATTGAATCGGGTTATATTTGCCCACTATTCTTTATAAAAACAAAAAAAATGAATCTTACACAAATTCAAGATTTAATCAAATTCGTAGCGAAAAGCGGAGTGAGTGAAGTAGAAATTGAACAAAAAGATTTCAAAATCACAATCAAGGCAAATGGCAAAGCAAAACAAGAAGTCATTCAAGTTGCGTCTCCCATTGTTGCTGCTCCGGTAGTTACAGCTGCTCCTGCCGCTGCTCCAATCGCTGCTACACCAGCTGCTCCAGCTCCTGTTGCAGAGGTTAAAAATGACAAACTTGTGGAGATTAAAAGTCCTATGATAGGTACATTCTACCGCTCACCAGGTCCAGACAAACCTTCTTTCGTGGAAGTAGGTTCTGAAATTAAAGTGGGAGACAAAGTTTGTATTGTTGAGGCAATGAAGTTATTCAATGAAATTGAATCGGAAGTTTCAGGTCGAATTGTGAAAGTGCTTGTAAACGACAGTACGCCAATCGAATTTGATCAGCCTTTGTTCTTAGTTGAAATAGCTTAATACCCATTCCATGTTTAAGAAAATTTTAATTGCCAACCGTGGCGAGATTGCCTTGCGTGTTATTCGCACATGCAAAGAAATGGGAATTCGCACAGTGGCTGTATATAGCACAGCTGACCGTGATAGTTTACATGTTCGTTTTGCAGACGAGGCTGTTTGTATTGGCCCACCTGCGAGCAAAGACTCTTATTTGAAGATCCCCAATATTATAGCTGCCGCAGAGATTACAAATGCAGACGCTATACATCCTGGTTACGGATTTCTCTCAGAAAATGCTACTTTCTCTAAGGTATGTAAGGAAAATGGAATCAAATTCATTGGGGCTTCACCTGAAATGATAGATGCGATGGGAGACAAGAGCATGGCGAAGCAAACAATGAAAGAAGCAGGTGTTCCTACTATTCCAGGCAGCGATGGACTTTTAGAAAATATCGAGCACGCCAAGAAAACGGCAAAAGAAATTGTTTATCCTGTTATTCTGAAAGCAACCGCAGGTGGTGGTGGAAAAGGAATGCGCGTGGTAAATAATGAAGAAGAGCTAGAGCCCGCTTGGGAAATGGTTCGTCGTGAAGCAGGAGCTGCATTCGGAAATGATGGGATTTACATGGAGAAATTCGTTGTAGAACCACGTCACATTGAAATTCAAATTGCTGGTGACCAATACGGTAAAGCATGTCACTTGTCTGAAAGAGACTGCTCTATTCAGCGCAGACACCAGAAGCTGGTTGAAGAAACTCCTTCTCCCTTCATGACTCCAGAACTTCGTGAAAAAATGGGTGAAGCTGCTATCAAAGCTGCATTGGCCGTGAATTACGAGGGTGTTGGAACAGTAGAATTTCTGGTAGACAAAGACCGCAATTTCTATTTCATGGAAATGAATACGCGTATTCAGGTTGAACATACCATTACAGAAGAAGTCATTGACTACGACTTGGTGAAAGAGCAAATTAAAATTGCTGCGGGTGAGCCTATCTCCGGGAAAAACTATTTTCCTACTATGCACGCCATTCAATGTAGAATCAATGCAGAAGACCCATACAAAAACTTTATTCCAAGTCCTGGTAAAATCTCTGCATATCACAGTCCCGGCGGACACGGAGTTCGTTTAGACACTCACGCCTATGCTGGGTATGTCATTCCCCCATACTATGATTCTATGATCTCTAAGTTGATTACAGTTGCACAAACGCGTGAAGAAGCCATTGAGAAAATGCAGCGTGCACTGGATGAGTATATCATAGAAGGAATTAAAACCACCATTCCATTTCATCAGAAACTGATGAAAGATGAACAATTCCGCTCTGGAAATTTCACGACCAAGTTTTTGGAGTCGTGGAGTATGGAATAAGAAAAGACGCTTTCTAGCTGTTCAATTTAAGAACAGCTAGAAATGCGGCTTGCGGAACTTCAACCGAACCTACCTGACGCATACGTTTCTTTCCCTCTTTCTGTTTTTCAAGAAGCTTACGTTTACGTGAAATGTCACCACCATAACATTTGGCGGTAACGTCTTTACGCAGTGCGTTAATGGTTTCTCTAGCAATAATTTTAGCTCCAATTGCAGCTTGCAAGGCAATTAAGAACTGTTGTCTTGGTATGAGCTCTCTTAATTTCAAGCAAATCTTTTTGCCCAGTTCATAGGCGTGGTCTTTGTGAATCAGGGCACTCAGCGCATCGACCTGGTCACCATTCAACAGAATATCCAATTTCACTAACTCACTCTGCTGATACCCAATTCTGAAATAGTCGAAGGAAGCATATCCTTTGGAAATGGTCTTCAAACGATCATAAAAATCAAATACAATTTCGGCAAGGGGCATTTCAAAGGTTAACTCAATGCGATCTGTGGTTAAGTAATGCTGATTCGTAAGCATTCCACGTTTTTCAATGCATAGCGTCATAATTGCCCCGATGAACTCTGTTTTCGTAATGATTTGAGCTTTAATGAACGGTTCCTCTACATAATCAATGTGGTTTTGTTCGGGAAGTTCTGAGGGGTTATTGATCTCTAATTTTTCGCCTTTTGTCGTATAACAGAAATAACTAACGTTCGGAACGGTAGTAATGACCGTCATATTGAATTCACGTTCCAGGCGCTCTTGAATAATTTCCATGTGCAGCATGCCCAAGAATCCACAACGGAAACCAAAACCCAATGCGGCCGAGCTTTCTGGTTCAAATACCAAAGAAGCATCATTCAATTGCAATTTCTCCATACTTGCACGCAGTTCTTCGTATTCATCGGTATCAACCGGATAAATACCCGCGAAAACCATGGGCTTCACATCTTCAAAACCTTGTAAAGCTTCAGTACACGGATTCGCAACGGTTGTAATGGTATCACCAACCTTAACCTCTGTTGCGGTTTTTATTCCTGAAATAATATATCCCACATCACCCGCGGCAACAAAATCTCGCGGTTTCAAATCCATTCCCAAAACCCCCACCTCGTCTGCATAATATTCCTTTCCCGTGCTCATGAACTTCACTTTATCACCTTTACGAATGGTGCCGTTGATGATTCGATAATACGCAATGATTCCACGGAAAGAATTAAACACGGAATCGAAAACCATGGCTTGTAAAGGTGCCTCTGGATCTCCGATTGGAGCGGGGATTCGGTCACAAATGGCATCGAGAATAGCAGGAACACCTTCACCTGTCTTTCCACTCGCCGCAAGAATTTCATCACGCTCACATCCAATCAAATCAACAATCTGATCTTTCACCACTTCTGGATCTGCATTGGGCAAATCGATTTTATTTAAAATGGGAATGATGGTCAAATCGTTTTCCAATGCCAAATACAAATTAGAAATGGTCTGTGCTTGAATTCCCTGAGTAGCATCAACAATTAAGATTGCTCCTTCACAAGATGCGATAGACCGAGAAACTTCATAGGAGAAATCCACATGACCAGGTGTGTCAATTAAATTCAAGACAAAGTCCTGGTTGTTGTATTTATGCACCATTTGAATGGCATGCGCCTTAATGGTAATGCCCTTTTCACGCTCGAGATCCATATCGTCAAGCGCTTGTGCCACCATTTTTCGATCTTCAATTGTTTTGGTTATTTGCAACATTCTATCCGCAAGGGTAGATTTCCCGTGGTCAATGTGTGCAATGATGCAGAAATTTCTTATGTTCTTCATGTTTCTTTACGAGTGACAAAAGTACGCACATGCGCAGGAACAAAACAATAAGAATATTTTCGAAGTAATACCAAATTGTTTTACTTGACTATCGACTATTTTTGTTAACTATGAAAAATCTGCAAGTTTTCGTTTTAAGTCTTTTTATCGGTATTCAGGCCATTGGTCAAGAAACCCGTCTTTTTTGTGGAGAGCGCGATGCTCGTGTTCGATTTTTTGGAGCACATCCGGAAACTTGGGATGCGGCCAAAGCAGCCCAACACCAACTCGAGTCGGAAACAGCAGACTTCAATGAAGAAGCACGTGGTGGCGGTCAAACCATTTATACCATTCCAGTCGTATTTCATGTTATACATAACAATGGGCCAGAGAATATTTCTGACGAACAAATTTTAAATGGCTTAGAAATTCTAAATCGCGATTTCCGCATGTTAAATGCTGATATTTCTTTGGTCGTATCGGCCTTTGAAGGTGTAACAGCAGACATTGGAATTGAATTCGCGTTAGCAACAAAAGATCCGAACGGAAACTGCACAAGAGGAATTAACCGTTTGGTTTCAACCTTAACAACAGACGGCGGTCAAGACATGAAAGACTTAATTCAATGGCCAAGAAATAAGTATCTCAATATCTGGATTTGTTCTGATGCAGCAGGTGCAGCGGGATACACCTTTATGCCTGGCGATGTTTCTGGGAATTGGGGGTCTGCGGCCGATGGTATAGTTGTGCGCAGTGATTATGTTGGAGCCATTGGAACAAGTACTGGAAGTAAATCCAGAACCTTGACACATGAGGTTGGTCACTGGTTAAATCTGTACCACACATGGGGCCCTGGAAATTCTCCTGGCGAAACAGGAAATTGCAATCAAGATGACCAAGTCAATGATACCCCGAACACCATTGGATGGACTTCTTGTTCTTTAACAGGTTCTTCCTGCGGAAATGAGGTTGATAACGTTCAAAATTACATGGAGTACTCTTACTGTTCACGCATGTTTACACAAGGTCAAAGAACCCGCATGCGTGCAGCTATTTTAAGCAATGTAGCCCAGAGAAGTAGTTTAATAACCGCTTCCAACCTAGCAGCAACGGGTGTCACGAATCCGGTTTTATGCGAAGCCGATTTTAAATATGACAAAAACATTATCTGCGTAGGAGATAGCATTGCCTTTACTGATGCCTCATACCATGCCATTACAAATTGGTCGTGGAATTTTGGTGATGGACAAACACTAACAGGTGACTTACCCGCTGTTCATCAAAATCCAACACATACCTATGACGTGGCCGGGACTTACTCAGTTACACTCACAGTGAGTAATTCTACAGGTACCTTGTCTAAAACGTATTCAAATGTTATTCATGTGTTGAATGACGGATCACTCTTATCACCTGTTGTAGAGGGATTCGAAAATACTTGGCCAGCGAACAATTGGTTCATCAATAACCCAGATGCCGATGAAACATGGGAAGTTGTACCCACACCATATTCAGGGAGTAATGGTCTAAAATTGAGAAACTATAACTCTGAAAGCGGTCATGTTGACGAAATGGTATCGAATACTTTTGACATGAGCGCCATGGATACCATTTTCGTGAGTTATAAATGGTCCTATGCCAATAGAGTAAACACTACTGATGATCGATTAAGAATCAGCTCAAGCGGAGATTGTGGCGATTCATGGACCTTGAATCGCATTCGAAAAGGAACGACAACCCTTCCTACGGCAACTGCAACAAATGTGGCTTTCACTCCAACTTCCACCTCGCAATGGAATGGAGAAACGTTGACCTTAACTTCTTCTTCCTTCATGACTAACCACTATCAATTGAAATTTGAATTCATTTGTTACGGTGGGAACAATGTCTACCTCGATGATATTAACATTTCCGGAGTAGACACTTTGGGAAATTTTATTGAGATCCTAGAATCGGAAATGAATGTGAGTCTTTATCCCAATCCAACTTCAAACCAAACCACCTTGGAGATTTCTACAGAAAGCCATAGAAAAACCAACGTGCGTTTGTACAATGCGGCAGGGCAATTGGTGCAAACGCCGTTTACCGGATATTTGTCTATTGGAACCCATCAGATTTCCATCACCCCGCCAGGTGCCGGATTCTATTTCGTAGAAGTTCAAAGCGGAAATCAATTAACTAGGAAAAAACTGATTGTGCATTAGGAGTACAATGGTTTGTAAGTACTGAACAAAACTTCCTTGGTGTTGTTTACATTTGTATATCATGACATACCAAGCAGGCCCCTTACTTTCTCTTATTGATCAACCCATTGCACTCAGAGAAAAAATTTCTGAAGATCAGTTGCAGCAAGTTTGTCAAGAGCTGCGTCAGTACATTGTAGATATTGTCTCTGAAAAAGGTGGCCACTTTGGTGCTAGCTTAGGAGTAGTTGAAATGACCGTGGCCTTGCATTATGTCTTCAACACCCCTTATGATCAGCTGATATGGGACGTGGGTCACCAGGCATACGGACACAAAATTTTAACGGGAAGACGTGATGATTTCCACACGCAAAGAAAGTACAAGGGTTTAAGTGGATTCCCGAAGCGCAGCGAAAGCGAATATGATACGTTTGGTGTAGGTCATAGTTCCACTTCTATTTCTGCTGCTGTTGGAATGGCTGTGGCTTCAAAAATTAAAAAAGAAGAAGACAGGCAAGTCATTGCCGTGATTGGTGATGGTGCCATGACCGCGGGCTTAGCCTTTGAAGGGTTGAATCATGGATCAACTGCAGATTGCAATGTTCTGGTGGTATTGAATGACAATTGCATGAGCATTGACCCCAATGTAGGTGCCTTAAAAGAATATTTGACCGATATTACAACGTCTCATACCTACAACAAGGTGAAGGACGAAGTTTGGAATTTACTTGGTAAAATCTCGAAGTTTGGTCCGAATGCTCAAGCTGTTGCTCACAAGATTTCTGAATCTTTGAAAAGCACTTTAATTCATGAGAGTAACTATTTTGAATCTCTCAAGTGGCGCTATTTTGGTCCAATTGATGGCCATGACGTGGATTATATGGTAAAGGTTATGCGTGATTTGAAAGACATCCCTGGTCCGAAAATTTTGCATTGCGTTACCAAGAAAGGAAAAGGATATGAACCTGCTGAAAAAGGTTCTCCTACTAAATGGCATGCACCAGGACTATTCAATAAAGATACAGGAGAGATCATCAAAATCACTCCCAAAAGTCCACAACCCCCGCTTTATCAAGATGTATTCGGACATACCATCATTGAACTCGCAGAGAAAAATGAAAAGGTAGTTGGTGTAACGCCTGCCATGCCCACAGGATGCTCGTTGAAATTCATGATGGAAGCCATGCCACATCGCGCATTCGACGTTGGAATTGCTGAGCAGCACGCTGTTACTTTCAGTGCTGGTATGGCTACTCAAGGCTTGGTTCCTTTTTGTAATATATACTCTAGCTTCATGCAGCGTGCGTTTGACCAAGTCATACATGATGTTGCGCTTCAGAATTTAAATGTAGTTTTTTGTTTAGATCGTGGTGGTTTAGTTGGAGCCGATGGGCCTACGCACCACGGTGCATATGACATTGCATACATGCGTTGCATTCCGAACATGGTGGTTTCTTCACCCATGAATGAAGAAGAATTGCGCAACCTCATGTATACTTCTCAGTTGGAAGGTCAAGGACCATTCTCTATTCGTTATCCGCGTGGGAATGGTGTTTTAGTTGATTGGAAAACACCATTAAAAGAAATTCCAATTGGTCAAGGAAGAAGAGTGAAATCAGGAAATGATGTTGCCTTTTTAACGCTTGGCCCCATTGGAAACTATGCGCTGAAAGCATGCAGTGATTTAGAGGAACAAGGCGTAAGTGCTGCACTGTATGACATGCGTTTCGTGAAGCCGCTAGACGAAGTTTTGTTGCATGAAGTATTCGGCAAATTCAAGCACGTTATTACTGTGGAAGACGGTTGTATACAGGGAGGAATGGGAAGTGCAATCATTGAGTTTATGGCCGATCATGGATATACATCTCAAGTTAAACGATTGGGTATACCAGATGAGTACATTGAGCACGGAACCCAAGATGAGCTGTATGCCGAATGTGGATTCGATGTAGCTGCAATGGTTCGTACAGCTTTGGAAATGTGTCAAACCTCAAGCAAGCAACTGCTCGGCGCTTCTTAGAATTCCTTTCCTTCATTTTTTGATAACATGTGATTCATTGCTTACTTTTGACTGATGTGTCAAAGGTTTCTTTTTCTCCTATTGCTGTTATTTGTTGTACAAGTCCATGGACAGAACATTTCATTGGCCATTTTCGATGAAATTTCTAGAGAACCTTTGCCCGGCGTTGCAGTTCTTACCCCGCAGCAAGATAAATGGATTGCTATTGGAATCACTGATTTATCAGGTAATGTAACGTTTTCCGAATCGGCCTGCGCTGGTATCATTCATTTGAAGCATCTTGGTCATGCAGATACCACCTTTCGTTGTGCCTCCCTTCTATCTGGAAAATTGACTCCTGTTTTTCTGAAAATTGCCGTCAATTCAATCGGTAACGTAGTTATTGGGTCATCTAAATACCTGCAGCCTTTAGAATTCCAAACCGTTAGTTTAGATGTCATCAAGGCTGATGAGATGATTAAACGAATAACACCCGATTTAGCCAAGGCAGCGGAACGCATACCTGGGCTAACAATCATAGACGGACAAGCGAGTATACGTGGTGGAAGTGGCTATGCCTATGGAGCTGGTACACGCGTGCTGCTTGTTGTAGACAATCAACCGCTCATTACAGCAGATCGGAACGACATTAAATGGAACTATGTTCCTCTAGAACTTGCAGAACAAGTTGAAGTCATAAAAGGAGCTAGCTCGGTGCAATTTGGAAGTGCTGCACTGAATGGCATCATTCACGTTCGTACGGCCTACCCCAGCAAACACCCTGAAACTTTTGTGTCCTCTTTTGCAACCGCCTACGATACGCCGAAAAATCCACTCCAAAAATGGTGGACAGACGCAAGTAGGCCCTATCAGAGTGGTATTCAATTCAGACACAAAGAGCGCCTAAAAAATGGGTTTGATTTGGTTTTAGGTGGAAATGTTTTACGCAGCCGCGGATGGTTGAACGGTGAATATGAAAGTAGGGAGCGACTTACTTTTAGAACGCGAAAAATATGGAAAGACGGACGGAAAAGTGCCGGAATAGATGGGAATTTAATGCACCAAAAGGCCGGATTCTTTTTCCTATGGAAAAATGACACAACAGATGCATTGATTCCATTTAGCGATGGTACCACCATTGACATGAATGATTTTTGGGCCAACATAGATCCTTGGTATACCGTTTATGACAAGCACAGCAACAAACACGTGTTGCGTGGTAGATATTATTACACCCTGCAAGTTGGCGGAAAGGATTGGAGCCCCGCTACACATCTCATGAGTGCCGAATATCAATTTCAAAAGAATTTTAAAAATAAAGGCGTCTTAGTTGCAGGTTTCACTGGCAATCAGTTTTTTTTCGAAGACAGTGGACTGGGCGGTATGCACAATGGAAATATGGGGGGCGCCTATGTGCAGTTCGATCAACCCTATAAAAAATGGCAGCTCAGTGTTGGGCTTCGCGAAGAATTATTCCGAATAGATCAACTGATAGCTACAAGTATTCCTGTGGGTAGAGCGGGTGTCAATTATCAAGCAGGAAAAAATACATTTATTCGCTCATCTTTCGGACAAGGGTTCCGCTTTCCATCACCTGCAGAACGATTTGTTAAGACCAATCTCGATGTGATATACATTTACCCGAATCCTGAACTTCGTCCGGAAAAAGGGTGGGGCGCAGAATTGGGTGTCAAACAACGCATACAAATAGCCAATTGGAAAGGCTATGTAGATGGATGTCTTTTTCTAACCCGATATACAGATCTTTTGGAATTCTCATTCGGAATTTGGGATACCGTAAACCAAACCATTGGAAACGCTTTCGGGAGAGGATTCAAGAGCATCAACATCACCCAAGCTCAAATTGGAGGATTAGAGCTTTCTATTAGCGGTGATAGTGATTTAGGAAATTGGCGTATGACCACAAATGGCGGTTATACCTACATTGCTCCCATTGACTTAAACCGTGCTCCTGATTTAAAAGGAGTTTTACCTTTTGCCCAATATGCCATACAATCTTTCAATTCCGATGAAAGTTATGATGGAAGTCCGGTTTTGAAATACAGATACCGACACATGGCCAAGTTTAACATTGATTTTGATTCTCCAATGGGCATCACCTTTGGCGGAGGCATACGAGGCTACAGTTTTATGGAACAAGTTGATTCCATTTTTGAACTCTTCGTGCCCAATTTAATCGACTACCGCATCAATAACCACGGCCCATCTTTCCTCATTGATGCTCGTTTTGGATATGTTAAAGGTCCTCACCGATTCACAATTCAGATTACCAATGTCACGAATACATTTGTAACCATTCGACCTGCAAAACCTGAGGCTCCGCGTGGCTTTATGTTTCAATATGCCTTTAACCTGCAGTCGAACGGAAGAAGCAACGTTCGGAAAAATCCCATTCGATCAAGTTTTAAACGATTCTTTCCCTAAGTCGAAAAGCAACTATGTTTTTAGAAAACACCATTAATAGAGGAAGAAGTGCCGGTTGGATTGAAGTGGTTTGTGGATCTATGTTCTCTGGTAAAACAGAGGAATTGATACGGCGTTTGCGAAGAGCCGAGTTCGCCAAAATGAAGGTTGAAATTTTCAAACCTAAATTAGACATACGATATAGCGATGAAGAGGTTGTAAGTCACAATGAAACAACCATTCGTTCCACTCCAGTAGAACATTCTTCTCAGATCTTACTTCTAGCCTCTGATGCGGAGGTGATTGGAATTGATGAGGCTCAGTTTTTCGATGATGGCTTACCGGAAGTATGCAATCAGTTGGCAAACATGGGTGTTCGGGTCATTGTTGCAGGACTTGACATGGATTATACGGGAAAACCTTTCGGGCCCATGCCGCATATTCTTGCCATTGCAGAGTATGTGACAAAAGTTCATGCGATTTGCGTTGAAACAGGACAATTAGCGCATTATTCGCATCGCATTATCGAAGGAGATAAACAAGTTCAATTGGGAGAGAAAGAATCATATGTTCCACTCTCGCGTGCTGCGTTTGTGAAAAAGAAGAAATAAAAAAAGGCCTTCGCAACGAAGGCCTTTTTCAATCAAAGTTGATCTGAATTATTTTGCAATCAAGTGAACCTCATCGGTAGTTCCAGACGTAGTGTCTTCGAACCACATTTCTGAGTTTGTTAAACGTAAGATTCTTACACTTGAAGCATCTCCTTGGCTATCTGTCATAGTCAAATTCGCATTGTCATTGGTCAAAGCCCAAGTACCTGTTTCAGTTTCAGTATAAGTCTGACCTAAAAAAGTATAAGATACGGTGGTTGAATAAGCACCATCTTTCGCAAATTCAATAGTAACTGTTGTGCCATCAGCCAAGAAATCTGATGTAATGTCAACACCATTTTCATAATATTTTTCAATGGTCCATATTCCTGCAACACGCGCTTCTTTTGAACGTAGAGAAAAACCAGGACCATCTTCATATTTTCCGCAACCTGCGAAAACAAACATTGCTGCCACAGCAAATAATAAACTTAACTTTTTCATAGGATTATAATTTAGGCTCCAAAGATATTGACGAAACCTATTGAATTCCTTCATGCACATCAATTTTTCGTTAAATCGAAAGCCAGTTCAAAAACTTTTGAAATTCCTGAAGCGTCTGTTCCCCCGGCCGTAGCAAAAAAAGCTTGACCGCCACCACCACCTTTTATCTCTTTCGACCATTCTTTGACCAAACTTCCTGCACTCCACTTTCTTTCATTCACCAACGAATCGCTCAAAGCCACAGCAATGGTTGGCTTTCCGCCTTGCACATTCGCCAATAAAATAAAAGCATTCGTAACTTCTGCTTTCAATTGAAAACATATGTCCTTCATGGCATTGTTATCAATATTGACTTCGGCAACAAGCACATTTAAGTCTCCACGTAATTCAAATTGCTGCACGAGTTCTTTCTTCACTTGCATGGCCTGCATGTGCTTCAACTGATCCAATTCCTTTTCAGTGTGTGCAAGTCTATGCAACAAATCTTCAATGGCTTTGGTAATGTTCTTATTTTTAAGTAGAACACGGGCTTGCTCCAATTCTGCCTTTTCCATTGCCATCTTGTGCTCCACTGCATCGGCAGTAATGGCCTCAATTCTGCGAATACCCGCGGCAACAGCGGCTTCGGAAGAAATTTGAAAAGCGCGAATATCACTTGTTTTTTGAACGTGCGTTCCTCCGCATAACTCCACACTACTTCCAAATTGAATAACCCGAACAGTAGATCCGTATTTTTCTCCAAACAGCATCATAGCTCCTTGCTTCTTGGCCTCGTCCATGGTTGCATTTCTATTTTCCACCAATGGCAAAGCTGCACGAATGCGTGTATTTACAAGTTGCTCCACTTGTTTCAATTCTTCATCTGTGACCTTTGCGAAATGAGAAAAGTCGAAACGTAAATACTCTGAATTCACCAAAGAACCCTTTTGTTCCACATGTGTACCTAGTACTTCGCGCAGCGCCTCATGCAACAGATGCGTAACGCTGTGATTGCACTGTGAGCGTTCACGCTTCTCGCGATCTACAACCGCGGTGAATGTTGCACTCACATTCTCGGGCAGTTGTTCAACGAAATGAACGCTGAGGTTGTTTTCTTTCTTCGTATCAATAACCACTACACTTTCGTTGATGGTTTTTAAGACTCCGGTATCTCCCACTTGTCCGCCACCTTCGGCATAGAAAGGCGTGTTGCTCAGTACCAATTGAAAACTCTCTTTTCCCTTCGCCTTAATTTTTCTGTATTTGAGAATTTTTGTTTCACATTCCAGTGAATCGTATCCAACAAATGAAGATTCTCCGGCTTCCAATTCAACCCAATCATCTGTCTCTAATTTCGTTGCATTTCTGCTTCTCTCTTTTTGTTTTTCCAACTCTTCTTCAAATCCTTTTGAGTCAACACCAACTCCTTTTTCTGAAGCAATTAAAGATGTTAAATCGAAAGGAAATCCAAACGTATCATACAATTCGAAAACTGTCTTTCCATCTAAAACTGAAACTCCCTTGCTCAGATGTTCATCTAACAATTGAATGCCTTTATCTAAGGTTCGCAGGAAGCTCTCTTCTTCTTCCCGAATTACCCGCTTCACCAAATCTTTGTTCGACACTATTTCTGGAAAAAATGCGCCCATTTCCTGAACCAATACATCAACCAATTCAAAAATAAATGCTTCTTTACGATTCAAGAAACTGTATCCGTAACGAATGGCTCTGCGCAAGATTCGGCGAATGACATACCCAGCTCCACTGCTTGCTGGTAACTGTCCGTCTGCAATGGTGAAAGCAACAGCGCGCACGTGATCGGCAATAACACGAATAGCAACGTCTTGTTTCGAGTCACTGCGTGTATATGCCACACCCGAAATAGTTGAGATTTGTTCAATGATTGGCGTGAAAACATCTGTGTCGTAGTTAGATGTTTTTCCTTGCAAAGCCACACAGAGTCTTTCAAAACCCATTCCGGTATCAACATGTTTATTTGGTAAAGGTTCCAAATCGCCATTTGCTTTTCTGTTGAACTGCATGAATACGTTGTTCCAGATTTCAATCACTTGCGGATGACTCTCGTTCACCAAGGTTTTTCCATCAACAGCCTCACGTTCAGCATCTGTTCTTAAATCGAAATGAATTTCGCTGCATGGTCCACATGGACCAGTTTCGCCCATTTCCCAGAAATTATCTTTCTTATTTCCCCGAAGAATTCGGTCCTCAGGAATGCATAATTTCCATATATCAAAAGCTTCTTGATCGAATTCCAATCCCTCTTTTTCATCTCCTTCAAACACGGTCACATACAAACGATCTTTTGGAAGTTTATATACCTCTGTGAGAAGTTCCCAAGCCCAAGTAATAGCGTCTTGCTTGAAATAATCACCGAACGACCAATTACCCAACATTTCAAACATGGTGTGATGGTATGTATCAACCCCTACTTCTTCCAAGTCATTGTGTTTTCCACTTACACGCAGACATTTTTGTGAGTTGGCAATTCTTGCATATTCAATAGTACCGTGTCCTAGAAATAAATCTTTGAACTGATTCATACCTGCATTGGTGAACATTAAGGTGGGGTCACCCTTCACAACAATGGGTGCCGATGCTACAATGTGATGTTGTTTTGATTTAAAAAAATCTAAAAAAGTCTGACGTATTTCTTTGGCCTTCATGATTTGGCAAATTTAGTTAGGGAAGGCTCAAGTGAAAGCTACATTCTGTTGTAAATTCGCTTTTGTGCGCAAAGACAAATCGAAATATCGGTTCAACCCCATTACTCTCGACTATGAGGCCATTACATATACCATTCGAGATTATTCTTGGATTGTAGTCCGTTATCTGCTCGCCGGTGTGGTTTTAGGGGGAATTGGCATTGTCTTATATGCGTCTTTTTTTAAAGATCCAGAGACCACCAACCTCGAGAAAAAAATTGACTATTTGGAAGATCAAATCAAGGTCTACAACCAGAAATTAGATACCCTTGAAATTTTCGCTGAGGAACTTGAAAAGCGCGACGAGACCGTGTATAGATCCATTTTCGGAGCGGCCCCATACCAAAGAAAATTCTCTGGCTTCGTTCCCAATGCCACCAATGACTTCAGTACTGATGAAGACATTTTAGAAACTCAATATCGCATTCGTAGACTTCAAGAAATGTTCGTTTCTCAGAGCAAATCATACGAAGAGATTTATCAACTTGCCAGAAATCAAGGCGAAATGCTCAATTCCATACCGGCCATACAACCTGTTTCGAACCAAGACTTGGAGCGCATTTCATCTGGTTTTGGATACCGTATTCACCCCATATACAAAGTTGCAAAATTGCATACAGGATTGGATTTCGCTGCCGATATTGGAACTGAAATATATGCCTCTGGAGATGGCGTTATAGAGCAGGTTGAGAGCGTACTTACTGGTTATGGTAACAATGTTATTATTAACCACGGTTATGGCTATCAGACACTTTATGGCCACATGAGTAAAATACTTTGTGTCCAAGGTCAACAAGTAAAAAGAGGACAGTTAATAGGACTAGTTGGAAACACCGGAGCATCAACAGGACCGCACTTGCACTACGAAGTTTGGCGAAATGGTGAAAAAGTGGATCCTGCGTTTTATTTTTACAACGATATTACACCTGAACAATATGAAGAGGTGTTGCAAAGGGCAGCCAATGCAACACAAAGCTTCGACTAATTACT
>Ga0315905_10000560_pt1 | contig 40100 bp, 38 predicted proteins | sample LakEriMetagenome_5_FD_203522 | JGI IMG/M metagenome (GOLD analysis project Ga0315905, IMG submission 203522) | Freshwater fungal communities from buoy surface, Lake Erie, Ohio, United States - Buoy 4 MA121 | ecosystem: Environmental > Aquatic > Freshwater > Lake | place: USA: Lake Erie, Ohio...
GTCCAGTTCCATCGAGGCGCCGGGGAGGCGGCTGTCCTTGATGTCATTGGCCTGGAGGCCGGAGATTTCGTCGCGGGCCTTCTGGATGAAGTCTGCGAGGTAGCGGAATTCGCCGATGATGGATTTGTCGAGCGAGCCGAAGAAGGCGGTCATCGCATCGGCCATCTGGTGCGAGAGGTCGAGCACTTCGACCAGCGGGCGTTCGCGAACGCCTGTGGCCTTGAGCTGGTCCATCGCCGTACGAATTTTCAGAGCGGCTTCGGCAGCTGCCATCAGAATTCCCCCAGGACGGATTTCAGCTTGCCCTTCAGCGTTTCGGCGTTGAATGGCTTGACGATGTAGTTGTTCACGCCCGCCTTCTTGGCCGCGATGACGTTTTCCGTCTTCGACTCGGCGGTGACCATGATGAAGGGGGTGGTCTTCAGCTTCTCGCTGGCGCGCACCTGCTGGAGCAGCTCGTAGCCGGTCATCGGCTCCATGTTCCAGTCGGAGATCACGAGACCGAAGCGGCCGGAGTTGAGCTTCTCCAGGGCCTGGCGGCCGTCCTTGGCCTCCTCAATGTTCTTGAAGCCCAGCTGGTTCAGCAGGTTGCGAATGATGCGTATCATCGTCTGGTAATCGTCCACGACAAGGACAGGCATGGACAGGTCGACGGCCATGTTCCAAAGACTCCGGGAGGCTGATACTGGGAGCGTTTGTACGGGTCGCAGCCAAATAAATGATGAATCCCGTGGCTTTGGACATTAGCAAACCGGCCATTTTGGGTAGGCGCCCGGCGCAAAGAGGCCTCGCAATGCGGATTTGCGAGGAAAACGGTTCACATTGTCGGCCGGATTGCTTTATGCACCCGCCGTCAGACCACCGGTCCAGCGGGCCGGGACTTGAGGATTTCGGGGCATGAAAACGGGCAGGACGTTCGCAGATCTGGCGATCGGGATGAGTGTCTCGATCGAGAATACCGTGTCCGAGCAGGACGTGATCGATTTCGCCCGGGTCTCGGGCGATTACAATCCGCTGCACATGGACGAGGACTACGCGAAGACGACCCAGTTCAAGGGGCGGATCGCCCACGGGGCGCTCAGCGCGTCCTATATCTCCGCCATCCTGGGCAATGACCTGCCGGGGCCCGGCGCGGTGTTCATGGAGCTGAACCTCAAATTTGTCCGGCCCGTGCGGATCGGCGACATGGTGACATCATCGGCCGAGGTGATCGAGATGGTCGAGCGCGGCTATCGCGTGCGGCTGGCCGTGAAGGGCGAGGTTGACGGCAAGATCGTGATGAAGGGCGAGGCGCTCGTCATGGTGCCGTCCGGCCTGGCCGAATAGGCCGTCATGTCAGGCGCCGCCATCGCGCTGGGCAATTTCGATGGGCTGCACGCGGGGCATCGCGCGGTTATCGCGGATGCAGGCGCAGCGGCGAAGCGGCTCGGCGTGGCATTGGGCGTGGCGACATTCGAGCCGGCGCCGCGGCGTTTCTTCCAGCCAGATGCGCCGCCCTTCCGGCTGATGACTCAGCTAAGGCGGCAGATCGCGCTCGATGCGATCGGCGTGCAGGAACTTCACCTCCTCAAGTTCGATGCTGCGATGGCGGCGATGACGGATCGCGAGTTCTGCGAGCGCGTGATCGTGGGGCAGGCCAGCGCGCGGTCGGTGAGCGTGGGGTTCGATTTCCGGTTCGGCACGGGGCGGATGGGCGATGTCGATAGCCTGCGCCGGCATGGCGCGGAGCTCGGTTTCGACGTGAGTATGGTGGCGGAGGTCCAGGAGGGCGGGGCGAAAGTGTCTTCGTCCGGCATCCGTCTCGCCATCGAGCGCGGCGACATGGCGGAGGCGGCGCGCGGGCTCGGCGGGTACTGGATCACCGATGCAGTCGTTGAGCACGGCGAGAAGCGCGGTCGGACACTTGGCTTTCCGACGGCGAACATGTCGCTTGGAGAGATCGTGCATCCGGCGCACGGGATTTATGCGGTGTGGGCGCGGATCGACGGCGAAGTTACGTGGCGATCTGGCGTCGCCAATTTCGGGCGCACGCCGACGACAGGGATGCGCGATCCTTTGCTGGAAGTCGTGATCTTCGACTGGAGCGGCGATCTTTACGGCAAGCGGCTGCACACGGCGTTCGTCTCGAAGCTGCGGGCTGAGGAGCGTTACGACAGCCTCGATGCGCTGGTGAAGCAGATGCATGTCGATGCGGCGGATGCAAAGCTGGTGCTGGCTGGCTCAGTCTCTCCAGCTGGATGATGGAGGCGAGAAGCCTGCGGACGCGGTGGCTGAGCCTTTCTGTGTTGATGACGGCGGCGTGTACGCCAGCCGCGCCCCCCGCTTCTGTGGAAGCGCCCGTTGCTGAAGCGAAAGCGCCGGCGCTCGTCGAAGCGTTCGACGTGGCGCAGATCATCCGGCTGGTCGGCCCGATGGACTACACCCCGACAGGGCAGGGTGAGGAATCGCCCGAAGCCAATGCATGGGTCGAATTCCGCGGGGCGGACGGCGAAACCTTTCGGGCTGAGGCGCGGCATTTCGCCAGCAGTCGGCCGGGCGTGCGGTGCGAGGGGATCACGCTCACGGCGCGGGTGACGGTTCCTGGATCGACGTCGGCGGGGATGCTGGATCACGCCAACCGGTTCAATCAGGACCAGGCGGCGGTCTTCATGTTCGAGGATTCCGGCCACCTGGTCGTCAGCGACGACATCATCCTCGATGGGGGCGTCTCCGAGGCGAGCCTGGAGGTGAGCCTGGCGACATTTTCCACCGTCCTGCGCCAGAACCGCGATTTCCTGCTCCGGGCGGCTGGCGTGATCCCCTAGTCGAAGGGGAAGCGACGCGCTATCAGCCGGGCATGACCAGAGCGGCTATACTCCGAATTATGGGCCCGGCGGGCGCGATCTAGCGCGTTTACCGCCGGGAAAGTCGTATGCGCCTTAGGCTCCCACTCAAGCGACCCCCAGAATCCGAACATGACACGCCCTGAAAAAGACGACGCAGCGAACCCCTACAAGGACACGCTGTTCCTGCCCAAAACTGACTTCCCCATGCGCGGCGGCCTTCCCCAGCAGGAGCCCCTGCGTCTGGCGAAATGGGAGGCGGAAGATCTCTACGGCCAGCTGCGCGCGGATGCGAAGAAGCGCGGCGCCAAGGCCTTCATGCTGCATGACGGCCCGCCGTACGCAAACGGGCACATCCACATCGGCACGTCGATGAACAAGACGCTCAAGGATCTTGTCGTGCGGACCCGGCAGATGATGGGGTTCGATGCGGACTACATCCCCGGCTGGGACTGCCACGGCCTTCCGATCGAGTGGAAGGTGGAGGAGGAGTTCCGCGCCGCCGGCAAGCAGAAGCGCGACGTGCCGATGGCGGAGTTCCGCAAGGCCTGCCGCGACTATGCGCAGAAGTGGATCGACATACAGCGCACCGAGTTCAAGCGCCTCGGCGGCGCCGGCAATTGGGCCAATCCATACCTGACGATGGACTATGCGTCCGAAGCAGCGACGGTGAGGGAATTCCTCAAGGTCGCGACGAGCGGGCAATTGCGCAGAGGCGCCAAGCCCGTGATGTGGAGCCCTGTTGAACAGACTGCGCTCGCCGAGGCGGAGGTGGAGTACGCCGACCGCAAGGCGCAGATGATCTGGGTGAAGTTTCCGGTGGACTCGCTGGTCATCACCGACCCGGTCACGAAAGCCGATGAGGACCGGCTCAAGCAGGCATCCGTGGTGATCTGGACAACCACGCCATGGACCATCCCGGCGAACCGCGCTGTCTCGTTCAATCCCGATATCACGTACGGCCTCTTTCGTTGCGATAGCCTGGAACAGGGACTGGCGTTTGAGCCCTGGATCAAGCCCGGCGACCAGTTGATTGTTGCGGACAAGTTGGCGGAAAGCGTCATGAAGGCGGCGAAGGCCTCGGCCTGGACGCGCGTTTCAGATGTCACCACGGCGGAACTCGCGCGGATGACTGTCGCCCATCCATTCCGTCATGCCGGACTCGGGGGCTATGATTTTGATGTTCCCCTGCTCTCGGGGTCCCACGTCACCGACGATACCGGCACCGGTTTCGTCCATACGGCGCCAAGTCATGGCGAGGACGACTACGAGGTTTGGGTCGCAAACTCGCGCATGCTGGATTTCCGCGGTGTGCACGATGCGATCCCCAATACCGTCGATGAGTTCGGCCGATACACGAAAGAGTGCCCTGGTTTCGAAGGGCTCGAGATCATCACGGTTGACGGCAAGAAGCGCGGGCAGGATGGGCCCGCGAACAAGGCTGTGATGGACAAGCTTATCGAGGCGGGTGCGTTGCTGGCGCGGGGCGTGACCACGCTGCGCGACGCGCACTCGTGGCGCTCCAAGGCGCCGGTGATCCGGCGGGCGACTTCGCAATGGTTCATCGGGATGGACCAGCCGCTCGGCCATCTGCAAGGCAAGGAAGGCAAGACACTGCGTGAGTTGTGCCTCGAGGCGATCGACGCAACTGCGTTCACGCCGGAGCGTGGACGCGAGCGGCTTCGCTCGATGGTGGCGGAGCGGCCCGACTGGCTGATCTCGCGCCAGCGTGCGTGGGGCGTGCCGCTGACGCTGTTCGTCAATCGTGAGACAAACGAAATCCTGAAGGATGACGCCGTGAACGCGCGCATCGTTGAGGCGGTCGTGAAGGGCGGGGCCGATGCGTGGTTCGGCGGCGACGCGCAGGAATTCCTCGGAGCCGCGTACAAGGCGGCCGACTATGAGAAGGTGAACGACATTCTCGATGTCTGGTTCGACTCGGGCACCACGCATGCGTTCACGCTGGAAGACCGCGGGTTGAAGTGGCCGGCGGATGTCTATCTCGAGGGCTCGGACCAGCATCGTGGCTGGTTCCAGTCGTCCCTGCTGGAGAGCTGCGCAACGCGCGGGCGCGCTCCGTTCGACGCCATCGTCACGCACGGCTTCGTTCAGGCCGAGGACGGGGAGAAGATGTCGAAGTCGCTCGGCAACGTGATCTCGCCAATGGAGGTCTGCGAAAAATTCGGCGCGGACATCCTGCGCATTTGGGTCGCGTCGTCGGACTATGCGGATGATCCAAGCTTCGGCTGGAACCTGTTCAATGCGAACAGCGACATCTACCGCAAGCTGCGCAACACGATGCGTTACCTTCTGGGCGCGCTGGATGGCTTCAACGAGTCAGAGCGTGTCGCGCATGCCGACATGCCCGGGCTGGAGCGCTGGGTGCTGCACCGGCTGGCCGAACTCGACAAGGTGGTGCGCGATGCGTACGCGGCCTACGACTTCAAGAAGGCCTTCCACGAGCTGGTGAACTTCTGCGTCGTGGACCTGTCGGCGGTGTATTTCGACATCCGCAAGGACAGCCTGTATTGCGACGCGCCGTCGTCGCTGCGCCGGCGAGCGTGCCGCACGGTGATGGACGACGTGTTCAGGCGCCTGACGATCTGGTTCGCGCCGGTGATGGTGTTCACGTGCGAAGAGGCGTGGGAGCAACGCTATCCGGGCAAGGGCTCTGTGCATCTACAGCTGTTCCCGGAAACGCCGGCGGGGTGGCTGGATACGGCGCATGCCGCACGATGGGACGGCGTTTTCCGCGTTCGTAAAGCAGTGACGGAAGCGCTCGAACTGGAACGGCGCGAAAAGCGCATCGGTTCTTCGCTGGAAGCTTCGGTTTCCGTAACCGTGGGCGACCCTGAGTTGTTGAAGACGTTCGCTGGCGAGGATGCAGCCGAAATCTTCATCACCTCACAGGCGGAGCTGATCGCAGGCGGGGAAAGCGTCTCGGTCACGAGCAGCCGCGCGCCCGGCGTTAAATGCGCGCGTTCATGGAAGTATTTCGATCCCGCTACGGCGGACCCCGCCTATCCCGACATCACCCCGAGAGATGCGGCGGCCGTTCGTGAGTATCGTGGCGTTTGAGGTAGTTGGATGGCTGTGACGATGGACTGGCTTTCGCGCGAAAAGATGACCACGGCCTGGCGTTGGGGCATTCCCCTCGTCATCGCGATCGTGGTGCTGGACCAGCTGACCAAGGCGTGGGTGCTGGGCGCGCCGGAATTCAGGGCAATGGACTGCCTCGTCGGCGCCGCGCCCTGCGGCCGGATCGAGATCTCGGCTCTGATGGATTTCTCCATGATCTGGAACCGGGGCGTGAGCTTCGGGGCCATGCAGGCCGAGGGGCTCGCCCGCTGGGGACTGTTCGTCATGATCTCCGGTATCGCGATCGGTTTCACGATCTGGCTCCTTCGCGCGGAGCGGAAGCTGACGGCGCTGGCCCTGTCGATGGTCATCGGCGGCGCGGTCGGCAACCTGATCGACCGGGCGATTTTCGGCGCAGTTGTTGATTTCATTGACTTTCAGGGCCCGTGGTTCGGCTGGAACATTGGCGGCTGGGATGTCGGCTTCCCTTGGATCTTCAATGTCGCAGATGCTGCGATTTCCATTGGAGCGGGCGTTTTGCTGCTGGATCAGCTTCTGGCCGGGCGGAACCGGGCGCGCTAGAAGGTCTGGGAGTCGGTACCTGGCTGCCCGCTTGGGCGGCGCGATAGGAGAGTTCAGTGAAGCGCAAAACGACATTCGGCCTGGTGGCCCTTACGGCGATCACCCTCGCGGGCTGCGCGTCCGCCGGCGGACCCGACGAGTTCCGCGTGGTTCGCAAGGCGCCGCTGACGGTCCCGCCGGAATACAATCTTCGCCCGCCGACGCTCGGCCAGGCGCGTCCGCAGGAATTGTCCCCCGAGGCACAGGCCCGCGTGGCGGTGTTCGGCGTCGACCTCGGCGCCAACGCCAGCGAAGGCGAGAAGGCTTTTGTCCGCGCCGCCGGCGGCGATGCGGTGGAGCGCACGGTCCGCGCGCAGGTTGATTTCGACAATTCTCAAGCGGTGCGGAAAAATCGCAGCTTTGCCGACACGATCCTGAACTGGGGCGGCCCGGCGGGCGAGCCGGTGATAGATCCCGTCGCCGAGGCTGCGCGCCTCAAGACGGAGTCCGAAGCGGTGAAGGACATCACCGGCGGCGGCGCAGTGCTGATCCAGCCGAAGCAGACCAGCAAGCTGCCGGGTCTTTGAGGCGAGGCTGGAACGCGCTGATGTTTCGCTGGGCGAAAGCCTTGCCTGGCTTGATTGTGTCTGGGCTGCTGCTGGCCGGGCCGGCGTCTGCACAGGCCGGAGGCGACTGGTCGCCCCAGACTTTCACGCTGTCGAACGGACTGCAGGCTGTCGTGCTGCCGGATCATCGCGCGCCGGTGGTGACGCACATGATGTGGTATCGCGTCGGTTCGGCGGACGAGACGCCGGGCAAGGCGGGGCTGGCGCACTTTCTTGAACATCTGATGTTCAAGGCGACAGATACTTTGCCGGCGGGTGAATACTTCCGCACGATCGCGCGCAATGGCGGACAGGCCAACGCCGGCACGTCGTACGACTTCACGAACTACCATTTACGCATCGCGAAGGACCGGCTGCCGCAGATGATGCGCATGGAAGCCGATCGCATGGTGAACCTGCGGCTCGCGGAGGAGGAGGTGACGCCGGAACGCAATGTCGTACTCGGCGAACGCCGGCAGAGCGTGGACAGCCAGCCCGCGGCCGTGCTGGACGAGATGGTGTGGGCAAGGCTCTATCCGGGGCATCCCTACGCGATCCCTGTGATCGGGCCCGAGAACGAGATTGCGGCGCTGTCGCGTGAGGATGCGCTCGGCTGGTATCGCGAATGGTATGGTCCGGAAAACGCGATCCTTGTTGTCTCCGGCGACATAACGGCGGCCGAGCTGGAGCCGCTGGCGAAGGACATCTATGGAGCGATCGCGCCGCGGGGCGACCTCAAGCGGCGCGCCTTGCCGGAGGTTAAGCCGCTTGCCGCCTCCGTCGAGGTGCAGCACAGCGACTCGAAGGTCCGGCAAACGCTGTGGCAGCGTATCTGGATCGGCGCGCCGCTCGGCCATCCGGATGCGGCGGCGCTGCAGGTCGGGATGCAGATTCTTGGTGGCGGACGGACGAGCCGACTGTATCGCGAGCTGGTCGAAGGCGGCAAGGCAGTCAGCGTCCTCGCCTGGGCCTACGAGATGGAGGCGCCGGGGCCGGCCGGGCTCAGCATCGAGCCGGCGCAGGGCGTGTCGCTCGACGCGCTCAAGGCGAGGTCCATGGCAATCGTCGATACGTTCATCGCGGAAGGGCCCGCGGAGGAGGAGCTGGCGCGCGCGAAGAAAACGCTCGCCGCCAAGCGCATTTTTCAAAGGGATAACCAGGTTGAGATGGCGAACTGGTATGGCGTGCAACTGACGGCCGGGCTGACGCTGGAGCAGATCGCAGATCGCGAGGCGCTGGTCGGTGGGCTCACCGCTGCGGATGTGCGGACCGTGATGAAGCGGTATCTCTCAGGCGTGAACCACGTCGACGCCCTGCTGCTGCCGGAGACGCAATGAGCCGGGCAGTCGCCAGCCTTGTCATGGCTGTGCTGGTGACGGCGTGCCAGACGGTCGCGCCCGCGAAGGACACCTCGCTGGCTGATGTGCAGGTGGTGACGTCGCCGGGCGGCGTCACGGCGTGGCTAGTGTCTGAATCGCATGTGCCGATCATCGCCATGGAGATGGCATGGCGCGGCGGAGCGACGAATGAGCCCCGCGGGCGCGAAGGCGCAGGCTGGGTGATGGCCTACATGATGAACGAAGGTGCGGGAAAGTTCGACACCACCGAATACGGTGCGCGCATGCAGGACCTCAACATGTCGTTCGCCTGTGGGGTCGCGATAGACTGGACGTCCTGCAGCCTGACGACACTGAAGGAGACAGCGGACGAGAGCTTCGACATGGTGCGCATGGCGCTCGCCGAACCGCGCTTCGATCGTGAGCCGATCGAGCGAGCCAAGCGCGAGCTGTCTGTTTCGCTTAAGCAGGAAGACGCCAATCCGAGGACGTTGGCCAGCCGCGCGATGAACAACGCGTTGATCCCGGGCCATCCATATGCGCGCTATGCAACGCCGGAAACCGTAGCGCGCGTGTCACGCAGCGACATCGCCAGGTTGAAACAGACGCTGATGACGAAGGAGCGGCTGCTTGTCGTCGTGGTCGGCGACATGACGGCGGATGAATTGAAGCCGAAACTGGACGAGGTGTTCGGCGCCTTGCCCGCGGGCTCGCCCCTGCCGCCGCTGGCGGATGCTGTCGCCCGTCCGGCGCTGTCGGAGCCGGTGGTGACGCAACTCGCCCAGCCGCAGACGCTGGTGATGTTCTCGGGGCCGGGTGTACGCCGCGAGGACCCGGATTTCTTCGCGGCCTACCTGCTGAACTATGTTCTCGGCGGCGGCGCGCTGTCGTCCCGTCTGGGCGATGACCTGCGCGAGAAGCGCGGGCTGACCTATGCCGTCGGTACGGGCCTCAGCCTGCAAACGCATTTCTGGCGCTGGACGGGGTCAACCTCCGTCCAGAACGACAAGGCGGACGAGGCCGTGGCGCTGATCCGGAAGAATATCGGGCGGCTGGGGCGCGATGGACCGACGCAGGCTGAACTCGATGACGCCAAGGCCTATGTGACCGGCGCGTTTCCGCTGGCCTTCGATTCCAACGCCAGGATCGCGCGCAACCTGCTGGGGTTCCGGCAGGACAATCTGGCGGCGGACTATGTGCAGCAGCGCAATGGCTTCTTCGAAGCGGTGACGCTGGCGGACGTAAAGCGGGTCGCGGCGGAATACATGAAGGCGGAGCAGTTCACCTTCGTGATGGTGGGTCAGCCGGCGCTGGATTGAGCGCTTTGCCTGGCACAAAGCTGTGAGGGCGCTGCCGCAACGTCCTGCCAATCGCCGGCATCGACGCTAAGGTGCCTGGATGGCCGAATCAGCCCTGAAACCGCCCGAGGGACGCATCCGCCGCCTGCCGCCGGATGCAGTGAACCGCATTGCCGCCGGCGAGGTAGTGGAGCGTCCGGCCGCCGCCGCGAAGGAGCTGATCGAGAATGCGCTCGATGCCGGTGCGCGGTCGATCCGCGTGCGCATCGAGGGCGGCGGGCTTACGCGCCTGCTGGTCGAGGATGACGGGCTCGGCATGAGCGTGGACGAGTTGCCGGTGGCGATCGAGCGGCACGCCACGTCGAAGCTGGCGGCCGATGAAGATGGCCACGTGGATCTTCTCGACATCCGCACGATGGGATTTCGGGGCGAGGCGTTGCCGTCGATCGGTTCGGTGTCCCGGCTTGGAATACTGAGCAAGGCTGTGGGCGCCGATGCGGCCTTCGAGATCACCGTAGATGCAGGGCGCATCGACGGACCGAACCCCGCGCCGTGGAGCGGGCTGACCAGCAGCGGAACGCGCGTGGACGTGCGTGATCTTTTCTACGCGACGCCAGCGCGGCTGAAGTTCATGAAGACGGAGCGGTCGGAAGCGCAGGCGATTGCGGATACGGTGCGCCGCCTCGCGCTTGCGCGGCCGGACGTCGCCTTCCACCTCGAGACGGACGAGCGGACTGTTATCAAGCTGCAGGCTGAACAGGGCGATGCGAGCGAGGCGCGGCTGAGGCGCCTGGGCGCCGTGCTGGGCAAGGAGTTTCGCGAGAACGCGGTCGAGATCGGCGCGGAGCGCGAGGGTGTCCGTGTGTCCGGCTTTGCGGGCCTGCCGACATTCAATCGTGGCAGTGCGCAGCACCAGTACCTGTTCGTCAACGGACGGCCGGTGAAGGATCGTCTGATGGTCGGCGTGATCCGTGCGGCGTATCAGGATTTCCTCGCGCGCGACCGGCATCCGATGGCGGTGCTGTTCCTCGATCTCGACCCGATGCAGGTGGACGTGAACGTGCATCCGGCCAAAACGGAAGTGCGCTTCCGTGATTCCGGAAATGTGCGCGGGCTCATGATCGGCGCGCTGCGGCATGCGCTGGCCGCGGCCGGGCATCGCGCGAGCACGACAGTCGCGGGCGCGGCGCTGGGCGCGGCGACGAGCCATGTGGCGCCGTCTCTGCCCTGGAACACGGGGCAGGCGCGGTGGTCTCCGGCGCGGCCGGTGGTGGAGACGCAGACATATGCCGGCATGTCCGACAACCGGCCTGCCACGTTCGAGGCGTTCGGCGGCGCTCCGAGCGCGCGCGTCGAGCCTGCGCCGGATGCTTCAGCTGACACACCGCCACTCGGCGTGGCGCGGGCGCAGGTGCATGAGACTTACATCATCGCGCAGACGGCGGACGGCATGGTGATCGTCGATCAGCACGCCGCGCACGAGCGTCTGGTCTATGAGCGCATGAAGGCGCAGATGGCGGGTGAGGGCGTGCGGCGGCAGGCATTGCTGATACCGGAGATCGTCGAACTATCCGAGGAAGAGGCGCTGCGCGTGCTCGACCGTGCGGACGAGTTGCTTGTGATGGGGCTGGAGGTCGAACCGTTCGGGCGCGGTGCGGTGGCCGTGCGCGCGACGCCAGCGATTTTCGGCGAGATGGATGTGAAGGGTCTGATCCGCGATCTTGCGGACGACTTTGCGGAGTATGAGGCGGGGTTGGCGCTGAAGGAGCGGATGGAAGAGGTCATGGGCAACATGGCCTGCCGCGGCTCGGTGCGCGCGGGGCGGCGGCTCACGGCCGACGAGATGAATGCCCTGCTGAGGCAGATGGAAGTCACGCCGCACTCGGGGCAGTGCAATCACGGGCGGCCGACATATGTCGAGCTGAAGCTGGCGGATATCGAGAAGCTGTTTGGGCGGCGCTAGCTCGCCACAACACCTGGCAGGGGCAACTGCCGCGCCACGATCACCTTATCCAAGATCCCCAGCGCCTCGCGCACGGGCCTGAAGCTGCGGCGATGGACGGGGCACGGCCCGAGGCGCCTTAGTGCCTCCAGATGCGCGGCGACCCCGTAGCCCTTGTGCTGCGAGAAGCCGTAACCGGGATAGCGCGCGCAGAGGTCCACCATCATCGCGTCGCGCGTCGTCTTGGCGAGGATGGAGGCGGCAGAGATGGCAGACTCCAGCGCGTCGCCGCCGACGATGCAGGTGATCCTGCAGGGGATTGGCGGCGGGTCGTTGCCGTCCACCAGCACGTGGGTCGGCATCATGCCCAGCTGGTCGAAAGCGCGGCGCATGGCGAGGAAGTTGGCTTGCCGGATGTTGACGGTGTCGATTTCCTCGACCGTGGCGACCCCGACGCCCCAGGCGACGGCGCGCTCCTTGATGCGGGCGGCGAGGATATCGCGGCGTTCCTCGGTGAGCTGTTTGGAGTCGTTGAGGCCGTTGATGCGGCGCTTCTTGTCGAGCACGACGGCGGCAGCGACAACGGGGCCGGCGAGGGGGCCTCGCCCGGCTTCGTCGATGCCACAGATTATCTCAACAACGTCCATGCTCGTGTCTCGGCTCAGGACGGGTTAGACATGAGTCCAAAGCCTCACTGCAACCCCGCGAGTTAGCCAATGGCATTAGCCTCCACAGCAGACGTCATCCGCATTCACAAACATGGCGGGCCGGAGGAGTTGAAGTTCGAGACGGTGGAACTCGGTGCGCCCGAGGCCGGGCAGGTGCGGCTGCGGCAGACGGCGATCGGGGTGAATTTCATCGATACCTACAAGCGGACGGGGCTCTATCCCGGGCCAACGCCCGCGGGGCTGGGCGAAGAAGCCGCAGGTGTGATCGAGGCGCTGGGCGAGGGCGTGTCGGGACTGAAAATCGGGGACCGGGTTGTCTACAACGGGCTGCAGGGTGGGTATGCGACGCATCGGAATGCGCCGGCGGACAAGATGGTTCGCATTCCCGATGGCGTGAGCGACGAGGACGCAGCGGCGGTCTTCCTGAAGGGTCTGACGGTCTGGATGCTCACATTCGAGATCCGGCGCATCCAGCCCGGCGAGACGATTTTGGTCTGGGCTGCGGCCGGCGGCGTCGGATCGATCCTCGTACCGTGGGCCAATGCCCAGGGCGCGCGCGTGATTGGTGTGGTGTCGACGCCGGAGAAGGCCGAACTGGCGAAGCAGTACGGTTGCTGGGAGACGATCCTCGCGAGCGAGGATGTTGCGGCGCGTGTAAAGCAGCTGAATGGCGGGAAGGGCGTGCCGGTTGTCTATGACAGCGTTGGCAGGACATCTGCCGAGGCGAGCCTGAAGTCGCTCGCGCCACGCGGGTGGTTCATCACCTATGGCAATGCGTCGGGCCCCGCAGACCCGATCGCGCCGGCGCGGCTCAACCAGGGCGGGTCGCTGATCATGACGCGGCCGGGCCTGTTCCACTTCACGCATCATCGCGCGGACCTTGAACGCGGCGCAGCGGCGCTGTGGGGCGCGATGCGGTCTGGCGCGGTGAAGGCGGATGTGCGCCAACGCTTTGCGCTCAGGGACGCGGCCGAAGCGCACCGTGCGCTCGAAGGGCGCAAGACGATTGGCGCCACGATCCTGAAGCCCTGAGGCGAACGACGTGGAGCACCCCTTCCAGCGATGGGTCGATCTCGCGCGACCGCGCGCGCAGCTGTGGCGCACTGCTTTCGGGAGCGTGCTGGTTGTCGCGGCGTGGCTGGCGTGGACGATGATATTTGGCCTGATCGCCATTGGCAGCGGCCTTGTCAGCGCCGACGCGCTGGGCGCCGTGATGGGGCAGGGCGAAGGGAGCCTCACCTATCTCGACTCTGCCATGGCGATGGGCGTGCTTCTGGCGACATTCTGGGGCTTGTGGCTCGGCGTTTGGCTGGTCACGAAGCTTCTGCACCGGCGTCGGCTGTCGACCGTGTTCGGGCATGATGGCCGTATCCGGCTCGATCAGTTCGTCATCGGCATGGCGATGGCCGCCGGGTATCTCGCGCTCAGCCTCGGATCGACCTGGCTCTCGGGCGCGCCGCCAGAGAGGTCGAGCCTGCCGATGGAGCATTGGCTGCTGGCGTTTGCGCCGCTTGTCGTGCTGATCTTCTTCCAGACCGCAGGCGAGGAGCTGTTCTTCCGCGGTTACCTCACGCAGCAACTCGCGGCGCGCATCCCACACCCGCTTGTGTGGGGCCTGTTGCCATCGCTGGCGTTCGGGCTGGCGCATACCGCCAATGGCGGCGGCGATACGCAGTTTGCGATCTACTATGTCGCTGTCGCCACGCTGCTTGGCCTCGTGATGACCGCGCTCGTCTGGAGGACAGGTGGGCTCGCGGCTGCGATGGGCTTTCACCTGATGAACAATATCGGCGCGATGCTGATGATCGGAATCGCCGGCGTGACGCCGCCGATCTCGTTGTTCGTGATGGACTACAGCACGATGATCGGCTCGGCGTCGACGGATGTGCTGGTGCTTGGCCTGCTGCTGGCGTTCGTGCTGTCGCCGTTCGCGCCGTTGCCGAAGGGTCAGCCCCTGCGGAGGAAATAGACGCTAGCTGCGCCATAGGTGCGCTCGTCGAGGATGCTCCAGCCCGGCGCTTCCAGCGCCGGTTCGTCTGAGCCCACCTCGGCGACGACCAATGCTTCGGGTGAAAGCCACTGTCCGCTCACCAGCTGCTCAAGGGCGAGCGGAACGAGGCCCTGAGCGTAGGGTGGGTCCATGAAGACAAGGTCGAAGGGTGCGCCAAGACCCGCTGGCTTGAGGCCGAGGTCGGTGGCCGAGCGGCGGTGGATGCGCGTGTTGCCGAACAGCTGGAACGCCTCGACATTGCCGCGGATGCAGCCGCGCGGGGCGGCCTCGGTCTCGACGAACAGGCAGAAGGCGGCGCCGCGCGAGATGGCCTCGAAACCCAGCGCGCCGGAGCCCGCGAACGCATCGATCACACGGACGCCTTCGAGGCCGGGCGCCCAGGCAGCGTGGGCGAGGACGTTGAACAGGGACTCGCGCGCCCTGTCAGAGGTGGGGCGCGTGTTGCGGCCCTCCGGCGTGCGGATGGCGCGACCCTTGAGCGTGCCGGCGATGATGCGCATCGGGGCAGCGTCTAGCATCCCCCGCGCGAAATGCTATGGGGCGGCATGGACGAGGCGTTCGACCTTGAGATGATGCGCCGCGCGATGGCGCAGGCGCAGGCGGCAGCCGATGCGGGGGAGGCGCCGGTCGGGGCTGTCCTGGTGGATCCCGCGACAGGCGCCCTCGTGGCCGAGGCTCACAACCAGCCGATCCGCCTGCACGATCCGACAGCGCATGCCGAGGTGCTGGCGATGCGCGCGGCGGCGCAGACGCTGGGCAACTACCGGCTGACCGGACTGACGCTCTACGTGACGCTGGAACCCTGCGCGATGTGCGCCGGCGCGATCAGTCATGCGCGCATCGGGCGCGTGGTGTACGGGGCGGCGGACGAGAAGGGCGGGGCGCTGGCGCACGGTCCGCGCTTTTTCGAGCAGCCGACATGCCATTCGCGCCCGGATGTGACGGCGGGGGTTATGGCGGAGGAGTCGTCGGCGCTGTTGAAGTCGTTTTTCCGGGCGCGGCGATAGCTTCCACCGCCGATGAAGCGGAGCCCGCCTACGGCTCCGCAGAAACCTTCCCGCCAAACATCGCCTTGTACTCCGGCCGCAGGTCCTCCGCGAAAATCTCATGGGGCAGGACGAGGGAGTAGCTGCCTTCTGCGTACGATCCGACCGCGTAGGCGTCGTAGTACACGAACAGTCCGCCAAACTTGTTTGCTTCGACAGATGGCGCGAGGGCGATCTTCGCTTCCTCCAGCTTGATGTTGGTCTGCGTGCCGGCGCAGACAATCGGCTCATCGTAGATCGTGGCCGAGCCTATCTTCTGGAGTTTCACCTTCTTGAGAGCTTCGCAAACGCCAATGACCATGGCGGGCGATATCGCGCCTGACGTGAGCATCGACTCGATGGTGATCTGCTCGCCTGTCGCGGCCTTGGCAATGTGGGTGTCGGTGTAGGTCATGCCGTGCGCGCCGCCGGTGAACTCATAGGCCGTGCCGACGAGGCTGAGGATGTCGCCCGCCTTGGCGGTGTATTTCCATACGATCTGCACTTCCCATGGCATTGCCATGGCGCCCTGTTTTTTCCGGTCCTCCGCGTCAGTGCGGGCGTTGGCCTTGTACTTCGCGAAGTAGGCAAGCGCGTCGGTGCGCAGGTAGTTCAGGACGGGATCGCTCGCCGGTCCCGGCGGGATGGCGGCGCTGAAGGAAATCGTGTCATCGGCAAAGGCCAGCGCGCCTTCGGCATTGGCGACAGGCGCCCCGGGATCGGGTGTCGCAGGCGCGAGCGGTGGTGTCGTCTGCCCGTTCTGGCCGAACTGGATCTGCGCGGTCTGGTCGTCGGCGGGATCGGCTGCAGCGGCCTGCGCGGGGGCCGCCGGCTCATCCTTGTCGCGGTTGCCCGTGGCGATGAAGACCGTCAGCAGCGACGCGCCGATCGCCACGCCTGCGCCGATCATGGCGACTGGCGGCGTCTTCTTGCCTTCCGGCTTTGGTTCGTCGGTCAAGCTCGTCTCCCACATCGCGCCTTGCGAAAGCAGTATCCGCTAGAATGGCGCTGCAATGAAGGCCCATCCTGCAAGCAGCAGCAGCCCGGCTTCGCGGTTGGCCCGGAAGAGCATCAGCGCGCGACCGCCATCGGCAGGATCAACGCGGACGACCTGAAGCGCAAGGTGGAAGGCGAAGGGCGCGGTCATCGCAACGCCCATCCAGCCATCGGCGACGTAGGCGGCTGCTGCGCAAAGTGCGCTGCAGCACGCATAGATGATCGCGACGGCCGGGCGGATCTTTCCGCCAAAGCGCCGCGCCGTTGAACGCACGCCGATGAGAGCGTCATCCTCGCGATCCTGGATCGCGTAGATCGTGTCATAGCCGAGCGTCCACAGAACAAGTCCCGCATAGAGCAGCCATTCAGCCAGCGTGATCTCGCCGCGAATGGCGGCCGGGGCAACGAGGGCGCCCCAGTTGAAAGTGAGGCCAAGCCAGACCTGCGGCCACCAGGTTATGCGCTTCATCAGCGGGTAGAGCGCCACCATCGGTATGGCGGCGAGCGCGACCAGTTTTGCAAAATCCGGCAGAGCAAGCAGGATGCCGAGGCCGATCAGGCACTGGATCAGCAGCCACGCCCACGCCTGTTTCAGCGACACCGCGCCTGAGGGAAGCGGACGCAACGCCGTTCGCGCGACCTTTGCATCGATGTCGCGGTCGAGAATGTCGTTGTAGGTGCAGCCCGCGCCGCGCATGGCCACGGCGCCAATGGCGAACAGCAGGGCAAGCCAGGCGTCCTCGGCGACTAGGCCGTCCGGAATACGCGCGAGAACAAGTCCGATGACGCAGGGCAGGCCCAGCAGCCAGAAGCCTGCCGGACGATCATAGCGCGACAGCTGCAGGTACGGGCGGGCGAAAGCCGGCGCATGCGCCACCCACGAGCCACGGACGGCGTCAGCGGGGGCGGTGGGGTTTGCGGGCTCGGTCATGTGGTCCTTGGCAGGAGGTTCGGGCCGATATAGCGCAGGGGGATGAGCGCGACACCCCGTCTCTATGTCGCTCCGGACCTCGCGCCGGGCGGGCAGCTGGTCCTCGACGGGGACCAGGCGCACTACCTCACGCGCGTGCTGCGTCTGGCGGCGGGCGATCCGGTGCGCGTCTTCAACGGTCGGGATGGCGAATTCGACGCCAGCATCGCAGGCAGCACGAAGTCGACAGCAACGCTCGACCTTGCTGCGAGGGTGCGGGAGCAGGCGGCGACGCCAGACCTCTGGCTGCTGTTCGCGCCGCTCAAGAAGGCCCGGACGGACTTTGTGGTCGAAAAAGCGGTGGAACTTGGCGCGGCCGAGATTCGTCCGGTTCTCACCGAGCGAACAGACGCCGAGACTGTCCGCGTGGACCGGCTCCAGCGCATTGCCGTCGAGGCCGCAGAGCAAACCGAGCGTTTGGACGTGCCTCCGGTTCGCGACGCCGAGAAGCTGGGGGCGGTTCTAGCGAGCTGGGATTCAAGCCGCTTGCTGATCTTCGCTGACGAGGCGGGCGACGATCAGGGCCGGCCATGGGGCGGCGAGGCGGGCAGGGCAGGATCGATTCTCGACGTGTTGCAGGGCGTCGCCGATGGCCCGGCGGCAATTCTCATTGGACCGGAGGGCGGCTTCTCGCCTGCGGAGCGTTCGCGGCTGCGATCGTTAACCTATGTCCGGCCCGTTGGCCTTGGTCCGCGCATTCTTCGCGCGGAGACGGCGGCTGTCGCGACCCTGTCGCTTTGGCAGGCTGCGCGCGGCGACTGGCGGAGATAGCCGCTCTCTCCGTGGGAATAGTTTTCCTTCACAATTCGAACATTTGACGGACCCGGCTGGCGTCCCTAAGCGGGCATACCTATCTGGCTGGTGAGGACCAGCTCCGGACACACCCTGCATGACGACTCCCACGCGCGACATCGACGAGTCCTCGCCGCGCATCAAGGGCAAGCGCGAGCTCGTCGAACGGTTGGCGGGCGGGTCAAAGCCAAAGTCGGACTGGCGTATCGGCACCGAGCACGAGAAATTCGGCTTCATCGAAGGCTCGCTGCGGCCTGTGCCGTACGAAGGCGCGGCCTCGATCCGCGGCCTGCTTGAGGGTCTCGCGCGCGACAATGACTGGGCGCCGATCATTGAGAGTGGGCACATCATCGGCCTCAAGAAGGGCCTCGCGAGTGTAAGCCTCGAGCCCGGCGGGCAGTTCGAACTTTCCGGCGCGCCGCTCGAGAACATCCATCAGACCTGTGAAGAGATTGGCGACCACCTGCGCGAGACGCGCGCGCTGTCGAAGCCGATGAACATCGACTTCCTTGGTCTCGGCTTCTCGCCACTGTGGTCGTTTGACGAAACGCCGATGATGCCCAAGGGGCGCTATGGTATCATGAAGGCGTACATGGAGAAGGTTGGCAGGCTCGGGCGGCAGATGATGTTCCGCTCGTGCACGGTGCAGACGAATCTCGACTTCGGCTCTGAGGCCGACATGGTGAAGAAGCTGCGCGTAAGCCTTGCGCTGCAGCCCATCGCGACCGCGCTGTTCGCCAACTCGCCCTTCGCCGAAGGCCGCACCAACGGCTTCCTCTCCTATCGCTCGCATGTGTGGACAGACACGGATCCGGATCGCTCCGGCATGCTGCCCTTCGCGTTCGAGCAAGGCTTCGGTTTCGAGCAGTATGTCGACTACGCGCTCGACGTGCCGATGTATTTCGTACGTCGCGACGGGAAGTACATCGACGCATCGGGTCTTTCCTTCCGCGATTTCATGGCGGGCAAGCTTCCGGTTCTGCCCGGTGAATTGCCTGCGATGGACGACTTCGATGATCACCTGTCGACGATCTTCCCTGAAGTGCGGCTCAAGACTTTCCTCGAAATGCGCGGCGCGGATGCGGGTCCGCACAGCATGCTGTGCGCTCTGTCGGCATTCTGGGTCGGCATCCTGTATGACGATCAGGCCCTCGATGGCGCGTGGGAGCTTGTGAAGGGCTTCAACGCGGCCGAACGTCAGGCCCTTCGGTCGGCCGTGCCGATGCAGGCGCTCGGCGCCCCGGCCCGCAACACGACGGCGCAGGCGCTGGCGATCGAGGCCGTGAAGCTTGCCGCTGGGGGCCTCGCGCGGCGGGGGAACCTGAACGCCAATGGGCTCGACGAAACCGTCTTCCTGACCGAACTGCAGGAAATCGCCGAGACGGGCCAGACACAGGCGCACCGTCTGCTGGAAAAGTACCACGGCCCCTGGAGGCGCGACATTACGCGATCATTCGCCGAGACCCGGGTCTGAGCCGCTCGTTCTGCAGGCTGTTCATCTCCAAAGGCATGGTCTTGCCGTCAGCGATTGATTACGGGGCTTGAGCCTATCGCCGCCGCGTGATGAACATCGCTCAGACCCTGAAGGGGCATTTGGGCGAGGACTAGATGGATATCGTTGTTGCGATCGGAATCGTGATCACCCTGGTCACGGGGCTCCCGGTCTTCCTGCAGCTGCGCAAGCAGCCCAAAGGCCTGCACATCATCTTCTTCACCGAGATGTGGGAGCGGTTCTCCTATTACGGGATGCGCACGATTCTGTTCGTGTACATGACGCAGCATTTCCTGTTCTCGGATGAAGCGGCCTCTGGTCAGTACGGGGCCTATACCTCGCTCGTGTACCTGCTTCCGCTGATCGGCGGCATGCTGGCGGACCGCTATCTCGGCACAACCAAGGCTGTGGCTTTCGGCGCGCTCCTGCTGGTGGCGGGTCACCTGACGATGGCGATCGAGCAGGCGCCAGCGCGCAACGTGCTGGTCTACAACGGTCAGAACTACAACATCGAGTCCGAAGGCCGCCAGGACCAACGCAAGGCCTGGGTGGTTGTCGACGGCCAGCGCTATGACTTCGGGCCGGCCGAGAACGGCGGCATGGAGATCAAGGGCTACACCGGCACGGCCGCGCTGCCGAACATCCTGCCGGTCGACGATCCGGAAACAACAGAGGTCGAAGGCTACCAGATGATCGTCGAGGGACAGCAGCCCTTCTACATGGGCGCGTTCTTCCTTGCCCTGTCGTTGATCATCATGGGCGTCGGCTTCCTGAAGGCCAACCTCGCGACACAGGTCGGCCAGCTCTACACCAAGGACGATCCACGCCGGGATGGCGGGTTCTCGCTTTACTACTACGGGATCAACCTCGGCGCCTTCTGGGCGCAGGTGCTGTGCGCGCTGGTCGGCGCGCAGGTCGGATGGTGGGCAGGCTTCGGCCTTGCCGGCGTCGGCATGTTGCTGGGCTGGCTGGTTTTCGTGCGCCGCCGCATCCTCTTCTTCACGCCGGGCCCGGCGCAGCTTCCGCCAGAACTCGGCTTGCCTCCCAATCCTGAGCTTCTCAAGAAGCCCTTGATCGGCCCGCTCAACCGCGAATGGCTGATCTACATACTTGCGCTTCTGGGCGTCGGACTTGTCTGGCTGCTGGTCCAGCGCGAGCCGATCGTGAACATGGCGCTGACCATCGCGTCGGTCGGAATGCTGGTGTTCTTCGCCTACTACATGTTCACGAAAGCGACGCTGGCAGAGAGCGGCAAGCTCATCCTTGCAATCATTCTCGTGCTCGCGTCGGTCGCGTTCTTCACGCTGTTCGAGCTTGGCGGATCTGCCCTGTCGCAGTTCTCGGAGCGGTCGACGCAGCTGCCCAATGATGGCTTCTTCACCATCACGTCGGGCCAGACGCAGAGCTTCAACGGCGGGTTCATCCTGATCTTCGCGCCGATGTTCGCTGCGATGTGGACCTGGCTGGGCCGGCACAAGAAGGATCCGGGCGACGCGTTCAAGTTTGCGCTGGGTCTCGTCCAGGTGGGCGCGGGCTTCCTCGTGCTTGTCTGGGGCGTGCAGTACGCGGATGCGGAGTTCAAGGTTCCGCTGATCTTCCTCGTCGGTCTCTACCTGCTTCACACGACGGGCGAGCTGTTCCTGTCTCCGGTCGGCCTGTCAGCTATGACGAAGCTGACGCCGGCGCCGATCGCCGCGACCATGATGGCGACCTGGTATCTCGGCTCGTCCATCGCACAGGCGGTGCAGGCGCAGATCACCAAGCTGACGGCGCAGCAAACGGTGGGCGGGCAGGTGCTCGATCCGGAACTGGCCCTGAAGACCTATGCGGAGGTCTTCACGAATGTCGGTCTCGCCGGCATCGGCATTGGCATCCTGATGGGCATTGCGAGCCCGTTCCTGAACAAGCTCGCGCACCTGAAGGACAAGCCCAAGGACGGCGCGACGCCTGCGCCACAGGCGGCAGAGTGACCGAGCGGCGCGCGGGCTGAACTCAGCCCGCGCCACCAACCGTGATCTTGTCGATGCGCAGCGAGGGCTGACCAACGCCGACGGGTACGGACTGGCCGGCCTTGCCGCAGGTGCCGACGCCGTCGTCCATAGCGAAGTCATTGCCGACCATCGAGATGTTGTTCATCACGGTCGGCCCGTGCCCGATCAGCGTCGCGTTCTTCACAGGCGCGCCGACCTTGCCGTTCTCGACGAGATAGGCCTCCGTGCACTGGAACACGAACTGGCCGTTGGTGATGTCCACCTGGCCGCCGCCGAAATCGACAGCCCAGATGCCCTTCTTGATCGACCGGACAATCTCGTCCGGTTCATGCGCGCCGCCGGCCATGAAGGTGTTGGTCATGCGCGGCATCGGGGTCGCGGCGTAGCTCTCGCGGCGTCCATTGCCGGTCGGGGCAACGCCCATCAGGCGCGCATTCTGCCGGTCCTGGATATAACCAACGAGACGGCCATCCTCCACCAGAACGGTGCGCTGGGTCTGGGTGCCTTCATCGTCGAACGACAGCGATCCACGGCGATTGGCGATCGTGCCGTCATCAACGATCGTCACGCCCTTCGCCATCACCTGCTCCCCGATGCGGTTGGAGTAGACCGACGATCCCTTGCGGTTGAAATCGCCCTCGAGCCCGTGGCCCACGGCTTCGTGCAGCAGCACGCCCGTCCAGCCCGGCCCAAGCGCCACTTCCATCTCGCCGGCAGGGGCAGGGACGGCTTCGAGATTGATCTCCGCCTTGCGCAGCGCACGCGCCGCAAGCGCCTTCCAGCGGTCCGGCTGGATCCATTCTTCGTAGCCTGCGCGCCCGCCTGCGCCGGCTGAGCCCGTCTCGCGGCGACCATCTTTTTCCATGGTCACGGCAATATTCACGCGCACCAGGGGCCGCGCCTCGGCGACGCTCGCGCCGCCCGATCGGATGATCTCGACAGCGGTGCGTGATCCCGCGAGCGACACGGACACCTGCACGACGCGCGGATCGCTTGCGCGACACCACGCGTCGATTTCCGCGAGCAGCCCCGTCTTGGTCACGAAGTCAGGCGAGGCGGTGGGGTCGACGTCCGCATAGAGGCGGCGATTCACCGGCGTGGGGCCCATGGCGAGCTTGCTCGAGCGTCCGCGCTTGGCGGCCGCAGCGGATGTCGCGGCGCGCTGCAGGGACGCTTTGGAAATCTCGCTTGCGTGCGCATAGCCGGTGGTTTCCCCCGACACGACCCGCAGGCCAAAGCCCTGGCCGCTATCGTAGGAAGCAGACTTCAGCCGGCCGTCATCGAACAGGAAGCTCTCGGAGCGTACCGATTCGACATAGATTTCGCCGTCCTCGGCGCCTGCCAGCGCCTCGTCGAGGATGCTTGCGGCCTTCGACACGCCGATGCCGGCTTCCTCGATCAAGCTGCGGTCGGTCATCGTGCGCCTTTCGACAAAATCTATGCGTCCACCCAAGATAGGGTGCCGCAGCCTGGAATGACAACGCAGCGCTTGTGCGTCAGCTTCCTGCGGGAACAACCGTGAAGCGGGCCATCTGGGCTGCGGCCTGCTTGAAGTCCGGGTTCAGCTTCAGCGCCTGGCGGAAGTCTTCATAGGCGGACTGGAGGTTTCCGAGTTTCTCGTGCGTCAGACCGCGATTGTAGAAACCGACCGTGCGCGCATCCTCCGACTCGGAGCCGACCCCCTCGTTCAGGGCGGCCAGCGCTTCTGGATAGCGCTGGAGGTTGTAGTATGCGGCGCCAAGATTGACCTTCGCTTCCTTGAGGTCAGGCATCAGCCGCAGGCTGTTCTCGTAATCCCACATGGCTTTTGTGTTGTTTCCCGCGCGCATGTGGAGGATGCCGCGATTGGTGTAGGTCGCGGCCTTGTCCCTGCGCTTCAGCGTCTCGTTCGTGAGCGCGAGATTGCAGATTTCCATTGCCTTCTGCGGGGCGACTCGCTGGTCATCCGCCGCCTCGTAACAGGCTTGTCCAAGCCCGCCGCCGATCACCGTCACGGCGCCTTGTGCAAACGCAGCTGGGGATAGCAGAAGGCTCGCTGCGAGAGCCGAAATGCCTAGTACAAACCGGGTGCTCATCTTTCCAACTCCTTGGGCCTCTGGTAGCGACCTCGCGCCATCCCGCCGATTCGGCGCCCCTGCGACACTATGCATGGCAGGCGGTCGAAGCGGAGTGGTGGCGGCGGGCAGCATATCACGCTAAAGCCCGGTTTTCACGCATCTGGCTGGAGGATGTGCGCAACATGCTGCGAGGAGCTTGGAAACTCGGGGTGCTCGGCGCGGCAAGCCTTGCGGCTGCCGTCCCTGCCTGGGCTGCGCCCACCCTGGGAGGCATCGATTTCCAGACGCCGGCCACGGAGACCGCACGACACGTGCAGGCCTTCCATTTCGAGGTGCTGATCATCATCACGGTGATCACCGCCCTCGTCACCGCGCTGCTGATCTGGGTCATGATCCGCTACAACCGCAAGGCCAGCCCGACGCCCAAGAAGTTCAGCCACAACACCGCTGTCGAGATCGTCTGGACCGTGCTGCCCGTGCTGATTCTCGTCTGGATCGCCAAGGGCTCGTTCCCGCTGCTCTACGAACAGGACGTGATGTTCAACGGCGAGCAGGTGCCGGAAGAGCAGGTCGTTGACATCAAGATCTACGGCAACATGTGGTACTGGGACTACACCTACAATCAGAACACGGACCAGGAGTTCGTCGTCGAAAGCCGCATGCTGCGCGCCGGCGACGCTGACCGCCCGCTGGACACCGCGCGCGGCGACATTGCGCAGCTCTCGGTCGACTACCCGATGGTCGCGCCGGTTGGCCGCCACGTCCGTCTCAAGATCACGGCTCGTGACGTCATCCACTCGTGGGCGATGCCGCAATTCGCGCTCAAGGTCGACGCCGTGCCGGGTCGCCTGAACCAGCTCTGGTTCAAGGTCGACCAGCCGGGCATCTATTACGGCCAGTGCTCCGAGCTCTGCGGCAAGGACCACTCCAACATGCCGATCGAGCTGTGGGCGCTGCCCCAGCAACAATACGACCAGTGGCTGGTCGCCGCGCAGGCCGACCCGGCGAACGGGGGGCGTGCCTATCTGGACAGCCTGCCGCGTCCGGGTGTGACCCAGCTCGCCGCCGCCGAATAAGATCAGGGAGCCGTTCGATGTCCAGCGATGCAAAACACGCGGCGGACCACGGTCATGGGCACGATCACGCCCACGACCACCAGGATCCGAAATGGTACAGCCCAGCACGTTGGCTGTTCTCGACCAACCACAAGGACATCGGGACGCTCTACCTCGTCTTCGCGCTGATGGCGGGCGTGGTTGGCTTCGTGTTCTCCGGCTTCATGCGGGCGGAACTTGCGGAGCCCGGCCTGCAGCTGTTCAACGGCACTGCCTTTGGCGGCTTCTTCGGCAACGAGCACAACTACAACGTCATCACGACGATGCATGGCCTGATCATGATCTTCTTCATGGTCATGCCCGCCCTGATCGGCGGCTTCGGCAACTGGTTCGTGCCGCTGATGATCGGCGCGCCGGACATGGCGATGCCGCGCATGAACAACATCTCGTTCTGGCTGGTGCCGGTCTCGTTCTTCCTGCTGATCCTGTCGATGTTCGTGCCGGGCCCCCCGGGCAACGACGGCTTCGGCGGCGGCTGGGTTCTCTATCCACCGCTGTCTGGCACGACGGGCCATCCGGGCCTCGCGATGGATCTCGTGATCTTCTCGCTGCACCTTGCAGGCATGTCGTCGATCCTCGGCGCGATCAACTTCATCGTGACGATCCTCAACATGCGCGCGCCGGGCATGACGCTGCACAAGATGCCGCTGTTCGCCTGGTCGGTGCTTGTGACCGCCTTTCTGCTGGTGCTCGCGCTCCCGGTTCTCGCCGGCGCGCTGACCATGCTGCTGACCGACCGTAACTTCGGTTCGAAATTCTTCGAAGTCGCCGGCGGCGGCGACCCGATCATGTTCCAGCACTTGTTCTGGTTCTTCGGTCACCCCGAAGTCTACATCATGATCCTGCCGGGCTTCGGCATCGTCAGCCACGTCATCTCGACCTTCTCGAAGAAGCCCGTGTTCGGCTATCTCGGCATGGCCTACGCCATGGTCGCGATCGGCGTCATCGGCTTCATCGTCTGGGCGCACCACATGTACACGGTGGGCATGGACGTGAACCTGAAGGCCTACTTCGTGGCCGCCACGATGATCATCGCGGTTCCAACAGGCATCAAGATATTCTCGTGGATCGCCACGATGTGGGGCGGCTCGATCGAGTTCAAGGTGCCGATGCTCTGGGCGATCGGCTTCATCTTCCTCTTCACCGTCGGCGGTGTCACGGGCGTCGTTCTGGCCAATGCAGGCGTCGATCACTCGCTGCACGACACGTACTATGTCGTGGCGCACTTCCACTACGTGCTGTCGCTGGGCGCGGTGTTCACTCTGTTCTGCGGTTGGTACTACTGGTTCGAGAAGATGTGGGGCGTGAAGTACAACGGCATGATCGCCGGTGCGCACTTCTGGCTCATGTTCATCGGTTCGAACCTGATCTTCTTCCCGCAGCATTTCCTCGGGATGCAGGGCATGCCGCGCCGCTACGTCGACTACACCCCTGCGTTCGAGCAGTGGCATCAGTGGTCGACTTACGGCTACTGGATCGCCGCCGCCGCCACGATCGTGTTCTTCATCGGTCTGGTCGAAGCGATGATCCGCCGCCGCAAGGCCGAGGCAAATCCGTGGGGCGAGGGCGCGACGACGCTGGAATGGACCCTGTCCTCCCCGCCGCCGTTCCACCAGTACAACGACCTTCCGCGGGTCAGGTAACAGGACGCAGGCAGGCCGGACCGGATGGTTCGGCCTGCAGCGCTAGACAAGATGTCCGAAGCGACCATCGCCACGCTCTCGCCGACGACCGCCCCCGCGCTGCAGGGGCAGGCGACTGCGATGGACTACGTGCAGCTGATGAAGCCGCGCGTGATGTCGCTGGTGATCTTTACAGCACTCGCAGGTCTCGTTGCGTCCCCTGTCGCGATGAACCCGATCGCGGCAGCCTGCGCCGTCCTGGCGCTCGCCCTCGGCTCCGGCGCGGCTGGCGCGCTCAACATGTGGTACGACGCCGACATCGACGCGATGATGGCCCGCACAGTCACACGGCCAGTTCCTGCTGGTCTCGTCCGCGCTGAAGATGCGCTGGCCTTCGGCCTTATCATGTCGCTGATCTCGGTGACGCTGATGGCGCTGGCCGCGACGCCGCTCGCCGCCGGCCTGCTGGCCTTCTCGATCTTCTTCTACGCCGTGATCTACACAATGTGGCTCAAGCGCTCGACGGCGCAGAACATCGTCATCGGCGGGGCCGCCGGCGCCTTCCCGCCGGTGATCGGCTGGGCTGCCGCCACCGGGGACGCGCCGACCGACGCCTGGATCCTGTTCGGCCTGATCTTCCTCTGGACCCCGCCGCACTTCTGGGCCCTCGCGCTCTGGACGTCGAAGGAATACGGCCGCGCCGGCGTGCCGATGCTTCCCGTGACGCGCGGTGCGAAGGAAACGCGGCTGCAGATCCTGATCTACACGCTTGTCGTTGCTCCGTTTGGCCTCCTGCCGGCCTTCACCGGCCTTGGCGGCTGGATCTACCTCGCCGTGTCGGCAATCGGCGGCGCCGCGTTCCTCTGGTGCGCCGTCCGCGTCTTCCTCAGCCGCGCCGGCGACGATGATGCTCCCGCCGACATGCGTCACGCGAAGAAGATGTTCGCGATTTCGATCTTCTATCTGTTCGCCCTGTTCGGCGCGCTCCTCGTTGAGCACGTGCTACCGCTGCACTTCCCGCTGTTCGGAGGCGCGTGATGCTCGACAAGGATCAGGTCAAGGACTGGGACGGTGAGCCCGAAGTGAAGGGCGCGCCTGCGTCGACCCCGCAACCGGTACAGCCTGCAGCGCCCACCCGCCCCGACATTGGCGCGATGCTGATGAGCTCACGCGAAGCGATCCCCACGGGCGAACATGTCATCCTGACGCCCGCCGAAGTCGCTGCCCGCAAGAAGCGCAACGGCTGGATCGCGCTAGCGCTCGGCGGCTTCGTGGTTCTCGTCTTCGTGCTGACCATGGCCAAGGTTGGCGGCGGCACCGGCGTGCCCGAGGTCTACCGCATCCCGTCGAGTTCTTCGCAATGAGAACACGCTCGCGCATCACGGCTCTTGTCCTATCTGGCGTCGCCGTGGGAATGCTAGGGCTCGCCTATGCCGCGGAGCCGCTCTACAAGGCGTTTTGCGCCGTTACCGGATTTGGCGGCACGACGCAGGTGGCGACCGAACGCCCAAAGGAAATCCTCGACCGTGTCGTCCGCGTCTATTTCGACACCAATGTCGAGACCGGCGCGCCGCTCGCGTTCCGTCCCTCACAGCCGTTCGTCGATGTCCGCATCGGCGAGACGATGATGACGTTTTTCGAACTGACCAACACGTCGGACGAGCCTGTTCGCGCGATGGCCAGCAAGAATGTCGTGCCGCACAAGGCCGGCGTCTATTTCGAGAAGATCGAGTGCTTCTGCTTCGAGGAGCAGACTTACAAGCCGGGTGAGTCGGTCAAATTGCCGGTGGTTTTCTTCATCTCCCCGGAGATGGCGAAGAACCCCAATGCCGACGACATTCACGGAATCACGTTGTCTTACACATACTACCGCGCAACCGGCCCTGAGACGGTTGCGCGGCTTGAGGACGCATCCGCGGTCAACTAGACCAGCGGCAGGAAAGACTGGGTCTGCGGCAAGGCCTCTTCGCCACGCCGCGCAATTTAGGGACTGAAGCCATGGCGGGCGACGTCAAGCACGACTATCACCTGGTGAAGCCGAGCCCATGGCCGTTGCTGGCCTCGCTCTCGCTGCTCATGCTCGCGCTGGGCACCGCCGGCTTCATGAAGGGCCTGTGGTTCATTCCAGCCGGCGCACTCTGGGCGTTCCTCCCCGGCTTCGTCTGTCTCGTATTCGTGCTCATCGGCTGGTGGGGCGACGTCATCAAGGAAAGCCGCGGCGGCGATCATAGCGAGGTCGTGCAGATCTCCCTGCGCTACGGCATGGTCCTGTTCATCGCTTCGGAAGTGATGTTCTTCGTGGCGTGGTTCTGGTCGTTCTTCGAGATGACCATCTTCCACGCGCTCCGCGCCAGCACCACGCACTCGGACCTCGCCAACCCGGCGCTTGAGTCGCTGGTGAGCTGGTCGAAATGGCCGGTCACGCAGGTCGATGGCCATCAGGTCGTGCCGTTCGACCCCTTCCACCTGCCTCTGATCAACACGCTGATCCTGCTGCTCTCGGGCACGACCGTCACGTGGGCTCACCACGCCCTTCAGGTCGGCGACCGCAAGAGCGCCATCACGGGCCTCACGCTTACCGTCATCCTCGGCCTCTGCTTTACGGCGCTGCAGGTCGTCGAATACGCTGAAGCCGGCTTCTCCTACGACGGCTCGATCTACGGCTCGGCCTTCTTCATGGCGACTGGTTTCCACGGCGCACACGTCGTGATCGGCACCATCTTCCTGATGGTCTGCCTCGGCCGCCTGCTGGCCGGCGGCATGAAGCCGGAAAAGCATCTCGGCTTCGAGTTCGCCGCCTGGTACTGGCACTTCGTCGACGTGGTGTGGCTCTTCCTCTTCGCCTTCGTCTACGTGACGCCGCACCTGGTCTGGGGCGCTGGCCCGCCGGGCTCGGGTCACTGACGAATGGCAGGTGAGTGATGGCAAGGAAGGCGGCGCTTTTCGGCTTCCTCGCGATCCTGGCAGTGACGATCGCCCTCTGGCTGTCGGCGCTGCTGCCCTTCCTCACCAATGGTCGTCCGCTGGTTGATACCGCCCAGCAGATCTGGAGCGGCGGCGGCTTCTCCACCCTCGACTCATCCTTCCGCTCGGGCCGCGACGTCGTCCTTGCACCGCGCTTCAACCCGTATGGCGTTTTGCTCACCGGCACGCTGCTGATGCTCGCTGCGGGCGGAGCCGCAGCCGCCGCCATCGTTCTGTGGCGCAAGTCGAAAGTCTGGTTCGCCGTCGGCGCCGCCATCGCGGCGCTACTTCTGGGCGCGGCCGGCAACTGGTTCATTGCAACGCAATGGCAGGGCGATTCCGCCTTCCCGCCCGGCTATCTCAACGCCGACCTGCTCTATGCGCTCTCCAAGACATTCAACACGCTGTTCTACATCGGCTTTGCGCTGTTTGCTGTCTCGACGGTGCTCGTCATCGCCGGCGTCGCCACGCGCGAGAAGCCGCTCGGTTTCCAGGTGGTCGCGATCAATTGGGTCGTGCTTGCGGCATCGTGGCTCGTCATCTTTGTTGTGCTGTTCGTGCTCCCATATCCCGGTGGGGATTGAGGAATACACATGGCCGTCTCAGCCCTTTCCGCTGGTCTCCGCTGTCGCTGCCCGAACTGCGGCGAGGGGCCAGTGTTCCGAGGCTTTCTCAAGTTCAGGGAACGCTGCGAAGCCTGCGGCGCTGACCTGACAGTCGCCGATGCCGGCGACGGCCCGGCCTTCTTCGTGATGTTCGCAGCCCTGATCTTCATCGTGCCGCTGGCGATGTTCTTCGAGTTCGGCATCCGCCCGCCGGGCTGGGTTCACATTCTCATCTGGCCGCCCGTCACGATCGCCTTCTGCGTCACGCTGCTGCGCCCCATCAAGGCGCTGATGTTCGCGCTGCAATGGAAGCACAAGGCCGGTCAGGCGCGCTTCGTTGACGATACGACGCAGCAGTAGCGCGCAGGCCGCTTGCCGGGCTACACCATACTCATGCATTTCCGCCCCTATCCGCTGCTTACGGCGTTCGCAATTCCGGCGCTCGTCCTGCTCGTGTGGCTCGGCGTGTGGCAAGCCCAGCGCGCCGACTGGAAGACAGCGGAGGTCGCGAGCTTCAAGGAACGCCTCGATGCGCCGGCGATACAGATCGATGCAATCTGCGCCGTCGGCATCGCGGAACAGCAGATCATGATGACCCCGCCCTCAGACGGCGCCGCCATCCGCCTGTTCGGCATGCGCGCGTCGGGCAAGCCGGGCTGGAAAGTGTTCCAGGCATCAGCCATGTGCGGCAGGCCCATCCTCGTCCAGAAGGGCTTCGAGGAACTCGTGATCGGCGGGCCCGGCGGCGTCTCGCCGGCTCCGCCGCCGCCCTGGCCGGATCGCTACATCGTCGCGCCCTGGCCCGAGAAGCCGGCCATGGCCAGCGACAATGATCCCTCTGCGAATGAGTGGCACTGGATGGACGCCCCCGCCATCGCCGCCGCCCTCGACCAGCCCGACCTCGACACCCGCTTCGTGATCCTGCCCCTCGACGGGATGCCGGACTTCCTCGTCCGCACGCCTCCGGAGACGCATGTCGGCTATTCGGTCACCTGGTTCGGGATGGCGATTGCCTTCGTGGTGATATACGGGCTTTTCCACATGCGGGCAGGGCGCTTGCGGTTCGGCAAGGCCAGAAGCGAGGCGAAAGAATGAAGTACGTCTCGACCCGCGGGCATTCCGAAGCGGTGGATTTCCTCACCGCCAGCCTCGCAGGCCTCGCCCCCGACGGCGGTCTCTACACGCCCGTCAGCTGGCCGCAGATCCCGCGTCCGAAGCCGGGCGACACCTATGTCGAAACCGCCACGCGCGTGCTCTCCGCCTTCGCAGGAGGCACGCTGTCCGACGATGTGATCCGCACGCTGGCGGAGCGCGCCTACGCTCCCTTCGCACACCAGTCCGTCGCGCCGCTCGTTGAGGTCAGCCCCAACCGCTGGATGCTCGAACTGCACCACGGCCCGACGCTCGCCTTCAAGGACGTGGCGATGCGCCTGATCGCGCAACTCTACGACCATGTCCTCGAACAGCGCGGCGAGCGCATGACCATCCTCTGCGCCACCTCCGGCGATACGGGCGGCGCCGCAGCCTCAGCCTTCGCTGGATCGACGCGCGTCGACATGGTGATCCTGCACCCGCACAATCGCGTCTCGCCGACGCAGCGCCAGTTCATGACGGCGACCGGCGCAGACAACGTCCACAACCTGGCGCTCGAAGGCGACTTCGACGGCACGCAGGCGATCCTGAAACAGCTGATCGGCGACGAACAGTTCAAGCGCCGCGTCGGTCTTGCCGCGGTCAACTCGATCAACTGGACGCGCGTCGCAGCCCAGAGCGTCTACTTCGCGCAGGCGCAAGCCCAGCTCGGCGCCGACCGCCCCATCCATTTCGTGGTGCCCACCGGCAATTTCGGCGACGCGCTCGCCGGCTATGTGGCTTCGCGCGCCGGCCTCCTGAACAGCTTCCGCATCACCGCCGCCGTCAACGCCAACGACGCCATGGCGCGTCTCCTGTCCGGCCAGCCGCTGACCCGCGGCGAGACCGCCCCGACAATCAGCCCCGCCATGGACATCCAGCTGCCCAGCAATTTCGAACGCCTGTTCTTCGAAGCCACCAGTGCAAATGGCGATCCCACCGCCCGCAACGGCGCTATCGTCGCAAAGGCCTACGCCGAACTTGCAGCGAAAGGGCAGGGCGCCATTTCCGCCGAAGTGTCCGCGCGCCTCGCCTCCATGGGCCTAGACGGCCAGCGCGTCAGCGACGCCGAGACACGCGAGGAGATGAAACGCACGCTCGCCGAAACCGGCTGGGTTGTCTGTCCGCACACCGCCGTCGGCCTCGCCGCAGCCCGCCGCGTGAAGCACGATGGCCCTGTCGTCACGCTGGCCACTGCTCACGCCGCCAAATTCCCTGAAACGGTCCACGAAGTCCTCGGCGTCGACGCGCCGCTGCCGCCCCGCGCACACGCGTTCGCCTCGCGCACTGAAAAGTTCGACACCGGCCCGATGAGCGCCGACTTCGTGCGCGACCGCATCCTCTCGATCGCCGCGAAATCCTGATGGATCGTAGACACGTCATCACGCTCACCAACGGCGCACGCATCGTGTTCGATGTGATGCCCGGCCTGCGCACGGCCTCCGTCGGCGTCTATCTCGGCGCAGGCGCGCGCCACGAGTCCGCCGACCGAAACGGCCTCGCGCACTTCCTCGAACACATGGCCTTCAAGGGCGCCGGCGGCCTCAGCGCCCGGGCCATCGCCGAAGCGGTCGAAGCGCGCGGCGCGTCGATGAACGCCGCGACCGACTACGAGCGCACCAGCTATTTCGTCCGCTGCCTCTCCGCCGATGCGCCGCAGATGCTGGACATCGCGCTGTCGCTGGTGTTCGCCACCGACTTGCCGCTCGAAGAGATCGAACGCGAGAAATTCGTCGTCCTGCAGGAAATCGGTGAAGCCGCTGACCAGCCCGACGATCTCGTGATGGAGCTCGCCCAGGCCGCCAGCTTCCCCGACCATCCGCTCGGCCGCCCCATCCTCGGCGTCGAAGCAACGCTGAAGCCGATCACCCGCGACGACCTGATCAGCTTCGCCGCCAACGCCTACGTCCCGCGGCGCACTGTCATCTCCGTAGCTGGCGCGTTCGATCAAGCCGCGGTCGAAGCCGTCGCCCGCCGCTGGCTGGATCCGCGTCCCGCCTTGCCCGCGCCCATCTCCACCGCCCCAGCTGCGCCGCGCCGCCACGCCGCCACCGTTTCGCGCAAGCTCGAACAGACCCACCTCGTGCTTGCGCATCCCGCACCCCACGCCCAGTCGGACGAGCGTTTTGCCGCCCGTATCTTCGCCGAGATATTCGGTGGCGGCATGGCCTCGCGCCTCTTCCAGGACGTGCGCGAGAGCAGGGGCCTCGCCTACACGATCGACGCCTCCGCCGAACAGTATAGCGACGCCGGCCGCATCTCCGTCTTCGCCGGCTGCGCACCCGGAGACGCCGCTGAAGTCGTGCAGATCACCCGCGCGATCTGGTCCGACATGGCGGCGGCAGGCCCCACCGAAGCCGAACTCTCCCGCGCCCGCGCCATCGCCGCGACCAGCTATGCCATGGCCGCCGAAGCGCCCTCCGCCCGCGCCGGCGGCGCGGCCTACGAACTCCTCGCTTTCGACCGCCTCGTTCCCATCGAGGAAGTGCTGCGGCGCATTGACTCAGTGACATCGGAAGACGTGCGCCGTGTCGCCGCGAACGCATTAGCCGCGCCGCCCATCGCTGCCGCTGTCGGCCCCAAGGCTGGACTTGCCGCCGCCGAGAGGTTTGTCTCGCAGGCAACCTGAATCGATCATTCCATCAACGGGACGATGCACCAGTTCTCAGCCAACAGCGCAGGCGCCTCCGCACGCGCGGCCCTCTGGTCGTGGCATGCGGGCGATGGAGTCCTCGTCATCCGCGCCGATCCGGGCAATCCGCTCGCCAGCCTCGATGGCCGATGGACTCTCCAGGCGCTGCTGGAACAGTTCGATGGTCTGGCGCGCATGCGCATCGCCACCCCGCTGAAGTCCGGCCGTCCCGGCGACCCCGTCGACATCCGCGTCACGCTACTGAACGGCGCCCCCGCGCATTTCTTCGGCGCCTTCCACGATCTCGGAGTCGCGCGCGGCCTGATCGTCTCAGCCGCGGCCAGCGAGCGCCGCGTGCATGGCGAGAGCAATGTCGAACCCGTCTTCCAGCCCATCCGCCGCCTCGACACGCTGGACGTCGCCGGCTTCGAGGCGCTCGCCCGCTTCCGCACGCCCGACGGCAAGCTCGTAGGCGCAGATACGCTGGTCGGCCTCGGCGCAGACACGGACTGGACCGCCATCGCGCCCGTGATGCTGGCCCAATCGGCTGCGACACTGGCTGCGTTGCGTAGCGAGGGTCGTAACGTCTTCATGCAGGTGAACCTCTCCGCCGCCGAAATCGCGCGGCCCGAACTGGTCGAAGAAGTTGCCGCCATCATTCGCGACGCAGACCTGCCGCACGGCGTCCTGCGCGTTGAACTCACGGAGCAGGCCGCCCTCCGCGACTTCGAAGGCGCTCTGGGCGCGCTCGCCGCCTTCCGCGCCGCCGGCGCCGGCATCGTGCTCGACGATTTTGGCGCCGGTCATTCCTCCTTCGCCTGGCTCGCCGAAATCCCGGCTGACGGCGTGAAGCTCGATCCTAAGCTCTGCCGCATGATCGGCCAGCCGCGCGCCTGTCGCATCGTAACCGCGCTCACCGGCCTCATCCGCGGCCTTGGCATGACGGTCACCGCCGAAGGCATCGAGGACAAGGTCGTCGCCGGCGAACTCCACGCTATCGGCTGCGACTTCGTCCAGGGCTACGCCTACGACATGCCCCTCCGTCTGCAGGACATCATGGTGGCGTTCGATCCGCTGGCCGATCGGCCATGAATGCACTCGTCGTCTCGGTCAGCCGCGACGGCGGCCACAGGTTCAACAAGCAATCCCGGCCCGAAATCCGCCTGATCGAGGGATTGGGCGTCGAAGGCGACGCCCACGCTGGCGTCACGGTGCAACACCTCTCGCGGATCGCGAAGAACCCCGCACAGCCCAACCTCCGCCAGGTCCACCTGATCCACGCCGAACTGCACGACGAACTCAACGCCGCCGGCTTCGACATCCATCCCGGCGACATGGGCGAGAACATCCTCACGCGGGGCCTCGACCTGCTGGCCTTGCCGCAAGGCACGCTGCTCCACATCGGCGCCGAGGCGATCGTGGAAATCACCGGCCTGCGCAATCCCTGCGCGCAACTCGAAGGGTTTCGCCCCGGCCTGCTCAAGGCCTGTCTCGGGCGGACGCCCGAGGGCCAGCTGATCCGCAAGGCAGGCGTGATGGCGATCGTGCACCGCGACGGCGTGGTTCGCTCCGGTGACGCCCTCCGCGCCGAGCCGCCGAAAGGCCCGCATCTGTCGCTTCAGCCGATTTAACCGGGCAAGGTGACGCCCCGCGCCCCGACATCCACGGCGTCAATCACCCACGGGCCTGCCGCATGATCCGCCAGCCGCGTCCTGACATGCAACGGGAATGACGGATTGTTGTCCGCCTCGCACCTTGCGTTTGGCGGCCATTCTTCAACAGCTGGCTCCGTGTTTTGAACACGTCGGAGGCTTTCCCTTGTCGCGCCACAGCCATGTGCTTTTTCCAGTCGTCGTCTTCCTGCTGGGTGCGCTGGCGCCAGCTGCGCTGGCTCAGGCCCCCGCCATCCCCCGAACGGCCGAAGGTCGCCCGGACTTCCAGGGCATCTGGTCGAGTCAGTGGCTGTCGCCCGTGGAGCGGCCAGCCGGCGTCACCAAGCTGGTGCTCGACGAGACTGAAGCAGCTCTGTTGACCAGGGACATCCTCGTGCGAGCCGAGAAGAACAATCCGCTCGACCCCGAACTGGCTGAACCTGATGCGACCTCGCTTGCGGTTGTGCGCGGCGAATTCAGGTCATCCCTCATCATCGACCCACCCGATGGCAAGTTGCCCTACACCCCCGTGGGGCGTTCGGCGGCGCGGGCCTACATCGGCGGGCTCGATGGCCCTGAGCAGCGCATGACAACTGAACGCTGCATTGGCGGCGTCGGCTGGGCGCCCCTGCAGATCCGCAGCGCCTCGATGCTGCACCGGATCGTGCAGACCCCTGACCATGTTGTCGTCCAGACGGAAGCATACGATGACACGCGCATCATCCCGGTCGGCATGGAGCCCAGGCCTGCCGCGCTGAAGCTCCATGGCGGCGATTCGATCTCGCGCTGGGAGGGTGACGTGCTTGTTGTCGAAACGCGCAATCCCAACCCGGGCACCTCGACGCATGGCATCGTCACAGTGAAAAGCCCTGAGGCCAAGATCGTCGAACGCTTTGAGCTGACCTCGCCGGATGAGCTGGTCTACCGCTACACGGTTACCGATCCCTCCTACTATTCGACATCGTGGACAGCCGAGTACTCGTTCGTGCGATCGCGCGACCAGATGTTCGAATTCGCTTGCCATGAGGGAAATCACTCGATGCGGGGCATGCTCGCCGGGGCCCGGCAGGAGCAGCTTCTGGCAGTGAAATAGGGCTGGCGCGCCGGGCAGGTGACGCCCCCGCCAAACCCCGCTAGAACGCCGGCTCCACCCCCTCCGAGGAAGCCATGGCAGACCGCAAGCCCTATCTGATTTCAGGCCGCACCGGCGACTGGGAAGTCGTCATGGGGCTCGAAGTCCATGCGCAGGTGGCCTCCAATTCCAAGCTCTTCTCAGGCGCCGCCACCGCCTTCGGTAATGACCCGAACACCAATGTTTCGCTGGTGGACGCCGCCATGCCGGGCATGCTTCCGGTGATCAACGCCTTCTGCGTGGAGCAGGCGGTGAAGACCGGCCTCGGACTCAATGCCGAGATAAATCTCGTCTCGCGTTTCGACCGGAAGAACTATTTCTATCCCGACCTCCCGCAGGGCTATCAGATTTCGCAGTTCAAATCGCCCATCGTCGGCGAAGGCAAGATCGATGTTGAATCGGAAGACGGCTACACCTTCACCGTGGGCATCGAGCGTCTCCACCTCGAACAGGACGCCGGCAAGTCGATCCACGACCTCGACCCCAACGCCACTTATGTGGATTTGAACCGCTCGGGCGTCGCCCTGATGGAAATCGTCTCGCGCCCGGATATCCGCTCGCCTGCGGAAGCAGCCGCCTATGTGAAGAAGCTGCGCTCCATCCTCATTGCGCTCGGCACATGCGATGGCGACATGGAGAAGGGCAATCTCCGCGCCGACGTAAACGTCTCCGTCTGCAAACCTGGTGGCTATGATCACTACAAGAAGACCGGCAGCTTCGAGAAACTCGGCACGCGCTGCGAGATCAAGAACGTCAATTCGTTCCGCTTCATCCAGATGGCTGCCGAATACGAAGCGCGCCGACAGATCGAAATCCTTGAGGACGGCGGCAAGATCGACCAGGAGACCCGCCTCTACAACGCTGACAAGGACGAGACGCGCTCCATGCGCTCGAAGGAGGACGCGCACGACTACCGCTATTTCCCCGATCCCGACCTGCTGCCGCTCGAACTCTCGGGCGACTACGTCGCGAGCATCAAGGCGAAACTGCCTGAACTTCCCGACCAGACGCGCGCGCGCTTCGTGAAAGACTACGGTCTCAAGGAGTACGACGCCGGCGTCGTCGCGGGCGACGCGGAGAAGGCCGCCTATTTCGAAGCGGTCGCAAAGGGCAGGGACGCTCGTCTCGCCGCCAACTGGGTGACGCAGGACCTGTTCGGCTACCTCAACAAGGAAGGCCTCGAACTCTCGCAGTCACCCATTAGCGCCGAACAACTCGGCGGCCTGATCGCGCTGATCGCCGACAACACGATCAGCGGCAAGATCGCGAAGGATGTGTTCCTCAAGATGATCGCCACCGGCGATACCGCCGCAGCAATCGTCGAACGCGAAGGCCTGAAACAGGTCACTGACACGGGCGCCATCGAGAAGGTCGTCGACGACGTGTTGGCCGCGAACCCGGCGCAGGTCGAAGAGATCAAGGCCCAACGCGCCGCCGGCCACGAAAAGCCGAAGACGCTCGGCTGGATGGTAGGCCAGATCATGAAAGCCTCGGGCGGCAAGGCCAACCCCGCCGCCGTCAACGCGATCCTGATGAAGAAGCTGGGGCTCTGATCGGGGCTGGGCTGCAGGGCAACACCGTACAGAAATCCGTATCGCGCGCGGAAACCCACACGTTTTGGGGGATGGGGAACGCACGCTCTCGAACACTTTAAACGCGCTCCGCCAAAAAGTGCAGCACACAGAGATCGCGAAAAAGATTCTATCCAGCACCCCCTCCGCGCGACCGAATAATCGGCCGCATGACACGAGCACGCACCGCATCAATGGGAGTAGGCGACCTCACCGCGATCCAGCCTTTGCTGGGCGCGGTGCTGATGCTGTGCGTGAGCGTCGTGCAAGGCGTCCGAACAACGCTCGGGATGATCTTCAACTGCTCTCTTCTTGATTGGCGCACGGTGGCTACACGCGAGGTTCTGCCCCAGGCGACGTCGGAAATGCTTATCAAGGAACCCACCGCCACCACGGAGGCATTCTCGGCCTTGTGCCGAGAATCTCTGTTGGCCCATCGTGGGGACTCAGCATGGATCTCCTCGAAACAAGCAACCGGGGTTCTCGGCACAAGGCCGAGAATGACCCCGGTGAGGTGGCGCCATTCCGAATGGAAGCGGACCCTTTTGGTCCGCGACCCTCGCTAAGGCGGGGGTCCAGTCCTGTACGAAGCGCAGACTCGCACCCACAGAAGCGCGCTGACGCGCGCTGACTGCCCCGCCCCCAGCCTGAGCTTGTTGAAGGACGCGGGGGACACGGCTGAAAGCATCGTGCTTACGCACGCCTGGCCAGCCGCGCGCTCAAACCAGCCAACCCCTGCCCATGCCGCAGGGACCGCGCCCTCACGCTTATTGCGGCGGCTGCGCCGGCGCGAGCTGGTCATCGATCGCAGACCGCACGGGCTCGGGCCAGTCGCGGACCACGCCCACACAGTCCCGCTTGAAACTCCCACCCACTTCATCGACCATGCCCTTGTCGGACGTCGTAAAGATCTCCCAATCCATCTGGCAGGCGCGCGTCGCAAAACCGCGCGTGCACTGCGCGGCGGGTTCCGGATAGTCTTCGTGCGCCTCGCCATAGATGCATTCGAATCCGGCAGCGTTGACCGCCCCGATGATGTCCGGCCGGCTCATCTTTCCGAGCAACGCCTTAACCCCGGCATCCCAGTCCGCATCCAGTTTTTTGCCCGGCTCGTACTGCCAGTCATGCGCAGCCTCCAGCGCCTTGAGATCGACCGGCGCTACGGCAGCTGGTGGTGCGGGCGCCGGTTCCGGTCTCGGCGCGGGCGCCGGCGAACAGGCGGCGAGCACCAGCAAGATGCCAGACAATGCACGGATCATGTTTCAGTCCTCCCAACGCGACTCTACCACGAATCCCGGCTAATCCGCGGCGGGCTGGCGCCGGACCGCGTTCCCCGCTATGCGCCCGGCCATGAAGCTTGCCGACTTCGATTTCCACCTGCCCGAGGAGCTGATCGCCCTTCGCCCGGCCAATCCCCGTGATTCCGCGCGGCTCCTCGTTGTGCGTGGACGCGAAGGGAAACTCGAAGACCGCAGTGTCCGTGACCTCCCGGACCTGCTGAAATCCGGCGACATCCTCGTCGCCAACGACACCCGCGTCATCCGCGCCGCCTTGCTCGGCCATCGTCCCTCGCGAGGCGAGGGCGCCGATGTCGAGATCGAGGTGAACCTCAACTCGCGCCTGTCCCCCGACACCTGGTCCGCCTTCGCCAGGCCCGGCAAGCGGCTGAAGGAAGGCGACACCATCGTGTTCGCCCACGGGCTCACGGCCCGCGTCGCCACCAAATCGGAAGCGGAAGTCCATCTCGCGTTCAGTCGCTCCAGCGCAGACCTCGACGCCGCCATCGAAGCTGCTGGAAACATGCCGATCCCTCCCTACATAGCCTCGAAGCGTGCAGCAGATGCGAGCGACGCCAGCGACTACCAGACACTCTTCGCCGACAAGTCCGGCTCCGTCGCAGCGCCAACCGCAGGGCTGCACTTCACGCAAGACCTCCTCGCGCGACTTGCTGTAGCCGGCGTCCAGCGCACCAGCGTCACGCTCCACGTAAACGCCGGCACTTTCCTGCCGGTGAAAGTCGACGACATCAGC
>Ga0315905_10000561_pt1 | contig 40049 bp, 42 predicted proteins | sample LakEriMetagenome_5_FD_203522 | JGI IMG/M metagenome (GOLD analysis project Ga0315905, IMG submission 203522) | Freshwater fungal communities from buoy surface, Lake Erie, Ohio, United States - Buoy 4 MA121 | ecosystem: Environmental > Aquatic > Freshwater > Lake | place: USA: Lake Erie, Ohio...
CATCGCAAGTGCCATGGTGCTCATGGGATCGAGGTTGCGTGAAATCTTTGAGATAAAAATATGAACAAGGAAGTAAATCAAAACTACTGCTTGAGCAAGTAAAGCTCCACTTAAGCCAGGAAGTCCTATGGCAAATCCAAAGATTCCAATGGCGATGATGCCGACGATAAATGTGGGAACAAGTGCGCCACGAAGTAGTTGTTCTTCGTTACTTGGTTGATTTGCCACTGACAGTTACTCCACTCTTTGAGTAATACATAGTAAAGGCAAGCATGGCACCAGCAACAATCGCTGCAACCCAGAGCTGAGCAAATGCTGAGACCACAACAGGAAATGCAATCGTTGCTGTCCATAAATACATAATCAGCGTTGTGCGCAGATGTGAATTTCCTGCCCGAAGAATTCTGTGGTGCATATGCTCTTTATCAGAGCTAAATGGTGATTGGCCTGCACGAAGGCGGCGAAAGATTGCAGAGAAGAGATCAATTAGTGGAATAGCAAGAACTGCCAAAGGAAGCATCAAGGGAAGCAGCGTTGGTCCGAGCTTTTCTGCAGAGATTGCATTGGGATCAATCTGCCCAGTTAAAGTGATTGCAGAGGCTGCAAGTAATAGACCTAAGAACATCGATCCAGAGTCGCCCATAAAGATCTTTGCTGGGTGGGCGTTATGGGGCAAGAACCCTATGCAGACACCAATAATCACTGCCGTTATAAGTGATGGTGCCCCTGCACGGCTAAAGCCATAGATAACAGCTAAGAGGTATGCAAAGGCAAAGAATGCTGCACCCGATATGGCAACAATTCCTGCAGCCAATCCATCTAGTCCATCAATAAAGTTCACAGCGTTGATTGTGACAAGAACAATCATGACGGTCACAAGCTGGCCAATACTGGGTGGAAGTGTGATGACACCATTAATAGGTAGCCACAAGACTTGAATACCGAAGATCAAGAGAATTCCTGCAGCCAGTGCTTGTCCTGCCAGTTTGGTGAGTGCATCTAATTCAAAGCGATCATCGACTAACCCAATTGCAACAAGAAGTGTTGCAGCCAGGAAGATGCCGAGTGATTCACGACCAAAAGATTTTCCAACCAGCGATAAGTGATTGACCATCGCAAAGGTGAGCGCCATCGCGATCCACATAGCAAGGCCTCCCCAGCGTGGTGTTGGGGTGGTGTGAATATCGCGGGTGCGAATCTGTGCAACTGCTCCAAATTTAAGAGCGAGGGTGCGAACAAATGGTGTGACTACATAACAGAGCGCTGCCGCCAAGAGAAGGGTGACGAGGTACTCGCGCATCTATATGAGGCTATCTCTATGCCTGGTAGATAGGAAAACGTGATGTGAGTGCGTGGACTTCAGATTTGATTGCAGCATGTGCTGCTGCATCTTCAGTCTTAATCGCACGAGCAATCAGAGATGCAATTGTCTTCATCTCATCAACGCCCATTCCCTGTGTTGTCGTTGCAGGAGTTCCCACACGAATACCTGAAGTCACAGATGGTGCTTCTGGGTCATATGGAATGGAGTTCTTATTGAGAACAATTCCTGCAGCGCCACAACGCTCATCGGCAACCTTGCCATTAACGCCTGTTGAGCGAATATCAATCAGCGCTAGGTGGGTCTGTGTTCCACCAGAGACAGCGCGCATTCCTTCACCTTCAAGAGCTGCTGCAAGTGCCTTCGCATTGACGATGACATCCTTTGCATACTGTTGGTAGGCAGGAGTTGCGCACTCAGCCAGAGCAATCGCCTTACCTGCAACTGCAGACATAATTGGGCCGCCCTGCATTCCAGGAAAGACTGCCTTATCAATGGCAGCTGCATGCTCTGCCTTAGACAAGATCATGCCACCGCGTGGTCCACGTAAAACTTTGTGAGTAGTAAATGAGACAACATCTGCATAAGGAACTGGGGAAGGAATTGCCTTTCCTGCAACTAGTCCGATGAAGTGCGCTGCATCGACCCACATGATGGCGCCGACTTCATCGCAGATTGCGCGCACCTTCTCAAAATCAATCAGTGATGGGTATGCAGTTGCACCGGAGCAAATCATCTTTGGCTTATTGGCAATAGCAAGATCGCGCAATTCGTCATAATCAATCAGTTCATTATCTTGGCGAACGCCATAGGAGACGATGTTGAACCATTTACCGGAGAAGTTGACCTTAGAACCATGTGTGAGGTGGCCACCGTGTGGAAGTGACATTGCAAGAACGGTATCGCCTGGCTTAGTAAATGCTTGATACACAGCAACGTTGGCACTTGCACCTGAGTGTGGCTGAACGTTTGCATGCTCTGCACCGAATAGAGCCTTTGCGCGATCAATCGCGATAACTTCTGCCTTATCTACCTCTTCACACCCACCGTAGTAACGCTTTCCTGGATAACCCTCGGCATACTTATTGGAAAGTGTTGAACCAAGGGCAGCAAGTACTGCGCGTGATGTGAAGTTCTCTGAAGCAATCAGTTGCAGATTGGTCTGTTGACGCTTGAGCTCAGAGAGCAGCACTGCTGCGATATCTGGATCTTGCTTCGAAAGAAGTGTGAAATCAGGGCCATAGAAGGTTTCGGACATGGCGATAGCCTAATAGTTCTGGCCTTATTTTTCTTTACAGCAGCGAAATGCGCGGGGCGACCTTCTCCATCTCATCCATCGAAATAGCGCCTTCGCGCACTAGGCGCACGCCTCCAGAATCGGCTTCGATGATGGTGGAGCGCGGGCCAGATTTAAGGGCGCCATTGTCAAAGACGACGGCAACGCTCCAATCCTTTACCTGCGTGCGATCAATCTTAAGCATTGGTTCTTCACCGGCGCTGGATGCACTTGCAACAGCAAGTGGGCCAGATGCTTTCAAAAGAGCACGAACAAATTTAGATTTTGGAACGCGCACGTTAAACCAATCTAAATCTTTATCATCACCAAGGTCCCAATTGAGAACAGAGCTAGGTCTGAGTGTGACCGATAGAAGTCCGGGCCAGAATTTATTGCAGAGATCTTGTGTCTCAGGTGATACATCGCGCGAAATTCCTTTCACAGTATCCAAGCTATGAGCAAGTACCTGTGCCACAACGCCAGTTTTATCTCCACGCAGAACATGCATTGCGCGAACCGCAAATGGTGAGAATGCATCTGCGAGATAGACATAGCCATGTTCAAGGGGGGCAACGATCACAAACCCTGCTTGAATTTCTTTGAGTGCGCGAGCAACATGCTTTCCCTGTTCACCCTGTTTGAGGTCAATGCGTGGCATCGCTATCTCCTCACTGCTGTCGTAAATCGCGGGCGGCCTGTTAAATCCTGATGCAGAAGAATATCTGTGAAATCGGCGCTGAGTACATCTGCAATAGCCGGGCCTTGCTCTTCATGATGCTCAATGGCAAGAAAGCCACCCTCTTTAAGTAGTCGGCTCGCAGTTGAGATGAATAGACGTGGTGCTTTCATCCCATCTACTCCCCCAAATAACGCGATCGCAGGTTCATGCTCTGCAACATCGCGGGGCAGCTCTTGCGAATCAGGGACATAGGGTGGATTGGCAATCACCACATCACACTTCACGCCATCGAGCGCGGTTGCAACATCGCTTTCAAGAATGCGCACCTTCTCATCGATGAAGGAGACATTCTCTTTAAGCCAGTAAATTGCTTCAGGACTTTTCTCCACAGCAATGACGTGGGTGTGTGGTGCCTCGGTTGCAATGGCAAGTGCCAGCGCGCCAGAGCCTGATCCAAGATCGACAACGCTGACTGCGCCACTTAACTTCTCAATATAAGTAAGTACAGATTCAACAAGTAGTTCACTCTCAGGGCGCGGAACGAGAACGCCAGGGCCCACTTTGATTTCTAGATGACGAAAATATGCAACCCCCATGAGGTATTGCAGTGGCTCATGAGCACAGCGGCGGTCAAGTAACTTCCAGAAAGTCTCTTCAACAATTGCCATATCGCCAATTGCTGTCAACGCATTCTCAACAGTGAGTGGATTATGTAGATCCATCCGCGAAATTCCTAAGGTGTGTGCAAGCAATATCTCGGCTTCTACTTCAGCAAAGCCTGCTGCAGATAGTTGTTCTTTTCCGCCTCGCAAGAATTCTTTAAAGGTCAGTTCCATAAGGGCTACTTAATTCGTTGATGAAAGCTTTGCAGCTCTATCGGCATCAAGTAGTGCCTGCACGACTTCATCGAGTTCACCATTGAGCACAGCATCTAGGTTATTTGCCTTGTAATTCACGCGGTGATCACTGAGGCGATTTTCTGGGTAGTTATATGTGCGGATGCGCTCTGAGCGATCAACGGTGCGCACCTGGCTCTTTCGCTCTGCCATCGCAACTGCTTCTGCCTTTTCTTGCGCATCGGCAAGAAGACGAGCACGCAAGATACGAAGCGCTGATTCCTTATTTTGCAGCTGTGACTTCTCGTTCTGACAAGAGACAACAATGCCGGTTGGAACGTGGGTCAATCGCACAGCAGAGTCAGTGGTATTTACAGACTGTCCGCCAGGACCTGATGAGCGATAGACATCTACGCGCACATCATTCATATTGAGCTCAACATCAACTTCCTCTGCTTCAGGTAGCACGAGCACACCAGCTGCGGATGTGTGAATGCGTCCTTGGCTTTCAGTTTCAGGAACACGCTGCACGCGGTGCACGCCCCCTTCGAATTTAAGGCGTGCGTAAGGAGTCGTTCCAGGCTCTGGGGTTCCCTTTGATTTAACTGCCATAGAGATATCTTTATATCCACCGAGCTCTGATTCAGTCATATCGATGATTTCAATCTTCCAGCCACGCTTTTCTGCATAGCGCTGATACATACGAACTAAATCCCCTGCAAAGAGTGCGGATTCATCCCCGCCAGCTCCAGCTTTAACTTCAATAATCACATCGCGATCATCATTAGGATCACGAGGAAGTAAGAGTTCCTCTAACTTTTCCGCTGCTGCTTCAACAACAATCTCCATCGCTGGGATTTCAGAGGCAAAGGAATCATCTTCTAGGGCCATCTCTTTAGCTGCCTCTAAATCATCAGCTGCAGATTTCCAAGCATTAAATCCTGCAACTACAGGTCCAAGCTGGGCATAACGGCGACCGAGCCTGCGGGCATTGCCTTGATCTTCGTGGATAGAAGGATCGGCCATCTTTAACTCAAGCTCTTGATATTCACGCACCATCTCATGCGCTGATGCAAAACGATCGTTAGCCATATGACCTCATCCTTTCTCTCTCGTTGAATACACGTTCTTTGGAGAAATAAAAAGACCGCGCCGCAACCTTTCGGCTGCGATGCGGTCTCTTTAGAAAGCTAGTTAGCTGCTTTTTTACCGAAACGCTCTTCGAACTTAGCGACGCGTCCACCAGTATCGAGAATGCGCTGCTTACCTGTGTAGAACGGGTGGCAGACTGAGCAAACTTCAACGTAGATAGAACCGCTTGCAACTGTTGAGCGGGTAACAAACTTTTCACCGCAACCACAAGTTACTTGAGTATCTTTGTACTCTGGGTGGATATCTTTTCTCATATTCATTATTCCTTTTCTTGAGTCTGGGTCCAGCCGCAGCTGGTGAACCAGGTCATCGCCATCAGGTGTGGCAATAGGCCGTAATTCTCTCCTATTGGCCGTAAACCGCAAAATCCGCGCTGGATTTGGGCTTACTTGCTGTCGTCAGGTCCTGACGTTGTCTTCTGGATCTGCATCAAGAATTCGACGTTGGACTTAGTGCCCTTCATCTTCTCAAGCAAGAGCTCAAGAGCTGCTTGTGGTTCGAGTGCGTGAAGCACGCGACGAAGCTTCCAGACAATGTTGAGTTCTTCAGCTCCCATAAGGATTTCTTCCTTACGTGTTCCTGATGCAACAACGTTGACTGCAGGGAAGATGCGCTTATCAGCCATTCTGCGATCGAGGATGAGCTCCATATTTCCAGTGCCCTTGAACTCTTCGAAGATCACTTCATCCATACGTGAACCTGTATCAACAAGTGCTGTTGCAAGGATGGTCAGTGATCCACCATCTTCAATATTACGAGCTGCGCCGAAGAACTTCTTTGGTGGATAGAGAGCTGCTGAATCAACACCACCGGAAAGGATGCGGCCTGATGCAGGAGCTGCGATGTTATATGCGCGGCCCAAACGAGTAATTGAGTCCAGAAGAACAACAACATCGTGACCCATTTCAACCAGGCGCTTTGCGCGCTCGATTGCAAGCTCTGCAATTGTTGTGTGGTCATCTGCAGGACGGTCGAAGGTTGAAGCAATAACTTCACCCTTCACGCTGCGCTGCATATCGGTAACTTCTTCTGGGCGCTCATCAACGAGAACAACCATCAAGTGACACTCAGGGTTATTTGTTGTGATCGCATTGGCAATTGCCTGCAAGACCATGGTCTTACCAGCCTTAGGAGGCGAAACAATTAGTCCGCGCTGACCCTTACCAATAGGTGCAATCAAATCGATAACGCGAGTTGTCAGAATGTTTGGCTCAGTCTCAAGGCGTAGTCGCTCTTGAGGGTAGAGAGGAACAAGCTTTCCAAATTCAACGCGGCCACGTGCTTCTTCATATGGCAATCCGTTAATTGTTTCTAGAGTAATAAGTGGGTTGTATTTCTGACGAGTTTCACCTTCACGTAATTGGCGAACCTGACCTGTTACAACATCTCCCTTACGAAGACCGTACTTACGTACCTGCCCTTGTGAGACATAGACATCGTCAGGTCCTGGAAGGTATCCACCTGTGCGAATAAATGAGTAGTTATCCATGATGTCAACGAGGCCACCAACTGGGACCAAGACATCATCTTCACCAATTACTGGTTCGCGCTCTTCACGGTTGCCGCGTTCGCGATTTCCACGATCACGACCACGGTTGCGATCACGACCACGGTTGCGACCACCACGGTCATCACGGTCATTGCTGCGCTCATTACTCGATGGTGCATTCTCTGATGAATTTTCTTCATCATCGCCCTCATCGGATGAGTTATCTGAATTCTTATTATCGCGATTGCTCTTCTTAGCATTGCGCGCTTCACGGCGAGCTTCGCGTTCTGCCTTAGCTGCTTCGCGGTTTGATGACTGGAGATCTGCAATTGCTGTGACGAGATCATCCTTCTTAAGCTTTGCTGCACCGTCGATACCGAGCTGAGACGCAACTTCCTTTAACTTAGGAAGGGTCATGCTTGAGAGCTCTGGACTGCTAGAACGAACTGGTTCTGTTGTTGTCATGTATTTCTTTTCACTTTGGGGCTAACCATATGAGTCGAGCCCTGGGATTTATGTTCTGGATTTTTTACTTCTTAGATTTATCAATTCTTAAAGTTGACCCTTAACTTACTGGGCTGAACTGATGGTCAAACTATAGCAGGGTGGCTCCACGGCTAGCAATTTCGAGAGATTTACCCTCAAATTTCGCTCCGCCAGCACGTGCAAGCTGAGTAGTTTCATCATCACCTTCTGTGTGAAGGGCAAGCACTGTTGGCCCAGCACCTGAGATAAATGCAGCAATTCCTGCAGCACGTAGCTTTGTCATCAAGGCAAATGAAGATGGCATCGCTTCTTGGCGATATGACTGATGTAAGAAATCTTCTGTTGCTGTGAAGAGTAAGTCTGGGCGGATCGTAAGCGCCTGTGCCATCAGCGATGCATTAGTTGTATTGCGCTGGGCATCTGCAAAAGAAATTGATTCAGGCAACATCTTGCGCGCCTTCGACGTTGCTAGAGGGCTTGCTGGAATAAATGCCATCACTTTGATGCGTGGATCTACTGGCAGGTGCACTGCGTGAGCCACAGCTTTACCTTTCACAAGATCCTGCCATGCAATTGTTGCTCCGCCAAAGAGCGCTGCAGCAACATTGTCAGGATGGCCTTCCATCTCACTTGCAAGATTCAAAAGAACTTCATCGCTCATTTTGTCTGAGCCTGTTAGTACTAGTGAACGAGCAAGAACGAGCCCACCAACAATTGCAGATGCTGAAGATCCAAGTCCGCGACCATGTGGGATGACATTGAGTGCGCGCACTGCAAGTCCCTTTGGTCGTCCTCCGAGGTAATCAAAACCTTTATTGATCGCCTTCACAAGCAAGTTCTTATCTGTGCGAGGAACTTCATCAGATCCTTCGCCGGTGACATCGATATCGAGTCCACCTTCATCAAGGATTTGTGCGACATATCGGTCATACATTCCAAAAGCTAAACCGAATGAATCAAAGCCTGGACCTAAGTTTGCAGAAGTTGCAGGAACCTGCACCTGCATCGGATTAGCTTTAAATGTTGGCTTGGCCATGGGGCAATTGTTTCTCTAGTTCTTCACTAAGCCAAGAGCTTTAGCTGCAGCATCTGCATTGACGGGAACGACCACAGGATCTACAGCGCCTTCAAGTGCCCACGGAATATCTTTCAGGCCATTGCCTGTGCAGGTAATGACGATTGTCTTATCTTTAGGAAGCTTTCCAGCGTTCTTATATTTAATAAGCCCTGCAAGGCCTGCAGCCGATGATGGCTCACAGAAGATTCCCTCTTTCGATGCAAGAAGGTGATAGGCAGCAAGAATTTCTTCATCAGTCACAGAATCAATAAGTCCACCTGATTCATCACGGGCAGCAATTGCTTGATCCCATGATGCTGGATTTCCAATACGGATTGCTGTCGCAATGGTCTCTGGCTTTGCTACCGGCTTGCCTGTGACAAGAGGCGCCGCACCTGCTGCTTGGAATCCCCACATCTGTGGCAACTTCTTTGAGATCTTGTCATGACGGTATTCGTTATAGCCCTTCCAGTATGCAGTGATATTTCCTGCATTGCCAACAGGCATTGTGTGAATATCTGGAGCATCGCCCAACATATCGACTACTTCAAAAGCTGCAGTTTTCTGCCCTTCGATGCGATATGGATTTACTGAATTCACAAGAGAGACTGGATAGTGGTTAGAGAGATCACGAGCAAGAACGAGGCAATCATCAAAGTTTCCATCGACTTGAAGCAACTTTGCACCATGCACAACTGCTTGTGCGAGCTTGCCCAGCGCAATCTTGCCTTCAGGAATGAGTACGGCAGGAACCATGCCAGCTTTGACTGCATAAGCAGCCGCAGATGCTGATGTATTTCCAGTTGAAGCACAGATAACTGCCTTGGCACCATCTTCTGCAGCCTTTGTAATCGCCATTGTCATTCCGCGATCTTTAAAAGAACCTGTTGGGTTAATTCCTTCGAACTTCACCCACACATTGTTGCCGAGCAATTCAGAGAGAACGCATGCATAGATAAGTGGTGTACCACCTTCACGCAAAGTAACGATGGGAGTCTTTGCGGAAACAGGTAAGCGATGGCGATATTCCTCAATCACTCCGCGCCACTGATGCGCACCAGACTTCTTTGAAAAGATGCTCATTAGGAGATAGCTCCCTCAACGCGAATAACGCTAGAAATCTTTGTCACCATCGGCATCTTCTCTAGAGCTTTAACAGTTGCTTTGAGTTCACCTTCTGTTGCTCGGTGAGTCACGATGATGAGTTCTGCATCTTGATGGCGACCATTTTGATCAACAGTCTGGATAGAGACGCCTTGATCTGCAAATACCTTGGCGATTGCAGCTAAAACACCTGATTTATCTTCTACTTCAAGGCGAATAAGAAACTTTGTCTTTGTTGTTTCAATCGGTGCAATATCGCGATCTGCATAATCTGTCTCGCGCTGACCAATGGAGTTCAGGGCGATGTGTCTAGAGACTGCAACGATGTCACCCAAGATTGCAGATGCGGTTGGTTGTCCACCAGCTCCGCGACCATAGAACATCAAGGGCCCTGCAGATTCTGCTTCGATAAAGACTGCGTTAAATGCATCGCGCACAGATGCAAGAGGGTGGCTCTTATCAATCATGACTGGGTGCACACGCACTGAAATTTCATCGGCAGGTGTGAGTTCTGCGATGGCAAGTAACTTAATGACGTGATCCATTGATTTAGCAATGGAAACATCTTCCAGAGTGATTTTTGAAATTCCTTCACGATAGACGTCATCGACTGTCACGCGAGTGTGGAATGCAAGTCCAGAGAGAATTGCAGCCTTTGCAGCCGCATCGAATCCTTCAATATCTGCGGTCGGATCTGCTTCTGCATAACCGAGTGCCTGTGCCTCTTTCAGGACATCATCGAACTCACGATTATCTTCGTGCATCTTTGTGAGAATGTAATTTGTTGTTCCATTGACGATACCCATCAAGCGAGTAACGAAGTCACCGGCCAGAGAATCACGAAGCGGGCGAATAATGGGAATCGCACCAGCAACGGATGCTTCGTAGTAAATATCTTCACCCTTTGCATATGCTGCTGTGAATAGATCTGCACCGTGGCTTGCAAGTAGCGCCTTATTAGCTGTGACAATAGATTTGCGATTGTTAATTGCTGTCATCGCAAGTTCGCGAGCAGGTTCGATTCCACCCATAACTTCCACAATCAAATCAATATCTGGGTCGTTCACAATTGAGAATGGATCTGTTGTGAAGAGTGCAGGGTTAAGACCTGGGTAATCCTTGAGTGTGCGCACCGCAATACGAGTGAGTTCAATCTTAACGCCAGCGCGAGTAGAGAGTTCTGCTGTGTCAGAAAGGAGCAGGCGGGCTACTTGGCTTCCAACGACGCCGCAGCCGAGCATGCCAACGCGAACTGGTTTATCTGCGGGGCTCATAAACCTATTCTTTCACATCAAGTGAGAGCAGGTCTGCCTCATTTTCTCGGCGCACAATTACGCGGGCTTTTCCATCTTTTACTGCAACAACAGGTGGTCTTGGCACATGATTGTAATTACTTGCCATGCTGCGGCCATATGCACCTGTTGCTGGAGTTGCAACCAGATCTCCAGGGGCAATATCTGATGGAAGTTGAATTTCATTGATGATGATGTCGCCCGTTTCGCAATGCTTTCCAACAAGGCGAACAAGAGCCAGAGGCGCAGTTGAATTGCGCTGTGCTATCACTGCTGTGTATTCGGCGTCATAGAGAGCGGTGCGTGCATTATCGCTCATGCCGCCATCAACAGAGACATACTTACGAACTTTTCCACCATCGACAACTACATCTTTGACAGTTCCCACTTCATACAGGGTAAACATTGTGGGCCCCACGATGTTACGCCCTGGTTCCAGTGATACCAATGGGATTGCAAGGTTGTGTTGTGCGCATGCCTTCTTCACAGCTTCATGAATCTGGGGCAGAACATCACTAGGTTCAACAGTGACATCACCATCAATATAGGCAATACCGAATCCCCCACCAAGATCGAGTTCTGGTAATTCTTTTCCATACGCGTCACGATACTTCGCCATAAAACCAATGAGGCGATCTGTTGCAATTTCATGAGCCTCTGACCCAAAGATCTGTGAACCGATATGGCAATGCACTCCGAGTAGTTCAAGTTCAGGATGTGTTGTGACTGCTTCAACTGCCGCCCATGCAGCACCTGATGCAATAGAGAAACCAAACTTCACATCTTCATGCGCTGTTGAAATCTTTTCGTGTGTGTGGGCTTCGATACCAGGTGTAAGGCGCAACATCACCGCTTGGCGCACGCCGTGCTTGCGTGCAGCAGCTGCAACGCGCTCAATTTCAAAGAGTGAGTCCATCACGATGGTCTTAACGCCGACCGAGACTGCGCGATCTATTTCAGCCACAGATTTATTGTTGCCGTGTACTTCAATCTTCTTGGGATCAATTCCACCATTGAGCGCAACAGCGAGTTCTCCCCCAGTGCACACATCGATACCGATTCCGATATCTGCAATCCACTGTGCTACAGCAGTACAGATAAAGGACTTTGCAGCGTAATACACAGTGCCTGCATATGTGCCAAATTCAGATTGCAGCCCATCGTGCCAAGCAAGAGCGCGCGCACGATATGCATCTTCATCAAGGAAAAATGTTGGGGTGCCAAACTCTTTTGCTAATTGCGCAGCAGGGATTCCTGCAAGGCTAAGAGTTCCACCAGCAAGGGATGCGTTCTTTGACCACATCGACATCGCTACATCCTCTCCGGTGCAGAGACACCCAATAGATCAAGACCATTAGCAATGACTTGCATCGTTGCTGCAGAAAGTGCTGCACGTGCTGAATGAATAGGTGCAATTGTTTCATCACCCAGCGGAAGAACTCGGCAATCTGCATAGAAGCCGTGATAGACCCCAGCTAGCTCTTCAAGATATCGCGCGACGCGGTGTGGTTCACGAAATTCCGCAGCGCTTGCAACAACACGTGGATATTCAGCAAGGGCGCCGAGTAATTCATTCTCTCGATCATGTGAGAGCTGTGATGGATCGAAAGATGCAAGGTCGGATTTAATTCCAAGTTCAGCCGTATTCCGCAAGACTCCTGCGATACGGGCGTGTGCGTACTGCACGTAGTACACAGGATTCTCATTTGTATTGCGGCGCAGGACGTCGATATCCATCACCATCGGTGTATCAACGGGGTAACGGATGAGGGTGTAGCGAGCAGCATCAACGCCCACCTTTTCAACCAATTCTTCAAGAGTGATGATGGTGCCAGCGCGCTTAGAGAGTTTGAGCTCTTGCCCACCTTCCATAATCTTTACAAGCTGGCCAATCATGATTTCAACGTTGTAATTGGCATCATCTCCTGCGCATGCAGCAGTTGCCTTAAGGCGATGGATATATCCATGGTGGTCAGCACCCAGCATGTAGATACAGATATCAAATCCGCGTTCGCGCTTATTGATGTAATAAGCAGTATCTGAAGCGAAGTATGTGAGGTCACCATCTTCTTTCAAAATGACGCGATCTTTATCATCTCCAAAATCAGTTGTGCGAAGCCAGACTGCGCCATCTAGTTCAAAGACATGTCCTTGTGTGCGCAGTTTCTTCACTGCATGTTCGACTGCACCTGATTCGTGAAGCGAGCGCTCTGAGAACCAGATATCAAATTTAGTGTGGAAGGTTTCAAGAACTTTTTGCTGTTGTGCGAGCTGGACTTTATATGCAGCCTCACGAAACTCTTCACTCGTTGAAATTTTTGGATTGGCAGCAATTACTTCCTTTGCCAAATCTGCAATGTAATCCCCTTGGTAGCCATCTTCAGGAATTGGCTTTCCTTGAGCTGCTGCTTGAACAGATTGTCCGAATAAATCCATCTGGCGGCCACGGTCGTTGATATAGAACTCACGTGTTACCTGTGCACCCGCGGCGCTTAAGACGCGACCGAGTGAATCACCCACCGCTGCCCATCGCGTGTGACCTAAGTGCAGAGGTCCTGTGGGGTTTGCACTAATGAATTCAAGGTTGATCTTCACGCCATTTAGGGCTGCGCCTCGACCGTATTCATATCTATTAGTAAGAATGGTGCGCACGAGTTCAGCTTGGCTTGCGCGATCTAAGGTGATGTTGATAAATCCAGGTCCTGCGATTTCTACCTTGGTCACACCTGCAATGGATGCAATCGCACCTTGCAAGATGGTGGCAATCTCACGCGGATTCTTGCCGGCAGCCTTGGCTAACTGAAGTGCGATGGAGGTGGCATAGTCGCCATGATCGCGATTTTTAGGCCGTTCGAGAGTGATGCTCTCTGGGGCGCTTCCCTCAATCAACCCCGTGGAAAATGCAGCCGCGACAGCAACCTGAATGTCGGCTGAGAGCTGATCTGCAAGGCTGGGCATGAGGCAAGGTTACCCGTTCATACATGTGTGAGGTCGCCCATATAGGAGCCAAGCGTTACCAAATCGTTAGCCCATATTCGTATCTTTTGCAGGCTAGAGGCCATTACCTTTATCGCACCCGTCGTAGACCATAAACAGAAATGAAAAATCTTCTTTCTGGGTTTTCGACTTTTCGAAAGGTCACTACATACATGACAAAGCGTCGTAACGCAGTAGCAGCGGTCATTGCATCAGCTGCTCTTGCACTCACAGGCTTCGTTTCAGCATCATCAGCTTCAGCTGCTGGCGCACAGGTTGGCGTAATCCTTCCTGATGCTGCTTCATCAGCTCGCTGGGAAACTGCTGACCGCGTCTTCCTTGCTGCTGCATTTAAGAAGGCTGGCGTAACAGCTGACATTCAGAATGCAAATGGCGATAAGGCAAAGTTCGCAACAATCGCAGATCAGATGCTCGCTAAGGGCGTCAAGGTCTTGATCATGGCTGGACTTGATTCACCATCAACAGCTGCAATCCAAGCTAAGGCTGCAAAGTCTGGCGTTAAGACAATCGATTACGATCGTCTAACACTTGCAGGTTCTGCTTCATACTACGTTTCATTCGATAACGTTGCAGTTGGCAAGCTTCAGGGACAAGGCATCAAGTCATGTCTTGATAAGGCTGGCAAGAAGTCAGCTTCAATCGTTTACTTGAACGGTTCACCAACAGATAACAACGCAACACTCTTCAAGCAGGGTTATGACTCTGTTCTTCGCCCAATGATCAAGTCAGGTGCTTACACACTCGTTGACGATCAGGCTGTTCCAGATTGGGACAACGCTAAGGGTGGAGTTATCTTCGAACAGCAGCTCACAAAGGCAGGCGGAAAGCTTGATGCAGTTGTATCAGCTAACGAAGGTCTTGGACTTGCAGCAGTTGCAGTTCTTAAGAAGAACGGTCTTAACGGCAAGGTATGCGTATCAGGTCAGGATGCAACAGCAGACGGACTTGCAGCAATCCTTACTGGTGACCTTTCAAACACTGTTTACAAGGGCATCAAGGCACAAGCTAACGCAACAGCAACACTTGCAGTTGCATTGGTAAAGGGCACAAAGGTCACAACAGCAAAGGGCAAGACAAACGATGGAAAGCGTGATGTTCCATCAGTTCTTCTTGTTCCAGTTGGAATCACAAAGGCTAACGTCAAGGTTGTCATCGCTGATGGCTTCCAGACACGTGCTGCTGTTTGTAAGATTGCAACAGAAGCAGTTTGTAAGGCAAACGGTATCTAATTCATTAGATTACCTAAGCTAATGCTTACGAATCCGGTCCGAGGATTTCCTCGGACCGGATTCGCATTACTAAGATAAGAAAGTATTTTTCACCCGTTAATCGAGAGGCGCTCATGAGCACACCGTTGCTATCGCTCAAAGGAATCAATAAATCCTTCGGCCCAGTCCATGTTTTAAAAGATGTTGACTTCGATGTCTACCCAGGACAGGTGACCGCACTCGTTGGTGATAACGGAGCAGGTAAGTCCACTCTTATTAAATGTATCGCTGGTATCTACACACCAGAAAGTGGTGAGTTCGTCTTTGAAGGAAAAAGCGTCACCATCGATGGACCTAGAGCTGCCACCGCGCTCGGTATTGAAATTGTGTATCAAGATCTTGCTCTTTGCGACAACCTCGACATTGTTCACAATATGTTCCTTGGTCGCGAGGAGAAGAAGGGAATTACTCTTAACGAAACTTCCATGGAGTCACTTGCTCGCAAGACTCTGGACGGTCTCAATGTGCGAACAGTGAAATCCATTCGCCAAACTGTTTCATCTCTCTCCGGTGGTCAGCGACAAACAGTTGCAATCGCTCGCGCCGTTCTCTGGAATTCAAAGGTTGTTGTTCTTGATGAACCAACAGCGGCGCTCGGAGTTGCTCAAACAGAACAAGTACTCAATCTTGTTCGCCGCCTTGCAGATAAGGGCCTTGCAGTAGTGCTTATCAGCCACAACCTCATTGATATCTTCCAAGTCGCAGATAACATCGCAGCCCTCTACCTTGGAAAAATGGCGGCACAGGTCAAGAAGACAGATGTCACAACCAACCAAGTGATTGAACTGATTACGACTGGTAAATCTGAAGGAGTGGCAAAGTAATGAGTACTCAGGCAACTTTAGAGAAAGAGACTCTCAAGGGAGCAACCTCTAATTACCTCTCACGAGTGAAGGCTGGAGATATCGGTTCCCTTCCTGCTGTCCTCGGATTGATCTCACTCATTGCAGTATTTGGTGCGATGTCTGAGTTCTTCCTCACCAATCGCAACTTTGCAAACCTACTTACTCAGGCTGCGCCAGTGATGGTTATTGCTATGGGTCTTGTGTTCGTTCTCCTACTTGGGGAAATCGATCTCTCCGCCGGTTACGCATCAGGTGTGTGTGGCGCCGTTCTTGTTCTGCTTGTGACCAATGAAGGTTGGAGCTGGTACACAGCACTTGCTGCAAGTATTGCTGTCGGTGCACTTCTTGGAGTTTTGATCGGAACGCTTGTATCCAGGCTCGGTATTCCTTCATTCGTTGTCACTCTTGCGGCGTTCTTAGCCTTCCAAGGAATTCTCCTTCTCCTTGCTGGTGAAGGTGGAACTATTCCAATTGCAGATAAAACTATTTTGGCAGTTGAAAATAGCAATATGACGCCGATGCAAGGATGGATTCTCTGGAGCGTCGCATCTGCTCTCTATGTCTTCGGTGGTCTTAGCCGCATTAACTCTCGCCGCAAAGCTGGACTCGTTGTTGAACTGACACAGCTGTGGGCGATGAAAACAATTGCCCTGCTCATCATCACAGGCGGTGCGGTCTTTCAACTCAATCAAGAGCGTGGACTATCTGCAACCAATAGCACCAAGGGTGTTCCGATTGTTGCGCCACTCATTCTTGTCATCCTTATTGCAGGCACTTTCTTGCTTTCCAAGACAGCGTTCGGTCGCCACATCTATGCGGTGGGTGGAAATGCTGAAGCTGCACGTCGCGCAGGTATCAATGTAAAGCGTGTGCGCACAATTGCATTCGTGCTCTGCTCATCACTTGCTGCAGTAGCTGGAATGCTCTTTGCCTCTCGCATGAACTCAATCTCACCATCCACTGGTGGCTCATCAACGCTTCTCTATGCAGTTGGCGCTGCTGTGATCGGTGGAGTTTCACTCTTTGGCGGTAAGGGTCGCATGCGCGATGCAATCCTCGGAGGACTCGTTGTTGCCGTAATTGATAACGGCATGGGACTTCTTGGTTATGGCGCAGGAATTCAATACCTTGTTACAGGTGCAGTTCTCTTGGTTTCAGCTGGCGTTGACGCGGTTTCGCGTCGTGGCGCACTCTCAAATTAAGAAATTACGCAAGGATTTGTTGCATCAGCGAAAGACGCGTAATCTTTCGCATGCAACTCCAGCGGGAGTGGTGAAATGGCAGACACGCAAGTCTTAGGAACTTGTGCTCCGGCGTGCGGGTTCAAGTCCCGCCTCCCGCACCAGAATTATTGATTTAATTGCCCCATGGCAAAGCAATCTCCAGCAAAGATAAAGAAGCTCCGGGGCGAAGCTATGCGCGCTGCTGCAGAGCGAAAAGCAGCGCGCGCAATATCTGCCTCCAGTCATATCGAAGTAGATCTTGATGCCTATGCCGATGTCGATGGCCCATGGCGCGAACTCGGCCTCTCAGCGCCTGCGCGCAGAGCGCTCATCGATGATGGCCACTACAAGCTCAGTGACCTGCGCAAGGTGTCTCTGGATGCCATTAAAGATTTACATGGCATGGGACCTAATGCCATCCGCATACTCACAACCGCGATGAAGAAGGCTGATCTCTCCTTTAGGAAGTGATCTTGCAAGTGACTTGCAAAGAAGATTGATAGGCGATTTTTCATTTTAATTTCTTCCAGTTAATATTTGCCTGTTCACGAGTTCTACGTATTAGCCCCGGCTCAGTAGACGGCAACCCTCCACCGCGGTGGGGTGCTCCGGGTGACGAACAGGTCAGTTAACTGGCAAGCGCGAATTTCACTGATGAATACATCGCTCTCGCTAATAACTGACACCTACTGCGATGGAGAAATAAATGTCTAACAATTGGTCTTTCGAGACTCTGCAGATTCATGCAGGGCAAACAGCAGATCCGACAACTGGTGCACGTGCACTTCCGTTGTATCAAACAACTGCATATCAATTCCGCGATACAACCCATGCCGCTAACCTCTTTGGTTTAGCTGAACTTGGCAACATCTATACACGCATCATGAACCCAACACAGGATGCAGTCGAGCAACGTCTTGCCGCCCTTGAAGGTGGAGTCGCTGCCCTTCTTCTTGCATCAGGATCTGCTGCAACAACATTTGCAGTTCTCAATGTTGCTGAAGCTGGTGACCATATTGTTTCAAGCCCAAGCCTCTACGGCGGCACATATAACCTATTCCACTACACGCTACCTAAGTTTGGTATCGAAGTAACTTTCGTTGATGATCCAAATAACCCAGAATCATGGAAGAAAGCTGTAAAGCCAAATACCAAGGCATTCTTTGGTGAAACTATTGCAAACCCTAAGAATGAAATCCTTGATATCAAGGCTATTGCAGATGTTGCTCACTCAGTCGGCGTCCCACTTATTGTGGACAACACTGTTGCAACTCCATACCTGATTAAGCCAATTGATTTCGGTGCAGACGTTGTTGTTCACTCAGCAACCAAGTTCCTATCTGGCCATGGCAATGCAGTTGTTGGCGCAATCATCGATGCTGGAAAGTTTGACTATGCACAGCACCAAGATCGCTTCCCAGGGTTTAACAAGCCAGACCCTAGCTATCACGGCCTCGTCTTCTCACAGGCTCTCGGCGTTGGTTCAGCGTTCGGTGCAAACCTTTCTTATATCTTCAAGATTCGTTTGCAACTTCTCCGTGATATCGGAGCCGCGGTTTCACCATTTAACGCATGGTTACTTGCACAAGGTCTTGAGACTCTCTCACTTCGCATGGATCGCCATATTGAAAATGCCAAGGCAGTTGCAACATGGTTAGAGGCACATCCAGATGTTGAAAAGGTCAACTACGCAGCACTTAAGTCATCCCCATGGAATGCACCTGCTGCCAAGTACGCACCTAAGGGACCAGGCGCAGTTCTCTCCTTTGAACTCAAGGGTGGAGTTGAAGCAGGAAAGAAGTTTGTTGAATCACTCAAACTCTTTAGCCACGTTGCAAATATTGGTGATGTTCGATCACTGGTAATTCACCCAGCAACAACAACTCACTCACAGCTCTCACCAGCTGAGCAACTTGAAGCTGGTGTTACACCTGGTCTCGTTCGTTTGAGTCTTGGATTAGAAAACATCCAAGATATCAAGGCTGACCTAGAAGATGGATTTACAGCAGCTCGAGGTTAATTAATAAAGCTATAGATCAACAGAAGGCCGCCACATGCAATCACTATTGCTGTGGCGGCTTTTGTATTTAGCCATTTCTTTCCAGCGCTGATGAATGTTAAACCGAGCAGAATTACTCCAGGGATTATGAGAATAAGGCTGTGATTGAGGACATCGCTTTTACCTGTCTGATATCTCAAATTGATCAGACCTACTGCAAGAAGTAGGTAGCCGCCCATACGAAAGTTATTGATTCGTTGCATGTTCATAAATAGAGGATAAAGCAGAAGGGCGCCGGTTTCCCGACGCCCTTCCCTAATTAATTAAGTTAATTAGTGATCTGCTGCCATGCCTTCAGCGTGTGACTTCATGCGAGCGATCTTCAAGATTGTTAGACCGAATACACACTTAGCAAGTACGTCTGCGATTGTGTAACCGACCTGTACACCTACGAATGATGACGCAGTTGGATCGCCGTTCATTCCAAGGATGTATGAGATTGGGTATACGCCCCATGTAGCAATGAGAAGAAGACGCAAGCGTCCGATTGTCTCTGCTACACCAGCTGGCTGGCGCTCCAATGACTTTCCAAGCTCTACGAATAGTACGTAGAGGATGTAAAGGAATGGGATTGTTGAAAGAACACCGTAAAGGATTGCTGTGTTCTTGTCAGATGTAATTTCACCTGGGTAACCAAGAGCGATCATTGCAGCTGATGCTGGAACAAGACGCATGATAAGTGACTTTGAAACTTCCTTAGCAAGTGCAAGTACTGCAATAACTTCTACGAGTAGAAGTGGAACAGTAAGAAGCCAGTCAACATAGCGGTATGCCTCGTTGAATGCGCCTTGCTCGCCTGAAACGTTTACGACCATACCTTCTGATGCTTCGTCGAATGAGTTGAAGATTCGGAAGTAGTGGTAGCCAGCAATGAATGTAACCATTGATGACATAACTAGAGCATTGCGGTACTTAGGAAGCACGCGGGACTGTGATACCAAGGTATAGACAGTGCATGCGAGCATTGAAATCAAACCGAATGAAAATACGTTATAAACGAGGTTCCATTGGTTGCTGTCGAGTGTTACTGACATGTAGTAAGCCTCCATGAGTGCTGTTTCACTACAGACCATTCGGTCCGTACGGTCTGCATTCCATGAGGACCTCGAGGAGCCTCAGTGAGTACCGACAAATGAAATTGTGGACTATCTGCAAGCAAATTGCAGTTAAAAATGTGAAAATTCTGTGACTATTTTTCCCAGATTGAGCGTGGGCCAGAGGCAAAATCGGACTTTTCACCCAGAGATGTAGCCTTACCGGATGCTCACCCAACTCAAGGACTTGAAGGCCCATCACGGCTTTACCGGCCTTGCGATCTCGCGCTTTATCTCCAATGTGGGCAATGGAGTCTCACCGATTGCCCTGGCCTATGGCGTCTTAAGCCTTCCTGGGTCGACAGGTGCAGATCTCTCCATAGTGATGGCTGCGCGCTTTGTGCCACTGCTTGCCTTCATGCTCTTTGGAGGAGTCCTTGCAGATCGATTCCAACGTAATCGACTTGTTGGTGGAAGTGACATGATCGGAAGTTTCCTTGCAGCAGTAAGTGCCATCTCTCTCATCGCAGGTTTTTCAAGCACATGGTTGTTAGCTCTCATGGGTGCGCTCTTTGGAATTCTCAATGCCATTTGGTGGCCAGCTATGTCAGGTGTTCTTCCAGAGATTTTGCCTAAAGAAAAATTGCAAGAGGGAAATGCAGTCATTGGATTGCTTACTAACTTTGGTTACATCGTTGGAACTCTTGGAGGTGGAATTCTCGTCTCAACAGTGGGCGCAGGATGGGGACTTTTAGTAGATGCCATCAGCTTCTTTATCGCTGGCGTTATTGTCTGGTACTTGCCAATCATCGGAAAAATCAAAGATAAGAGCCCAGGTATCATTCATGATTTAGCGGTTGGCTGGAAAGAGTTCATTTCTCGCAGCTGGGTTATTGCGATGGTTGTTGCATTCGCACTCATCAATATGGCTTTTGAATCAATGCTCTCAGTTCTAGGTCCATTGAACTTTAGCGATCCTATTTCTGGACCTAAGCAGTGGTCTTATAACTTGGCAGGGCTCTCTATTGGAATGCTCATCGGTGGAATATGGGTCTTGAAGGTAAAGATTGGCCGACCACTTTTTCTCGCAATGATCCTGATTTCACTCTCTGCTGTGTGGGACTTTGCGCTGGCCTTTGATTTGCCGATGTTCTTCTCAGTGATTGCAGCTGTCATATCAGGGATAAGCCTTGAAGTCTTTATGGTCACTTGGAATACCTCGCTCCAAAGCCATGTTCCTGAAGAGTCATATTCACGGGTGAGTTCTTATGACACTTTAGGCTCATTCGGCATCGCACCTCTTGGAATAGTTATCGCTGGCCCATTAGCGATGCATTTTGGAGTCAATACGATTCTTATTGTGACGGGTGTAACCACCCTCATCGCAGCAGTGGCATCACTACTTGTGCCCTCTGTTCGAAACCTTCGAAACGATTAGGCTAATCAAGTGAGCACCGAGCCAATTCAGATTCCTCCCAAATTACGAGGGTGGTTCCATTTAGCTGCGACTCCCCTTGTGATCATCGCATCGCTAGTTCTCTTTATCTTGAGTGGTGAATCATTGAAGTGGGCAGTTGCTCTCTATTCCATCACCGCAATTATGCTCTTTAGCGTCTCTGCCATTTATCACCGTGTTCCTTGGATTCCTCGCAAGAAGAAAATCTGGAGACGTTGGGATCATGCAAATATTAATTTACTGATTGCAGGTTCATACACACCATTTGCTGTTGCGCTTCTCGATGATCGAGATCGCAATGTCCTGCTTGCAATTGTTTGGACGGGAGCACTTCTCGGTGTTGCCCTTCGTGTCTTCTGGGTCAACGCTCCCCGTTTTCTCTATGTTGCCAACTACCTACTTCTTGGTTGGGTGGCAATCATCTACACACCTCAGCTCTATAAAGAGGGTGGTCTATGGGTGATACTGCCAATCATCATCGGCGGATTGCTCTACTCAATCGGCGCCATCTTCTATGCGCTCAAGCGGCCTGGGCGCAATGCAAAGTACTTCGGATTCCACGAGCTCTTTCACATCTTCGTGCTTGCGGCCTGGATTTCTCAGTATTTAGCAGTCTCATTCGCCATTTACCGAAAGTAGCTTGATGCCCTAATCTTGGGCTCTCATAGTGCATCCCCCCGAGTAATTGATTGAGAGATTGACGATGGCAGAGAAGAACTTCCGCAACTGGGTAGGTTTTCGCGAGGAAGCAGATCGCGCACCTGTTGCCAATCCTGTCGATCGCATCCGTGAACTGGAATCACAGCTTGCTGATCTCAAATCTCGTCGTGATATCACCGGATTAAGCCGAGAAGAATTTGAAATTCTCGCCACTGAAACCGCAATGGCGATGATTAAGTCAGCACAAGCACGTGAAGCAAAGGCAACCGCTGCTGCCGATCGTGTTATCAATGAAACTAATCGAACTGCAAAAGACACCCTTGAAGGTGCTGAAAATAAGGCGCGCAGCATTTTGGCTGGCGCAGAATCTCGTGGACGTAAATATATTTCAACTGCTGAAGCTGAAGCCTCAGAGATTGTGCGTGATGCTGGACGAGAAGCAACTGCCGTTGCTAATGCAAAAATTGCTGAAGCAGATTCAGCAGTAGATGCAAAGCGTCGCGATGCTGCGGCTCTGACAACAGCTGCTCGCCGCGAAGCAGAGCGAGTGATCTCAGAAGCTGCTGACAATGTAGTCGAATACCGCGCCTGGCTTTCAGACATCATCGCTGAATCAGAGCGCCTCTACCGTTCACAGGCAACCGCGCTCTCAGCTGCCGAATCGGCAATTGCAGCTTCTCGTGAAAAACTTGATTCAGCATTTGCACGTCTGACAAAGATGCAGCAAGCTGTTGATAACTCACTCAATGAAGATGGAACCGTCAAGAAGTCTGCGCCAATTCGCGTTGAAAGCAAGCGCACACGTGCTGCAATCGCTGCACCTAAAAAGACATCAAAGGCTCCAGCTAAGAAAATAGCTCCTAAGAAAAAACCAGCAAAGCGTAAGTAACTTCCATGGCTGCCAGTCGCGGTATCCAATACATCCCTGCAATCGATGGGCTGCGTGCTGTCGCTGTAATCGCAGTCATGTTCTATCACCTTGGATTTACATGGATTCCAGGCGGCTTTCTCGGCGTTGATCTCTTCTTTGTGATTTCAGGCTATGTCATCACTCGCCTACTTCTTGATTCAATTGAACAGAGCGGTGGCCTAGATCTTCGAGGGTTCTATATCGCTCGTGCGCGTCGCCTCTTGCCCGCCCTTGTCTTCATGTTGGTCTCCACAACAATCGCAATCGGGATTTGGGCTCCAGATGCAATTAAACGTCTGCTGATTGATACTCCCTTTTCATTAACCGGCACAATGAATTGGTGGCTTGTTGCTCGCCATCAGGATTACTTTGAAAGTATCGGGCGGCCTCCTCTTCTTCAGCACACCTGGTCTCTGGCAGTTGAAGCTCAGTTCTATCTTGTATGGCCTTTGATTCTCTACTTTATTCTTAAGCAATTCGGTAAGAAACATATCCCTCTTGCATCTCTTACCATTGCAGCAGCTTCAGGAATAACTCTGCTTCTTGTATCTTTCTCACTCGATGCATCAAATGCCTCAAAGGTTAGCCACGTCTACTTCGGAACAGACACACATAGCATCGGACTCTTCTTAGGTGCAGCGCTAGCTGTGAGTTGGATTCCACAGAACTTCACTAAAACAGTTTCAAGGAAAGCACAAGACTTTATTGATGGCGTTGGGTTCCTGGGATTTGTTGGAATCCTTGCTGCATTTTTACTAATCGATGAGAATCAACCAACTCTCTATAAAATCGCATTTCCACTTGCTGGGCTATGTGGCGCTGCAATCATCATGTCTGTCGTCCACCCCGCATCGCGCTTCGCACCTGTTCTGCAAAATCCAGTATTTCTCTGGATTGGCGAACGTTCATATGCCATCTATTTATGGCACTGGGTAATTTTCCAAGTTACGCGTCCAAGTGTTGATCTTGCAGGTAAAGAGTGGGCTCTCTATTCGTTGCGCATTCTTATCGTCCTTGCTCTGAGCGATATCTCCCTGCGATATGTGGAGCTACCCATACGACGCGGCGTCATCCAGTATTGGTGGAAAGGTTTGAAGTACCGCACGAAGAAGGAGCGTTCTCAACAGACTCGCACCTTCTCTGTCGTTACCGTGATTGTTCTGGTTCTCGCTACTGTTATCAGCGTTCGTGCTATCGGAATTGCAAATGATCAACGTCAAAAGCTTGAAGACTCTCTCACTTCCACACCTGCTCCCATAACTGAAGTTGTCACAGATGGCCTCTGGGTTACAGGAGACTCCGTCATCCTGGGAATCCGTTCAACGCTGGGGCAATCACATCCCATCTCAATCATGAATGCCCGCATTGGAAGACAGGCGCCAGAGCTGCTCTCGGTGATGTTGCAAGATAAGGATGAGGCAGCCGATGTTCCAGTGATCTTTAACTTAGGAAATAACAATGCTCTGACCCGTGAGCAGACAGTGGCGATCTTTGAAGCTGTTAAAGATCAACCTCGAATAATCGTTGTTAACACAGCTGTTCCTCGCCCATGGCGAGAAGGCAACAACGCACTTATTGCAGAAGTGGCTTCTCAATACGCCAAGGTCATAGTTGTTGATTGGAACTCGATTTCAGAAGGACACCCCGAATACTTTGCACCCGATGGCGTGCACTTAGTTCCCACTGGAGTAGATGTCTATGTTGCAGAAATTGTTAAACATTTAGATTAAATGCGCAAAGAAAAACCCCGCCCACTTAATGGACGGGGTTTTTTCTAAACTATTTATTCGAACTGACCAGCGAATCCGAAGGCCTTCGCAACACCAAGTGATCCATCAGCATAAACTGCACTGACACGGAATGATGTTGAACCATCTTCAGACTTCTTTGCAAACTCAGCTGCATATGTTGTTCCTGAAACTTCAGATACAACGCTCCATGCGCCCTGGTTAGAGCGAGTCTCTACTTTGTAACCTGTCACATCTCCGGCTGGTGCCTTCCATGTAATGACCATGACAGCCTTTGAGCTATCTTTCCAATTTCCGATGAAGCGAGTTGGTGCCTCGCCTGTTGTTGCAGCATCTGTAGCAGCTGGTGTTTCAGGTGCTGCTTCTTCAGTTGCAGTTGGTTCTGCTGATTCTGACATTGTTGGCTCTGTAGTAGGTGTTGCATCATCGTTATCTTTGCTTGAGTTAGAGATAACAATCGCACCAAGAAGTACTACACCGACAAGCACTGCAAGAAGAGTCTTGCTTGATGAGCCTTGACGAGGAGCAGCTGATGGCGCAGATGACTTCGCTGCTGACTTTGGAGCAGCAGGAGTAGTTGAGACATTAACTCGCGCAGAACCAGTTGCTGGAACTGGTGGCACTACAACTCTAGAAGCTGAAGACTTCTTCGCAGGAGACTTCTTAGCGGCTTTTCTAGGTGCAGCCTTCTTTATAGTCTTCTTCTTCGCAACAGACTTCTTTGCAGTTGTCTTCTTAGCTACAGCCTTCTTAACAACCTTCTTTGTTGTCTTCTTCTTCGCTACAGACTTCTTAGCGGTCGTCTTCTTCGCAGGAGACTTCTTCGCGGTTGACTTCTTAGCGGCCTTCTTAGGTGCAGCTTTCTTAGCTGTTGTCTTCTTCTTTACTGCCACGGTATATCTCCTTGAGTTGGGTGACGCCTGGAATGCTTATGCGGGTCGAACGATGGAATATAGGTGAAAGTTTAACCTAGGGTTTTGAGCAAAGTGATCACATGAGGAGCTATTGCACGGAGTGATTTTCCTCGATGGCTAATCGCATCCTTCTCATTCGCGCTCATTTGTGCGCTGGAGAGCTGTAAACCATCGGGGCGGAAGATGGGGTCATAGCCGAATCCTTGGTCTCCGATTGGCGAACGAAGAATCCATCCATCAAAGTGAGCTTCTTCGCAGTGGCTTCTACCGTCAGGCAGATAGAGCGCTGCAACACAGGTGAAGTGAGCACTTCGCTTTTCATCGGGAACATCTGCAAGTTGTTGCAGAACTTTTGCAGTGTTAGCAGCATCATCTCCATGGCTACCTGCCCAGCGAGCAGAAAAAATCCCAGGATCTCCGTTTAGTGCATCAACACAGAGTCCGCTGTCATCTGCAATCGCGGCAATTCCTGTTGCAAGTGACATTTCGCGAGCTTTCTTGAGCGCATTCTCTTGAAAGGTTGTGCCATCTTCAACCACATCGTGGAGTTCTGGGAATTGATCTAACCCAAGCAGGTCAATCTCTCCAGGTGCCACAGCATCAAGGATGCGACGAAACTCTTCAATCTTTCCTTTATTGCGCGTTGCAAGTAAGAGCTTATGAGACATTTACTTGGAGAGAGCTTGCTTCTGCATATTGGTCAGAGTTGCACACCCAGCAACAGCAAGGTCGAGCAATGAATCTAACAGTGCGCGATCAAACGGTGCACCTTCTGCAGTTCCTTGAACTTCAATGAAGCGACCATCACCAGAACAGACAACGTTCATATCAGTTTGCGCACGAACATCTTCTTCGTAGCAAAGATCGAGCATCGGTACTCCATCAATGATGCCAACGCTGATTGCTGCAACTGAATCTGCAAGTGGCTTTGCACTTGCCTTGATATGTCCCTGCTCCTGAGCCCATGAAATTGCATCTGCAAGTGCAACATATGCACCTGTAATTGCCGCTGTGCGCGTTCCGCCGTCTGCTTGTAGAACATCACAGTCGATAACGATTGTGTTTTCGCCAAGTTCCTTCATATCAACAATGCCACGAAGTGATCGGCCAACAAGACGTGAAATCTCTTGTGTGCGTCCCCCAAGTTTTCCCTTAACACTTTCACGATCAGAACGTGTGTGTGTTGCACGTGGCAACATCGCATATTCAGATGTGACCCATCCGGTGCCAGAATCCTTCAACCAACGAGGAACACCAGGAGTAAATGATGCAACGCAGAGAACGCGAGTCTTGCCAAATTCAACAAGCACAGACCCTTCGGCATGATCAAGCCAACCGCGAGTGATTTTGATATCGCGAAGCTGATCTACTGTGCGTCCGTCGTTGCGTGCCATTTCTTGCCCCATTTTCTTAACGTATTGTGATTAGAGAACTTGGTGTTGCACAGAACCCACTTCAGGCCCCAAGAAACGTCGTGCAAGTACTTCAAATGCCTTGGAATCACCTGTTGCAAGGAACTTATGTGAGGCTGTTGTAGAAGCAGGCTCGCGCAGTAAAGAATTTTCAACAAGAACTCGGTAGAGGTCTTTTGCAGTCTCTTCTGCGCTTGAGACTAGTGATACATCGTTGCCCATCACATATGAAATAACACCAGTAAGTAGTGGGTAGTGGGTGCAGCCAAGAACCAGCGTATCTACTTCGGCATCAATCATCGGCTGCAAATACTCTCGGGCGACTTTTGTGATGGCATCGCCCGACGTTTCACCGCGTTCAACATATTCGACGAAAAGTGGGCAAGCGATAGATGAAATCTTCAATTGTGGGGCTGCAGCAAATGCATCGAGATAAGCCTTTGAATCAATAGTTGCTCTCGTACCAATGACGCCCACTTTGCCTGTGCGAGTTGCAGCAACAGCTCGTCGCACTGCAGGTTGAATCACTTCAATCACAGGGACTGAATAGCGCTCCCGTGCATCACGCAACATTGCAGCACTTGCTGTGTTACATGCAATGACTAGTGCTTTCACGCCTTGGTCTACGAGGAAGTCCAGAGTCTCAAGTGAAAAGTCGCGAACCTCAGCAAGTGAACGAGGGCCATATGGTCCACGCGCTGTGTCGCCGATATAGAGAGTTGATTCATTAGGAAGTTGATCCAGAATTGCACGAGCAACGGTTAATCCACCAACGCCAGAATCGAAGATACCGATTGGCGCGTTACTCATGCCGCAAGTCTAACCGTGAGAAGGCTTTAAGCCCAAAGAGTGCCGTCGAGCCCTTGCGTTGCTTCAGCAATCTGTGAGCCATAAATGCCTGTAGATAAGTATTTCCAGCCCGCATCGCAGACGATAAATGCAATATCTGCATCACGGCCATCGCGCAGCGCTTCATTACCCATTGCTATAGCTGCATGGAGAATTGCACCCGTTGAGATACCAGCAAATATTCCTTCTACTTCAAGCAGTTCGCGGACTCGTTTCACGGAATCTTCGGCGCCAACAGAGAAACGTCGCGTCAATACTGTTGCATCATAAAGTTCTGGAACAAAGCCTTCATCGATATTGCGCAGTCCATAGACGAGCTCCCCATAGCGAGGCTCTGCAGCAATGATCTGAATATCTGGGTTCTTCTCACGTAGGTAACGACCCGCACCCATCAAAGTTCCAGTGGTTCCAAGACCTGCAACAAAGTGTGTGATTGTCAGAAGATCTGTAAAGATCTCGGGCCCTGTGTTCTTGTAATGAGCCTCAGTATTTGCAGGGTTGCCATACTGATAGAGAAAAACATAATCTGGATTCTTGGCAGCAATCTCTTTCGCTACGCGCACCGCTTCATTAGAGCCACCTGCAGCAGGTGAAGAAATTATTTGTGCGCCCCACATCTCAAGAAGTTGGCGGCGTTCTGGGCTTGTGTTTTCAGGCATCACGCAGATGAGTTTGTACCCACGCACCTTTGAAGCCATCGCAAGTGAAATTCCGGTATTTCCACTTGTTGGTTCCAGAATGGTTGAACCAGGTTTAAGAAGTCCATCGCGTTCGGCTGCTTCAATCATGGAGAGCGCTGTGCGATCTTTAATCGAACCAGTCGGATTACGATCTTCCATCTTTGCCCACAAGCGGACATTCGGTGCAGGTGAAAGACGAGGTAGACCGATAAGTGGTGTGTTACCTACAGATGATTCGAGCGAGTCGTAACGTGCCAAAGTTAGCCGCCAGCGACAGCAGGCAAAATTGTTATTGAATCGCCATCTTTGAGTTGTGCATCAAGTCCACCAAGGAAGCGAACATCTTCATCATTGACATAGACATTGATGAAACGGCGAAGCGCACCATTTTCGAGAAGGCGCTCACCAAGTCCTGCATAGTTGGCATCGAGATCTGTAATTAATGCAAATAGCGTTGCACCAGCTGCTTCAACTGACTTCTGGTCCTTTGTAAATGGGCGCAGAATTGTTGGGATACGAACTTCGATTGACATGGCTTAATTATGTCGAAAAAACGCCCCGAACTCTAATCGAAGTGCTTAGCCAGTAAATGTGACGGGCTCTTCGGTCACGACGCCATCGACGATGCGAAATGAGCGGAACTCTGTTGCAGGTGCAATCTCTTTGCGTGTAGAGACCAAGACATAGTGCGCACCCGGTTCGCCCGCATAGGCGATATCTGTGCGGGATGGATATGCCTCAGTTTCGGTATGAGAGTGATAAATCACGACAATCTCTTCATCGTTGTCGTCAGCTTCTCGGTAGAGAGCCAGAAGATCTTTGGAATCAAATTCATAAAAAGTTGGTGAGTGTGCTGCATTGAGCATTGGTTTGTGACGAAGAGCCTTGCCTGAACCTACTGGACCAAGGATGACGCCACAGCATTCATCAGGGTATTCGGTGCGTGATTGCTCGAGAATTGCATCAGCAAAAGCTTGTGATATCTCGAGTGACATGGCGCAATCTTACACAAAGATTACTTACGAACTACCGAGCTGAGATTCCTCATCTTCATCTGCATCATCGATAAGTGCCGAAAGTAGAGTCTCTTGAAGCCAGCCAAGCCAGGTATAAACAGCATAAACACCACGCAGCGGATCATCGGCAGTTAAGAGCTCGAGCGCCTCATGCGAATTGTTCTCAACTTTTAATCTCACACCCAGAGCTAGACGTATGTCGTTAATCCCACCCAGCCATGCATTCGCGTTGTCGTGATCTAAATCGATGGTTCCATCATCTGATGACTTCAGATGAATGCGCATAGAGATTGCATGTGCCTGCTTTTTTTGACGCAGTGTTGATTCCGTATATCTACGAAATTCTGATGCATCAACCTCATCTGTATATGCATTGGGCAGAAGCCGGTGCAGGACCTCATCTTCAGGTGGTGAATCATGAGAGGTAATTCCAACCATTGCCGCTAACGGGTCTTCATGGCCATGATCTTGGCGCTCGGCCAGAAGTTCAATAATTTGTTCGCAGAGATTGAGAAGAACCTCTTTCTCACTTTCAGCAAAGTTAGCAAGATAGGAGTGATCACCATGGCGCTTGAATCCTTCAGTGGCTGTCATAGCTGATCGCCACGTTGAATTGTCGCCCACAGGCCATACTCATGAAGACGGGCCACATCATGTTCCATCTCTTCTCGGCTACCTGTTGAGACGATTGCCTTGCCCTCGTTATGCACCTGCAACATCAACTCTGTTGCACGGGCTTTGGGATAACCGAAGAGTTCCATAAAGACATACACAACATATGTCTGCAGGTTTACTGGGTCATCCCAGACGACTGTGACCCAGGGTGTATCACTAGAAAAGATCGCACGAATCTCTTCTTCGATCTTATCTGCGGTCTTTACCATCACCGGACAATGATATTAAAGATAGGGCTTGAAACTGCGCTCCAGAGTGAATCTGCAGCGACTGAGATACGGAAAGAGTGCACGCCTCGTGATTGAGCGGAAAGATTCAGTGAGAAGTTTCCCTGTGCATCCGTCAGAACTGGTACATCTAGTGGCTTCCAATCCTTTCCAACCAACTTCTCTAGTTGAACGGATGCACCTGCAATGCGAGGGCGAATATTGCCAGTGATGATTGCAGGGGAAGCAGATTTCACAGTTCCCGGTGCTGTGATAACCAAGAGGCGATTAACTGTTATTGGGAACTCAGAACTTAAACCTTCCGTACGCTCCCACGTTGCATCTGAGTAAACACGCACCGCTGTGGACTTTCCAACCAAGACGGCCTTTTCAATCTTGCCATCAATTCCCGTTGTAACGGTGGCTAAGGTACGCCAATTACTATCACCAGCAGACTTTCCTTCTATACGTACTGGCACACCAGCTACTGGTGACTTATCTTTAATCGTAAATGTCGCAGTAACTGTTAACGGATTTCCATAATCAATTGTTGAATTATCGATGGCAGCTGTCACGGTAATTTGATCTGGTGCAATCTCTTTTGCTACTTGGCGAATTGATTCCATAGCAAGAGGCTCTTCCATTCCGAAGGTCCATGCCGTAATCCCACCAATGCGGTATTTCGTAACAAGTGCTGCACGTAAAGCCCACGCGCGGGCGTCTTGATACCAAGCTGTGCGCGAAGCGGTACACGAAGTTGCTAAGCCAGTTGCAGTAGTTCCGTTATAGACCTTTTGATAGGAGAAGGTCATCTCACCAAATTTCTCGTCAAACCGTGGAACCGTTCCATATGTTGCAGCAAGTGCAACAGCATCACGCATTACAAAGGTTGCAGCCTTTGCACCAGGCTTAACTGAATTCATAACATTAGCTGGGCAAATACCAGATACAGCTGTTACCCAATCTCGACCATAACCGGGTACTCCCACAAAAACTTTCGATGCCGGCATAATCGACACTGCATATTGAACGGTTCGCTCTGTCCACGTTATTGGTCCGATTGGACCAACTTTTGAGACCGAATAGTCATAAGTCATGATTCGCAACTTATCGATAGATGATGCAATCGCTGCCCATGCATAAACAAAATAACCCTTCTGCGCCTCATTTGGGTTAAGCACATAGGGGGTAGATACCGATAGGAGCTTCTTCTCTGCGCGCAGCGCAATGCTTAACTCCTTGATAAAGGCAACCCAGGATGGCGCTGTGCTTGTCCACGTTGTATTTCCATCGACAAAGGCGAATCCTTCAAAGTCAATATCGATGCCATCATAATTGTTAGTGCGCACTAAGTTCATAATTGCTGTGACAACTTGTGTGCGCGAGATTGAGTTCTTCAACAATCCTGCAAGGACTAATTTGCTTGTTCCATCGGTAATGGTAGGAATGATAGATAATCCCGCATTGCGCATCGCATTCAGCGGCTCAGAGATTGGAACACTGGGATTAGCTGGTGCATAAAGATCTGTGACTACAGCTGCCTTTGCCTTGCCGTCGAATTTAAGTGTGTACCAAAATGGCATTACTTCTTTAATGAGGTCGATGTTATTGAGCACATCCGGTAGTGCAGTCTTCATTGAGTAATACGGAACCCAGCCCGTCATAATTTTACGAGGAGGATTATCTGCTGCGCTGATTGGAGCTGAGATAAGGGGCAAGAAAAGCGTTGCAACTGCAACAACACTAATCAACTTTCTGCCGGCGTTAACCATTGCGACGAAGCCTTGATGAAATGAACTTTCCATACTCGCGATCTGCGGCCCACAAATGTGTCCCGATGCAGAGCAGCGATAACGCCGTAACGGTCAATGGAAGATCGTTAAAAAGAAAGATGACGCTTAAGAAGATTCCGGTAAAGGATGCGGTTGCCATGGCCAGACGTCGGAAAATGAGAAATGGAATACCAGGGCTGATGGCACGAATTCTTGGCAGCGTTAAAAAAAGTGCAAATGGACCTGAGAAGAGAATGTTGCCGATCATGAGAGAGACAACGAGTGCAAGAGACTCCATCGCGCTCCTCTCAAATATTGCTAGATGGCCACTACTAGTTTTCTAGCGGTTTCCAGGTGATATCGGTCGTTGCAAAGAGTGCCATATCAATCTGCCGACCATCATCACGTGTGACCTTGTTGCGCAATATTCCTTCTTTTTGGTAGCCCGCACTTGTGAGAAGTTTCTGTGAAGGCGTGTTGTCGACATCAGCCAAGCCATCAATACGGCGAAATCCAAGAGTTCTAAATCCATAATCAGTAATCATCTTTGCTGCGATAGTTCCAATGCCTTTGCCACGCATCGACTTTTCCAACCAGTAACCAATCTCTGCAGTGTGATTCTTGATGTTGATAGTGTGTAGAGAGATGACTCCAGCAAATTTCACATCATCGCCATTGCCATAATCAATGACAAAACGAAATTCTCGACGTTCGGCAAAGCTAAATGGGTCAGATCTCACGAAATCAATTGCATGATCGATTGTGTATGCCGCAGGAACTGTAGTGAATGCAGGGATGAGCGGATCTTGGCATGCGTTGAATATTGAGTCGATATCTTTTTCTTCACTTGGGCGAAGAGTCACAAGACCATATTGCAGAGTTGGAATCTCTGTGGGCCACCAAATCATGTGAGGTTAGCCGACGAGCTCAGAATCGTGTGTGCGCGATTGATCATGTGTGCAGCTCAAGTTTGAAGGAAGGGAAGCGCATGAGTCACAGAGAAGAATTAACTGGTGGCATGAAGCGGTGTTGCAATTACGGAAATCTCTTGTTGGAGCGCTGCACTTGTCACACTCACCAATAACCTTTGCCTTGTCAGAGAAATCCATAGCCATGCGATCGTCAAAGATATAGAGCGAGCCTTCCCATGATGCTCCGTCTCCAAAACGTTCGCCATATTTCACTATGCCGCCATCGATTTGATAGACCTCGTTGAATCCACGCTTTTTCATGACAGCAGATAAAATCTCGCAGCGAATTCCACCAGTGCAATAAGTAACGACTGGCTTATCCTTAATGTGATCATATTTACCGCTCTCGATTTCGCGGATGAAATCGCGCGAAGAATCAACGTCAGGAACTATTGCGTTCTTAAACTTACCGATCTTCGCCTCGTATGCATTGCGACCATCAAAGAAGACGACTTCATCTCCGCGCTCTTTAACGAGCTCTTCCACCTGTTCTGGTCGTAGATGCACGCCACCACCGATAACGCCATTTTCATCGACTTCAATTTCACCTGGACTACCAAAAGCTACGAGTTCATCCTTTACGACAACTCGAAGGCGAGGAAATTCGTTTCCTGTTCCATCTGACCATTTAAATGTAATCTTCTTAAAGCCTGGGTAACGGCGAGTTTCGCGCACATACTTCTTCACATCAGCCATCTCGCCGCCAACGGTTCCATTAATTCCATGCTTAGAAATCAGGATGCGCCCCTTGAGATTTAGGGATTGGCAGAGATTTTGCTGCCAGAGCAGTACGGCGTCAGGATCGGTGATTGGGGTAAAGATGTAATACAGAATTACCTTATTTAACTTGGGCGCGTGCTTGTTCACGCCATTATTCTACTCAGCCTTTGGAATTCGTAGAATTCATCAGGTAAATGAGCGCACTTGTGATGAGAAGTCTTACAAGTTGCGACTAGTTGAAAGTTCAACTAGATTTGTGCCAAGTCAAAGGAGCCACAAATGCCAGCAGTAACAGTCAGTGATATCACCATCCTCCCGCGCATCAGCGATGTAACAGCGCTACGTGCACGACGCGTTAAGAGCATTACAACTGCTCCGCAAGGTTTCGAAGGTGAAGGCTTTCCGGTTCGTCGCGCATTTGCCGGTGTTGATTTAGCAGAGCTTGATCCATTTATTCACTTGGATCAAATGGGTGAAGTCGAATATGCACCAGGTGAACCAAAAGGAACTCCATGGCACCCACACCGCGGTTTTGAGACTGTTACATACATTATTGATGGCATCTTCGATCACAAAGATTCAAATGGTGGCGGTGGAACAATCACTGATGGCGATACTCAATGGATGACCGCCGGCGGAGGAATTCTTCATATTGAAACTCCCCCAGAACACCTTGTGATGTCTGGCGGTCTATTCCATGGATTCCAATTATGGGTCAACCTTCCTGCGGCAAAGAAGTGGTCCCCTCCTGCTTATCAGGATGTGCGCGCCAATGACGTTGCACTTATTTCATCTTCTGATGGTGGATCACTGATTCGCATTATTGCTGGCGAACTCGATGGACATGTCGGCCCTGGAACAACACAGACACCAATCACATTGATTCACGCAACTGTGGCACCCGGTGCAGAACTTCGCCTTCCATGGCGTAAGGATTACAACGCACTCGTATACACAATGTCAGGACATGGTTTTGTCGGAGATGAGCAGCGTCCAGTCTCAATGGGTCAACTGACTGTCTTTGGTGAAGGAGATTCAATTGTTGTGCGCGCTGCAAACCAGCAAGAATCACGTTCACCAAACCTAGAACTTTTCATCCTCGGTGGAGCGCCGATCAAAGAGCCTGTTGCATGGATGGGTCCATTTGTCATGAATACCAAGGCAGAAGTGATGCAAGCATTTGAAGATTTCCAAAAAGGTCTACTTGGATCTATCCCTGCGATCTATAAAGAAGATGCGAAGAAGCCACTGCATCGCACAGATAAGTTATCTGGCGACATCCTTGATGTGCATAACGCTCCCACTGACCTTCAAGAGGGATAGTTAAAGAGCTTTTAGCGCAGAGACAACCTTTGTCAGTGATGCCTTTGCATCACCAAAGAGAAGCATTGTCTTTGGATCATAAAGTAATTCATTTTCGATACCAGCAAATCCTGGGCGCATTGAGCGCTTTAAGAAGATGATGTTAGCTGCGTGATTGACTTCAAGAATTGGCATTCCATAGATAGGACATCCAGGTGTTGTCTGCGCCGCAGGGTTCACAACATCGTTTGCACCGATAACAATGGCAACATCTGTCTGACCAAATGTTGGATTGACTTCATCCATCTCAGCTAATTGATCGTAAGGAACATTTGCTTCCGCAAGAAGTACGTTCATATGTCCTGGCATACGTCCTGCGACTGGGTGAATTCCATAGGCAACATCAATGCCCTTAGAGAGCATCAAATCAGCGAGTTCGCGCACTGTGTGTTGTGCTTGTGCAACAGCAAGACCAAAGCCAGGAACGATAACAACGCGACGAGCGTAGTTAAGAAGAATTGCAACATCGTCTGCCGAACCTGAACGCACTGGTCGTTCCTCTGCTGAATCTGATACCGCTTGTGGCTTTGCGGTAAATGCGCCGAAGAGTGTTCCAAAGAGTGAGCGTCCCATCGCCTCTGCCATTAAGCGAGTCAAGATAGTTCCTGACGCACCGACCAGTGTTCCCGCAATGATGAGAAGTGTTGATGACAGTACATATCCACTTGCCGCCACGGTCAGACCAGTAAATGCGTTAAGGAGTGAGATAACGATTGGCACATCTGCGCCACCAACTGGAAGTACGAAGAGGACACCAAAGATAAGTGAGAGTACGGCAAGCACCATGAGTGGAGTTGTGCCCAGAGCTGCAACAACCCAGACTGAAACACCAAGGACTGCAACAAGTGTTCCTGCAATCACGAATCGTCCACCTGGGAATACAACAGGACGAGTAGTCATCAACTCTTGAAGCTTCATAAAGGTAATAATTGATCCGCTGAAAGATACGCAGCCAACGACAACTGTGAATACGGTAAAGATGACTTCTGCAGTTGTTGCCTCAGCACCAAGGTTGAGATATTCAACGATTGCGACGAGCGCAGCTGCGCCACCGCCAACACCATTAAAGAGTGCAACGAGTTGCGGCATCTGTGTCATTTCGACCTTACGTGCGGCAGGAACACCAATAACAAGACCTACGAGAATTGCTCCAATAATCCACCAGAAGTTATGCAGTGGAAGTGAATGACCAACTTCTTCACCCTTCGAAGGAGTTACATATAGAAATACTGAAAGCGTTGCAACGGTTGCGCCAAATGCTCCAATGAGATTTCCACGACGGGCTGTCTTTGGATGAGATAGGCCCTTAAGTGCCAAGATGAAAGCAACGCCTGCGCCGAGGCCAACCAAACTATAGAGAGTGCTATTCATTATTCGCCTCCCTTATCTACGGACTTCTTAGGCTTAAACATTTCGAGCATGCGGTCGGTTACAACAAATCCTCCGACCATATTGATGGTGGCAAGTACAATTGCGGCAAGTGAAAGCCCGAGTTCCAGATTGGTTTCACTGTGATCGGCAACAATGATTGCGCCGACGAGGATCACACCGTGAATAGCGTTAGCACCTGACATTAGCGGGGTGTGCAGTGTTGAAGATACTTTTGAGACTACTTCAAATCCCACAAAGACTGCGAGAACGAAGATGGAAATGATTGCGATTGCATCCATTACTTTGCACCGCCTTTCTCGCTCGCACCTGGTGTGTGCTTCGCACCGCCATGAGTTGTTGCTGACTTGTCGATGATTTCATCAGTGAAATCAATATTGAGTGAAACTGGTGCGTCATCTTTACTTGGGTTGGTCATCAAAGTAAGGAGATTTACAACGTTTCGTGCATACAAACTTGATGCGTGGAATGGAAGTTGGCTCGGGACATCTTTGCCGCCCCAGATTTGAACTCCCTTTGCTGTAACAACAATCTCTCCAGGCTTAGATCCTTCAACGTTTCCGCCTGTTTCGGCAGCGAGGTCAACAATGATTGTTCCTGCCTCCATCGCATCAACCATCTGCGCTGTCATCAAGCGTGGCGCAGTACGACCTGGAACAGCTGCAGTAGTAATGACAAGATGTGATTTGGCGATGTAAGGAGTAAGAAGTTCGCGTTGCTTTGCTGCACGCTCTTCAGTCATCTCACGTGCATAGCCACCAGCACCTTCAAGTGCCTCCAGCTCAAGATTGATAAATGTTGCACCCATTGATTTCACTTCATCGGCAGATGATGGGCGAACGTCATATGCACTAACAACTCCACCGAGTCTGCGAGCTGTTGCAATCGCTTGCAGACCTGCGACTCCTGCACCAAGAACCAATACCTGTGCTGGAGTAACTGTTCCTGCCGCTGTCATCAACATTGGAAAGAATCGTGGTGAAAGTTCTGCACCAACAAGTGCTGCGCGATATCCAGCACAGAGCGCTTGCGAGGTGAGTGCATCCATTGATTGTGCGCGAGAAATACGTGGAACAAGTTCGAGAGAGAAAGCAGTTACTCCAGCACTTGCTGCAGCATCGATTGAATCAGCTCCAGTAACTGGTGAAAGGAAAGAAATTGTGACGGCGCCTTTCTTTAGGCTGCCCATCTGCGCTGGTGTGAGTGAAGTAACGGAGAGAACTACATCGGCATCACTGATGACATTGCCGCTTTTTACTGTGGCACCTGCTGCGGTGAAGAGATCATCGGTTGCCTGCGAATGAACGCCTGCCCCAGATTCAATGACGACTTCATAACCAAGTCGAGTCAACTTGTTAATGACATCTGGCACAAGCGCTACGCGCTTCTCACCATCTCTAATCTCTCTAGGAACTGCAATTCTCATGCGGCTAAAGGTAGTGGGTCGATGCCTTGAAGGCTATGTGAATTAGGTCAATGTCTGCCAAGTGGTGGTACCCAATTTACTTAATATCGAGTTAATTTCCCTTGAGTTCACCGCGAGTTAGGTGATAGAGCAGAGCTTGAATGGTTGTGCGGCGGTGATAGGCCTCTCGCCAGATTACTGACTTTGGGCCATCGATCACAGAGGCTTCCACTTCTTCACCGCGATGTGCAGGAAGACAGTGCATAAAGATGGAATCTTTCTCGGTTAGTTTCATTAAGTTCTCTGTTACTGCATATGGTGCGAGTGCTTTCATCTTCTCAGCACGTTCTGCTTCCGGATCTCCCATCGACATCCACACATCGGTATAGAGAACAGATGCACCTTTAGCTGCAGCTTCTACATCTGTTGTTACTTCAATCGTTGCACCACTCTTTGCAGCAATCGCCTTCGCTCTTGCAACAACGGCTGCATCAGGTGCCCACTTGCCATCCGGTGTTGCAGCAACAACTTGCGCTCCCATGATTGCACCCATGATCAACCATGCGTGAGTCATATTATTTCCATCACCGAGATAGACAAACTTGCGACCTTTAATATCGTTGCCAAAGTTCTCGCGGATGGTGACCCAATCTGCAAGAAGCTGCGTTGGATGATCATCGTCGGTAAGCCCATTGATGACAGGAATTGAAGAGTGGGCGCCAAGTTCGTCTACATCAGATTGCTTAAAGGTACGGATAATGAGTGCATCGCAGAACCCACTGATGACTTTCGCTGTATCGGCAATGGTTTCTCCGCGACCTAGTTGCAGGTCATCACCGCGGATAAAGATTGGAGTGCCACCCAAGTGCGCTACTGCAGTTTCAGAGGCTAGGCGAGTACGAGTTGAAGGCTTGGTCATATAAATCGCGACAGTCTTATTGCTTAACGCTGTGTTAGAGCGGAGCGGATTCTTTGCAAAGTCAGCGGCTGTGTCGAGAAGTAAGTCGACATCAGCACGGCAAAGGTGCTCTGTGCGCAGTAAGTCTTTCATTCGGAGATTCTACAGTGGTTTAGATTGTTCACGTCGACAGGTTTTTCGTAGATAATAAGCGCATGCCTCTCTTTGGACGCGGTACTCCCACACTGGATTCTGATACAGACACACTCACACGTCCTGTTGAGCAAGAAGATGACGGCGGACACGATCGATTCGCTCATTACATTAAGAAAGAGAAGATCGTTGAATCTGCACTGTCCGGAAAATCAGTCCGTGCACTTTGCGGAAAGAAATGGGTACCTTCTCGCGATCCTCAGAAATATCCTGTCTGCCCCATCTGCAAAGAAATTTTTGATGGGTTAAAGCCAGGTTCTGATGATGGTGACAGCAAGGAATAATAAATCCTTGCTGAGTTTGGTGGAGGTGCCGGGAATCGAACCCGGGTCCTTCAGAATTAAAACAGGGCTTCTACGGGCGTAGTGCGTTTAACGTTTTCTCAGTCCTGAATCTCTTACACACAAGTATTCAACGAACTCATTTGCGAAACTGTTCTCTCGAGATATTCGCAACGCTATCTCGATGAAGAGCTCTCTAGCGACGCCAGGATCCGGGACGAGAGCGCGCCCGGGCTGACGGATTCGGTACTAGCTTATGCAGCTAGAGCGAAATCACTGCGACTGTTGTCTGCAGTTATTTTTGCACAGGTTTCATGGTTTACGAGATCATCCCGGCTTCCTCGGCCCGCTTCCCCTGCCCCAACAACTAAAGTCGAGACCGTTCACCCCCAAG
>Ga0315905_10000562_pt1 | contig 39994 bp, 70 predicted proteins | sample LakEriMetagenome_5_FD_203522 | JGI IMG/M metagenome (GOLD analysis project Ga0315905, IMG submission 203522) | Freshwater fungal communities from buoy surface, Lake Erie, Ohio, United States - Buoy 4 MA121 | ecosystem: Environmental > Aquatic > Freshwater > Lake | place: USA: Lake Erie, Ohio...
ATCACCTTATGAATGGACAACAATGACTAGGGGAACTACATACTACTTCTTTATTAGATCAAGAAATGGAACAAGTCCTAACTTTACATATTCTCCTAATTGGAATCCAGCACAGACTACTGGAATAATTGGAAAGGCTCCACTATATACACCTCCAACTCCAGTTATAACAAACTCAGCACAGCAGTCAGACAGACTAAGCTGGCACTGGACACAGCCAACTCCATCATCAACACAAGACGAACCAACATCTTGGGATTACGCTCTTACTCAAAGTACTGCAGATCCAACAAGTGGAATTACAAATATAACAACAAGACCAACATCTGCTTCCCCACTTGTTACAACAGGTTTATCTGTTAGCACAACTTATCGATTACATGTAAGAGCTAAAAATGGTGATGCAACAGGAGCATGGACCAGCGCACCTGGAACAACATCAGCTGCACCATTTGTTACTCCAGCGTACAATGGAACAATGCCTGCTTGGGTAGCTAATAATCCGTTTCAAAATGGTAACAACTTTAGAAGACTTGCATCATCACTACAGTACGGATGGAATAACGGAACATTCTCTTTTAGCGGATCAATCAGAGGAACTGGTGCGGCAGACAGAGGATGGGACTTCTATGTATCAACAACAGCTCCAGCTACTACAACAACTGTCAGAACTCCTACAAATACTTTCCAATATTCAACAACAAACTCCGCTAGCCAGATAGGAACAACAAGCTTTATTTATAGAGTTAACCCTACATACACAGCTAGCTCTGTTTTTGGTAGCATTAGGCCGTATCAATTTGGAACAGACAATAATAAGTATGTCAGAGGAACTCAGCCAAACGGCACCTGGTCAGGAAACATTTAAAATGGTATACTACTATAAAAGAAAGGCAACACAATGGATACAGAACTAACAAATGCAGAAAAAATATACATTATTAAGTCTAAGATAAAGTTTTTAAATGAAACTTTATTTAATTATAACCTAGATCTTGAGCTGCACGAACTAGAGCAAAACGTAGACAATGATGAATATTATATCAATATAGCCCAGTTTAAAGTTAATGCTGAAGCAAAAATGGCGGCTTTGGTGGCCAAGCTGGCAGAACTAGAATCTTTTAGCCAGTAATGCTATAATATGAAAGGAGGAACAAATGACAACCCTAACAAATGAAGAAAAGCTAACTATTGTAAATCAACATATCAAGTCAGTAGACTATAATATATATGGGCAGGAGCTTGATCTAATGCAGGCAAGTGCGGTAGCATCCCCAGATGCTGGACAAATTGCTGCTATTAATGCTAGAATTGCTGAATCAAATGCTAAGAGAGCAGCTCTAGTTATTGAAAAAGATTCATTAACTGAAACAGAATAAGGATATAAAAATGGCAGATAAAGCTGAATTAATTATAACAGCTTTGCAGCAAAGAATTGGTGAGATTGTCTCAAACTATGAGACTCAGGTTGCTATTCTTCGTGCAGAGATTACAACTATTATGCAGCAACAGCAAGAAAAAGAAGAAGCGGTAAAAGAGTACGAAAATTCTTTGCCTCTATAAGGAGATAAACTATGGCAACAAATGAATTTATACCAGTTGTTTTTAATGACGGGGAACCACTAGACCCAACAAAGCTTAACAATCTGGTAAAGAATATCAACAATGTTTATCAGTCTTCTGCTATTTCATTATCTAACTCAACATTATCAGATGGAACAAAGCTTCAGACTCCAGTTGTCTTCACCTATAGACATACCTTCCAAAATGTTTCCGCTGGAAAGTCAGCGCAAACTCATTCTTTTAATTTTAATAGCAGATTTACTGATGATGAGTTAAAAGCAAATAAGGTATTTGTCACCACTGGCATTACAAATGCAATAGGAGACAATGATAACGTAAACATTGCCATAGGAGATGTAAAAACAGGAAACCCTAAGATATTTTGCAGCATGACTGGCACTGGATCAAGAAATATATCAGTAGATGTCATAGCTATTTGCATGAGGGATATAATCTAGTATTGACAAGCCTAAAAAATATGTTACAATAACTGTAACATCAAAGTCACGTACCCGTGACTTTTTTACATATTAAGGTAGAAAATGAGCAACGATTTAAAATGGATGCTTTCATCCGATCAGCAGTTCCCGTATCAAGATGACAAGATGATTGCGCTATGGTTTAAGGTCATGAAGTGGTTTAAGCCAGACGTTGTTGACTACCTTGGAGATACAGACGATCAAGCATGTTACAGCAAATATAATGAGGGATTATCTTCAGAATTCCTTGCCCTACATAAAACAGACAGCAAAGATCTTATCGTTCCAATGATGCGTCATGAAGCAAAGGGCGCAAGAGATTTTTACGCAAAGACAAGAGAGATGCTGCCAGACGCTCAGCTTTTTTCTGCTTTAGGAAATCACGACATCAGAATTTTTAACTACATGGATGCTAAACTTCCAGATTACTTAAAAGAAGTAACTCCAGAAACCCTTTGGAATCTAGACTCATTAGGTTATGAGTATATATATTATGACTCTTTGCCAAAACGTCGCTTCGGTGACGTGCACGTACACCACGGAATCTCTATATCAGCAACTGGATCAGTAAGAAAAGATATGGAAGACCTGCAGGTATCTTTAATTAGAGGACACTCACATAGAATTGCTTCTCATATGGTAACATATGAGCTAAGAAACAATGGAGAAGGAGAAACTCTTCGTGGATATGAGATTGGTCATATGTGTGATGAAAAGGGTCCAGGCATGAAGTATACCCAGCACCACGATTGGCAAAAGGGCTTTGCTATTGCACATATTGTAAATGATTATCCTCATATTCAAATGATTCATGTGTCTCCAGATTACTCTTGCGTTGTTGACGGAAAGGTATTTACTTTATAATGTGGTGTGGTAAGTGTGGTGGCAGAGTTTTTGTAGACAGAGTATTTTCTCAAAAATTACATATGGAATTATTTTGTATCATGTGCGGCAGACGCTGGATGTGCAATAAGGAGACGAGTGCTTTCGGTAAATGGCTAGATCAAAAAGAAACCAAAAACTTAAAAAACTACGGTATTTCTTCTTAAACGATAAGATACATAAGGTTATTAAGTCTTCTAGATCGAAAGATGAAATAGTTGCTTGGTGCTATCCAGATAAAAAAAGAGTTATGTATTCATACTCACAGGTTGAAAAATACATGGGCAAGGCTTATGGGATGAAAGATGTTTCTGTATTGTTAAATAAACATACAGTTACTTTGCACGACTATATTTTAGAGGGCAAGATAAAAGCTCCTCAAAAGATATATCCTATAGGTGATCCAGAAAATAAGAATTGGTCTAAGTATATGTTTTGCGAAAAAGATATATTAGATTTGCATGAGTTTATATTAGACTCAGGACACTCTGGAAATCTTCCTTCAAGGGCGGAACTTCTAGGGCTTCTCAAACACAACATTATATTGTATACTAAGACAGATACAGGCTTTGTACCAGTTTGGAAGGCGGAATAATGGCAAGCAATAGAATTGTAATTTGCCCAGTTTGTAATAAAGAATTAGAAGTCAGATCAGATTTTGCCCATATGACATTATCTAACCATACAAATAAGGAGCACAAGTGACAACGAGAGTTAAGGTGGACCTATCGTTCACACGTAATCTAGGAAATTATGAAAGCATTAAAATTGGAGTAGGGGTTGAAGATGATCTCCGAGAAGGAGAAAATGTAGACACTGCTACTGAAAGAGTCTATAAGTTTGTTGAAGACAAGCTTATTGAAAAGACTCGTGAGGTGGAAGAAGAGCTAAAGAGTGGCAAGTGAAAAAGAGCCATATGTTTTGATTGGCCTGTATCTATCTTTGTACAAAGAAAAATACAACAAGTCTCTTACTGTAAATAAGTTTAGAGAAAAGTGGGCCATGAACGACGTTATAGAAAGCGTGGGCTTTGAACGTGCTAAAGAACTTCTTATATATTATTTTGCCACTAACAAGCAGGGTCATCCGCTAAACTTTTTCTATAACAACTTTGACAGGATTGATTCTCTAAATAAAGAAATTCAAAAAGATAAGATTAATCGTAGCATCCTTTTGGGTGAGACGAAGAAGATGGTGGAGGGCGAAGAGTGAATACAGAAGCAACATTAATCTCTGCAGTATGTAAGAATAAAGATATTAGTACGCTACTAGCAGACAATGTAGATGAGCTCTTTACTTCTCACAGAGATATCTGGGAAAGTCTAAAAACTTATTACTACAAGTTTAAGGCGGTTCCAGAAGTTGGCGTTCTTATTGAGCGACATAAAGATTTTGAGCCAGTGGAATCAAAAGCAGAGACTGGTTACTACCTAGATATTTTAAAGAACGAATTCATTTCTAATAAGCTAAAGTCAATTATTATTAGAGGTGGGTCAGCATTAAAGGAAGATGCTGCATCAAGAGTTCTTGCACAAATGCAAAGCGATCTTGCTAACCTAAGCCGATTTACAAACAATGTTCGTGACTTGGATATTATTGATGTTGAAAATGCAGCACGACATTATGAGGCAGTTAAAGAGCGTTCATCTGTTATGGGCGGTGCTCCAGGAATTCTAACAGGATTTAGCGCTATTGATAAAGCTTATCCAACAGGAATGGCTCCAGGACATTTGATTGTTGCTATCGGATGGCCAGGCCGTGGTAAGACTTGGTTTACATCATATCTAGCGTGTAAGGCATGGGAACAAGGATTTAAGCCAATGATTGTTTCTCTTGAAATGTCTCCAGAGAATATGCGTGACCGTATCTTTACTATGCTTGGCTCTGGAATGTTTAAGGCAAGCGATTTATCAAAGGGAGATATCAATATTGATGACTTCAGGTCATGGGGTAATAAAAAGTTTGAAGGAAAAAATAGCTTTGTTCTTATTTCAAATGAAGGTGCTGCAGAAGTTACTCCAGCAACTATTCAAGGTAAGATTGATCAACACAAGCCAGACCTAGTTATCCTTGACTATCATCAGTTGTTTAATGATAACAAGAGGTCTAACTCTGAAGTTGAGCGAAATCGAAATGTATCTCGTGAGTTTAAGATGCTTGCAGTATCAAACAATATTCCTATCATTGATATTACAGCAGCCACAGCTGACGATGTTTCAGATCAAGACAATCCTCCTATGATGAGCCAGGTTGCTTGGTCTAAAGCAATTGAATATGATGCTGACATGGCTTTAGCAGTTCACAGATATCCTCAGAGCAACATGATTGAGATTGTATCTAGAAAAAATAGACACGGGCACGACTTTAATTTCTATCTAGACTGGGATATCAATCGTGGTATCGTCAAGGAAATTTACGAGAATCCATTTGAGAATGAATCACAAACAGATAAAAAGATTTCAAGTAAGGGTTGAGTTTCAAGATGATTCTGGTATTCCAAGACTAAGGTATCAGTATGAAAGCATGCTAACGCATGATATGAGAAGTAAAGGATATGTCAGAGTGCTTGACATAGACACCAACTTTTCGGTACAATTTGACGGAGAAACTTGGGTGTTCTTAATGACACTCTATGGAGTATATGTAGGAAAGAAGAAGGCATGGCTATCAGAGGGCATAACGCAAGGAAAACTAATTCCACGCAGTATGCGCCAAACCATATCAAATCAATAGTTAAAGCTCTAGGTTTAGATGTTGTGGCGGAACCAGGAAATGAGGTTATGTTCTACTGCCCATTTCATTCTAATAGGCATACGGCAAGCTGCTGTATAAATAAATCCACAGGAGTTTGGTTGTGCTTTAATCCATCTTGTGGAGAGTCTGGAACATTAGTAGAGCTAGTAAGACGTGTTTTACACAAGAATGATTTTGAGGCAATTAGATTTATTGCTACTCAAGAAACAGAAATTTTAAACAACTTTGATGAGTTGGTTGCTGGAATGTTTGAAGAAAAGCCAGACTTTGAAGAATTTTCTCAAGAAACAATTGATAGGCTACACGCAGATCTTAGCGGTAGCAAAAATGCTAGAGACTACCTAGAGTCACGAGGAATTAATTCTGAGTCTATGGACCATTTCTTTTTAGGATACTCTAATTCTATGGGTATGGTTGTAACTCCAGTTCATAGCCCAGATGGAACACCAATAGGAATTGTTGGAAGGTCAATCGAGGGCAAGTCATTTAAAAATAGCACAAACCTTCCCAAGAGCAAAACTTTATTTAATGTACACCGTGCTAAAAAAATTGGAAACCATGTCATTATTGTTGAATCAAATTTTGATGCTATCAGAATTCATCAAGCTGGATTTCCAAATGTTGTTGCCACACTTGGAGGATTCTTATCAACAGAGCAACACAATTTATTAAACAGATACTTTAATAAAATAACTATAATGACAGACGCAGATTTGGCTGGCAGAGAGCTAGGCTTGAGCATAGCCAATAGATTAAAAAATAAAGACATCTTGTGGGCTTCGTATGAATATGGTAAGATATACCCACATGATGCAAAAGATGCAGGAGATATGACCGATGAGGAAATTAAATCTTGTATTGTAAATTCAGTATCTGATATAGAATACAGATCCTGGGTTTAATGATATAATGGTAATACAGATGGATTTATACCATCAACTATATACAAGGAGAAACAATGGGAATCGTTAAAGGTTTAAAAGATTTAAACAAGGTTATGGATAAGCCGCAAGCTTCAAGCGGAGATGGAACTAAGGGTCGCTGGGTAAAGCTAGAAGACGGTGAGAGCGTAAAGATTCGTTTCTTGCAAGAACTAGATCCAGATTCACCAACATACAATGAAAAGCTAGGTCTAGGATTTATTGCAGTAGAGCATACTAATCCAAAGGATTATCGACGCAAGGCACTTTGCTCAATGGATGATCAAGGTAAGTGCTATGGTTGCGAACAACACCGCAAGGACTACAAGGCAGGATGGAAGGGTCGCTCACGACTCTACATTAATGTTCTTGTTGACGACGGCAAGGAAGATCCATATGTTGGAATTCTTTCACAAGGTTCAAGCGGAAAGACAGTTACTCCTACTCTAATTGAGTATGCAGGAGAAATGGGAAGCATTAGTAACCTGATGTGGCGCATTAAACGAACTGGTACAAAGACGGATACAAGTTATACAATCATCCCTCTTGCCAAGGATGAAACACCATTTGATGGAAGTTCTCTTGAGCTTTTTAAGCTTGAAGAGACAGCAGTTCGTGATATGCCATACACCGAGCAAGAAGCATTCTTTGCTGGCGAAGGTGGCAATTCAGATGAGTCTTCTGCTTCTAGTAGCAGCGTAGACTGGTAACAGGTTAGTTAGGCGGAGAATTAAGTGAACTTCACACATTTGCATGTGCATTCTTTCTATTCATTAATGGATGGGCTTAATTCTCCTGCCGAACTTGTTAAGGCAGCAAAAGATGCAGGTCAGACTGCATTAGCAATTACGGATCATGGAACCCTATCATCACACCGTGAAATGCAGATTGCATGTAAAGAACAAGGCATAAAGCCAATCCTTGGAGTAGAAGCGTACATATCACCAACAGATAGATTTGATCGCTCCTCCAAGACAGATAAGTCTATTCAAGCTTATAACCATATTATCCTTCTTGCAAAAAATAAGAAGGGTCTAGAAAATATTAATATACTACAGGAGCTTGCCTGGAACGAAGGCTTTTATCACAAGCCACGTATTGATAGGGAGGTGCTAAAAGAATATGCGGAAGGCATTATTGTCCTGTCTGGATGCCTTAATGGTCTCATCTCTAAATGCATCGAAAAAAATGAGTTCTCGGAAGCCAAAATTATTCTCAAAGATTTTAAAAAAACTTTCGGTGAAGATTTTTATATTGAGGTTCAATCTCACAACCCAAAAGAAATAAATGATGGTCTGCTTGCTCTTGCCGATGAACTTAAAATTAAGGCGGTGGCAACAGGAGATGCTCACTTTGCTAAGGAAGAAGATAGAGTCCTAGAAGAAGCAATGCTTATTTTATCAACATCCCCTAAGATGGATAAGGATGCTGATTTTGATATGTCTAGAAACATCAAGGACATTAATGATAGATTAAACTATTTATACCCAGATCGAAGAATATCTTTTCAGGATTATAATTTATTTATTCAGACTCGTGAAGAAATTCAGTCTGACTTTTTTGAGTCTGGAATAACAAGAACTGATATTTATGAAAATACAATGGAGATTGCCAATAAAATAGGTGAGTATGACTTTAACCAGGGCCTAGACCTGCTCCCAGTCCCAAAGACGGATGCCGATGAAAGACTACGGGAACTGTCTGAAAAGGGCTTAGAGAGGCTCCAGAAGGCTTCAGATGAGGTATATAAAGCTCGCCTTGAGGAAGAGCTTAGCGTTATTGCCTCAAAGAACTTTGCCTCATACTTTCTTGTTGTGGCAGATATGATTAACTGGGCTAAAGATAATGATATTAGAGTTGGTCCAGGTCGAGGTTCCGCAGCTGGCTCATTGGTATGCTACGCCCTTGGAATTACGGATGTAGATCCAATTAAATACGATCTTCTATTTTTCCGATTTATTAATCCAGAACGTAATGACTTCCCAGATATTGATACGGACTTTGAAGACCGTAGAAGAAAAGAAGTTAAAGATTATCTAAAGAAAAAGTTTAAGCACGTTGCTTCTATTTCAACATATACTTATTTTAAAGATAAGGGAGTTGTTCGTGATGCTGCTCGTGTATTTATGGTACCACTTCAAGAAGTTAACCGTGCACTCAAGCCAGTGGATACTTTTGAAGACTTCATGGACTCTCCAAATACAAAAGAATTTAGAACACGCTACCCTGAAGTTGTTTGGCTAGCAGAAAGATTACGTGGTCGAATTCGCTCTGTCGGTGTTCACGCCGCTGGAGTTGTTGTTGCAAAAGATGATATCAGAAAGTTTGCTCCAGTTGAATCTCGTGAAGATGCACAGGATAAAGTTTCAGGAAGAATTCCAGTAGTTGCGTACGATATGGATACTGTTGCAGACATAGGTCTTATTAAGCTAGATGCACTAGGTCTTAAAACTTTGTCCGTAATCTCCGATACAATTAAATCCATTAAGGAAAGAACTGGCAAGACTATAAACCTGTCAGATCTAACAATGGATGATCCAAAAGTTTACAAAATGTTAAGCGATGGATACACAAAGGGTGTGTTTCAAGCTGAAGCAACCCCTTACACAAACCTTCTTATTAAGATGGGTGTAGATAAATTTGAAGACCTTGCTGCATCAAACGCATTGGTCCGTCCAGGTGCAATGAATACTGTAGGTGCTTCTTACATTAAGCGTAAGCACGGAGATGAGGCAGTCCAATTTATTCATCCAATTATGAAGCCTTTTACTGAGAATACTTATGGTGTTATCATATATCAAGAGCAAGTAATGCAAGCTTGTGTACACTTAGGTGGTATGTCTTGGTCAGAGGCTGATAAGGTCCGCAAGATTATTGGAAAGAAAAAAGATGCAAAAGAGTTTGACCAGTTCAAGGATCGGTTTATTGATGGGGCTTCAAAGCACATTTCTAAGAAGCAAGCCGAAACGCTATGGCACACTTTTGAAGCTCACGCTGGTTATTCTTTTAACCGCTCCCACGCTGTTGCTTATTCTATGTTGTCTTATTACGCTGCTTGGCTTAAGACTTATTATCCTCTTGAATTCATGTTTTCAATTCTTAAGAATGAAAATGACAAGGATGCTAGAACGGAATATTTAATTGAGTCCAAGAGATTAGGTCTTCGTGTATCACTTCCACACATTAACGAATCTGATATTTATTTTTCTTTACAGAAAGACAGAATCGTATTTGGTTTAGCAGAAGTAAAGTTTATTTCTGATAGCATTGCTAATAAAATTATTGACCAAAGACCATTTAAAAACTATGCTGACTTTATTGATAAGGCTTCCAAGAAGGGCAGCGGAATTAATAGTCGTGCTATTGCAGCATTAAACTCAATCGGTGGAGCGGCATTTGATGACAATCCAAGAAACGGAAATGAAAAAGATAATTATTATGAGTATCTAGGCATACCTACATTTAATTTAGAGGGAATACCTCCAAGGATTAAAGCACAAGCAAGACCAATTGAAGAGTTTGAAGACCTAGGATCCTTCGTTATGTTTGGAATGGTTAAGTCTATCAAGCGTGGCAATGGTTGGGCTAGAGTAGAGTTGGTAGATGAAACAGGATCTATTGGGTTGTTCCATACAGAACAAACTCAAATTGAAACTAATCAGATGTACTTCATTCTTGTGGGCGATAACCGTATTGCAAGATATATTAAAGTTGGGGATATAGATCCAAAGAGTGGTGATATATTTGTAGACTATCTATACAGAAAAGAATACGATTTGGAAGAAGATGAATACACAGTTATTAACTTTACTCCATATACAACAAAAGCTGGAAAGACAATGAGTCACATAGTCCTTGCTAATGCCAATAAAGAATTGACAAGAGTAATTGCTTTCCCAACAATGTACAAGATGTCTTTGGCAAGAATGCGTGAAGGAATGAAATGTAAGGTTGTTCTATCTACTTTAGATGATGGAACTTTAATGGTAAAGGAAATAAAATGACAGAAGAAATAGACCCTAAAGAAGTTTTGGGAGCAATGAATGCAACAAGAGTTCTTGTTTCTGTGCTAGAAACAATTAAAACTGTTGAGGTTCCAGTGGATACGTTTGTAAGCTTAAATGCAGAAAACCGTGAGTTAAATATTGATTACGATGGAGAGAAAAGAGTATTCAATTTTTCATTAAAGGCAGAGGAAAACAATGAGTAGTGATAGCGTATTAACAGAGTACGGCCTTGATGCATTTTCTGCAATTCTACATGAAACAGCAATTGAAAAAGGGTTCTGGCCCCACGAGATAGATACCAATATTGTATGCACAAAGCTGGCACTAATACACTCAGAGGTGACAGAGGTTCTGGAGGCTATTAGAAAGAATAAGCCTACTTCAGAAGTTGTAGAAGAAATTGCAGATATATTAATTAGAACTTTAGATCTGTATGCAGGATTAAGAAATAATGAGTGGGTAACAGAAAGCCTTGATGAAGTTTTGGAAAACAAATTTAATATAAATAAAGAGAGACCACCTCTTCACGGCAATCGTTTTTAATGATATACTATAAAAAAGAAAGAGTATAAATGACAATAGAAATAGATAGTATCTTAGCTAAGCTAGATCCTAAAACAAGAGCAAGAGTTCAGTCTGCACAAGACGTGCAAGTTGAAAAACAAATAACACCAAGTATTGGATTAAATTTTGCATTACGTGGTGGTCTAGGTTACGGCAGGCAAGTTCTTGTATGGGGAAACAAGTCGGCTGGAAAGTCCTCTTTCTGCTTACAAATGATTGCTCTTGCACAGAAAGAAGGAAAGACCTGTGCTTGGATTGATGCAGAAGCCTCATACGATCAATCTTGGGCAGAGCAACTGGGTGTAGATTCTTCTTCTCTTATTTATTCTCCAGCAAAAACCGTAAACGACATGGTTGATGTAGCCACAAAGCTTATGGAGGCAGGTGTAGATATGATAGTGGTAGACTCTATCTCTGCCTTGCTCCCTGCAATTTATTTTGAAAAAGATGGAAATGAAATGAAAGATTTGCAAGATACTAAGCAAATCGGCGCTGAAGCAAAGGATATGACCCACGCAGTCAAAATGTTAAACTATGCAAACAAAAACACACTACTTGTTCTCATCTCACAACAACGAAATCAGTTTGGATCTATGCATGCTTCGCACATCCCCACGGGTGGAATGGCAGTCAAGTTCTTTTCTTCAACCGTCATTAAACTATGGTCGTCAGAAGCTGAAGCTAATGCTATTAAGGCTGGCATTAAGGTTGGCGACAAAATTATCGAACAAAGAGTCGGACGACCAGTTAACTGGATTGTTGATTACAACAAACTCGGCCCCCCAAATCTATCAGGACAATATGACTTTTACTACCAAGGGGACTCTCTTGGTGTAGATCGCATAGGTGAAACGCTTGACGTTGCAGAAATGTGCGGGATTGTAGAAAAGGGTGGAGCATGGTATACAGTAAATGGAGAACGTTTGCAAGGACGTGCAAAGGCTGTAGCATATTTAAAGGAAAATCCAGATGTTGTAGACAGCTTAGAAGAAGAGATAAATGCCAAATATTAATGAATTTCTTCATGAGCCAGAAAAGGTATTTGCTCCAGAGCTTGAAAAAATAGGTGGAGCAAAGCCTTGCAGCAAATGCGATAAAGATTCTGAAGAATATTTTTGGGATGCAGTTACAATGACTATATCCTGGGAGTGCCCAGACGGGCACAAGAATTCTTATGTGGTTGGCTAATGTCAGAAAGATCAGAAGTAAAACGTGATGGTGCTAAGGCTCAAAAAAATAGTGGGCGTGGTGATTATCAAAAGGGTGATGCTAAGTGGAATCAATTTCTTGTAGATTACAAGGAGGCTAAGTCATCATTTAATTTAAATAAAGATGTATGGGCTAAAATATGTACAGATACTTTTAAGGTAAGCAGAGATATGCATCCTGCTCTTAAAATTATTATCGGTGAGGATTCCAAGGTTCGTCTTGGAATCATTGAGTGGTCAGTCTTAGAAGACTTGATCGCATTCTGGGAGGAAAATAATAATGGCTAATCCAACAATCACAATAGTTGGCAGAGTAGGACAAGATCCAGTTAAGCTTAATGGAGGCGGAGTTAGATTGCGTATTGTGTCTAATGATCGTGTAAAGAATGATTCAACAGGCAATTGGGACGACAAGGATACTTCCTGGTGGACAGTCAAGGCGTGGAAGAGTTTGGCGGAACAAAGTATTGCTACCCTTAAGAAAGGTCAAGAAGTAGTTATTGTAGGCAAGATCTACGAAGAAACCTGGAAAGATAAAGAAGGAAATAATCGTACATCTTATGATGTTAATGCAGATACAATTGCCGTAACTACATGGTCTTTGTCTAAGAAAGACTTTGCTCCAGAGTTTGATAACTCATGGTCAGCTCCATCTAAGTGGGATGTATCAGAGGGCAAGGTTCCATTTTAATGAACACATTTTTAATGGGTTTGGTCCTAGGCTTTACGCTGGGATACCCTTTGGGATTGTTTATAGACAAGTGGGATAAGAGGATTAAAAATGACAGAGGATAAAAATACCCTTGAGCTAATTAGCAATATTACAGAGTTCAATGACCTACATGACTTTATGAAAGATGAACATTTAGACAAAGCTCTTTCTATTGTGGTAAAATTGTTAATGAATCCTGATGTCCCATCAGCAAAAGCACCTCATTTAATTATGGAGCTTCAAGCAATGTCAACTAAATTTGCTGTGCTTGCATCTGTATATTCTACAATTGCTAAGGACAAAGCTGGAACAGAAAACAATAACAAGAAGAATATATATTATTCTGTAAAAGAGTCCATAGACAAGTTGGTAGATGCGCTTAAATATGTTGTGAGGTATAACTCCTAAATGGGTAGAGATATAGTAAAGAATCTAAAGTTTAAAAAGCACACTGGCAAATTCTTTGATCCAGAATTGTTTGCCCAACTTCTTGATGAGTCGTATCGAAATACTAAACGTGCAGATGGAGAGATGACAAAGAAGTCATTTAGTCCAAGCTCACTAGGATATGGACACGGAACGTGCCCACGATACTGGTACATGGCATTCTCTGGCGCAATGTTTATTGATGATAATGATGCTGTTGCTGTTGCAAATATGGCACAAGGAACACAGGCACATGAAAGACTTCAAAAACTTATTGCATCTATGCCACAGTTTAGAGCAGAAGAAGAAGAGATTATCAATGAGTATCCACCAATCAGAGGCTTTATAGATCTTATTATGGAGTACGACGGCGAAACTGTAATTGGTGAAATTAAAACGGCTAAGCAGGAAGTATGGGATACAAGGCAATCAGAGATGAAGCCAACAGCTAACCATATGCTTCAGCTATTAACATATATGAAGCTGAAGAATGCTAAAGAGGGATTTTTTCTATATGAAAACAAGAACACTCAAGAGGTGCTTGTAATTCCAATCTCAATGAATGAAAAGAATACAAAGATCATTGAGGATACATTCTTGTGGATGTGCGAAGTCTGGGATAACTTTAAGGATGGAGATCTTCCGATGAGACCTTCTGGAGCAACTAAATCAAAGATGCCATGCACCTACTGTCCAGTTAAGAAAGAGTGCTATTCTAAGGATACCCCACTTGGTACGGTGCAAATTGAAAAGTTTGAGGTTCCTCTTGTATGATTTGCGAAAACAAAGAGTGTAAGAAAAAGTTTACACCTAAAACACATAATCAAAAGTATTGCAAGGATGAATGCTGTAGAATTGCAACTAATAAAAGAATTATGGAAAAGTATTATGAGAAAAAAGCAATTAAAAATGGAGCCGAAAGACTTTGCAAGAGATGCAAGATCCAGTTAAGTAGGTATAACAAAAATACAATATGCTCTTCTTGTGAGAAAAATATAAATACAGGTAATGTTGATTCTATTTTAAAGAGGATAAATGACGTTAGCTAGCTTAAAGAAGATACAGGCGAATAGAGTTTTAGGCATAGACGCATCTACCAACTCTATTGCTTTTTGCCTTATGGAAAATGATATTCCTTTAAAGTGGGGCAAGATAGACCTAGTGGGACAAGATATATATGAAAAAATATATAATGCTAAATTAAGAATGAATCTAATGCTTGATGAATTAAAAAGCGATTATATTGCGGTGGAGGGTGCCATACTTGTCAGATCACCCGATGCTGTGATAAAATTGTCTTATGTCTATGGAGTTGTTATTGCTGAGCTTATGTCTACTGGGTCTAAGGTTATTACTATTAGCCCATCCTCGTGGCAGGCGCACATTGGCAACAAAAATCCAACGAAAGATGAAAAGTCTGCAATAAGATTAGCCAATCCAGGATACGCAGAATCCTGGTATAAGAATCAGTTACGCAATATGAGAAAGCAGAGAACTGCTGACTACTTTAATAGAAAGTATAATTTAAATGTGGTGGATTTTGACGTTGCAGATAGCTTTGGTATTGCACATTATGCTAACAAGGTATTGACTGAAAGATGAAATATTATCAAAGCAAAGAGTGGCTTTATAGAAGATATGTGATTCAAAAGAAAACCGTTACAGAGATCGGAAAAGAATGCGGAGTTTCCGCAATGACTATACAAAGGTACTTAGACCAGTTTGGATTAATTAAAAAAAGATGAGCAAAGACGTATGGCTAGGCGCCAATAAAGAAACAGCTGGAGATCTAATTCTTACTGGATACAGTGGACCACTTAAAGATATGCCAGTATATGATGAGATTAAATCTTTGTTTGGAAATGGAGAGACCGCATTAGATTTTGGATGTGGGGTCGGAAGAAACTCCGTAGCTCTTGCAGAAACATATGACAAGGTTATTGCATTTGATCTCCCAAGCATGATAGGTTTAGTGCCACAAGAAAACAAATTAAATAATATATCCTATACCACCGACTGGGACTACGTAAAAGGGTTTAAGTTTAATTTAGCATTAGCTAGTCTTGTATTTCAGCATATAGATGATGCGGAGTTAAACTCATATCTAAAAGATTTGTCTCAAATAGTGGACAGGCTTGTACTTCATAGCCGAACATGGATTGATCATTCTGCATCACAGGTGTTGCCAATTGTTGAAAAATATTTTACAATAGACACCATAGAGTATTCAAAAGATCCCAATAACCCTATTGATGATCATTTTATTGCAACACTAAACAAAAAGGCGGAATAATGTTTGGATATCCAAATAAACAAAATGGTTTTCAGTTATGGGTAACTGATTTACAGCTAATGGCAACAGACGCACCATCTGGAAATAAGATTATTACCCAGTGTCTTGAGGTGGCACAGATGCTAATTGAAAAGAATATATCTTACGGAGACTCAGCCTTATCTCCAATTAGAATATTTTCGCAGGCGGATAATCAAGAGCAGATTAAGATTCGTATTGATGACAAGATAAATAGAATTAAGAATGGGTCTGGCTTTGCTGGAGATAATGATATTGATGACATGATAGGCTATTTAATTCTTCTTAAGATTGCTAAGGCTAATTCTAATTGACATTTTAGTCGACTAAAAGTACAATAGATTAATGAGCGAAATAGAATTATCACAGCATTTTGATAGAATGAATAGGGTTGTTGAAGAACTTCTTAAAGGAAGTACTCCTACCCAAATCGCCACAATTACTGGTATCCAGCGCAAAGAAGTATTAGAGTTAATTGACGACTGGAAAGATGTCGTTCATAATGACAACAACATAAGAGATCGTGCTAGAGAAGCTATATCTGGTGCTGACCAACATTATGCAATGCTTATCAAAGAAGCGTGGAAGACAGTTGAAGATGCAGATACGTCTGGTCAGCTAGGAATTAAGTCTGGCGCACTAAAGCTTATTGCAGATATTGAAACTAAAAGGATTGCAATGTTGCAGTCTATAGGTGTTCTTGAAAATAATGAAATAGCATCTCAAATTGCAGAAACAGAGCGCAAGCAAGAGGTCCTTGTTAAAATTTTAAAGGAAGTAACCTCAACATGTCCTAAGTGCAAGATGGATGTTGCAAAAAGATTGTCTCAGATAACTGGAGTAATCGAATCAGTGCCAGTAGAGGCATCCGATGTCGTTTGATTTTAATGACCTTATCGACATGCTCGATGGTGAGGAGTTTGATGAAAAACCAGTCGATCTTAGAACGTTTGTTAGAAGTCCAGAATACCTTGGGCTTCCAGAACTTTCCGACTACCAGTACACGCTTATTGAAAAAAGTTCGCAGATCTACAAAGAGTCAACCCTCGTCAAGTTATTTGGAGAACAAGAAGGAAAAATAAGATTTAAGCAGACCGCTAACGAAGTTGTTGCTCAGCTTGGAAAAGGTTCTGGAAAAGATTATTGTTCGACAATTGCAGTAGCATACATTGTATATCTTTTACTATGCCTCAAAGATCCAGCAACATATTATGGAAAACCTCCAGGAGATAGCATTGACATTATTAACATTGCTATTAACTCTCAGCAGGCAAGCAACGTATTCTTTAAGGGATTTAAAACACGTATCGATAAGTCACCTTGGTTCGCAGGTAAGTATAACGATAAGGCTTCAGAAGTTAAATTTGATAAAGCCATTACAGTACACTCAGGTCACTCAGAGCGTGAGGCTTGGGAAGGATACAACGTAATTGTTGTTATCCTCGATGAGATTTCTGGCTTTGCAATAGACAATACAACTGGCCACGAGCAAGCAAAGACAGGTGCAGCTATATATGACATGTACCGTGCATCAGTAGACTCTCGCTTTCCAGACTTCGGCAAGGTTATATTGCTGTCATTTCCTAGATATAAGAATGATTATATTCAACAAAGATACAATGCGGTTGTGGCAGAAAAAGAAACTGTTATTCGTGATCATAAGTTTAAAATGGATGAAGATCTTCCAGATGGAACAGAGGGAAATGAGTTTAGCGTAGAGTGGGAAGAAGATCATATTGTTTCATATAAGATTCCAAAAGTATACGCTCTTAAGCGTCCCACTTGGGAGATAAACCCAGTTAGAACGATTGATGATTTTAAGGTAGCTTTTTTTACAAACCCACTAGATGCATTATCTAGATTTGCTTGCATGCCACCAGATGCTGTCGATGCATTCTTTAAATCAAGAGAAAAGGTGGAGAAGGCTTTTAATAAAGGACATCTTGCGGTAGATAAATTTGGCAGACTTGAAGATTGGTTTATTCCAGATCCAGACAAGGAATATTTCTTACACGTAGACCTAGCACAAAAGCATGACCATTGTGCAGTTGCAATGGGGCACGTAAACAAATGGGTTAATATTAAAGTTACAGATAGCTATTCTCAACCAGCACCCTTGGTTGAAATTGATGCTGTTAGATTCTGGACCCCTACAGCAGATAAGTCCGTAGACTTTACAGAAGTAAAAGATTATATATTATCATTAAGAACACGTGGGTTTAAGATAAAGGTTTGTACTTTTGACAGATGGAACTCTCATGATATGATGCAACAACTAAAACAATACGGCATCAATACAGAGATTCTATCTGTCGCTAAAAAACATTATGACGATATGGCAATGATTGTGGCTGAAGAAAGACTATCTGGGCCCCACATACAGTTGCTTATAGATGAATTACTTCAGCTTAAAATAATGAGAGATAGAGTTGACCACCCACGAAAAGGCTCTAAAGACTTGGCGGATGCAGTTTGTGGAGCTATTTACAATGCTATTAGTAGAAGTAAATTTGATACAAGCGAAGAGATCAATGTGCATACATATGAATCTATGAGCTATGACAACGATTTTGGAACAAAAGATGACGGAGAAACTAGCTCATATAATATGATTAGGGCTCCAAGAATGCCAGAAAACTTAAGAGACGCAATGGACAGGATGATGATAATATGAGTACTTATCAAGAGAAAGCTAAAGAATGTAAGTGTTGTGGAAAGCATGTTCCTCTTCCAACGGTATTAAAGGAATACAACGGATTAGTTTTGTGCCCAACAACTTTCAGCAATGTAATTGAATATAAAAGAATCTGGAAGGCTGCTGGACATAGACCTATGGGTAATATTAGAAAGCATTTTTCAGAATATGTACAGCAAATAGTTGAAGGTTCAGTTAATGATTAAGAATATTTTTTACAGCTTATACGTATACTTATACAGAAAAAAGAGTAAAAAAAGAATTAGAAAAAATGGAGATTATATTTACTAATGAATCTAAAAAATAGATTTAGAGACGCCCTATTAGGAAAAGCCGATACCTTTTATAGCAGCAGTCAAAGAAATAATTTTCTATATCCTAGTCTTCAAAATCTTTCTCAGAAGCATGCATATAAGCCTAACCTATGGGGCCAAGCTAAAGAAGAATACTATCTAGATAAATTAAAAAATAAAATTTTCTATAAGAACCATCCAGACTACAGCCTTTTTAGCCAAGAAAACTATTCTATAAATAGAAAATTATACAGAGGTAAAAATTTTATTCAGGGTAGTCCTGCCGAGATTTTAGTTGCAGGATGCTCACAAACATGGGGGACTGGGCTTCCAGACTCCCTAATCTGGCCAAACATTTTAAAAGAAAAGTTGAACGCAAAAGATGTAGATAATTTAGGGCAGCCAGGTAAGTCGGTAAGAGGAATTGTTGAAATAGTTTTTGCTTACTTTAAAGAAATTGGTCACCCAGAAAAATTATTTATTCTTTTGCCACCACTCTGGAGATTTAGGCTGCCAAGAACTCCAGAAGTTATGGTATCTAAAGAAACACATAACAATGACATATTAATTGACGGCAGCGTTAATCCCGAACTGCATGCTAAATTTTATAAATTGCCTTTAATCTTACAAGAAATTATCACAGAAGAAATTGCTTATGATCAATCTTTAATGTCACTAAGACTACTTGAGCAATATTGCAATCAGTCTAATATATTTTTAAGATATGGATTTTGGGACCCAGATGAAAGTTTATTCTTCAAAGAGATTGCTAATCAAAATGAATACTATAAAGGCTATACTTCTATAGATTCTAGGTGGTTTAGCGAAAAAACTTTTAGCGGTGACCACCCTGATTGTCATCAAGATCTCGCAAATAACACAGGCTATAGGATGTTTTGGGAAATAGCAAACGATTACGATCAACACAAAAACCCTCACATAGGTGCACACGCAAGCATTCATATCGCAGAAAAATTTTATGAGGAGACTTTAAATGGATAATCAAGGCGGTAAAAAGTATATTGATTGGGATATCAAGGATGGCAAAAGAACAGCCGAAGCTATTTCTTCAAACAAATTAGAGAATCAAATATTTGTTAATAGAGCTCCAACAGTTAGCAAGTTGTTTAAAGAATGGAATAAAGAGGGTATTAACTACTCTTTAAATAACTATGGATTCAGAGACAAGGATTTTTTTGAAGCAGCAGACTTACTGATAAACGGATGCTCTCAAACATGGGGCACATCCTTGCCAAAAGAATATAGATTTTCAGATATTGTAGAAGATAATTTTTTGGGAACAGTTCATAATATTGCTTATGAGGGCAACTCAGTAGGATCTGTTGTTCGTTCAACATTTGCATATATAAAGGAGTTTGGAAACCCAAAATATATTTATTGTATGCTGCCACCATTTGAAAGAATTGAGTTTATTCCAGACCCAAACACAATAACTAAATGGGACTGGGCAGAATATTATAAAAAGTTTAAGAAAACAGAAACAGAAGATGTTGATTTTTCTCCATTGCAGATTGCTACTGTTGATGTATTTACACCTATATACGCAAAAGCACCATACGCAATAGAAGATGTAATGAATCCGCAATCAGCATATTTTATAAATATGCAAATGCTTTTAATGCTTGAGCAATATTGCGAGAATGCAGGTATTAAATTTATGTGGTCCTGTTGGAGTAACTCATATAGCGTAATGGATTTTATAGCAGATTTACAAAAAAATAATAAGGATCACCAAAGCTATTTTCATATACCAGTTTGGAGTTGGTATTTGGATAAAAATAAAAAGGATATTTTAGATGCTTCGGGTTGCCATAAGGATTTAGAGTCTGAGGACGTGGTGTTTTTTAATCATGCCAAAGATATTGGAAAGGTTGCAACCAGCACACCACACTGGGGTTCACACAGGAACATACACGTAGCGGAAAAAGTTTTATCTGAAATGAAAAATAGATGGGGTGGGGTAGTAAAATGATTATTTTAGGAGTTAATGAAACTTCTCACGATGCTTCTGTATCTTTAATTAAAGATGGAGAGATACTCTTTGCGGGCCATGCAGAAAGATACAGTAAAGAAAAAAATGATTGGTACGTTAATGACAGCCTTGTTAAAGACGCACTGTCGTATGGCTCACCTGATGCTATAGCCTACTATGAGAAACCCCTTCTAAAGGCCTCCAGGCTATTTCTAAAGGGCGGTGCTGGAGACTGGAGACCAAGATTCAACCTGCCAGGTGTTCCAAGAAAATCTTTTAGCCACCATTACTCACATGCCTGTGCTGGCTATTATACTAGCAAGTTTACAGATGCAGTAATTGTAGTATTGGATGCTATTGGTGAATATAACACATCAACAATCTGGGTCGGAGAAGGCGAAAAGATTAAAATGGTTCATCAGGACAACTATCCGTTTAGCTTTGGGTTATTTTATTCAGCATTTACAAAATTTTTAGGATTAATGCCAAACCAAGAAGAGTACATAATGATGGGGATGGCTGCATATGGAAATCCAGATAGATATTTTGATCAGGTAAATGAATATTTCCCTAAATACAATAAGCAAAAATATAATTTTCATACTGGGATAACAGATTTTGACTGGGGTTATGTGCCATGCTTTGCAGGACAAGAAGGCACTGGATATATAGGCCAGTGGTTTGAGCAAAGAAAATTTGATTTAGCTGCAGCAGTTCAAAAGGTATATGAAAAAAGACTTATTGAGTATATGCGTTACGCTAAAGTAATTACAAGAAAAAGTAATTTAGTTTTTATGGGAGGATGTGCTTTAAATAGTAAGGCTAACACATCATTGTGGGATATATTTAAGGACGTCTGGATTATGCCAAATCCAGGAGATGCTGGTAGCTCGCTGGGTGCAGCTGCAGCATTATATGGAAAGCATTTAGAGTGGAAGACTCCATATTTAGGATACGATATGGGAGGAGATTACCCAGTACAACAAATAGTTGATAGCATATTAAAAGATGGAATTGTTGCGGTTGCTTCAGGAAGAGCGGAGTACGGCCCAAGAGCTTTGGGAAACAGAAGTATCCTTGCAGACCCAAGAGATCCTAATATTAAAGATAAAGTAAATCTAATTAAACAAAGAGAGTTGTTCCGTCCGTTTGCCCCAGTAGTTATGGAAGAGTGTGCATCTAAATGGTTTGACATGGACTTCGCTTCTCCATATATGCAGTACACGGTTAAGTGCTTAAAGCCAGACTTAATCCCTTCCGTTGTTCACGAAGACGGAACATCAAGAGTTCAAACAGTCAATAGGGATCAGCATAGAGGTTTATGGAGAGTATTAAATAAGTTTTATTTACAAACTGGTGTTCCAATTTTATTAAATACTAGTTTAAACATAAAGGGCCAACCCTTACTAAATGATCATCAAGATGCTATTGACTGGCAGGCACATTATGGATATAATATACTAACAGGCAACAATAGCTTAGTTGGTTAAAGCCCCGAACTCATAATTCGGTAATCGTAGGTTCAAGTCCTACTTGTTGCACAGGAGGAAAAATGGAACCTAACGATATGGATTACTATATTGAGATCGGTGCTATAGATATTAGCGGAGTCGATAAAGACGGAGAAATATTATTTTCTGTTACCGAAAAAGCAAAGGATCTGGCACCTGATTTGTGGGAAGCCCATGTAAAATTTATAGACCAGGCATTGGTTGATTTATATAATAAAAACTTAATAAGTGTTGAATATAATGAAAACCTAGAGGCTATTATTTCTTACACTCCAGAAGCAGAAAATCTGCTAAAAGACATAGGACTAAGTCACAACGATGGGGATTAGCTCAGATGGTAGAGCGTCGAACTGTTAATTCGAATGTCGCAGGATCGATGCCTGCATCCCCAGCCATACCCTTGTAGCTCAGCGGAAGAGCAACAGACTTCTAATCTGTTGGCCGCAGGTTCGATTCCTGCCAGGGGTACCAGTAGACAAGCTAAAAATATTTTGCTATAATTATATATAGATCGCTCAATAGAGGGTCTATATTAAATTATTCGCTTGAAAGGGGAATAAAATGGTAACAACACTGGATTTTTTTAATGATCCATTTTTTATTGGTTTTGATCGCCAAATTAAAGATCTACAAAATATACACAGAAATACTTCAAACTATCCACCACATAACATATCTAAGGTTAAAGGCCCAGATGAAATGTATGTGATTGAGCTAGCCCTGGCTGGCTTCAAGAAAGAAGATATTGAGGTAGAACAAGACAAGAATGTTCTAACAATTAAGGGCTCTTCACACGAGGATCCAAATAAAGAATATCTTTATAAGGGAATCGGTGCACGTTCATTTGTTAAAACATTTTCTCTTGCAGAATATGTAAAGGTAAATTCTGTATTTATTTTAGACGGAATCCTTATGGTAGGACTGACTAAGTATATTCCAGAAAGTGAAAGACCAGTCAAGTTCGATATTCATGATTTTGATGCAGAGGATAGCTTTGGAGATTTAAGAGATCTTGCCGAAGAAGAAGCTGCAACAAAGACAAAAAGAACTAAGAAATAGTATAATAATAGTCTGCACCTCGTCACTGAGGAGTCGCAGATAGCGGGCCGTTACCCGCAGGATGGACCTGAGTAAGTCCTCAAACTGCTCTCTATTATTAGTTAGGGAAGTTATGGACCTGCATTGGATGTCAGTTAGGGATGACAGTGATTTAGTTTCACTCAAAAGGTTATCCAACACAGTAAACGATGCAGGGTACAAATCAATTTTGCTTGTGTACCATTCTCTTTTGCCAGATCATATGATCAAGGTAGCAAATATTATAGACAAGACTCATTCATTTAAATATATGTTTGCAATTAGAACATATGCAGTCAGCCCAGAGCTCTGTGCAATGATGATGCATTCTTTTCATGAAATAGATAAAGACAGAGTGATGCTAAATATTGCGGCGGGAGATATGAAAGAAGATGAAGATAGTATAAACAACATGGTATTCATATCAGATCAAATGAGAACTAAAGATCAAAGAGTTTTATATACAACAGAGTGGATAGAAAAATTTATCAATCACCCCATGTTAGTAAAAAAGCCAGGCATTGTGATAAGCGGAACTTCTGAAAAAACAATTGAAAACTCAGAAAAGTATGCAGACATTCACCTGGCTATGCTATCAACATATAAAGAGGGGTTTAAGGTAAATACAAAAAGAAAAATGGCCTCAACCATAGTCATAATACGTGATACCAACGAAGAAGCAAGGGCGGTAGCCAACCAAGAAAAGAATTACATGATGCGTAACTCTATGGTATACGGCACTGAAGATGCTGTTTTAGAAAAATTAAAAAAGCTTAGTCTTTTAGGAATAACAGATATACTTATTTCAGATAGCGTGTGGGACAATCAGCTATACAGACTACACAAGATGGTAAAAAGAGTACAGGGAGTTTTATAATGCCAGTATATGAATACAAGTGTAGTCAAGATGATGCACATGCAACACTTGCAGTGACCAGATCAATCTCAGAAGATGATCCAGGTTACCTGTGTGAAGAATGTGAAGCGGATATGATAAGACACTTCACCCCCTTTGGAATCCAGTTTAAAGGTAATGGCTTTTATAAGACAGATAATCCTAAGTAAGGTATAATGTATATCTAGGGTAAACCCCTATTAGGAGTAAATATGCTAAGAACACGTAATTTAACTTTAAACGGTACAGCACAAGAGCTTACTATTGATGATATGATAGATACGCCAAATTCATTATCGGTTCAAAATACATCAGATAGCGGATACGCATACATTGGCAATCAATCAGTTACGACATCAGGATATGGGCATAAGCTTTTCCCAGGTCAAAGCTTTTCTATAGATTTGGGCTCAGATGATCAAGTTTTTGCAGTGGGCGATTCAGGAGTAACCGTAGCAGTATTTATTTTGGAGAAAGCATGATACATGTAAGCGATGCAGTAGGTGGGCAGGCAGTAAGATGGTCACCAAACTTTACAGCAACTGGCCTAGCGTTTACTGGAACAGGCGCTACATATCCAACATATAATTCTTATTACGTTAAAGCAGGAAAATTAGTTAGTTTTGCAATTCAAGTTGATTTCACCACAGTTACTAATTTTGGAACTGGACAATATAAGTTACAACTACCATTTACTCCTGCTGTTGGTTTTAATCATTTTTCTGGCTGGGCATGGGCCGATCCTAATGTTGATCCAGACACTGGAACTGGTCATACAATTGTTAATGCTGATACGTCAGGAGTTACTGATGTATTAGATCTTCATTATCTTAAGTCAGCAGGCGGTGCTAATTCTCCGATTAGAGAAGGATTGTTTTTGCAAGGAACTCCAGTAACACTAACTACTATTAGCAAAATTTATGTTAATGGTACTTACATAACTGCTTAATAATAAGGTTTAATTAAACTAACACATCTGGTATAATTACTAAGTAAGCAAAGATATTGCATTACTTAGGAGATACCTAGTTGACTAGAAAGTTACAGTATTTTTTAACCAGCCTTTTTATAATCGGCTGGCTCTTTCTTTTTGGACCAAGCAATGCACATGCTGAAGAAGTTACTGTTCAGGTAACACCAGCAAACCCATCTTCAGATACCGCCACAGCAACCACTCCTGTTACAGTTGAGATAGTTGCAAATAAAATAGAGGCGGCAGAAACAACGCTACAGGCGGCAGCTCAAACACAGGCAAATACGATCATATCTACAATTCAAGCAAATGTCCCAAACACAGACACTCAAACTGCTACTCAAATTGCTACAACTCAAGAGCCAATTGCAACTGCGGTTGCAGAGGCTACAGTCAAAGTTCAGGATGCTAACAATGCAATACAGTCTGCTGAGACTGCAGTAGCAGTAGCAGAAACAGCCCAAGCAGCAGTTGAATCACAAACTGCAGTAGTTGCTACAGCGACAACAAATCTAAATAATGCTCAAACAAATTTAAATACAGTAACTCAACAGGTTGAGTCTCAGACTGCTGTAGTTGCAACAGACACTACAAACCTTGCTACAGCACAGGCTGCTGCGGATGCTTCAGCCGTTACAACTACAACTAATGGAATTCAGGTAACAACTTACGCATCTCCTGGTGGGCAGCAGCCACCAATGCCAGCAGAAAATGCAACACCACTTTCAACTACAACAGTTCCTTATATTGCTCACCAATTTGGAAGCGGACAGGTATTTAACTCTGGCAGAGTAGACAATGTAATTGTTAAGTTTGAAGGAAAGATTACCGTTCCAGAAGAAGCAGTATCAGTAAGGTATGCAATTCATTCAGATGATGGCGCAAAGATGTATGTTGATGGACAACTTGCAATTAATGAATGGATTGATAAGGGCGGGGGGTGGAGTCAATATTCCCCAACCTATAACACAACTACAGATAAACAACAGGACTTTACTATTTGGTACTATGAAAATGGTGGAGGATCAGCCGTCATACTTGGCTGGGCGATAACAAGAGAAAACGGAACTGGCTACTTTACTACCCCAGTCAATGAAGCATTTGCAACTACAACAGTGACAAAAGATCCAGTATTAGTTGCTGCAGTTGCTACTGCACAGACAACACTTAATAATGATACTGCAGTTCTTAATACTCTTACTACACAAAAGACTGCAGCAGAAGCAGTAGTTGTGGATAAAACAGAAGTCAAAGCAGCTGAAGTTGCAACATTAAATCAGCTTACAGAAACTGCTACAGTAGCAGTTCAAACAGCAGACACCCTTGCTAATACAGCAACAACAAAAGTAAATGAAGCAGTAACTGCAATGACAAATGCAGCACAGGTTACAGTTAATTATTATGCAGAGCAACAAGCAGCAGCACAAGCCGCTGCAAATGCTGCAGCAGAGGCTGCAGCAGCCCAAGCAGCACAAGAAGCAGCAGCAGCGGAAGCCGCTGCACAAAGAGCCGCTGCACAAGCGGCAGCTGCAGAAGCAGCAAGAGTTAAAGCAGAAGCAGATGCAAAAGCAGCAGCGGAAGCTGCAGCAAAAGCAGAAGCAGAAGCCAAGGCAGCAGCGGAAGCTGCAGCAAAAGCAGAAGCAGAAGCTAAAGCCGCAGAAGAAGCGGCAGCTAAGGCTGAAGCAGACCGTGTAGCCGCAGAAGAAGCCGCTGCTAAAGCAGAGGCTGATCGTATAGCAGCAGAAGAAGCAGCAGCGCAAGCAGAACAAGAAGCTAAAGAACAAGCTGAAGCAGATGCAAAAGCGGAAGCAGATAGATTAGAAGCAGAGGCTGAAGCGGCAGCACAAGCAGAGGCAGATGCTAAGGCTGAAGCAGAAGCAAAGGCTCAAGAAGAAGCAGATGCTAAAGCAGAAGCAGAAGCTAAAGCACAAGAAGCGGCAGATGCAAAAGCGGAAGCTGAAGCAAAAGCTGCAGAATTAGAAGCGGCAAAGGCGGAAGAAGAAGCATTAAAGAAAGCAGCAGAAGAAGGCAAACTAACTGAAGAGCAAAAAGAAGTTGTAGTAGAAAAACTTATAGAAAATCTTGCTCCAGGAGAATCTATTTCAGCAGAAGAAATTAAAGCAGCAGGAGTTTCTTATTCAGATCTGCCACCATCAACACCAGTTGAAGTTCGTACAGATGAAAATGGAAACGCTCTTATAATTACTGCAGCTGTCGCTGCACAAGTTGAGCTTGTGCAAAATCCAGCAGCTTTGGTAGAAGAATTATTTACTAATCCAGCAGCGGCAATTGCAGCTCTTGGAAGCATTGGTGCAGATATGACTGAAGAAGAAAGAGAAGAAGCAACAGATATGGTTGTCGCTACAGTTGTTGCAGCAGGTGCTGCTATTAATGCAGTGGGAGCAGCAACAGGAGGAGCCACTGGAGGTGGCACAGGCGGAGGAAGTTCTGGTGGAGGCTCAGGGGCCAATTCACCAGGTCAAGGAGGAAGAAGAAAATGGTAAGAATAATAAAGAATATCCTAAAGGATATGGTTGACCAAGCATGGACCCTTCTTGGAATGTTTATTGCTTGGGTAGTTCTGGACGGAAGTGCAAAGACTATTGTCGGTTATGGCATTATGGCAACGACTGCTCTTTGGATAATTACAAGTCCAATAAGAAATAAGGAGGAATAAAAATGGCAAAGGCATATATTGAAGAGCCAACACAAGTAGGATCAGGAGCAATTGCAAGCATAAATAATATTCTTATGAGAATAATTGCAGTATTTGCAGCATCAGGATTGTCCGTAATTGGAGCAGGTGCAGTGGTAGGAATTGAAACCTATAAGGCAGTAATATTGGCAGGAACTTTAGGAGTAGCAACTGTAGTTGAAAGACTAGCAAGAGGCTTCCTGGATGACGGCAAGCTGACTGTGGCAGAAATTAATGCAGCATTTTCAGCGGTAGACAAAAAAGCAAAATAAATGCTATACTACATATAACCTTAAAGGAGGACTTAAATGTCAAACAATATACACCCAAATGCAGCCAAAGTTGTAGCTGCAGCAAAGAAGTATGCTGATGAAGGCTACTCAGAAGGACCAAATAACGATACAATTTTTGGAAAGCGATACGGAATGAATCACCAGCCTTGGTGTGCAATGTTTGTTTCAGGATGCTTTGATGACGCAGGACTAGTTCATCTAGTTGCAGCTTCAACAAAGAAAGGCTTTGCGTCATGCGATGCAGGAGCACAGTGGTTTGCTAAGAACAAGAGAATTGTTCCTATCGGACAAGCACAAGCAGGAGACGTAGTATTCTTTAACTTTGATAAGACACCAACAGATACAGAGCATGTTGGAATTGTTGTTAAGAATGATGGAAAGAATTTGCACTGCTACGAAGGAAATACTAGTGGAAACGCAAAGGGATCACAGGCTAATGGAGATGGCGTATTCCTTAAGAAGAGAGCATACAGCTTGGTCATGTCAGTAGCTAGACCAGACTGGGATGCACCAGTTCCAGCAGCAAAGGCTCCCGCAAAGAAAGCGGCTCCTGTAAAGAAGGCGGCAGTCAAGAAAAAGTAGTCATGGAAATTTTAGAAACTAAAATACCTGACGTACACATTATAAGGAATTACATTAGCCAAGAAGAGGTTAATGTAATTAACTCTGCACTATGCTCTCTTAATGAATCAGATTGGAATATCTTTGATGCAGAAAGAAGAATTCAAAGATATAAAAATTTAAAAAGAGATCAAAAAGAAATTACGGGTAGTAATCCTACAGGCAGAAAAGATGTTTGGGATGGCATGACAATAGGAACAACAGATATTCCTAAATCTCGTGCCATGTACCCAAATTTTCCTTTAGACCTTGTATTTGATATAGAAAAAAGAATGCAAGCTACGGCTGAAGAGCAATTTAATCAAAAACTTTTGGTACAGCTATCTGGACTTCACAGATGGAGAGTCGGTAGACTTCAAGAGCCACACATAGATTACTTTGATCCTGAAGAGGATTACGATTGGGAAGAGCTAGCTAACTACAGAATATGGCCTGAGAGCGCAGAAAAGTTTGGAAAAACATTTTTTGATAAACATTACTCAAGCTTACTTTATTTTAATAGTGATTATGTAGGAGGCTCTCTTTACATGCCACAATATGATTTTGAAATTCAACCAGAGCCAGGAATGCTTATTTCATTTAAAGGAGACTCAAAACATCTTCATGGTGTTCGTGAGATAACAGAGGGAGTAAGACATACCCTTTCTCTTTTTTGGACTAAGAGATCTTGGTATGATATACCAGGAAATTCAAAAATTTTCCCAGGAAGGCACCCGAACAATGTATGAATATCACGTAAAAAAAGTAACTAATGTAGTAGACGGAGATACAATAGACGTAGAGATTGATCTTGGTTTTGATATATCATTTAGTTCAAGAGTCAGGCTTGCGGGCATCGATACCCCAGAAAGTAGAACAAAAGATAAGATTGAAAAAGCTTTAGGTCTTGAAGCAAAAGAGTATGTTAAGTCTAAGATTAAAGACGCTAAAGAAGTTGTTATTAAAACAGAAAAAATGGATTCTTCAGAAAAGTACGGAAGAATCTTAGGATGGTTGTATCTAGACGGATCAACAGTTTCTGTAAATGAGCAAATGATTGCTGATGGTTACGCCTGGGGATACCTTGGAGAAACTAAGGTTAAAGACTTTGAAGAGCTTGCAAAGATAAGATCTAAAAAGAAATAAATTTATTTGTTTTTGTGCTTTTCTAAAAACTCAAGAGTTGTCTGAACTTCCTGGTGTATTCCATTTCTTGCATTGGTATACCTTTGTGTTTTATAAAACTCATCTGAATTTCTAACGGCTGGCCAGAAGAATGAAATTAGATTATTTCTTTCTCCAGATAGAACTGGTGTTACCTCATGTGGCACTTCTTCGTCACCAGTAAAGAATATAAACGTACCTGGCTTTGGTTTAATTTTAAAGTTTTGGAATGGGAAGTTTAACTCTCCACCTTCACAGTCAGAATAAAAGTATAGCAACCCAGATCTGTCTGAATCAGCTCCAGGTCTTTCCAATAGCTCATCTTTTGTTGAAACAAATCTATTGTCCATGTGCAAAACATTTCGTCCGCCAGTTACCATTTTGCTATAAAATGCTGTCTTTAGATCGTAGTCTTCTTTATAGAAATCAGATATTACCCTAGACATCATTGGGCATATTAATGATAGTAAATCAATTCCAACATTGTACATTGGGTCATTGTTGTAGTGTGCGATAGGTCTTTTTATTCCAACCTCTTCTGCATTATCACCAGCACTAGGGCCAGAAAATACTGAAGGCCCAGCTTTTTGGTGACTCATATCAACATGCGGATTAATAGCCTTGTATATAAACATGGCTGTATCTGGAGAAATAAAATCTTCAATAATATGAATTTTTCCGTCTATGCTTTTTATGTTTTTCATATATATACTATACCATATTTGTGATATAATTGATAGATGGAAAAATATCTAATTAAGCTAAATATTGATATAGAGGTTGAAGCCTTTAATGAATCTGATGCAAAAGAATATGCTCTTGATGTATTAAATATAGACAATGAAATTAAGCATATAGATATTTTAAAAATAAAAAAGATTAAATAATCTATTGACAGCATGGGTTTAAATATTATATAATAGGATATAGGCGGAACTAACAGATAGGGAAATAAGTGCTAGTTTTGACGCCTAAAGGAGTTGATGTCTTTATTGAAAGATTCAGCTCTAAAGATAGAGAATCCTATTGGGATAACTATAATTTAATTATATGGAAAAAAAATCCAACGGGGTTTTCTAATAAAAAGGGATTATTTAAAAACAATTCTTGGGGAATTGCAGAGAATTTATCTATAAGTACAGACGGAACATGGAAGATGTCGGACAAATATGTCAAATATTTTAAATGATCTAGGTCTAGAGGAAAGTGATTTTAAGTGGTTTGATATTGCTATTTGTCGTGGTATGGACACAAATTTATTTTACGACAAGTATGAATCAGATCCAATCATAGCCTCAAGTATTGATGAAGCTTGTTTGAGTTGTCCAGTTTCTAAAGATTGTTTCGAGTCTGGAACCATAAACAATGATCACGGTGTATGGGGCGGCATATATCTAAACTCTGGCGAGATAGACAAGGTAAAGAATATTCACAAAACAAAAGAGTTTTGGCAAAAAATAAAAACAAAAAATGGTATTTAAAAAATGGAATTTATAAACAAAGACAAAGACCACTTTAGATATGGTGTCAATGAATGGACGGGCGATCCAAACAAGCCAGTTTTTTACACCCCAGAAATGGCAAAAAGAATTAGAGAAATTAAGAAGCCTGACATGGGCTTGCAAATGGACATAGCAAAGTATCCAGAGTTTTTAGCAATAAGACTATATGAAGACAATTTTTTGCAATACGAAGGTATTAAAAAAGAAATGGTAATTGATTACGTTGGAAAAGTTAAAAAACTAATCGAATCTTATGGAGTAAGATGCGAACTGGAAGGGGTCCCAAGTGCGAGAATATTACGAAGTAATTAAGATTGTATTTATTCATGCTGAAAGAGTATACGGCTCAGTAGAAAGCTTGGGCCTATATGCATCAAAAGTTAAATACCAAAAGGATGGTATTGAAATAGAAGAAGTGCTAGAAAATGATGAATTTACCATAATGGATGAGATCGTTTTTGAACACGTAGAGGAATCTAATTAATGGAAAAAATACTATGTTACTCCTGTAACAAGACCAAAAACAAGTTAAGTGTAAGAAAATCAATCTTAATTCCAATTAACTTGTTAATGTGTGAGACATGCATATCTTCTAAATTTGAGCCTAGGTGGGTTATTATCCTTGCTGGCAGACAACTAGGACCAGATAGTGTTAAAGAGCTTATTATTAAGAAGAGATACTGCGGAAACGACATTGCGGCCTCTGAACTTTTAGTTTAAGTCAACTAGGAATAATCTAATTAAATTAAATTAGTTTTGAGTTATAACTATTAGTCGAGTATAATTTACATGTGAGCGTATTAGAATGGATTGTGTTATCGGCTGCTGCAAGCGCTGGCCTAGGATACTTTGTAGGCAAATTCATTAAGCTATTCAAAACGTGGTTTGACTTTATTGATGAGTGGTATGGAACAGAAGAAACCCCAGGAATAACCGCCAGGCTAGATGACGGACAACAGCATTTTAATAAAATAGATGCTGAGCTGGCAACCATTAAAGCCGAGCTATTTAATAATGGCGGCTCCTCATTGCGTGATGCAATTGATCGCATCGAAAAAAATACCTCAAAATAGCCTATACCTTCGAATTTATATTTAGTATACTAGGGATATGACCTGTATAGTAGCTATTGCCCAAAATGGTGTTGTTTATATGGCATCCGATCACGCCGCATCCGATGATAAGACTGGCTGGATTCTTGCAAGAAAAGAACCTAAAGTGTTTAAAGTGGGACAGTACGGAGTTGCGTTTACAGATTCATTTCGCATGGGACAAATTTTGCAATACTCATGGACGCCACCAAAGTATACTCCAACAAAAACTAATTCAGGTTTAGATAAGTTTATGCGGACCAAGTTTATTGATTCAGTTAAACAGGCATTCAAAGACAATGGTTACGGAAGCATCGGATCTTCTTCAGAAGAAGACACTGGTGGAATATTTATAGTTGGAATCTGTGGAAGAGTTTTTACTGTAGACGAAGACTTCCACGTAGGTGAGAATGTTGTTAACTATATGGCAGAAGGAAGCGGTGGACAGATAGCGCTTGGTGCTTTATATGCTACAAAGAATCAAAAGAATCCACGCTTACGCTTAAAGGCGGCGCTAGAAGCTGCTTCAGAGTTTAATATGAGCGTATCTGCCCCCTATACATACATCCAAGTTTAAGGTATAATAGAACTATGAAATGGCTCATAGTAATTGCAGTTACACTTGCAGTATACATCTGGGCATCAAAAATTAAAGCAAATGTCAAGCTATTCCTTGATAACTATGAAATTTTGCTGGTAGACAAGGAAGATGTTGAAAGAGAAGGCAGACACTCTGATGACATTTTACAATTAAGACCAGAAAGTTATGAGAACTCTATTGATTTAAGAGGCACCCCAACACACGTATGTCCATGTGGATCACAAATTTGGAACCTTAAAGTTATTTTTGAAGACTTTGAAATTGCTACCTATTTCCTAGATATGGAATGTGTTAGCTGCGGTAGTGTTGCTACAGCACCTACCCCTGTAGACAGAGAGGAAACAGAGTGAGAAAGTCAGAAAGACTAAGACTACTAGAAATGCAAGTCGTAAGACTTGAAATGATGGTTGAGTTGTATACACAAAGCTTAACTAATCTATTACAGTCTCAAGGCCTACAGACTCCAACACAGCTCGATGCTGGAAAATGGTATAAGGCTAAGTTAGATAAACTAGATAACGAATAGCCTATTGACAACCTGTCAATATTTAGTAGAATAGGTACTATGAATAAAAAAATAATCACGGCTCTAGTAGCCCTAGTAATCGCTTTACCTACAACTGCAACTGCTGCTTCTAAAAACAATATTAGCAACAAGTCTGCACAAATTCCAACAATAGCAATCCTGGACACAGCGATTGACACATCTCTACCTATTTTTAAAGACAAGATTATTTACGAAGCATGTGTTGTTCAGTGGAGCTCATGCCCAAATGGCTTGTCGGTCATGGAAGGTCCTGGCTCTGCCACATTGAAGACAGAGTGGCTTTCAAAAAATGGATTTGATCATGGCACACAAATGTCATCTCTTGCAGTGGCAACAAATCCAAACATTAACATTGTTTTTGTTAAGATTATCGGTACAAACATCAATGGATTGAGGCAGGCTGCAGGAGAACCTACTGTGTATAACGCATTAGAATGGGTAATCCAAAATAAGAATAAGTTTAACATTCAGGCTGTTTCTATGTCTCAAGGACACCACAACTTGGTAACTGGATCAGACTATTGTCCTAAAACACCAGTAACCGAATCAAAGATTGAAACATTGAAATCAATGGATGTCGGAGTATTCTTCCCAACTGGAAATACTAGAGACTATTCAAGAATCGATTGGCCAGCATGTATCCCATCTGCAATAGCAATTGGTGCTACAATGCCTACACAAACTGTTGCGATTTATAGCAATTATGACCCTAAGCTAACAGATTTCTTTGCACAGGGAACAACACAAGCGGTCACCGTTGGCGGAAAGACTATCAATGTCGCTGGAACCTCTAGTGCAACTGTAATTGCAGCCACATCATGGGCAACAATTAAAGCGCATAAGCCACAACTTAATTACAATCAGATTTATGATTTGATTGCTAAGACATCTATCAATACATCTAGTTCTAGGGTAACTTCTGGTAAGTTAATTAATTTAAATGGCGCTCTAAATGGGTGAACAATTAACCATACTTGAAGAGATCATTAAAGAAATTGGTGAGGAGTTGTACCAGAAATGGTACAACGGCCTTGCCCTAGAAGATAGAACTGAAGAAGCTTCAAAGGCTATGTCTGTAAATGCAGGAGAAACCGCAGTCTGGGTTATCCAAACATTTATGAATAAGTTCAATAGTGCAGCGGATGAATTAAAGGGAGAGTAAGTTGATAGTTACAGATGAAAGTTTTGATAGCGTACTTAAATCTCACGATTTAGTGCTTATCGACTTTTGGGCTCCATGGTGTGGACCATGCAAAAAGGTATCTCCAATCCTAGATGAGATATCAGAAGAGCGTGGTTTATGGGTCGGAAAGTTAAATGTTGATGAGAATCCTATAAAATCATCAGAATACTCTGTAACATCAATACCTTATATGGTATTATTTAAGTCTGGAAAGCCAGTGAAAACAATTACTGGTGCAAAGCCTAAGCACATCATGCTAAAGGAGATTTCAGAATGGATCTAGAATTTGATTCAGAAGATACTAATCATTTAGAGTTTGAAATATGGCTTAAGAATGGTTATGATCGTGGCTGGGTATCAGATGTATTTTGTGATACACATGATGGCCCACCAATGTCAGATGAAGAAATGCAAGAATGGGATGAAGGTGGAGATCCCTGTTCATTTCATGTAAAAATACATGAATTACATTAAGTTTCTGTGCTCAAATTAGAGGCAGAAGAAATAAGGAGAATAAATTAAATGAACTCATTTAAGAAAGTATCGCTAATCATCGCTGCAGCCCTGACTAGCACAATGCTTGTATCGCCAGCAGCTCAGGCTAATGCTGGAACTGTTACCCTAACGGTGGCGGGATCTGCAGCAACAGGTGGAACAGTAGTAGGAACTCCTGTATCACTTCCAGTGCCAGCAGACAACAGTATCGATGCAGCAGATGCATTGAAGATTGCTGTAACGTCAGTAGACACTGGCACAGTAGTAACAGCAGTTGCAACTAATGCAACAATTGTTTCTGCTCTAGCAACATCAGCAGCACCAGTAACCGCATCAAGCGGATCTTCAACACTTTCAGTTTCAACAGGAACTGGAAATTCAGCAGACTTTTTTGTATATACTAAGTCTACATCAGTAGGAACAGTATCGATTACTCGTGCTGGAACTACAACTGTTTACTATGTACAGGGTACAGCAGGTGCCCTAAACTCAATCGCTTTGTCTGCACCAGTATCAGGAGCAGCAGGCACAGTAGCAACACTAAAGGTAACTGGATACGATGTATTCGGTAACGCTAAGGGTGGAGCAACAATTAATACTCTAGTATCTTCAAATGGTGTTGCAACAGCAACAGCGCTTACAACAGATACAGCAACAGCAACACTTGGAACAAAGGAGCAGTCAGTCACACTTCCTGCTTCAGGTTCAGTCGTTGTTACAGCATATGCAACAGTTGCAGCAGCAGTAACTGGTCTTTCAACACCAGTAGGTGCAGTAACAGCAACAGTTGCAGTTCGTGATCTTGCAGGTGAGCTTGCAGCAAGAACTGCAGAACTAGCAGTTGCTAACGCAGCGCTAGCAGCAGAGAAGGCTGGACGTGCAGCAGATAAGGTAGCAGCAGATAAGGCTATTACAGATGCAGCAGCAAAGCTTGCTACAGACAAGGCAGCAGCGGATCTTGCTAAGGCTATTTATATCAAGGAATACAATGCCCTTGCTACAAAGTGGAACGCAAAGAATCCAAAGGCTAAGGTCAAGCTAAAGAAGTAATTCTTTAAATTAAAGGGGCAGGACTCAGGTCTTGCCCCTTTAGTATATAAATGATAGAATAGATGTATGGATAAACTCATAGAATACCTAGATGAAAGTCATAGGAAAAAAATTGCGGATGAGATAAGATATTTAGAATTGCCTCCAGAGTGGAGACCGTATGAGGTTATACGATATATAGTTAGGATAATAGAAAAACAAAATGGGTAAGCACCACGACAAAATTAAAAAGGCTTTAGAGCAAAGAATTGCAGCAACACCTAACGGTGCAGGATTTAAGAAACCAGGTTCTATGAATAAAAAGAAGACAGGTTATCGTGGCCAAACAGCCAAAGGGTCCAAATAGTGTTCGGTGAGTTATGTGAATGGCCTGGATGTAGTAATAAATCTAGTAGGATTGCTGCTAAACCAGAAGGCGGAATTATAGATATTTGTGACAAGTGTTGGCACAACGAATATAAATCATAAGAGGTATTAAAATGGAATCGTCCAAGAGAAGTTTATACAAGTCATTATCATGGCCTGCAGTACATATCCTTTTTGTAGGCACACTGGTATATTTTTTTGAGCTACTAATTACTGGAGAAGCACACTGGGAGTATGCTGGTTCATTTGCAATAATTTATACCCTATGTGAAGCCTTAGGGTTCTTTCTACACGAAAGAGCATGGAATAAATACGGCAATAAGATCAAATAGCCAACGTTTTAGTCTATTAAAAAAGAAATGCTATAATAGACTGATAGATGGATTTCTAGACCCATCTAAATACAACCTATAGGAGTAATAAAATGACAGACGGAAACAACTTGACAGGTTTTAATGAAGTAAAGCCAGCAACAGCAACAGCTTGGAATGGTGAGCAATATGCAGCAGATCCTGCATCAGCTTTCTCATCAGCAGATAAGTCAACACAAGACGGTTCTGGCCTAGGCAACGGCGGTAAGTAATTATGTGTATTGAATGCGGATGTGAAGCATTTGGTAGCGAAACTGGTATTGTTCCAGTAACTATTACTGATGTTTCAAGAGATGGCGAATCAGGTCTAACCCTAGACATGACTTCAACACCAGAGCAGACAAGACAATTCATCAATGAGTAATTTTACAAAAGACGATGGAACTGGAATGACACCACCAGGAGGCGCAGGATCAGCATCTGGTGCAGTAACAAGTCGTGAGGCAACAAGAAAATATCCAAAGCAAGGCGTTAAGCCAAGAATAAAGATAGATGTTAACAGCCACGGTATACGTAGAGAAACATCACTAGATCCAAAGCCTAAGAAGACAAGACCAAAGAAGGTCTAATTACATATTAGATATGGCCCCATAACTGGGGCTATATTTATTTAAGGATAACAATGTGCAAAAAATGTGGTAACTGTTCAGCAGAACATAACGGCAGAACTATAGATGATGCTATAGACGAAATCCTTGACTCTCCAATATAAATATTATATAATGGATATCTAACAGAAAGAATTTTAAATGTATTGGTCGTATGTATTAGCTGCAATTGGCGTAGCAGGAATATTTTTTGTCGGTAGGAAAACAATATGGGGATGGCTAATTCTGCTATTTAATGAAGCCTTGTGGATAACCTATGCTTTAATAACTAATCAATATGGATTTATATTGTCAGCAATTGCTTATGGTATTGTATATATTAGATCTTATATACACTGGAAAAGAGAAGAATAGTGATGCAAAAAGTGCGGCGAAAAGAGAGAGCATGTTGAGAATTAAAAGCATTTTGTGCAAAATTAAAGGACATGTGTTGGTAATGGCGGGCTCATGCCCGTTTACAGGATCAACTTATGAATACTGTGAAAGATGCACGGCAATGATTCCTATTCAGAAAGCGGTTTAAAATGTTAACTAATTTAGTTGAAAGATACCTTATGCGTCCTAAACGCCTCAGAGAGGCAATACAAGCGGTTGTTCACGATAACGATGAACTACTACGCAGGATTAAAGAACACGAACAAGATGATACTCCAACCAATCTTACGTGGTCTGAAGGCGACAGATGGTATGGATGGACATACAATAGTAACGCCAAGCGTTATTACTTTGACGACATTGGCAATGAATCATTGATGGGGCTATGGGAAGATCAATGGGCTAGGGAAAAAGAAGTTGTCAAATCATCTTTATTTGAAAATCAGGTAGACTTTGAATGAGAAGACTTTTAAATGGGTCGGAAGTTCCAGAAACTGATAAAGCAGTAGATCTAACAATACATACTAAGGCTCCAGCTAAATGGCTTCTAATCGACATGGAGACTGGACAAGAATATATCGGATCAGAAGAGCCTAATCTTTATGGCAAATGGAAACGGATAAAAGATAAATCTGAGTTTTATCAAGATGAGATATGGTAGCAGGAGACTATACTTATTCTTATTTTTGTAAATGTGGGTCTGAGACTTACATGGAGTTGTCTAAAGAATTAGACTATAAACCTAAATGTCTTAAATGTAATTCTAGTCAACTAATATTAAGATACACAGTAATACATGGTGAGTTGTGGATGAGCCCTGACCTACATGAATAAAGAAATGGTACAATATACTTATGAGTGAAAAAACAGGATATAAGCCAACTTCTGGTATGCAGTCAGCAGCACGTCGTGCCATTAAACTAAAAGAGCAGGGCAAGGCAAAGGGTGCAGGAACAGCGGTAGGTTGGACAAGAGCTGGACAACTGGCAAGAGGCGAAACATTAAGCTTATCTACAGTTAAGCGCATGTATTCCTTTTTTTCTCGCCATGAGGTAGATAAGCAAGGAAAAGATTGGGATAACGCAGAGAATCCTTCAAACGGAAAGATCATGTGGCTTGCTTGGGGCGGGGATGCAGGATTTTCTTGGTCTAGAAAAATTGTTGAAAGAGAGAAGAATATGAAAAAGTCACTAGAATTAAATGAGATCGTAGAAGAGATTAAAGATATCCTTGATGATGTGGTAAACCCAATCACGAAGGCAATTGAGATTGAAATTGAAGAAGAAGACGAAGAAGACGATATGGAAGATACCGAAGATTGCAAGTGTAATGGGTGTATGGATTGTAAGGCAAAAGGCGGATGCACCGAGAAGTCATGCAAAGGCCATGATAATATGTACAAGTCTGAAGAGCTTTCAGATGAAGAGATTTCAAAGTCATACGAGTCCGATAATGAAGAAGAGGACAAGTGGGACAATATGCAGAAGGCTTGCTGGTCTGGATATACCCAAAGAGGTATGAAGGAAAAAGATGGTCGCATGGTACCTAATTGCGTACCCGTAAAGAAGTCTCTATTCGGCACAGAAGGACCTCAAACACTAATCCCTAGGAACAGATAGTATGGGTATCCTAGATAATCTAGAGGCATACTTAGAGGCGGCGGAAGAGACAGATAAGTGTTATTACTGTCAAGCCATTGCTACATACAACGATATAGCTGAAGTAGATAGAAACTATCAAATAGTAGGCGTATGTGGATGTCATGCATATAAAGGATTAGTTTCATAATC